>Ga0307374_10011111_pt1 | contig 12888 bp, 14 predicted proteins | sample OX3MG_FD_202532 | JGI IMG/M metagenome (GOLD analysis project Ga0307374, IMG submission 202532) | Soil microbial communities from Risofladan, Vaasa, Finland - OX-3 | ecosystem: Environmental > Terrestrial > Soil > Coastal area > Acid sulfate soil | place: Finland: Risofladan, Vaasa | collected...
GTCCTGTTCCTGTGTAGGGTTTCTCGCTCAAATTACCCATACAGGAATTGGGATGGGATGCGCTATCTTTTTCTCCGCGAAGGGTCAAAACTATCCCCGCTCCACCCACAAATTCTGCGGAGGAACCCTAATTTTCAGCCTGGTAACGTTCGCGACTGGTCTCGCCCGAACCGGAACGTAGTTGATTGGATTAAGAGTTTTCTGGGCCTTTCGGAAGCACTGTTTCTTCTGCCGGCATTAGCCTACATTGCCGCGTATCATTGTGATACAGCTCGGTCGTTCGCAAATGGCATAGCGTTGAGCGGGCTGGCGGTCGGATTTGGCCTGGGGGGTGGTACAGGCGCTACATGGCCGAGCACTACTCCTGGCGTACAGGATTTGTAGCGCTGGGCGGCGCGGGAATGTTTCTTGCTATACTTGCGATTCTCCTACTTCGGAAAGAAGTGATCGTCACCCGGCTGGCGCGAAGGGAGCTCCGGTCGAGCGATTCAGGCCCAATATCTCTGCCATTCTCAGGACGCCGACTGCGGTATCGCTCATCTTGCTCGCCTTCGCATTGTGCCTCACGAGTTGGCATACTCACTCCTGGGTGCCAACGTACGTCTTTGAAGAATTCAGGATGAGCTTGACGCAAGCGGGTTCAATCATCACATTTGTTGCCGCGTTTCCGGCGCTGATGGGCGGAATCTTTGGTAGACTTCTCGCCGACCGCTGGGCAAGGCGCGACGCCCGGGCCCGGATGTCTGTCTAGGTCATCGGGCTGGTTGTCATGGGCCCAACCATGCTCGCGATTGGTTTCATCCCTTTCGTACGGGCGCTCGCGGCTGATCTGTTGGTTTATTCTGTCGCGCGGGATGATCGAGGGAAATTCGATGCCATTCTCTTGCTCTGTCGTCGCCTCGAATCGCTGGCATACGGCGTTTACAATTTGGCAGGAACCCTGGCCGGCAGTTTGGGCACACTCTTCGTAGTCACACAAAAGGCCACCTGCGCATCGGATACGCACTATCGTCAATGTCGATACTGCAATTCCTGGCCGTGGTGGTCATCGCGATCACGATGGTCGGTTCCTGCCGGCCGATATCCGCCAACGCGGGCGCGAATCTACTGCTCTTCTGGCGCTCGATCCATCTGTTCAGCCTATTGAACGTTGTTGACACCAGGTGTCTTATAGTGTAACTTGATTCAGACTCATGATGCTCCTTACTGATTCCTCCAGAGTGGACATCAGCAAAAAGCGGGTTCACCGCCCCAATGCGCATAGGTCGCTAGATAGACGTGGTTTCCTAGTGGGCTTGGCTGTCTCTTGTGGCGCGTTAGCCGTATCCGGAACCGCGGCTTGTCGCCACTTCAGTCGTGCTTCTTTTCGCCGGCACATCGGCGTTTCCATCCCGTACGAAGCGGAGATTCTCAACGAGTTTTACGCCGATATGAAGCGCGAGGCGGAGAAGCCGGAGGTGAATCTTAAGCTGGTGCTGGTGGATGCCGAAGGCGACTTTGTCAAACAATCAATCGACATCGAGCTGTTCATCGCTCAGGGCTTTGGTGGTGTGTTCATGTTTGTCCTGCCCGAGGGTATGGACCAGATTGTGTCGCGAGCTCGGGCCAAGGACGTTTGCATTTTTAATCATAGTGCAACGCCGATCACGGGTTGTACTCAGAATATTGTCCTCGACCAGCACACCGCCGGATACCAAGTGGGCAGCTTCGCGGCGCAATGGATCAAGGAGAAGCGTGGCGGTAAGGCCGAAGTGGGTTTGTTGACGAACTTAACCGATCCTGAACTGATCGTGCGCAGCCGCGGTATCAAGGACGGTCTACGGAAGAACTGCCCGGGCGCTATCTTTGTGGGAGAAGTTGAAGCCAACACGGTTGACCTTGGCGCGGCGGCAGCGGCGAATCTCTTGCAAGCACATCCGAATATCGTAATGCTGTTGGCGTTTGGCGATGACCCGGGCGTAGGGGCGTATACGGCCGCATTGGAAGCGGGAAGGAACGACCCTAACCGATTTTTTGTAGGGAGTGCCGACGGAACGCGGCTCGGCATGGATAAAGTGGCGGAGCGGGGGGTGTATCAGTGCTGTGCCTTTTTTTTCTTCTCTTTCAGCGCCACGCAAGCGGTTCGTGATCTAGCTCGGTGTCTGCGCGGAGAGCGGGTTCCGCCGACTCGGATCATGGGCAGCAAATTGGTCACGAAAGACAATGTTAACGAGTTTGAGCGGATATCGCGCAATCCACAAGCACCTGAGTACGCGCACTTTTACACTGACCCGAGCGTGATGCGCTACAGTGAGTTACCACTGAAGACGCCCGAGTCCTAGTCTAGGTAGGTGTCGGTGCGGTTGAGCCAGGATCAGATGCACCCACCTTCGAAGCCCATCGTTCGCTGTGTCGGTATCACCAAGTACTTCGGCGGCGTACGGGCGCTGAATAATGTTTCTCTGGACTTGATGCCGGGTGAGATAGTCGCGCTCGTAGGAGACAATGGTGCCGGTAAGAGTACTCTGGTCAAGATACTCAGCGGAATTCACCAGCCGGATAATGGCAGCATCTGGCTGGGTGACGTAGAGGTAAGGCATCTTAGTACGGGGCGCGCCCGTGAGTTTGGGATTGAGACCGTATACCAACAGCTGTTCCTTTGCGACAACCTTGGAGCCGCAGCCAACGTCATGCTGGGGCAGGAACCGGTACGTTCACGACTGGGGCCGCTCCGCTTCATCGATACAAGGCGGTCAATCGAAGAGGCGCGAAAGCACATTTCCGAACTGGGGGCCGTCCTGGACGATCTCGTCACACCAGTCCGGCGCCTTTCGGGTGGACAGCGGCAGGTGATCGCGATTGCTCGTGCAACTGTCAACGCACACCATCTGATCCAGTTTGATGAACCCACTGCGGCCCTGGGGACTCGCCAAGCTCGTGCAACCCTCGATCTGATCCGGCGGGTAGCAGCTCAAGGCGTGGCCGTAATCGTCATCAGTCATAATCTCGATGATGTATTCGCAGTTGCCAACCGCATAGTAGCCTTGCGGCTCGGCCGCATCATGCTGGACACCCGCTTGCATCAAACCTCGCGCGAACACGTGGTGGCATCCATGGCGGGAATATCGTTTCGGCAGGGCACGTCATGAGGAGCACAGTTTCCAGTTTGGTTGCCCGGATGGCGTTGGCCGGTGGACGGAATCTCGGTCTGTTGGTGACAGTAATTCTTGCGCTGCTGCTAATCGCGCTGTTCAGCCCGCGATACCTGAGTGTTGACAACCTAATCGTAGTGGCCCTGCAGGTCTCGTTTGTTGGGATTGCGAGCCTCGGTACGGCATGCCTGATCATCAGCGGCAACGTCGATCTTTCCATCGGTTCGCAATATGCTTTGTGCGCGGTGACGGCGGCGATGCTCGCAAAGATGCTACCCTCGCCAGTTGCGTGGATTTCTGGCATCGCCTTGGGGGCCATTTTGGGGCTAATCGATGGACTGATGGTATGGCGCATTCACATCTCACCGATTATTGTTACGCTAGGAACGCTCACAATTTTCCGCGGTGTTGCACTTCGAGTTACGAACGGTTTTGGAGTGCGTGGCGTGCCCAAATCGTTTTCTATATTTGGTCAATCGCGATTTTTCGGTGTTCCGATGCCTGTTTGGGTGCTCGTGGCGTTAGCAATCGTGGCGCACGTGGTTTTGCATTCCACAACGCAAGGACGCCATCTGTTTGCTTTCGGCGGGAACCGGCAGGCCTCGGAGGCTGCAGGGATTAGCGGCAAACGCGTGGTTCTTACCACGTTCGCTTCCAACGGTATATTGGTCGGCATCACAGCCGTCTTGGCGGCGAGCCGTATTGGATCGGCAGCGCCCACGTTCGGAGTGGGGTTTGAGCTTGACGTGATTGCCGCGGTGATCCTTGGCGGCGTCGCTTTCACGGGAGGAGAGGGAACGGTGGTTGGCGTTCTGCTTGCGGTTGTACTACTTGGAATCGTCAACAGCGGGCTGATTTCAGTCGGGGTTGATCCACACTATGCTGAGATGGTAAAGGGCGGCGCGTTGGTTGTCGCAGTCACCCTCGATCAACTCACGCAGGAGCAGCAGGAACGCCATCGCAAGGCGCTTGCGATTCAGGAGCGGTCGACTGTCGCATAGACCTCACCTGGGGGTGCCTGCTCGCAACGCCACTGGGCTCGAGCGGCTGGATCGGGTCGAATGAGCTCCATACAATCCACGTTAAAACGGCGCGGCGGCGGTGTCGATCGTATACCCCGCGAATGATGGACAAGGGGCAGTGCTCAGAAGGCAGACGGCTCACGCGCACCTGTCCCAGCTGTGATGCTGCGGCCACATTAGCAATTTAGGCGAGCGCATCAACGAACCTCCTCCAGTCGTGGCTGGGATTTCATGGCTACGTTCTGCACCTTTCGCAAGAATGAGTCCTCCGGGAACAACTGGAGTCCCTCCGTTGCGGTCTGCACTGCGTCCTGAAATCGTCTCTGCGCTGGAATTCGGTGAGGGTCGCATTTTAGGCCGCGGAGAGTGGAAAGAACTACAGGGTGCTCAGGCCACCTCATCCTCGGTGACTTTGGCGGCTGCTTAGAAGCGCGGGTACCATCGCGGGAATACCGATTCCATATCCCCATTCCAAGTTGCGCTGCAGCTTATACGGTTGACACTTGCCGCGAGAACTCGCGCGAGATAAGCATTATTTCTCGACCAAGCTGGGGCAGCTGAAAACTCTGAATCTGGTGTGTGGAGCCGCGGATGGAAACGGCGGCGACAACGGAGCCCACATGGTTAGTCACCGGGGCGGCGACCGCTCGGACCCCGACGACGTTCTCTTCGAGGTTTACAGAGAAACCGTTGGCCCTCACTTCTGCCAGGTGGGCCTTCAACGTAGTGAGTGATCTAATCGTCCTTGGGGTGAAATAGGCCAGCTCGCGTCCTCGGAACATCTCATCCAGCTCTCCATCCGAAAGAAAAGCGATGAGAGCCTTCCCTTGGGCGGTGCAGTGCAAGTCGATATGTCGACCGACCCAGGCCCCCCCCCCCATGTCTTGAAAAGATTCCGCCTTACCGATGATAATCGCCTCCGCACCCCTGAGTACCGAGATCGTGGCGGTGAGTTTTGTTCTGGCGGCGATTTGCAGCAGGGTGGGCGCGGCCAACGTTCTCAAGTCCGCTTCGGCCAAAGTCGCATTGGCGAGATCGGCCAAGCGCAGACCGAGCGAATAATGGCGCCCATCGCTCCGTCGCTGCAAATATCCGCGCGCTACCAGTGTGTAGATGAGATAATGAGCAGTGCTCTTCGGAATGCTCAGTTTTCGACACAACTCAGACAGCGTCAACCCGTTCTCTGATCTCGCTAAGAGTTCGAGAAGGCTCAGAGTGCGATCGACAGCGGGCGGGCGGAACTCCTGTTCGTGCAATACGGTCTCAATCGACGGGGTGCGCGTAGGCTGTTTGGCCATTAGTAGTGCGCAGGCCTCTTTCTCGCACAGTACCAATACGTTTATCATAATCAGACGCAGATGGTCAAGACGTTCCAGAGTGCATCCAGCAGCTTCTGTTCAATAAGTTGAAAGCGGTTGACACTCCATAACCAGACTCTGTAAAACAATAAATGACGCGCCACTCCCGCGAGGTGAGCAGGTGCGCCGCCCTCGATGCCCTGGGGGTGGACGACAGATCGTTGAATACATTTCCCAAATTGGGGGATTCCGGTGGAGCCTTCGAAGGAATTGGTTCTGTCACTTTATCGCGGCATGATTGAGATCCGCGAATTTGAATTGAAAGCGCGAGAGATCTTCCGGTCGGGACGTATGCCGGGATTTATGCACGTCTATATCGGCGAGGAAGCGATTGCCGTCGGGGTCTGCGCGCAGCTGCGCACGGACGACTACGTTGCCAGCACACATCGTGGACACGGTCACGCGCTCGCTAAGGGTATCCCGCCTCGAGATCTTATGGCGGAGTTGATGGGTTCGGTCGGAGGTTGCTGTGGGGGTCGTGGCGGCACGATGCACCTGTACGAACCGGCCGTCGGCTTTTTGGGCTCGAACGGCGTAGTTCCACCGGGAATTTTGATCGGCGCAGGTGCGGCATTGGGCGCGAAAATGCGAGGGAGCGGCCAAGTGACGGTTGCTTTCTTCGGGGACGGCGCGGTGAACAACGGTGCTTTCCACGAAGGGCTTAACTTGGCTGCGACCTGGAACTTGCCGGTCGTTTTTGTCTGCGAGAATAACCTGTACGCGACCGAAATGCCGTTTGAGTTGGCAACCAAGAACACCAACGTGGCGAGCCGTGCTGCAGCCTACAAGATCCCCGGCGAGCAAGTAGACGGCAACGACGTCCTGGAGGTGTACACGAAGGCGGGGGAAGCCGTCGCTCGTGCCCGGCGGGGCGACGGGCCGACGCTGTTCGAGTGCCTGACTTACCGCTGGTTCGGTCACCACGAGGGCGACCCAGGTACTTCCTATCGCCCCAAGGAAGAAATCGCGTCGTGGAAAGAGAAAGACGCGGTACGTAAGCTGCGTGACCAGGCCATAGCTGATTCCTGGGCGACAGGCGAAGATTTCGAGAAAATCGACCGTGAGGTGAATCGTGTTATTGAGGATGCAGTTCAGTATGCGCTCAATAGTCCGCAGCCCGGGGTCAGTACCGCCCTGGACTACGTTTTCTGCACCTAAATGAGAGGGGCGAGGGTAGACATGGCCGAAACTAATACGACTGTCCAAGCTGAGGCCAAGCAGCCTTTGGCCGTTCACCGCATGATCAGCTACGCCGAGGCCGGGGTCGAGGCTATTCGGGAGGAGATGCGACGCGACTCGGCGATCTTTTACATAGGGCAAGGAGTCGGCCCGCGGGGAGGTAACTTCCAGCAAAGCCGCGGGTTATGGGATGAGTTTGGAGGAGAGCGCGTACGCGATACGCCGATCGCGGAGCGCGGTCAGACGGGTCTTGGGATTGGGGCCGCGCTCGTCGGTGCCCATCCCATTGTTGACATCGTGTTTCTGGACTTTGTACTCGAACCAATTTGCGAGATCATCCAACAGGCTTCAACCATCCATTACATCTCGAACGGCAAATTCAAAGTTCCCCTGGTGATACGTGCGGCGGGTGGTGGGGTGCGCAGTAGCGGGCCCCATCACTCGCACACATTCTACTCTTTCTTCATGCACATCCCGGGACTGAAGGTAGCACTGCCGGCAACTCCGTTCGATGTCAAGGGTCTGCTCAAGACCGCTTTGCGCGACGATAATCCCGTGATCTTTATCGAGCACAAGGGTCTGTACAATGCCAAGGGTCAGGTGCCCGAAGACGAGTACCTAATCCCTTTTGGGCAAGCGGTTATCCGTCGGCCAGGAAAGCACGTCACTCTGGTCGCGTTGAGCATGATGGTGAGCAGGGCGATGGAAGCTGGGGCGCGTCTCGAAAAGGAAGGCATTTCGGTTGAGGTCATCGACCCCCGGACATTGGTTCCGCTCGACAAAGCGACTATTCTGCGCTCAGTGGCGAAGACAGGCCGGTTGGTGATTGTGGACGAGGCGTATGCGACTTGCGGTGTGGCCGCCGAAATCGGGGCGATGGCAGCCAGCGAAGCGTTCTACGAACTCGATGCGCCGGTGCACCGGATCTGCGCTTTGCCGGCACCGCATGCCTTCAGCCCGTCACTGGACACTTATTTGATCCCGTCGGTCGACCGTATTGTGCGCGAAGTGGCCTCCGTTGTCGGAAAAAGGCTGTAGGTGCGCTGCTCCAACCGGGCGCGATCACTGGAACGGCCAAGCATTGCAGGAGAATAGTCGACAATGAGTATCCCCATCGTGATGCCCCAGCTTGGGCTGACCATGACTGAGGGCACCGTGAGCGAATGGTTGAAAGCGTCCGGCGAAAGGGTGCTGAAGAACGAGCCCTTGTTTATCGTCTCGACGGACAAGGCTGACATGGAAGTGGAGTCGCTGGTCGAAGGAACTCTGGGGCAGATCATCGTACAGGCAGGCCACACTGTGCCTGTGGGCACGACCTTAGCCTACGTCGAAGGGCCGGGTGAGGACGTTACCACCGCGGGGGACGAACAGTTCCCGAAGACTGAAGCCCTGCAGGAAACTGCCGATCCGCAGCTTGACCATATGACCCCCAGTGAAACTGTAAAAACATCTTTGGCTTCTGCCGCAAGTCGCGTGCCGGCGTCGCCGCGAGCCAGGAGGTTGGCGAAGGAACTGGGAGTGGATATAGCGGGCGTCCGAGGAAGTAGTCCTGAGGGCAGAATCGTTGAAGAAGAAGATGTGCGGCGCGCTGTCCAAGGAACACCGGACCTAGTGTCTCAGCCTAACCTGCGGCGTCGTCAGTTGATCGCAGAACGGCTGACCCGCAGTATTCAAACCATTCCAGCATTTTCCGTGGCGGTAGAAGCCAATGCCGAGAAGTTCGTTTCCCTCTGCGAGGGTCTGAGGGAAGCGGTGGGCCGTGCAACCGGGTTAAAGTTGACGCTTACCGACATGCTGGTGAGGGCGCTTTCGTTGGCACTCAAGGACAGCCCGGAAATGAACGCGACATGGCAAGATGGCGGCGTGCAATCCCGGACCTCAGTTGACCTCGGCCTGGCTGTCGCCACAGAACAAGGCGTGGTTGCGCCCGTGCTTCGCGACGTTGACGGATTGGACTTACGAGGCCTGGTGGCGCGCCGCAGTGAAATGGCCGCGAAAGCTCGTCAGGACCGGCTGTCGCTTGCGGACCTCGAAGGCGGTACCGGGACCCTCAGTAATCTCGGTATGCATCGAGTGGATCACTTTCAGGCGATCATCAGCCCTGGTCAGAGCTTCATTCTCGCGGTAGGCAAGATTCGCAACCGGCCCTGGTTCGACACCACGCTCGTTATGCGGCCCACGGTTATCCTGAATCTCTCGGTCGATCATCGGGTGGCCGACGGCGTTGCCAGCGCCGTGTTTCTGGGCAAGATTGTCGATCTGATCGAAAATCCGTACCGCCTTCTCTGGAATCCTGTTCCGCGGAATCGGGATGAGGGACCGCAAAGAATTTCGAATGCCTGACATTGCCAGCATGATTGCGAGCCGTAGAGTGGTCCCAGGTCAACTTGCGATCTGGTGGCTATGCCAAGCTGGATTCGCTTTCAAGACCAGCTCGGACCAGGTTGTCTATATTGACCCTTATTTCTCCGATGTAGTCGAGCGACTGATCGGTTTTAAGCGCATGATGACTTGTCCTCTCCGGCCGGAGGACGCCAACGCGGACCTGCTCATCTGCACTCATGAGCACCTTGATCATATGGATACGGATGCTTTGCCGGTGTTGGCGCAGAACGTCCGAACCCAATTTGCAGGACCGATCGAATGCATCAACGCATTCAGCAAGCTCGGCATTCCGGCGGAGCGTTGCCACCTGCTCGAGGAAGGCAAGAAGATTACTCTGGGTGGGGTTGAGATCAACCCGGTTTTCGCGGACCACGGCGAACTCGCTCCTGACGCCTTGGGGCTTGTCCTCGATTTCAGCGGGATCAAGGTGTACCACACTGGGGATACGGCATATCGACCGGGGCAGTTCCGCGCCGCGATCGACATGCGTCCGGATATCCTGATTCCATGCATCAATGGACGATTCGGCAACATGGACGCACACGAGGCGGCGCTTCTGACGCAGGTGGCCGCACCCCCTGTGGTAATTCCAAGCCATTTCTGGATGTTCATCGAGCAGAACGGAGAACCGGGGGTGTTTCTCGCACAGTGCAAGGAACTGGCGCCCGAATCCCGAGCACTGGTGATCAAACCCGGAGAAGAATACCTGTTTGAGAAGACGCCATGAAGCGTAGCCGACTGGTGAACACCCTCGAGGGTGCCGGCAAGTCGCCTGAAACCTGGGAAAGCACCGACGGCACGACCGTGTTGGTACTGCCCTACGGAGGCCGTATCCTGGGATTGTTTGCTCCCGGAGACGAAGACAACTTCTTCTGGACGCACCCGGCGCTCGACGAGGCTGAATCGGCGCGAGGCTTCTACGAAGGCGCGCATTGGCACAACTCCGGAGGCGATCGTACCTGGCTTGCCCCAGAAGTCGACTTTTTCTTCCCCGATTATCCTCAACTGAGTAAGTACTGGCAACAGCGTGAGCTCGATCCCGGTCACTATGAAGTCTCAAGAAATAATGGCAGCCTCACATTGGTGAATCGAGCGACACTGGTGTTGTCTCGACCGAAGCAGAAGGTCGAACTCGAAATCACGAAGTCGCTGGCGACTGCTCTGAACCCGCTTCGGTACGATAGTGACGACGAAATGGTCGGGCTGAAATACGCCGGCTACACTCTGCGGACGACGCTACAACCCACCGCTTCGAATTCCGAAGAGCTTCCCCAAGTCGGGCTATGGAACCTCGTCCAGATGCCACATGGGGGTGACATGCTGGTTCCGACCTTTTCCCGCAGCGAGCCCAAAGTGTACATGGGCACGATCGGACCCCAAGACCTCACCATTAGCGAGCACCTGATCCGGTACAAGATGCGCGCCTCCGGTGAGCACAAGCTGGGCGTTCGCGCCATCGCTACCACGGGCCGGGTTGGGTACGCGCACACTCTGGGGAACGAAGCTGCCCTGGTAATCCGGAACTTCGCGGTTAATCCTTCCGGAGAATACGTCGACGTGCCGTGGATTGAGGCGGACAACTTCGGTTTCGTGTTTCAGGCCTGTAATGTGAATAGCGCCCTGGGCGCATTCAGCGAACTTGAGTATCATGTCCCCGCCATCGGATTACGAACGGGTCGCTCGCGATGCGAAGGCGAATCCCAGCTTTGGGCGTTCCGGGGACCAGAGCAGATGATTAGGGCCGTTGCGCGACGTCTACTTTCACCAGAAGCTTGAACGCGCGCTGTGAGACCATTCGGGGAGGTTGATACGTGCGGCTGCAAGGTAAGATGGCAATCATAACCGGCGCAGGATCTGGCATCGGGGAGGCTACGGCTAGGGTCTTTGCCGCAGAGGGGGCACGTGTCGCCGTCGTCGATTCGGAGGCTGCAAGCGGGAAGAGAGTCGCTAACCAGATTGGCGAGGCCGCCCTGTTTCTCCATGCGGACGTGACCAACTCCGGCGAAATGGAGTCCATGACTCGAACCGTAGCCGAGCGGTTCGGCCGCATCGATATTCTTTTCAACAATGCCGGCATCTCCTGCGCGCGTACCCTGCATGAGACTCCCGAGGAGGAATGGGACCACGTGATGGGGGTCAACGTCAAGGGGATCTACTTCGCCTGCAAGTACGTGGTCCCCATCATGATCGAGCAGAATTCCGGCTGTATCATAAACATGGCATCGGGCACTTCGTTGCTTGGATTGGCGCAGCGTGCAGCGTACGCCGCCTCGAAAGGGGCTGTTTATTCGCTCACCAAATCGATGCAGGTTGACTATTGCCGGTACGGGATACGCGTGAATGCTCTTGTGCCGGGCACTATCTACACGCCTTTCGTCGAGGGCTATCTCCGGCGTCATTACGCCGACAACATTGAGAAAGCCACCGAAAACCTCAAAAAACGCCAACTTTCGGGTACTCTTGGCACCCCCGAGGACGTTGCCTATGCTGCGCTTTATCTCGCCTCTGACGAGGCAAAGTTCGTGTACGGCAGCGGCCTCGTGGTTGATGGTGGGTTTCTGGCAGGCAAGATCTTTGACTGATTATTGAATCGCTGAGTGGGTGCGAGTTCAAACCGTGCACATAGGTTTACCACAGCCAACAAGGGGGACTCATGATCCTTTTGACCGCGATCACTTCCGCAGGTCCGCGTCTGGCAGTAAAAACTTCCTGGGGAATCCTGGTGCTGGAGAAAGCTCAGCGAGGGCATTCGCCGTTGCCGCTCACGCTCGGAGAAGCGCTCGTTGAGCATGGTGGCCTCGATCGCGTCTGCGACTTTGCTCGTACGGTTCTGGAAGATTCCGTAGCCTTGCGCGAACTCACCGTGCCGGAAGACGATGTCCGCGTCGGCCTGCCGTTCAAACCTAGTAACGTAATTTGCGTCGGACTGAACTACAGAGACCACGCCGCTGAAAGCGGAGTGCCGCTGCCCGAGCGACCGGTGCTGTTCGCGAAGTTGACCGGGTGCATCATCGCGCCAGGAGAGCCTGTTGTGTTACCGCCGGATACTAACGAAGTCGATTTTGAGGCGGAACTCGCCGTCGTGATCGGACGCCGATGCCGGGGCGTTTCCGCCAGCGAGGCATTAGAATATGTTGCCGGGTACACTTGCCTGAATGACGTCAGTGCCCGGGATTTCCAGCGTGGCGACGGTCAGTGGGTGCGCGCCAAAAGTCAGGATACGTTTGGTCCCATGGGGCCATATTTGGTTACAGGCGAAGACGTCCCGGACCCGCAAGGGCTACCCATTCGTTGCTGGGTGAACGGCCAGCTTCTGCAGGATTCTAACACCGACAAGATGATTTTTGGCGTACGCGAACTCGTCGCCTTCATTTCTCGCGGAATCACCCTCGCGCCCGGTGACGTTATCAGTACGGGAACACCGCATGGTGTGGGCTTCGCGCGCAAGCCCCCGGTTTTTCTCGAGTCGGGGGATGAGGTTGTAATCGAAGTGGAAGGCGTCGGACAGCTCTCGAATCCGGTTAAGTCAGCATAAAAATCCGGCCAGACTCGCCCACCAGGAAACACTGACTAGATGAGCGTTCTGTATATAAATAGGCTATAAGACCCACTTATATTCGCAAGGAGTGAGGCTTTTGATCCTGTTGTGAAATCCAGTGAAATGGTCATTTTTGAGCCGCACCTAAAAATTCGGTTCCTCCGCAGAATTTGTGGGTGGAGCGGGGATAGTTTTTGACCCTTCGCGGAGAAAAAGATAGCGCATCCCATCCCAATTCCTGTATGGGTAATTTGAGCGAGAAACCCTACACAGGA
>Ga0307374_10011115_pt1 | contig 12885 bp, 16 predicted proteins | sample OX3MG_FD_202532 | JGI IMG/M metagenome (GOLD analysis project Ga0307374, IMG submission 202532) | Soil microbial communities from Risofladan, Vaasa, Finland - OX-3 | ecosystem: Environmental > Terrestrial > Soil > Coastal area > Acid sulfate soil | place: Finland: Risofladan, Vaasa | collected...
AGCAACCGGATTTTCTCGGGTAAGGCTGGTGCTGCCGCTGAGGATTGAACTCAGGACCTCTCCCTTACCAAGGGAGTGCTCTACCACTGAGCTACGGCAGCTTACCTATTGAATAACATTGATTTTTTTCACTGACCAGGGCACCATAGGTCTCGCTGTGAGGACTTTTGGGAGGACTCTGGTCCGTGACCGTATACAAGCGTGCGGACTCACCCAACTGGTTCATCGAATTCCAGTGCCTCGGCCAGACGGTGCGCCGGACCTCCGGAACGCCGTCAAAGGTGCAGGCCAAGGCCCTCGAAGAACGACTGCGCCGGGAGATACAGGATCGGATTGCCGCTGGCAAGCTCCCGACCGTTCCTTTCGGCGAAGCCATCGACCGCTATTTTGAGACCATCCTGTCACCACGGGGTAAAGACAAGGTGCGTGCCAAGGACATCTACGTCCTCGACAAGCTGCGCGCCCGCTTCGGTGCGGAGACCCCGCTCGATAGCATCACTAGCGCCGACATCGCCCGATACCGCGACGAACTCGTCACCAAGCACGAGCTCTCGCCCTCGACCGCCAATCGCGAAATCTCCTATATGCGCGCGATCATCAACCGCGCCGCTAACGATTGGAACATCTCGACCGCGCCCTTCCGGGTGAAGATGTTCCGGGAACCGCCGGGCCGCGTCCGCTGGCTCACGGCCGACGAGGAGAAGCGGCTCTTGGAGGAGTGCTCGTCGCATCTTCAGCCGATCGTGATCTTCCTGATGGATACCGGGTGCCGCAAGGACGAAGCCCTGAACCTGACTTGGCGCGACGTGATATTTGAAAAGGGCAGGGCCCGGATACGCATAGAAGCCGACCGGACCAAGAACGCGACTGCGACCGGCAAGGCCGTGCCGAAACGCACGACGAGGTTGTTGCGTCGGTTATACAAGAACCGCCCCAATGGCAGCGATCACGTCTTCCTCTTTGTCCCGAAGACGAAAAAAGGCGGCAAGGTTCGCCCGCCGCGACCGCTCGGCAATATCCAGATCGGGTTCAAAGCTGCCTGCCGGCGGGCGCAGATCGAGGACCTCAACATCCACGATCTGCGCCACCACTACGCCTCACGTCTCGTCCAACTCGGCGTTCCGCTCCAGCGGGTCCAGCGGCTACTCGGCCACAAATCCATGCGCATGACCGAACGCTATGCTCACTTGGCGCCGTCCGATCTCGACGATGCGGTCGCGGTGCTGGACCGCTGAAGTTCGGCCAGCTTGCGTTCGCGCCAGTCGGAGCCTGATTTTGAGCGGATCGAACGCGGCGGCATGTATGCGAGGGGAACCGCCCGCAAGGGGGCGAGCAGCACCGGCTCAACACGCCGGCTCGCCATGTAGGCGTCGAGATCGGCTTTGAGAAACCGCGGCGTCCGCATTCCGAGCAGGTGCCGCGCGATTTTCAACCGGTCGAAATTGCGCCGGCTGATCCGGAGATAGGCAGCAGCTTCCCTCGGGGTGAACCAAGCGGGTTCGTCGAGCATGTGACCGAGGATGGTCCTCGGCAGCCTGGCGACGCCATTCAAAGCAAACAAAAGAAACCAGGTGTGGTTTTGGGAAAATTCCTGATTGGCGGTCAGTCAGTTTGAATTTTTGAGTTTATAGAAGCCGGGCCCCACGCGAATGAATAGTTCCGTAGTTTTCCCATTGCCTTTGGCATGTTTGGATAAAAAACGATAATAGGTGCGTTCTGCCCAGCCGGGACATGCGATCTTGACCATTGCTGCGTTGAAAGGTTCGGCAAGCTTGCCTGAACGGACAGCCGCGTAGATTGCCGATCCGAATTCTTTCATCAGAGGCGTCCAAGGCAGTTGCGTTGAACGACACTAATCAATTCGACGCGGGATCGACTGGGTCAGAGTTTTACGGATGGTTTCGTCACTCAAGCCGCGATCTTTCGGGAATTCACCCGGATGCAAATCATGCACGCGTTGGCGGACCAATTCGACGTTCTGTTTTTGAAGATCGTGGTTGGGCAGAAATCCATCGGCGATAAGAGATCGAATGGCTTCTTCGATTGCTCTCCGCGAGGATGACGGGCCGCGCTTAGAATGGTGCTCCGCGGCGTGTGAGCTCTTCAAGTCGGCATCGATTTCCGGTTCCAATCCGGACTCGAATATCAAAACCGACACGAATTCGAGGTCTGCGCCCTTAATTGATGAATGTCTCCAGTTAATGTATTCCCGCACGAATACGTCGGTCGGGATTTTCACCCGGCGATCCTTTACGTCGCGGGGTTTCTTATATCCATAGGCGACATATCGTCCGTCCCGAATGCCCGAGAGCAACCGGTCGGCCATTTCGACCCCGGCAGCGACCTGGGCGTCTACGCGTCGCTTGGATTCTCGGACTTGGAGCGCCATCTCCCGGTATTTCGGATCACGCTCATGGTCCGTTTTCTTGGCGAACGCCAGGGCCAATTCGCCCACAAATGAAACCGCCATCAATATTGGCGGCGAATCCCATGCTTCCCGCAAGCCATCGGGCGCGAAATTGTACGGGGCGTCCCGCAACGGGATTCCCAGGCCCCAGATATCGCGGTGCGGCGTGACCAGACCGTCCGGACACATGCCAATAAGTGTCCCGGATTTAGACTCGATGCGTCAAGTACGCAGACAGACCAATAGGTTACGTGAAATTCGTACTACCGTTGTTCCCGCAGCTGGCGGGACCCGCCCAGCGGCACATAGCGAAGCGCAAACACGATGAGCCCGAAGCAGGCAATCGAAATCACGCCTTTCATTCCAACCACGATAAATAGCGCCAAGATCGTGACCGGGAAGAATGTGATGCGCCATATGCGATAAACAACGGAATGATCGCTCATGTTTGATCCTCTTATTTTTCTTCAATAAAAAAGCGCGATCGTTGGAACGATGATGCGACGAACTGCGCGGCCTCTTTATCATCGTAAGAGCCGCCTAAGATCGTAACATCCCAATGATCATGAAATCGCATCGATCATGATATCGAATTGATCATAATAACCGAAATCGCCGTTTGATTTTTCGAAGGCGTCGTTCTCGCGGTTTTGGCTGTTCGTATATCAACGAAACCGTACGAGCATCCTCGGGATCAATGAACCGGCCGGATAGCGTCACTTTCGGCTTACGCGAATCATTGACGGCCTTTTCGAAGGCTTTGAGGTTCCTTCGGTAGATCGGCAAATCGCGTTCCTGAAGCGCTTCCCTGAAGATCGCGATCATCGCCGGCTCTGTTTCACGTTCTTCAACGGCATTGGTCGAACGTCCGGCCTTCGTATTGCTAATTCCCAGAGAACGGCACATCTGATCGGTCAGATCGTTGATCATCGATTCACGCTCACGCCTGAGAAGAGGGCCGCTGTGGCGCCATGATGTATCGGCCGCCACGGCGAGAACCGCGCGCATCCCCTGGCGCACGACCTCCTCCTGATCGGCGAGCTTGAGCTTGAGCTTGGGCGCGAGCAGCGTTACGGCACGGTCGGTCAAGGCCGAGCGATACTCTTCGAATGCTTCAGCCGCTCGCGGGGCGGTCATGGCCAGCCTCACGGCCATCCGCGTGATCCCGATGGTATCGCCGGCCAGGCCGTTGACGACATGCCCGGCGATCCGGCGAATGATCGTCTGCGGGGGAGCCTCCGCCCAGGTCGTTGGGTCGAATTCCCGGTTCATCGCCCGGATCGCGCCTTGGAACTGGGCGGTTGCGACCGCATACCAGAAGGCCCGCTGGCTGCCGAACCGATCATAGAAGGTGTCAGCCGAAACGCCCGCGTAGGCACCCAGCTCTCTCACCCCAACACGCTCATAATCGTTCCAGGCATAGCGCCGTACCGCGGCGGCGAAGAATGCCGCCCGCTTCCGATCGGCAAAGCCGGGCAGGATCGGGCGCTTCCGCCGTCGCACGCCCCACATTGACCTTGCCATCGGTGATCCCCGAATAGTGACAACCCGGTGCACGGATTCGGCCCCGAAACCCGCCAAGAATCAACGTCGTTTTTCCGAACGCCGGTTCCGAAATTGATGCCTCGTTTTCTGGCCATTTTGGGCCACCGCTCGTGGTCAGGAAGCTTTCTTAATTCTCAACCTGAAGAATGAATTCGACGATGTGCTCGGTAAGCTTCTCGCTTGGCCTGAAATGCGGCGGCTTGTTCCGACGTGTGGACTAGGTACGGGCGGATCGTCGAAAGACTCTGCCAGCCGCCGACCGCCATCAGCTCGGAAGGCGTGGCGCCGGCAGAGGCACCCTCGGTCGCGGCTGTTCGCCGTAGGTCCCGGAGCTGGAGATCGTCGGGTATGCCCGCCGCTCTCGCTATCTGGCGTGCCGCATAGGTGAAATTGCGTCTGTTCCACCGCTTGCCGGTAATGGTCGGGCAGATGAGATTGGCGGCAATATTCTTGGTCCGGGCTTTCCTCTTTGCGTCACGCCGCGCGGCATTCAGGGCGCGCGTCAGTCGCCTGGTCGGCGGGACCCATACCTCAACGCCACGTTTGCTTTGATAGATGTACCAGACGCCATCGTGCTCCCGAAGCGCACCCCAACGCAGGCTCAGCATATCGCCTGGACGCTGCACCAATTCCATGCACATCAGCGCGCATCGACCGATCGATGGAAATCCCATTTCATCGGCCTTTTTGATGAAGGCCGTCAGTTGGCCGTCCGTCCATCGTTGCCGCCTGGGCGGCAGGTTTCGGATTCCAAGCCCGCTAATCGGGTTGGTATTGAGCCCCGGCATTTTGAGCGTGCCGTATTTGAAGGCGGCGCGTAGCGCGCTCGTCATTTTCTTTGCTGACTCGAGGCCGTGCTTCCGGACGCATTGCTCGTAGATGCTATAGGCAAATTGCCGCGTGATCTTGCGCGCCTTCACATCACCGAACATCCTTTTACCGTCGTATCTCTGCGTCTCCATGTTCCGATAGAACCAGCCGTATTCTTGCTGAGTTCGAGGGGCGTATTGCGCAAACCTGGGAGACGCTTCGAATTGCCGAATGAGATCGCCAACGGTCATCGGCTTTATTGGGCCTAGCACGGGCTTCGGTGGATTGATCGTATGTCGATAGGCATCGACCCTGTTGTTCAAGTCTGTTGCTTTGGCGACGGCCTCCTCGAAATCAGACCCGAGGGTGACTTGTCGAAAGAGGCCGATCAGACGGAGCCTGTGCGGCGGTAGCCAATGATATACAGGGCGGCCATTGCGCCGGGTGAGTTTGAGATAGCGAACCCCAAGCGGGTTTGGCCTCATGGTGTATTGGCTTGCGTCCGAATTGGCACAGGGGCTCGCCGCATCTCAGCGCGCGGCAGGGCACGGCGAACTTTCGGCGCCGCCCCTCTGACTGTTGCGAGCACACCGAGCCGCCGCGCTGCCTCATATATTCGCGTAGCCAGATCGGTTACGTCGCGCGGCAGCTTCGATCGCATGACGGCGCTCATGCATTGAGAGGGCGTTCGGCCGTGTTCCCGAGTAAAGCTATGCCATTCAGAGATGGCGCGCTCTCGCGTCCAGAACACCTTTCTCTTGGTGCGGCCACCGCGCGCGTCGAACAAAACGCCGTAAGATCGCGCCGCTTCGTATATCCGCGCGGCCTCTCGTATCACATAGTTTGGAAACAGACCGTTGTTTTTCCGGCCCAGGCATTGCGACGGCGAAACACCGTGTCGTTCTTCAAAATCTCGCCATGCCGTAATGGCTTTTTCCCGAGTCCATTTCGTGGTGCTCGCGTGTCCATGGCCCAACAATTCCCGGACTTTGCGCATGCCGCCGATCCAATTGTTCACGCGGATCGCCAGGGTGTTATAGACCGGCCCCCGTCGATTAACGTATTTGCCGCGTTTCCGCAGCCAATCTTCAGACGGAAAGACACCATTTGGCATCTGCGCCGCAAACTTCCGACATTCTTCGAGCAATTCGTAGGCGTCGGACCAATGCGAGGTCTGAATGAGCTTGTCATACGGCTTGTCGAACTTGAATGGTTCGATAATCCCGATATAGGGCTTCAGGATTTCGGTGAGTGGTTCGTCCGACAGGCAATCCTTGTAGTCCACGCCAAGGAAATGTTTCTTGTTCCGGTGCCACGCTTCCTTCAATGCGCGTGTCGTCCTATATCGCCCGCCGGAAAGCGCGTTCAATGGATCGCCCCAAATCTCCACGTTGATCCAGGTTCCATCTTTCGATCGGAAATGCAGATCATATTGGCCCCAATTGCGGCCGGTTCGTTTTTGATAGCCTAGTGGATATCGCTCGCCGCGTTTGTGCTCGATGCCGCGCGCATAGAGAAAATCCGAAAAGCACGCTTCGGGGCGACTGCGCCAACGCATCTCATTTCGCGAGGAGCAAAAATTACGTCCGGGTTTGCAGCCGATCGCCTTTCGCAAGTCCTCCCAAACACGTCCCGACCCATGCACGGCGTATGTCAATGGACCGTGGCCATTGCAGCGGCACCATTCCACGGTGGGCAGGTCGCCATGTTGCGCTTTCAGCTTTTTCGCCTGGCTCACCGCTTCATCCCAAGAGAGTATTCGCCAAGGCTTTCCGCCATGTGTCCGGTTTTCGATCTTCCAGGTGGCAAATGCGTCAGCTATTCCCAGTTCCTTCAAGAGCGCCGGCTTATAGAGGCCGGCTTTAAGCAGGCGTGCGTATAGTCCGCGCTTCTCTAGAAACTCCGTTACGAGTGCCTTCAGACCGTGCCGAGCGTATAGCTGTTTGACCGACTCGATCAGGCGCTCGTGAACCTCCTTCGGGTCAGGCGGATCACGTCTGGCGCCGAGCCGTTCGGCGGCTTGCGCATACGCCCGGTGAGCCGCCTCCGCCGTCTCGAATAGCCCGAGGTAATGCCGGGTACCTCGGACGCGGATAATCGCGGTCCACTTGCGCGCGGCCTTGTGCCACGACACACCGGCATAGCCGCTTGTGTTGTGCTTGGAAGGTACGAGAGGTCGGCCCATGATTCTGTGCTGTGATCGGCCAAGAAAATGGTCTGTATGATATTTCGAACAGTCATTTTGTTCAATATATCGAGGTGTAAATATTAACCAAATCGGTTCGCTTCCCGTATGGACTTGCGGGAAGTCTTTGCGACGAACCTGCGCCGTCTGCGCAATGCGAAGGGTCTATCCCAAGATGACCTGGCCTATGAGGCTGAGGTCAGCCGGAGCTATCTAAGCCAGCTAGAAAAGGGAGTGTTCCACGCAAGCTTGAAAATCATCGGCAAGCTCGCGGAGGTTCTTGAGGTTGAGCCGGCAGAGCTACTAAAACTCCCGTCAAAAAGGACTCGCTCGAAATAAGGCGTTGGTAGCGGTATCGTATCATGATGCCGCGGCCCTGATTTTGCTCAGAGTCCATAGCAAGAACCGCCGCCTCGGATTTGGCGACGGTTTGCAATTCGTCTGCTGCCTTTCTAATCTGACTTCGTTACTACGAAACGAACTGGCGACGATCGGGGGGCAAATGGCGTACCGATATGTGCAGATCGATTCGCTGGTTGTGAACAATGCCAATGACCGGCATGGTGAGCTGGAAAATGAAACTGCTGCAATCGCGTGGCTGTTCAACAACCGTGAACAGCACATGCGCAATCTCGCCAAGGATATTGTCGAAAGGGGCGAGATTTATGAACCGCCATTGGCATGGTCGAATGGAACGCGTTTTATTGTCATGGATGGCAACCGACGGGTCACATGCCTGAAGCTAATCGAAAACCCGCGGAAGGCGCCGTCTATTGAATTACAGGAGTTCTTTACAGACCTGAAAGTGAAATGGAAGGGCAAATTTCCTGACAAGCTACAATGCCAGGTCGAAACCGACAGAGAGAGAATCGACGACATCCTTTTCCGAAGACATACCGGAACTCAGAGTGGCGTAGGCCAGAGCACCTGGGACGATCGGATGAAGGCGAACTTCATCAATCGAACGGGAAAGGGAGGAGGATTTAACGTCGCCGATGAGATTGAAAAAAGGTTGTCGGCAGCAGGCATGCTACCGGCGCACCACAAAATCCCGCGCTCAACCTTGAACCGTCTTTTGTCGGCAGAGGCGTTTCGCAATCGAGCGGGATTTAGCGTCAACAAAGGCAAGTTGGAGTTTACGCATCAGGAGCCAATTGTTTTGTCGGCGTTGCGTCGCATCGCGGATGATCTTGCACAAGGACGTGTAGTGCTTGGCGATATATGGGATGTGGATGGCAAGCGCGCCTACCTGGATAGACTTGAAGAAGAAAAAATTCTTCCCACTGCGGTACATGCGCTGGCAAAACCAAAGACTGCTTCCCCCATACCAGGTCCTAGTGGAAAGCCGAAACCGGCGCCCGCGCCGAAGCCTGAACGCCGCACTACGCTCATACCTAATACATCTTACGCGATTGCATGGGCTGGCCGACTTCAGAGGCACCACGCAATTTGGGACGAATTACAATTCCGTCTGCATTTGACCGAACATCCGAATGCGATCTCTGTGCTGTTTAGGGTGCTACTGGAGTTGTCTATTGAAAATTACATAGATCGTGTTTCGCTCGCGACTGTGAAGGCTAATGACACATTGGCAAAACGCATGCTGCGAGTTGCTGAAGACCTTCATAACAAGAGCAAAATTGACGCCAAGTATCTTGGCGTGTTCCAGAAAATTCCACAACTCGAACCTCTGGTCTCTATGGACACCCTGAACCGGTACGTACACTCGCCTAACTTTGCTCCGTCTCCGGAACACCTGACAGCGCTTTGGGACTCGTTGGCCGACTATGTCGTTCACTGCCTTAGTGCATGAGTTCGACGAAGCGCCTGCACGGCACCGGCCGTGATCAAGAGATTGTTTGCGGCGGGGGAGGCCGACGTGGAGTTCGCACACACAATGGCGCCTGCCAACGCGCCGCGTAGGTTCCGGGGCAATCTGCTGCACGCATTTGGCTCCGAAGCCCGCCCGGAATCAACATCGTATTTCCGAACTGCGGTTCGGAAAATCGATGCCGAGTTTTTGGCCCGGCAATTGGCTTGTTGATAGGATGAACTATGGTGGGAGGGGCGGGGGTCAGAGCAGGAAGAAGTCTACCGGCGGCGCGCTTCCTTATGGTGATCGGAAGTCTGGCCCCGTTGTTCATCCTTTGGGCGATCCGCGGCACGCGAGATGTGTCCGACCGGTGGTGGATCACCGGGTGCTTGCTATTCGCTGCGGTTCCGAACGGGATTTTGTTCTTGAGATGGCGGATAGCGCACATAAACAATGATCATCAAGTTTTCATCGCAAAATCTGCCAAGGACCAAAGCGAACACCTTCTCGTATATCTTTTCGCCATGTTGATCCCGCTATTCGGCGTAGACCTCGGGGGCACGCGCGACATAGCGGCCGTGTTCGCCGCGTTTCTATTCATCGTCTTCATCTTCTGGCACATGAACTTGCATTACATGAACGTCGCTTTCGCGGTGTTTGGTTATCGCGTGTTCACGGTCGAGGCCGCAACAGCTCGTCGCGAAGACGCTCCCACGCGCGGCGTTGTGGTCCTGTCGAAGAGAAATTCGATTGCTGCCGGCACTCAGATTAACGGAATTCGCCTTAGCGACACGGTCTTCGTCGAAAAGGAATAAGCGATGAGAGATGAATTCGGATTTGATGATATTGCGTCCGTGGAATTCTGTGTCAGTGTCAGCGACCGGGAGGGAACAAATACTTTCATCGTACCTTCCCAGCGGAATGTCCAAGAAGCTCTGCGTGAGATGCTGACGCAGACAGTGCACGAATTAGAAACGGTGGACGCCGCCGTTCGGCAATATGAACTGTCGGAAGAATATCCCGGGAAACAGTCACTGCGTGCCGATTTGGCATCCGACGAAATGGCGACGATCCGCGCGCTATACGAAGAAGAAGGATGGGTCCCAAATCCTGCCGCGTTACGCGAACCCGCGGACATTTCTCATTACTCGGCGGTGTTCCGCGATGGGGCACAGCGAAAGCTCGTCGGCGTGAGAAGAGCAGCGCAATTCAAGGGGGTGGTAAAGAGTAGAGGTAGATTGATTACACTCGTGGACGATACGGTAACGGTGGTGGCCGATCAGGTATTCAAACTCGATAAGGAATTTGATTTCATTGTCACGCGCGGGCACGTCTACATCTTGAATCCAACAGGATTTGCGGGTGTAGCAGACATCGAAGACCTTGCGTTGGCCCAGGCGCGACGAAAAGCAATGGCGCTCGGTCGGCGGATTAGCTTTGTGGACTTTTCGGAGCTTTCAAATTTTGTTGCTGGTCATAAGCGTGCTGCTCGACTGGTCGCCGCCTTGAGTGCACGCGACGATTTGAATCGCGTTGAGCGGGCGAAGGTAGAACGGGCCGCGGCGGAGACGGAGGTACGCCTTGAGCCCGCCGGTCGGAAGCTACGTCCAGCTGCCGGTTCAGAAATCGGCTTTCTGGAACTACTGGACGACCGACGGTATGCGGACTCAATACGGTCTGGGCCAAAAGAAGCGTATGTAGCGAACAGCCGGAGACGGGTCCGCAATCGCTAGAATGTATTTCTAAGAATTACGATTTGCTATGCTATTCACGGAGGCAAGCACCGGGGCTTGCTGCTGTCGTCGGGATGACTGTCTCCATATCCAAGCGTCGAAGTCGCGGCGGGATATGCCTAGCAGATCGGCGGCGAACGAAATGATTGTTTTGAGCGCTTCGTAGTCGGTTGCCGAGACGCCCGCCGCGCTCGCGAATGTTCTAATGTGTCGGTCTACCGCGATGCAATCAAGGCCCACAAGGCAACAGAGATAATCAGCCGTTTTTGGCCCAATCCCCTCCACGGTCAATAGTTGATCGCGACAATTTCGGTGTTGGAGCCAGTCCTTCAATCGTCGTACGTCTTCCAGTTGGTGCCGATTTAGAAACTCCGCAAACCCGATAAAGCGATCGATTTTCGTCGAATGCCGCCAAAGCAGAAGGTCAGACACCTGTCCCTTCCTAATCACGTTGAGTATTCCGGCAAGCCGAGCGGTTTGGGGGAATAGGGATTTGATGCGGTCTACCCGCACCTTGACGACCGTCCGGTAATTCAAGCCGGCCTGCAGGACTGCGTCTGCCAGAGCAGCTCCAAGATGGCTTTCCGGTTCTCGGTCGATGGTGGAGATAGTACCAATCCCCAGCCTCTCCGCGTGATCAGCTACCAGTCGGGCGGACGTGAGTGCGCCAAGTACCCTCTGACCCAATGCAGGCGGCGGGATCATATGCCGGCCGCCTGAAGCGCGGTCAGGCGCTCAACGCAATTCGGACATGCGCCGCAAGGAACATCGCTGAACAGCTGGCACGAGTAGGTTCTCCCAATCGGGACGCCGAGCTGTTTCGCGATATGGACAACCTCTGCTTTGCTTAGCTCGCGAAAAGGAATTTCAAACCTGACGGGGCCAACATTCCGCGCAAGAGCATCAAGTCTATTCAGGAACCCTGCGGTACAATCAAGCTCTTTTGCGTGGTTGCTGTTTATGAAGCCGCTATAGACGTCGGCAATGCCTCTGGCCTGCGCTATGCTAGCGCTCGCCGAGAAAAAGAGCAGCGTGCGGTAGGGTATGTACAGCTCCTCTGCATCGACTGCTTCATTCCATAAATCTGGTTCGTTGATAAGACGCGAAGATGAATCGCGGTAAACATCAGAAATATCCACGCGCCTTGGCGGCGCCATCAACTCTGTTTTGGGCAGAACGGATCGAAGTGTGTCCCACTCCTTTTCGACGCAATGCTGACCATAGTCAAAGAAGACCGGTTCTGCGCGGATTTTTTTCTCGACAAGCCAATACGCGACCGTTGTGGAATCGAGCCCGCCCGAGCTGAGGAGCAGTACTGTCATCGCGAAGCAGCCCTGCGGCGACGACTGAGTATGCTGAATACAGCGTTGAGACACGTGTCGAGGTTCCCTGAGTAGCAGGAACTCCCTCCGATCACCATCGTGTTTGGGCATTCGTGAGCAGGGTCATAGGTGACAACGGGTATCGACGACTCGATCGCTAGCCCGATCTCGACAAGCGTGCCAGGATCGCGGCCAGTCGGAATCGCAAACACGAGAGAGCACGCCTTCAGCAGGTCAGAATCCTTATGGTACGTGGCGCGTACTGTCGACTCGTCTGATGCAGAGGGAAGTTCGCCGTGCTCAATAACTGGGCGCCTCACGTTGAAATTGTGATACGAGAGCGCGGCGAGTGCGTGCGCAATAGCGACTCGATCCGATTCCGCAAAATCAGGAGCGGCGAGATAGATCGGAAAATCGCCCCTGACTTCCCACGGGAGGAAAGTGCCCGACAGCCCCTTCATGTCGTCTGACCTGAGCCCCTGAATCTCCGCCAGTTTTGAGTAGAGTCCGTTTCCTGGAAGGAGATGGACATGCGGGGGAGCCGGTTCACGGAAGAGCAGATCATCGCGATCCTGCGGGAGCAGGAGGCGGGTGCGAAGACGGCGGAGGTTTGCCGCAAGCACGGGATCAGCGGCGCGACCTTTTACAAGTGGAAGGCGAAGTTCGGCGGGATGGACGTGTCGGATGCCCGCCGGCTGAAGGTGCTCGAGGCCGAGAACGCGAAGCTGAAGAAGCTTCTGGCTGAAGCGATGCTCGACAATGCGATGCTCAAGGACATTGCTGCAAAAAAATGGTGACGCCCGTCGCCAGACGCGAGGCCGCGGCTCACCTGCGGCAGTCGTATGCGGTGAGCCAGCGGCGGGCGTGCAGAACGATCGGTGCGGATCGCAGCTTGATCCGCTATCGCGCGCAGCGGCCCGATGACGGCGTGTTGCGCGTCCGGCTGCATGAGCTGGCGGCGTCCCGCCGGCGCTTCGGCTACCGGCGGCTCCACATTCTGCTCCGGCGCGAGGGCGTGACCATGAACCACAAGAAGTTGCGGCGTCTCTACCGCGAGGAACGGCTCCAGG
>Ga0307374_10011117_pt1 | contig 12884 bp, 11 predicted proteins | sample OX3MG_FD_202532 | JGI IMG/M metagenome (GOLD analysis project Ga0307374, IMG submission 202532) | Soil microbial communities from Risofladan, Vaasa, Finland - OX-3 | ecosystem: Environmental > Terrestrial > Soil > Coastal area > Acid sulfate soil | place: Finland: Risofladan, Vaasa | collected...
GCCGCGCCGGTGCGGCCCGCCATTATGATCGCGGTCATCATCGCGCCCATGTCGCGCACCATCCCGATCCCGACCAGGTCGGCAACGTAGATCGACGCGCCGAACTGCTGGAGCTGTACGGCGCCCATGAATGCGAGGATCACGCCGACCAGGAAGCTAATCAGGGTGACGATTCCAAACGCGCGCGCGCCGCAATCCTGGATCGCGATCATCAGATCGACCCGTCGATAACGCGCGCGCCCGCTGATGAACCTGCCGAACGCGATCGAGAGTGCGCCCAAAAAGGCGACAAATTCGGCTCCGCCGTGCAGATACTCGAGCGTCGCGCGGCCGACCCGCTCGAATAGCGGACGCGGATCCTCCTTGATGCGCGCGGCGGTGTTTTCGGGTACCGCGTGGGCCAGCTCGATCATCCCCCGCAGGCCCTTCGGCAGTCCGGAGACATCCGCGTCAATTCCGCGCGCCGCGCAGATCTCGAGCACGCGAGTCACAAACGCGAGCAGAGCCGAGTCCCAGCCGCCCAGGTCGCCGGTCTCGAATACAACGCGGCGAGTCTCGCCGGTTTGCATCAGTTCTTGCACCAGCAGATCGCCCGAGGGCTGGCCGTGGCGCATCCGCCAGTGCCCCGCGAGATGAATGATGAGCGTCGAGTCCGCCGCGCGCTCGAAGGCCACCGCGGCCGGCTCGGCGAGCTTGCGTTCAGCAGGCATCACGCGCCTCGAACTGTGAGGGCAGGAGTGACATCGCTGCCGCGATGTTAGCGAATATCGCGATGCAATGCGCGCACTATTCTTGCGCGTACTGCGCCCCCCGGGCGGATTTTGGGCCTCAGGCGGTCACGCGCTCCAGAAAGGCGCGCACCGCGGCATTGAACGCCGCGGGCTGGTCGATATTGGCCGCGTGTCCGGCGCCGGCGAGCACCACTTTTTCAGCGCCGGGGATTTTGGCCGCCATGTAATCGGCCGACGGCACAAAGCGCTCGTCCAGCGCGCCGACCAGCACCAGCGCCGGAACCCGAATCGCGGGCAGCGATTCGATCGCGCCGCTGTCGCGCTGCCTGAGCATCCCGCGCGCCGCCTGCGCGAGCCCCTGCGCGCTGCGATGCTGCGCGACGCGGGTCTCGGGCCCGCCGCCGCCAGCATCGATACCGCCGCGCTCGAAATTCCGCGCGGTTGTCTCCGTCATTCGATTCCATTCCTCGCGCGGGGCATCTTTCTTGTAGCCCGGACCGGTATCGAACAGCATCAACGCGATGGTTCGGTCTGGATGGGCGAGATGAAACGCGAGTGACATATACCCGCCCAGCGACAATCCCGCGATCACCGCGCGCCGCACCGCGCACGCGTCGAGTACGGCGGCCATGTCCGCGACCGTGGCCTCATGCGAGTAGAGCGATGGATCGGCGGGAGAATCCGAGCGATCATGTCCACGCATATCCCACGCGATCACGTGATAGTTTCCGGACAGCGCCTCGATCTGCCCGCGCCACATCCGCGCGCTCGCGCTGTAGCCGTGCGAGAGCAGCACGGCCGGTCCGGCGCCGCGCTCTTCGTAATAGATTTTCACTCCGCTTTCACGCTCAAGATATGGCATTGATGATCCTTCCCCGGTTCGTGTGTGGCGCTAATCCGGCCGCTGGCAAGCGGCGATGACTAGTCGGTAATCGATCGGCGCCGGGCTTGCAACCGCAACCGAATCCGATCGGAGGACGACTGAAAAACGCGTAACCTCTTGGGTACCTGTACCACTGATGGCTAGGCCGGGCCGCCAGCCGCCTTCAATGCGTCAACCAAAGCGCTCGATACGTTCACGGCCTGATTGCGATCAGGCTCAGTCGAAGGGTTCGCGGCGCTGCTCCGGACGCGGTGCGAATCCCTGCTAACGCTCGTGATCGGCGATCCGCGCGAGTAGGCGGGCGCCGAAATCCGAGAGTTTCTTGTCGCCCATCCCGCGGACCGCGCGCAGCGCTTCCATCGTCGCGGGCCGCGAGCGCGCGAGATCGCGCAGCGTCGAGTCGTGGAGAATCACGTAAGTGGGGACGGCCCGTTCGGCGGCGATTTCACGCCGTAATTCACGCAAACTCTGGAACAGCGCTTCGTCCACGTCGCGCCAACTGGTTTGCTCGAGATGGGTCCGCGCCGCCTTCGGCTTTTTTGCTTGGAGGAGCTTGACGGAACGCTGCCCGCGCAGAACTTCCCACGAATCGGCGTTGAGCTTCAGGATCGGACGATCGCCGCCAGAGCGTTCGAGAAGCGCAGCGTCCACGAGCTGATAAATCAGATTGGTCACCGTCTTGCGCGGAAGATCCTTCAACAGGCCATAGGTCGAAAGCCGCTCATGGCGCCAGCGCCGCACGCGCTCGCTGTCGGCGCCGATGAGCACATCGGCCACCTGCTCGACGCCGAAGCGTTGCTCGACCCGCGCGACGCAGGAGAGCACCTTCTGCGCAAGCACGGTGGCGTCTTCCACGCCTTCGGTCTCACCAAGGCACTGGTCGCAAGCGCCGCAATTCGGATTTGAGTATTGCTCGCCGAAATAGCCGGATAGCGCGGCATGACGGCATCCGACGACCGTGGCGTAGCGGCGGATCTGTTCGAGCAACTGAGTCGCGCTCTCGAGCACCTGCGCGGGAAATTCGGCTTCGGCGGCGCTACGTTCAAGCAGGCCCTGCCAGCGCATCGCGTCGGCGGCGGAGTAGAACAGGACGCACTCCGCGGGCAACCCGTCGCGTCCGGCGCGTCCGGTCTCCTGCTGATAGTGCTCGATCGATTTTGGCAGCGCCGCGTGGATCACGCAGCGGATATCGCTGCGGTCGATTCCCATCCCGAACGCGACGGTCGCCACGACCACGTCGATCTCCTCGGCGGCGAAGCGGTCCTGCGTGCGGCGGCGATCGTCGGCGCCCATCCCGGCGTGATAATGCGCGGCGCGGATGCCCGCGTCAGCCAGGTATGCCGCCATGCTCTCGGTGTCCTTTCGCGTGATGCAGTAAACGATTGCCGCCTCGCCCGAGTGCCGGCGGACGACATCCGCAGCCTGCGCGTGAACGGAAGTCTTCGGGATTACGCGGTAGAGAAGATTGGGCCGATCGAAGGAGCCAACCAGCAGCGCCGGATCTTTGAGCTTCAGTTGTTCGACAATATCGTGGCGCACGCGCTCGGTCGCGGTCGCGGTGTAAGCGTGCAGGCTCGCAGTGGCGAACCGGGTCTTCAATTCCGCGAGCTGGCGATACTCGGGCCTGAAGTCGTGGCCCCACTGGCTGATGCAATGCGCCTCGTCGATAGCGAAGGAACCTACGCCGATTCGCCGCGCCAGCTCGAGAAATCGCGGCGTCAGCATCCGCTCCGGCGCGACGAAGATGAGATGCGTGCGGCCGGCGGCAATCTCGCGCTCGGCGCCGCGAATCTCCTCGGGGTCCATCGCGCTGTGCAGCGCGACCGCCGGATAGCCGCACGCGCGCAGTGCGTCCACCTGATCCTTCATAAGCGCGATCAGCGGTGAAATGACGATATCGGTGCGTCCCGCGACCGCCGGCGGCACCTGGTAGCACAGCGACTTGCCGCCGCCCGTCGGCATCACGACCAGCGAATCGCGATGCTCGAGGCCCGCCCTGATCGCTTCCGCCTGAAGCGCGCGCAAGCTCTCGAAGCCCCAGAAGCGCCGGACCGTGGCGAGGATATCATCCGACACGTCCGCGCTCCCGTCTGGCGCTGGTGGAGCACTCGCGGGGGTCACTTGAGCCGCCTCATAGTATGGCCATCATTAGAATGATCTTTAAGGATGATCTTTAAGGATGATCTTTATGCCCACAATTGCCCGCCGATTGATTAGCATCAATCTGGTGGCGGCGCGCAGCTCTAATCCCGGCGTATTACCACACTTGACGCGGGTTTCGGAAAGGAGCGTGGTGCGCTTAGATTAGAAGGTCTCGGAAATCCATGCCAGGCAGAGCGAGGAGATCATGGCGATCGAGCGTTTCACGGCCGCGTGATGTGCAGGCGGCTCTCGTCTACATGGACTTGCAGGGAAGCGTGGCGAAGGCGGTCGGGCTTTCGGGCGGCGCATCGGGCGCGAAACAGATCGGCGACCCAAGCGTCCATGACAACTGGTTTGACCGACTCGGGGGTCATTCGATACCGTCGTGTCTGGGCGCTTGAGCGCCGTTCGATCGATCGGAGGCACTTATGGCACGCGAATTCGATATCGAACCTATCGACGCCACCTTTGGCGCCGTGGTGACGGGCGTCACCCTTGCCGCGCTCGACGACCCGTCCTGGCATGATCTCTACGATACGTGGCTTAAGTATGCGCTCCTGATTTTTCCCGGTCAGCATCTCAGTCGCGACGAGCAGATCGCCTTCGCCAGGCGATTCGGAACGCTTGAGTTCGAGCGCGCGCCGATCAGCAACGTCAAGGCCGACGGCACGCTCATCACCGATCCCGACAACGACGTTCTGAAGGTTCTCAAGGGCAACATGGGATGGCATTGCGACAGCACCTATATGCCGGTGCAGGCCAAGGGAGCGGTCTTTTGCGCCGAGATGGTGCCGAGCTCCGGAGGCGCGACCGGATGGGCCGACATGCGGGCCGCCTACGATGCGCTCGATGATTCTCTGCGCGCGAAGGTGGAGAGTATGGCCGCGCTTCACTCGCTCTACTATAGCCAGTCGAAGCTCGGCCATCGGCCCAAGCCGGGCAGCGCCTATACCGGCTACGGCTTCCACGATGGCCCGGTGCCGTTGCGACCGCTGGTGAAGATTCATCCCGAGACCGGGCGGAAGTCGCTGGTGATCGGCCGCCACGCCCACAACATCCCGGACCTGGACGCGGCCGAATCCGAACGGTTCCTGCAAGAGCTGGTGGACTTCGCCTGCCAACCCCCGCGCATCTATCATCATGACTGGGCGCCGGGAGATGCGGTCATTTGGGACAATCGATGCCTGCTCCATCGGGCCACGCCGTGGGACATGGCCGAGCCTCGGATAATGTGGCACAGCCGTATCGCCGGCGACCCGGTTACGGAAGCGGCTCTAAATTATACGAACTAAGGATTCTGTGCGGCGCTCTCAGTGAGCGCGCTGGGCGCGCGGAGCGCATAGCCGAGTTCATCCACCGCCACGACGTAAGGAACGAACTTGCGGCGCGTGCTGTCCCCCCAGACCATCCCGAAGGCCGGCACCAGTGTGATGGCCTTCATGCCGGCGGCGGCGATCTGCCACTTGCTCGGGATAACCGCGCCAGCCTACCGTCCAAGGCGGTGCGACGATGAATTAGAAGATACAAATCGTGGCGGTCGCGGAAACCAATCCAGCGTTAGACAAGGAATTGCGCGATTGGTTTAGAGATCAGTTCGGGCAGGTGCGGTATCGGTGGGCGGGGCCAAGCCACTATGGAATCCCGAGCGTCGAGGAACAGCTCGCCGGGCGACTTCGCGATTTTTGACCGCCTGGTATCTGCCGGCGGTACGATCGTCAAAGTCGGCGGAATCGGTGGAGTCGCTACCAAACCGCAATTCCTTTGATCGCGGTAAACCCCGTGTGCGCATGGGCTTTTCCGGGTTTTAACAGCGTAAGCTATGTGGTCTGGGTCACCTCAAGCCGTGCGGCCAGCGCGGCGGACACTCTTGTCCGCCGCGCTGGCCAGCACGACTCGCACTATCATCGCCAGCGCCTGCGGGGTACTCCGCGCGGGCAACCAGTGCTCTAACTCGGCCCGATCTTACCTGCTTATTTACCCCCAGCAGTTCTTTACGTTTATCTTGACTAGATTAACTAACGGCACGTTTATTTCAGGGAGACTATACTAGCCTTCCCGCTCCAAGTAGCTGTCGATGACCTCATGTACCTTACGGATGCGCCGCTCCTGCGCGGTCAGCCGCAAACCACTGAAGCCGTTGGAGCGCATGCCCTTCTGCTGGCGGCAGAACATGACATAATCCTGCTCCATTATCTGGCTGTAAGCGTAACCATTTTGGCCGCGGCGCTCTTGATAGCGAGCCGGCGGCATGCCCTGCTCAAAGAACTCCTCCTCGGCGTCCCGTGGCCTTTTCTCCCCGGGCAGGAGAGGGCGGAATTCCATGAGCTGCTGTATACAGGAATTGGGATCGTCGCCGTTGGGACGGACGCGCCATAAAAACATGGAGGTCGGCGTCAGCGTGAAGACGATGTTGGGGAAAACATGCCAACTCCAGCGATCGATGATCTGTGAATCGTTGTACCTCGAGAGATCAAGCCCTTTAGCCTCGTAAGCCCCGCGCAAGCGCCGCATGAGCCACTGACGAGCGGTCATACCGGGCGGCAGCCCCGTCTCTTCCGCCCCGAGGCTGACGCCTTCGCGACTGGCTTCATCGGCGCCGAAAAAGCGAGGGGCCATCATCTTGACTAAGGCTTGGTCGTCTGGCGCCCGCAGCCAAGGACGTGAACCGGTCACGCCCTGGGGGAAGATCCGCCGGCTATGGAGTTTGTAGAGATCGACTTGGCTGCGACCCTCGCGCACCATCTGCTCCGGATCCACCGTGGACTGGCCGCCGTAGTCGGGGCCCCAGCCACCTCCTATCGAGGCTTGGGAGTGGAGAGCGGGGAAATGATAAATCTCGAGGAAATTGTCCTGCGGATTCTTCCAGTTGGTGGCCACGACTTCGATGAGGTTGATAGTGCAGACCCAGTTCTCCAGCTGGTAGGGGGCGACCTGCTCGGGAACCGGAGTGAGATAGTCCAGGAGCGGCTCTGCCTGAGGGTCCATGTTGATCCATACAAAGCCGCCCCAAGTGTCAACGAGAACCTGCTTGAGCCCGTAGTCCGCATCCTGGATGGGCTCTTCCAAATCGAAGCGGTCCGGCACGTTCTTCAGCGAGCCGTCTAGATTGTAGCACCACCAGTGATATGGGCAGCGAATCTCCGAATGACAATTCCCCTGGCCTTCACGCAGGCGGTTGCCGCGATGCTGGCAGACGTTGTAGAAAGCGCGTAATCGTTCCGCCTGCTCGCGTATTATCAGGATCGATTCCTCGCCTATGCGGTACTCGTAGTAGTCGCCGGGGTTGGCGACGTCTGTCTCGCGGCATGCGAGTTGCCAGACGTGGGGCCACATCTTCTCCAACTCTAAGCGGGCGAATTTGCGAGAGGTATAACGCTCTTTGGGGATCCGTTCCGCGGTGTTGAGCGGTTCTTCCAGGAACTTCTCAATCGGCGCCGGCCGCTTCATGGCAGTGGTGCGTTTGTCCTTGCGTCCCCCAGCCAATTGACCAAGATTAGCCATAGATATCTCCTTCTTGCCTTTTTACTTCCTCACCGCAATTCGTGTTTGAAGGCTGGAAAAGAGGCGAGTTTATCCATCTTCGGGCGTACTACTGCCGCTAGAGAAGCCATATGAACCGTAGTTCTCACGCTTGTTTTGTCGTTTGCTTTTGAATGTATCATCGTTGTCCCTCAAGAGAGGAAACCTAGCCGTTCCTCAAGCGCGTTTGCGTTGGGTTTCTTTGAGTTGTCGCAACGTCGTGGCCGAAACCGGGGATTCCAGTCCAGCAACAATCGTATCCACCAGAATACTCACGTAGAGCGCAGTATAGGCGGGGCTGGCTTTTCCGCGCGACGTCCGTAGTTGACGCTCCCAGTCCGCCAACGTATGGATCATCTGACTCCCGGCCAAGCCGAAGCGAGTTGCGACAATCTCGCGCGGCAGATATGTCAGCCGTTGATGGATCAACTCCTCGACGCGGCGGACGCTTTGCCCGAAGCAGCCCCGGAACGTCTCAGCGACCGGGAGACGGGGATCACCATAGACCTGCGCCAGTAACTGAACGTAGTGATTTCCGCCGCTCGAATCGTTGAGTTGTTCGGCCAGCGGCCATACGACTGCTTCGATCAGGCCGTGCAGGTCGTCCACCCCGGCGGTTTTTTCGATCTCGTCCAACATCGCCATGCGGCGAGTATTGATCCCCTTCATGCGCCGCTCGATAAGCGCCGTGACCAGCGCTTCTTTGGAACCGAAATGATAGTGAATCGCGGCGACGTTCGCGCACCCTGCCGCCTGATTGATTTGCCGCAGCGAAACTCCATCGATCCCACGCTCGCCGAACAGACGCTCTGCCGCCGTCATGAGCCGCTCCAGCGAGTCATTCGTTGCCATGGCGTTGAAGTACCATAACCGGAAGATTGAATCAACTGATTTATCACCACTAAAAATGGACAGCTAGCCTTGATGGGGGACGTCATGAATGCTGTTGAGATTTAGGGGGCGGCTGTCCTCGCCCGATCATGATGAATGGGTTCTGACCTGCCCCCATGTTTGGTGCAGGGAAAGGATGGGCGTGGTCGTTCCAGTCGGTCAGGAAACGAGCTAAGACGTACTCGAGTTGCGCGATGCTTTGGAAGTTCCGCGCCGGATAGCCTGGCTGAAAATCAGCCCGAATCAGCGCTCGACCAGGTTGAGCCACGAGGCGCCGGTCGGGGTGAAGTGCAGACGGAGATGAACGCGAGCGTGGCGCCGGAATCGCTCTGAGCCGTTTGCGATATGCTCATACAGCCAGGCCCCTTCGGATAGTCGCCGTCACGCGTTCAGCCACGGCCGCGAGACCGAAGCCTCGCGGATCGACCAGCCATTGCATTGGTACGCAACGCAGCAACGCGACGCATGCAGCCGCCTGGCTCGCGGGATCGATTCCTCGGAAACCGCGCGCAGCAATGCGATCGCGGCGCTCAATGATCTCGATTGGGGCGGCAAGGTCCGCGCGATCCGAGTCAACGGCGCCGATACCCATTGGGCATACGACGACGTTATCCAGATCCAGGTGGTTGAAGGCGCGGGCTTGCCTTCCTTCAAAGATGGACTTAGTGTCCGCGAATCGGAGTGTGTTTGTGCGTGATTGGCGGCAATCCAGGAGATTGAGAGGCGCGCGCAATACGGACTGCGGGATTTTGCGCCGCTTGCGGAGACCGTCGAAGAACCGGATCTCACGCGCGAGTTTTCAAGCGAAAGTCGATCCGGCCGGGATGGCGCTTCGTGGACGATCGTACGTAAATCGGGGAGCAGCTAAGGAGGCGAGTCATGGAATTAAAAGAAGTCATCGGCCGGCGCAGATCGATTCGTTACTTCCAGTCGTGGCGTCAGGTCGAGCGAGAGAAGATCCAGGTCATGCTGGAAGCCGCGCGCCTGGCCTCATGCGCCGTGAACGCCACCTTTCTCAAGGCGGTCGTCGTCGTTCGCGACCAACTTGATCAGGCCACGGTCGAAGCGCTCAAGACTCCCGTCTCGGGCCTCAATATCGAGCTCGCCCCCGTCCACATCTACACGTACGTGGACATGGGCGCTTACGTCGGCGCTCAGGCCCGCCTCAAGAAGCTGGTCGATGTCGGCGCGCTCAATGCCACGCACGGCTGGAGCCACAAGTTCGTCGATGACTTCGTGTGGCCGAACATCCTGAAGCCGCTAGCGCAAGGCGCAACCCAGGCATCGGTCGCCGCCGCCGCGGCCTCCGACGCCGGCATCGCCATCTGCCAGGCGATGCTGGCCGCCGTCGATGAAGGACTCGGCGTATGCCTGTCGGCATTCGTCAGTGCGCCAATCGCAAAGATCGTGAACCCGCCCAAGGACTGGCTGCCGCTTTGGGTGTTGCTGGTCGGGTATCCGGCCGAGTCGTGGGAGGCGGGCGGGCAGCGTCCGCGACCTCCGATGGAAGAGCAGTTCTTCGAGGGCAAGTACGGGACTGGTTTCAAACCGGACCCGAAAGTCACCGAACGGATGAAGGCGGCAAAGATGATCCAGGCGCCCGCGCCGCTGCCGTGGCGCAAAGACGAGATCAAGGCGCTGGCACGGATGTTTGGGCTGCCCGAGTGAATCGCGAAGCGAGTCGGCGGCGCGGGTTTTTCAGGCTCCGCATCGCACGCAAGAATGGCTGGAACTGAATCGAGACGGCTATGAGCGCTCCAGGCAAACCCCTTGAGGAGTACGAATCGGTCCAAACCTGGTACCGCGGTTTGCGTGAGCAATCCGGCATCGATCCCACGCAGGACCGATCGCGGCTCGATTTGCTAGGCGAATTTTGCGCGGCGCAGGAGCTCGATCCCGACGCGCTGGTCGCGGCCTGTCTGCTCAAGAAGGAAGGCCGCGAAACCAAGATCAGCGTCAAGGGGCGGCGCTCGATGGGTGAGAGGATTGCCGAGTTCCAATCTCGCGGCGCATCCGCGGATTCTCGCGAACGCGCCCGCCGCGGCAACACGATCCGCAGCTTTCTGATTCACAACGGCATCCTGCTGCAATCGGGTATCCAAATCTGAGTCAGATGCCGCAACGAGGTGATGGCGAAAATGCGAGTCATCGAAGAAGGCAAAGCTGAATTCCTCAAGGTCGATCCGGACGGTTACCGCACCCACGTGCGGGACCACAAGCCGCACCGGATGGTCTCGAAGTTGATGAGCCACAAGGACGCGGTCGAGCGATTCATCCGCGATGGCGACTACCTGGCCTATGACTGCAACTACTTTCAGCGCGGTCCGTCCTCGCTGATTCGCGAGATCATCCGCCAAAACCGCAAGAACCTCTGGCTGTGCGGCAAGTTCACTTACGTGGCATGCGCGCTGCTGGTCGAAGCCGGCTGCGCGGATCGAATCGACATCGGCTTCATCGGTTTCGGCCCGTGGATTTCGCGCGCGGTGCGCGAAGGCAAGTGCAAGATATACGAGTATTCGAATGCCCTGATGACGCTCAGGCTGAAGGCGGGCGCGATGGGTCTGCCGTTTCTGCCCGCGCGCAGCTTCGGCGGCACCGACGGCTTCGAGCGCTCGGGGTGCAAGCTGGTCGAGGATCCCTACACGCACCAGCCGGTGCTGCTGGTTCCCGCGCTAAATCCCGACGCGGCGATAATCCACGTACATCAGGCCGATGAATTCGGCAACGCGCGCGTGTTCGGCACCGGAATCGCGCACCAGGAATGCGCGCTGTCATCCAAGCGCGTGATTGTCTCGGCCGAGGAGATCGTCTCGACTGACGAACTGCGCCGCGACCCGGCGCGTACTTCGATTCCTCACTTCGCCGTTGATGCCGTCGTGCATGCTCCGTTCGGGGCGTTCCCTGGAACAGTGCAGGGCTATTACGCCTCGGACCCCCAAGGAGTCGTCGAAGCGATGGGGGCGATGTACCGCGGCGACTTCCGCGAGTACCTGAAGAAGCACGTGTACTCGGTCGCCTCGCATGAGGAATATCTCGACAAGGTGGTCGGCGCGGCGAAGATGATCGAGATGCGGCGCCGCGAGACGATCAGGGAGGGCTACGGGTCATGAGCACACCAGCCGAACAGTTCAGCGAGCGGGAGTTTGTCATTTGCCAGATCGCCCGTCTGGTCGAGGACCAGTACCTCTATTGGGTCGGCGGCGGCGGGGAGCCCCTCAGTTCGGTGCTGCTCGCCATGCGGATGACCGCGCCGAATCTGCAATACCTGACCGAAGACGGCGTGGTTGGGCCCGAGGCGCTGGCGCCGTTCGATCCGCTGATGACGATGATTAGCTCGCGCGCGAATTACCGCGCCCTTGCGTGGGGCACGATGAACTACGCGGCCGATCTCGCGCACTTGGGATACGTGGACTACGGGATTCTGAACACGCTCCAGGTGGACCGCTTCGGCAACCTCAATTCGACGGTGGTTGGGAAGTACGCGGGTGGCGAAGGACGGCGCTTCGGCGGACCCGGCGGCGCTGACAGTATCGCGGCATTGGCATGGCGCACGATTCTCATTACCGACCAACAGAAGCGGAAGTTCGTCGATCGCGTCGATTTCATTTCCTCGCCCGGGTTCCTCGACGGCCCCGGCGCGCGCGAGCGTCACGGCTTGCCGCCCAACACCGGTCCCTGGCGCGTGTACACCCCGTGGGCGAGGTACGGATACGACAAGAACTGCCAGCTCACGCTCGAAGCGATAGCGCCGTTCGTTACCGTCGATCAGGTGCTCGGGGAGATGAGCTTCAAGCCGGTGATTGCGGACCTGGTTGAGGTTATGGAAGTGCCGACGGACGAAGAGTTGTTAGTCCTGCGCACTGAAATAGACGTTGGCGGACAGGTAACCGATCGCGGACGGTGGGTGGAGCTCAAAGACGGCAAATATCAGTTCGCGCAACAGTAAGATTGCGGACCACTCCGCGATTCATGTTCCGGGCGCCGCCGGCCCCATTCGCCGCGGGTTCCGAAGCGCGCGACTCGAATGTCTAACGCACGCGAATCTTTCAGGAGTGTGGCTATATGAACGACAAAGAAAGGCTCAAGTGGGCATTCGAGCAATCCGGCACGTTCTTTCAGCTCCTCACCACGCTGCGCAGCCGGCGCGTCGGGCGCGGCTATCGGATCGATTCCGGCACCGAAATCAAGCATCCCGTGACCGGCCGTCCGATGAAGCAGGCCGGTGGTCCGATGAAATTCATCTCGAACAAGGATCCCAAACCGCTCACGCGGCTCGAAGAGGCGCTGATCTGCTGGGCCGCGTGCGGACCGACCGGGTTGGTCGCGTGGGATATATCCCTGGATGGCGGCTTCCACGAACTCACCTGGATAGCCGGGCGGACCGCGCCGGCGCCGGGCAATTCGCATGCGACCGATCTGCTCGTAATCAACGACTCCGGCGCCTATATCTACAAGCCGACGCGCGAGCGTTCCGGGCCAATCGAAATAAACTCGGAGGCCGACTATGACAAGGTGCTGCGCTGGTACGAAGACGGGCTAATCCAGATTCTCGATGAACGGCCCGATATTGACTATGCATTGCGCGCGCCGGGCGCGCCGAACGCTGTGCTGATGGGTCCATACCAGTTCAATGTCAACATGCCGGGCTCGACCTGGTTCATCCCCCTGACCGATGCCGCGTGGCTCAACTCGGCGCTCATCAACTTTATGGATTTCTG
>Ga0307374_10011118_pt1 | contig 12882 bp, 12 predicted proteins | sample OX3MG_FD_202532 | JGI IMG/M metagenome (GOLD analysis project Ga0307374, IMG submission 202532) | Soil microbial communities from Risofladan, Vaasa, Finland - OX-3 | ecosystem: Environmental > Terrestrial > Soil > Coastal area > Acid sulfate soil | place: Finland: Risofladan, Vaasa | collected...
ACCTACGGCGACGCCTGCCGCCTGATCGCCGATGCCGGGCACGAGATCGCGCATCACGGCTGGAGCCACGTCCCGCCGGCGAGCCTCACGCGCGAGGAAGAAGCGGCGGAGCTGGTGCGCGGCAACGTGGCGATCCGCCGCCTCGTCGGCGCCCATGCCAGGGGCTACCGCTCGCCATCCTGGGATTTGAGCCCGCACACCGTCCCGCTCCTGGTCGAGCACGGATTCCTCTATGACAGCAGCCTGATGGGGCACGACTACCTGCCCTATCACGCCCGCACCGGCGATGTGATCGCGCGCGACCGACCGGCCGTGTTCGGCGCGCCCACGCCGCTCATCGAGATGCCGATCAGTTGGTCGCTCGACGACCATCCGCATTTCGAATATTTCCGCAGCGACGGCCTCACGCTGCCGGGCTTACGCGCGGCGTCGGGCGTGCTCGAGAACTGGTCCGACGATTTCGACTACATGACCCGCATCATGGATTGGGGGATCGTCACCTATACCTGCCATCCCTATGTCATCGGCCGCGGCCACCGCATGCTCATGCTGGAGCGGCTGATCGCGCGGCTCATGGCGCGCGGCGCCGTGTTCGCGACGATGGAGGATGCGGCGCGCGAATGGGCCGCGCGCCCGGCCGAGTCGAAGCTCCGATGATCAGGCGGCGGTGAGCCCGCCGTCCAGGATCAGCGCATGGCCGGTGACGAGTGCCCGGCGCCGTATCTGCGTCATTTCGCCAACAGCTTGGCCACCTCGCCTTCGACGACGGTGCCCTTGAAGAAATCGGGATTCATCCCGGCATGCAGCATGGCCGGATTGACGAAGGCGAAATCCTTGAAGTCGGTCGTGTCGAGCAGCCCGTGCTCGACCAGCTCGTAAGCCTCCTCCAGCACCTCGTTCATGTCGGGCACGTCCCAATGACCGATATCGGAGCTGAACATCGCCTTGAGCCGCGCGCCGAACGGATTGAGCCTCGTGTCGAAGCCGAGCGAGACGAGCGGGTCGTCGGCTTCGCAGCCGAAGAAGAAGCGCGGCTCGAACAGCGGCCGCAGATCCTCGGCCCGCTCGATGCCGAGCGCATCGAGCTCGTGCGCGATCAGGTCGTCGTTCGCCCAATGCCAACCATTGGCGGCGCGGCCGAAGGCGGGATCGCGCGGATCGGGCCGTCCCGTCACCAGCCCGGCACCGTAACGGTCGAAATAGTCGGCGAGCGCCTCGACATCGAGATTCTTCGGATCGTATTTGGCGATGGCGGCGCGATTGCGCTTGGCGCAATGACCGACGAGGCCGGCATAGAGCTCGCTCGCCCACGCGACGCCGCCCTCGAGGAAGGCGAAGTTCAATTGCGGGAAGCGCTTGGTCACGCCGCCCAGCACCACCGCCTTGGCGAAGGCCTCGCCGGCGGCCGCGAAGCTGCCGACATGATTGCGGATATAGTGCGTGGTGGAGACGCGCGCGCCCCAGCCGACGCTCGGCGAATGCGACGTGACCGCCACTTTGAGCTCGAGACAGCGCCGCCAGACCGGGTCGTAGTCGTAGAGGCTCTCCATCGCCAGCGTGTCGATCCACACGGCGTAGGGCGCGAGCTCGGGCGCCTTTTCGAGCACGGCCGGGATCGGCCGCTTGACGTTGGAGTTGATCACCACCGCCTTGAGGCCGAGCTCGCCGACCGCATAGTCGAGCTCCTCGATCGCCTCCTGCGGCGTGTGCGCGGGAATGGTCGCGACCGGGGTCATGCGATCGGCCTGGTCGCGGTAGAGATCGGCGAACATCGCGTTGAGCGCGCGGCAGGTCGCGCGCCGCAGTTCCTCGTCCTCCTCGCGCATGACCTCGAGTGCGAGCGTCGAATAGACGATCGAGAAATCGAGGCCAAAATCGTCCATCCGCGCGCGCAACAGCCGCGGCAGCATCGCCGTGGCACGGTCGCGCACATTCACCGTCGGCAGGGTCCAGGCGCTGGGCCTGGTGACGCGGCGGCGCAGCCGCTCGGCCGGCGAAAGGCGGAACCAGCCGCCGGCGTCGCGCTTGGCAACGTAACGCTCGACCACCTTCGGGCCGGCAACCCGGCGCAGATATTCGACGAAGGCCGGCGCATATTCGGCCGCATGTCCGTCGGCATCGACCACGGGATGGTCGAGCCGCGCGCGGATCGCCGCGGAGGTCGTCGGGGAACGGGTCGCCTCGGACGTCATCGTCATGGTCGCGTCTCCTCCCGATGTTCCGCGCAGGGTAAATCCAAATGCGGGCGCACGCCAGGGTGCGCCGCCGCCGCGGCTTGCGGCTGGCGCAAAGCTGCCGCACTGTTGGACCGATCCGATGCGGGAGGTGCGCGATGAAGACGACCACGATTTCGGCGGCGGAGATGGAACGGCGGACGGCGCGCTTCGGCCGGCTCGACTCCTATCAGGCGCAGCAGGCACAGGCGGCCGGCGTTCCCGAAGCAGCGTTCGCGCAGGTCGCGGCGCACCGCGTCTATCCGGTGCTCGTGCCCGAGAACTATGCCGGCCGCAGCGCCCAGGCGCCGATCAAGGGCGCGCCGGGACTGGCGATCACGATCGCCGAATGCCCGCCCGGCAACGGCGCCGGACTGCACGCACACGAGCAGAGCATCGAGAATTTCTTCTGCCTCAACGGCCGGTTCGAGATCGCCTGGGGCGACGACGGCGAAAACTCGCTGGTGCTGGAGCCGATGGATCTCGTCTCGATCCCGCCCGGCGTGTGCCGCAGCTTCAAGAACATCGCGAGCGAGACCGGGCGGCTTCTGGTCGTCATCCAGATACTCACCGCCGAGCAAGCCGACCGCGTCCACTACGCGCCGCGCGTCGGCGCCGCCATCGAGCTCGGCTTCGGCCGCGACACGCTCGAGGCGCTCGGCCGGATCGGCTTCCTGTTCGACGCGGGCGCCCCGGCGGCGTGATCCTTAGGCGAAGCGCGGAAAGAGCCGCAGCGCGTTCTCGCGCTGGACCTTGCGCAGATCGGCCGCGGCGAGGCCCAGTTTGGCGATGCCATCGGCGATCTGCGTCGCCGAGCCGAAGGGCGCGTCCGAGCCATAGGTGAGCTGGGTGACCGGCAAGAGCTTGAGCACCGCAGTCATGCCGACGGGCGAGGCGCCGACGCTGGCGAGATCGTAATACTGCCGCCGCAGCTCGTGCTCGAGGCCCTGGGGCAGCATGCGCGCGCGCTGCTCGGGCGTGAGGCCCGCGACCATGCGGCCGAAGCGCTGAACCACCATCGGCAAGATGCCGCCGCCATGCGAGAAGATGAAGGTGATGTCGGCGCAGCGCGAAGCCGTGCCGGAAAAGATGAGGCTCACGATGGTACGCGCCGTGTCGGTCGGGAACTCGATCACCGGCGAGGCGATGCCGGGAAAATGCAGGCCGCAGGACATGGTCGGATGCACGAACACCTTGGCCTTGCGGCGGTTCAATTCGTCGAAGACGGGCGCGAAGGCGGGATCGCCGAGGAGCTTGCCCTCATAGCTCGTAAGCACGCCGACGCCGTCGAGCTTCAGCACGTCGAACGCATAGGCGATCTCGGCGAGGCTGCCATCGGTATCGGGCAGCGGGATCGCCGCGAACATGCCGAAGCGGCCGGGGAAATCGCTCGCCATCCTGGCACCGAACTCGTTGCAGTCGCGTGCCCGCGCGCGCGCCGCCGCGGCGCCGTCGTCGAACCAGATGCCGGGGCTGGTCATCGAGCCGAGCGCACTGGCGATCCCGGCCTTTTCCATCTGCTCGAGCGCGAAATGCGGCGTCCATCCGGTGTAGGCGGATGCCGGCAGCGTCGGCGTGTCGCCGATGAGGCGGTCGACATGGGCCTTGGCATAGTTCGGCGGATAGATGTGGTGATGGGTGTCGATGATTCGCGGACTGCCGTCGGCAGGCATGATCCCCTCCCCGGGTTTCGCTATGCTGATCATCGCACACGCCGCAGGAGGAACCAATGACCCGGGTGCCCGAGCTCGCCATCGCATCGCTCTCGTCCGAGCAAAAGCGCGTCCGCGACGACATCGCCGGCCCGCGCGGCGGCCAGGCCTCGGGCCCGTTCGGCGTGTGGCTGCGCGTCCCGGAAATCGCCGACGCCGCCAACCGACTCGGCAACTCGCTGCGCCTCAACGGCCGGATCGAGCGGCACCTGTTCGAGCTGATGGTCCTCGTCGTCGCCCGGCAATGGTCGGCGCATTACGCCTTTCACGTGCACGAGGAACATGCGCGCGAGGCCGGGCTCGACGCGTCGGTCATCGACGCGATCCGGGGGCGCCGCCGCCCCGACTTCGCCCGCGCCGACGAGCGCCTGATCTATGACACCGTCAGCGAGCTGATCGAGACGAAGGCGCTGAGCGAGGCGCGCTACCAGGAGGCGGTCGCCGCGCTGGGGCTCGACCGCGTGATCGAGCTCGTCGCCGCCGTCGGTTTCTATACGATGGTGGCGATCACCCTCAACGCCTTCGAGGTGCCGGCGCGCGGCGACAAGCGGCTGCCCTGAGGCGCGGGGATGACAACGCCGCAGGCCGCGCCTACAACAAGCGCGGAGCGACGTGGGGAGTATTGGGCGTGAGCGGGACAGACGGGGTCGTGACCAAGGACATCGCCGGCGTGAAGATCGAGATGATCGAGCGCGGCACCGGCCGCCCGCTCTTGTTCCTTCATCCCGGCATCGGCATCGATCCGGCGGCGCCGGTGCTGGACCGGCTCGGCGCGGGCGCGCGGCTGATCGCGCCGTCCCATCCCGGCTTCGGCCGCTCCGAGCTGCCGCGCGCGATGACGACGGTCGACGATCTCGCCTATTTCTATCTCGATCTGATGGAGGCGCTCGATCTCCGCGACGCGGCGGTGGTCGGCGTCTCGTTCGGCGCGTGGATCGCCGCAGAGATCGCGGTGAAGACGACCGAGCGGATCGGGCGCCTCGTGCTCGCCGATGCGCTCGGCATCAAGGTCGGCGACCGCGAGACCCGCGACATCGCCGACATCTTCGCCATGACCGAAGCGCAGTTCAACGAGCACGCTTATGCCGATCCGGCCGCTGCCAAGCGAGATTATGCGGCGATGGCGGAGGCCGATCTCGTCGCCATCGCGCGCAACCGCGAATCCGTGGCGCGGTTCGGCTGGTCGCCCTATCTGCACGATCCCAAGCTCAAGGGACGCCTCCGCCGCATCCGCGTGCCGACGCTGGTGCTGTGGGGTGCGAGCGATGGCATCGTCACGCCCGCCTATGGCGAGGCTTATGCCGCCGCCATTCCCGGCGCGCGCTTCGAACGCATCGAGCGCGCCGGCCATTTCCCGCATCTCGAACAGCCCGAGGAATTCGCCCGCCGCGTTCGGGCGTTCGCCCTGGGCCCAGGAGCCGCGCCATGAAAGTGTTCCACTTCACCGAGCAGCCCTATCCCGATGCCTGGGACAAGCACGAGGGTTCGCTGCGCGTGGTCCTGCCCAACCGCATCCTCGACCCCAAGATCGCCGCCGAGCGGTTCCATCGCTACTACGACGAATGGCGGCTCGCCGACGAGCTCGGCTACGACATCATGGTGAACGAGCATCACAGCACCGCCACCTGCATGTCCTCGACCGTGGTGGTGACGCTGTCGGTGCTGGCGCGCGAGACCAAGCGCGCGCGGCTTCTCGTGCTCGGCTATCCGATCGGCCACCGCCCCGATCCGCTGCGCGTGGCCGAAGAGCTCGCCACCATCGACGTGGTCTCGCGCGGGCGGCTCGAAATGGGATTCGTCAAGGGCGTGCCCTACGAGATCCCGGTCGCCAACACCAATCCGGTCTTCCTGATGGAGCGGTTCTGGGAGGCGCACGACTTCATCATCAAGGCGATGACGAGCCACGACGGACCGTTCAACTGGGAAGGCGAATTCTTCAATTACCGCCACGTCAATATCTGGCCGCGCCCCTACCAACAGCCGCACCCGCCGGTGTGGAGCACGACGAGCAGCCGCGCCAATGCGCGCGTCCTCGGCGAGAAGGGCTATGTCATCGCGACGCTCGGCAGCGGCTACAACACGCGGGCGCTGTTCGACGCTTATCGCGAAGGCTGGGCATCGAAGGGCCGGACCACGCCGCCGGGGCCGGACCGGTTCGCCTATCTCGGCCTCGTCGCGGTGGCGGCGAGCGAGGACGAGGCGCGCCGCCGCGGCGAGCTGATCGCGGGCTATCCCCGCACCTCGGCGATCGTCGCGCCGGCCTTCCGCAATCCGCCGGGTTTCCTTTCGGTCACCGACAATGCGCGCCTGCTTCAGGGCAAGACGCCGCCGCGCAGCTACACCAAGGACGGCCGCGTCGTGAGCATGGCGACAGCGAGCGTCCAGGAATTGACCGACGCCGCCATCATGTTCTGCGGCACGCCCGACCAGGTCTATGCGCAGATCGCCGATTTCACCGCGCATTGCGGCGGGCTCGGCAATCTCCTGATGATGGGCCAGGCCGGGCACCTGTCGCATGACGACACGGTCGACAGCCTTACGCTCTTCGCCAAGGAGGTGATGCCGCGGCTCCAGGCGATGAAGCAGCCCGCACCCGAGGCAACCGCAGCGGCGTGAGGCGATGGCCATCATCGGCTTCGATCACGTTCAGCTCGCGATGCCGCAGGGCGGTGAGGATTTGGCGCGCGGCTTTTATGCGGGCGTGCTGGGGATGACCGAGCTGGCAAAGCCGGCAGCGCTTGCCGCGCGCGGCGGCGCGTGGTTCAGCGACGGGAGCACACAGCTCCATCTCGGCGTCGATCCCGGGTTTCAGCCGGCGCGGAAGGCGCATCCGGCGCTCCTGGTACGCGGCCTCGACGCCTATGTCGCCCGCGCCCGTGCGCATCATTGCCGCATCGTGGACGACGAGCCCCTGCCCGGCTATCGCCGCGCCTTCATCGACGACCCGTTCGGCAACCGGCTCGAACTGATGGAAAAGCTCGACTGAACCGCCGCCCCCGATCCGCCCCCGCTGGCGGGGAAGGATCGGGGATCGAACGTGGCGGCAGCGATCGATACTTACGGCATGACGATCTCGACGCGGCGGTTCTGCGGCTCGCGCACGCCGTTGGGTGTCGGGACGCGCGGATCTTGCTCGCCCTTCCACGCCGTGGTGATCTCGCTCGCCGGCACGCCGTCGGCGATGAGCAGCTTGCGCACCGCGACCGCGCGCCGCTGCGACAGGCGGAGATTATATGCCTTCGTGCCGGCAAGATCGGTGTAGCCGGTGGCATCGAGGCGGGTGCGGTGCCCGGCCTTGAAGGCCTCCGCCGCCGCCGCGACCACCTTGCGGCCGGCGGGGGTGATGGTCGACTTGTTGAAGTCGAAGAACACCAGGAACACCTCGCGCTGCTCGGGCGCGGGCGCGGCCTCGGGCGCCGCGGCCTGCGCGGCTGCGGGCATCGGCGCGGGCGGCGGCGGTGCCGGCGGCGCGGCGAAGGCATAGGTCAAGCTCAGCAGGACGCTGTGGCTCTGATAGTCCGAGGTGCCGAACCTGTGGCCGGTATTGTCCTTGAAGCTGGGATCGAAGCCGTTGAGGAAGCGGTACTCGAGACCGATGCCGATGTTGTCGCTCACCTGGTAGCGCAGTCCGACCGACGGCTGAAGCGCGAAGACGAGATCGGAATCGGTCACGAGGTTGGTCCCAGAGACATTGAAACCGCGCAATTTGACGCCGACCGCGCCAATGCCGAGTCCGACATAGGGCGTCAGGCGATCGATCGGGTGCCACGGCAGGTCGTAGACCCCATTCAAGAGCACGCTGAAGGCCTCGACGCCGCCGCCGGGGCTGCTCGACGCACCGGCGAGCCCGGCGCCGAAGTCCCCGGGATTGCCGATATGGATCGACCTCACACTGTTGTCGCGCTGGTCCATCTCCAATTCGACGTGGTAGGGGCCCCACTTGTAACCCGCCGCGCCGCCGAGGATGTAACCTTCATCCGTCGACGAATCGAAGGTCAAACTGCTGGTCGAACCGGTCCCATTGAAGTCGTCGAGGTGGTTCCAGCCGCCTTCCAGGCGGAAATAGTACCCATCGGGTTGATCGGTCATGACCTGCGCCTGGGCCGCACTCCAAGTAACGAGACCGAGCGCAGCCCCCATGACACACGCGTGCCGGAATTTCATTAGATCCTCCTGGCCTGTTCGTCGGTCGGTCCGAACGCAGGTTGTTTCATAGACCTAGACCCCAGCAACCGCAAGTAAACTTCCGTCTGCTGACACGAGTTCCTGGCCACCGTATTATTGCGGCCACAATGCATCAGGGGGCTCAATTATGTCACAAGTGCTCGTGATCACCGGCGGCGGCCGCGGCATCGGCGCCAAGGTCGCGGTTGCCGCGGCACGGCACGGCTATCGCCTGGCCATCGGCTATCGCAGCAATCGCGCCCGCGCCGAGGCGGTCGCCGCCGATGTCGCCAAGGCGGGCGGCGAGGCGATCGCCGTTGCCGCCGACATCGCTGACGAAGCGGCGGTGGTGCGGTTTTTCGCCACCGTCGACCGCGAGCTGGGACGGCTCTCGGGCCTGGTCAACAGCGCCGGCATCATCGGGCCCTCGGGACGAATCGAAGCGGTCGCCGCCGCCGGCTTGGCCGAGCTCATGGCCGTCAACGTCACCGGCACGCTGCTGTGCTGCCGCGAGGCGATCCGGCGCATGTCAACGGCGCATGGCGGCAGCGGCGGCGCCATCGTGAACCTGTCCTCGGCCGGCTCGCGATTGGGCGGCGCCGGCTCGACCATCCCCTATGCCGCGAGCAAGGGCGCCATCGACAGCCTCACCTTCGGCCTCGCCCAGGAGGTCGCCGCCGAGGGCATCCGCGTCAATGCCGTGAGCCCCGGCGTGATCGATACCGAGATTCAGCCGCCCGGCCGCGTCGAGCAGATCGGCCCCTTGCTGCCGATGAAGCGGGTCGGCCGCCCGGAAGAGGTGGCGGAAGCGATCCTTTTCCTCCTGTCGGACGCGGCGTCCTATGTCTCGGGAGCGGTCCTCAACGTCTCCGGCGCGCGGTGATGCGGCGCTACGGCTCGGGCTGCGGCTGAAGCGCCGGCTCGCGCCAGAACCGGAACGCAAGCAGCGCCATCAGCACCACCACGACGGCGACGACGGCGACGCAGCCGGGCCAGCCGGCCAGACCCCAGGCATAGCCGGCCGCCACCGCGCCAATGCCGCCGCCGACATAGTAGATCGTGACATAGAGCCCGACCGCCGAGGAGAGCGCCTGCCGCGCCGTGACCGCGACATAGCTGGTGGCGCAGGATTGGCACATGAAGCCGCTGGCGACGCAGAGCGCGAGGCCGAGCAGGATGAGGGCGAGGCTCGGGGCGAGCGTGATGGCCAGTCCCACGAGCCACAGCGCCGCCGCCAGCGCCACCAGCCGGCGGCGCCCGAGCAGCGCCACCAGCCGCCCGGTCAATGGCGCGAAAACAACGCCAACGAGATAGACGACGAAAATGCCGCCCAGCGCCGCCGTCGACAGGTTGAAGGGCGGCGCGGCGAGCAGGAAATTGACGTAGGTGAACACGGCGACGAACGAGAACAGGACGCCGAAGCCGACGAAATAGGTCGCCAGGAGCTGCGTGTTGGTGAGGTGCGCGGCGAGGAACCGCAGCGCGACCAGGACGCCGCGGCTCCGGGTGAAGCGGCGCTCGCGCGGCATCAGCGCGGCGGCGCCCGCGGCGCAGGCGAGCGTGACGGCGGCGAGCCCCAGGAACGCCGCGCGCCAGCCGAAATGCTCGGCGAGAATGCCGCTGAGGAAGCGGCTCAGAAAGCCGCCGACGCCGCTGGCCGCAACATAGATGCCGGTCATCGCCGTCGCCTCGGCGGGAAATTCCTCGCCGATATAGGCGACCGTCACGGCAAAGATCGGCGGCAGCATCAGGCCCTGGACGAAACGCCAGAAGACGATGGCGCCGAGGCTCCCCGACAGCGCGACCATCACCGTCGGCACGACCAGCGCGAACATCGCCGTGACGATGACGCGCTTGCGCCCGATCGCATCGGCGACCACGCCGGTGAAGGGCGCGATCAGCGCGACCGCGAAGGTGGTGGCGCTGACCGTGCGGCTCACCGCCGCGGGCGTCGCGTTGAACTCGCGCGCGAGCAGCGGCAGCAGCGCCTGCGTCGCATAGAGGTCGATGAAGGCGCAGATGGCGGCAAGCGCGATCGCCACCGCGCGCGTGTCGATCGGCATGGCGGCGACACTCTAGGGGCGCCGGAGAGCATTGTTGAGGGGCAGCGTTTGGCGTAGAACCGCCGCCGTGAAGTCCGAGCGCAATGCAGCCCATCGCCGCGCCGGTGCCGCGCGCGCGAGAATCGCGACGCCGTGGCGCGGCTGAAGGTCGCCGTCCTCATTTCGGGCCGCGGCTCCAACCTCGCGGCGCTGATCGCCTGCTGCGCGGCGCCGGATTTTCCCGCCGAGATCCGTCTCGTCCTGGCAAACCGCGCGGCGGCCGCGGGCCTCGCCCATGCTGCGCGCGCCGGCATACCCTATGGCGTGATCCCGCATCGCGGCTTCGCCCGGCGCGAGGATTTCGACGCCGCGCTCGACCGCGCGCTGGCCGATGCGGGCATCGAGCTGGTCTGTCTTGCGGGGTTCATGCGCCTTCTGGGCGACGCCTTCGTCGCGCGCTGGCGCGACCGGCTCGTCAACATTCATCCGTCGCTGCTGCCGGCTTTTCCCGGGCTCGACACGCACGCGCGCGCGCTTGCGGCGGGGGTGCGCTTCACCGGCTGCACCGTGCATTTCGTCCGCCCCGCGATGGACCAGGGGCCGATCATCGTCCAGGCCGCCGTACCGGTCCTGCCGGGCGACGACGAAGCGCATCTCGCCGCGCGCGTGCTCGCGGCGGAACACCGCGCCTATCCGCTGGCGCTGCGCCTCATCGCGGCGGGCCGCGTGCGCGTGTGCGACGAGCGCGCCGTGATCGATGCCGCTGCCGGCACCGCGCCGCGCGCAATGCTCAACCCGCCCGAGGACGTGTGAGGCGCCGGACGGTCGCGGCCCGGAGCGGGCGATCAGCTCGCTAGGGGTGAAAATCTGACACTTGGTGCTCGGTTCGGAATACCGCAACGGGGGGCAAGCGGATATCCGTCCGAAGGTCTTCCAACGGCATCTTCACGCCCATGGTGGCCATCCGGGCGCGTCCATCAGCCTCCCCGAAGCAGACGCCGCTCCCCGGGAACTCGTCGACTGGGATGGGTGGTTTTCTGCCGGTCCGCTTTCGGGTTGGGATGCGCTGAAACTGGACATTCGGTTCAGGGCGTGGTCGGGCCGTCGGCTTAAAGACCTTGGCCGTTCACGATGGCGATCCCGTCTTTCCCACCCTGCCGGAGCGATTCGAGCGATTGGCCGTTTGGAAACGGCAGCGTCATTGCCGGCCCCATCATGCAGCCGTACGCATGTTTCTCGCCTGAGGAGCTTCGACTAACGACGCCTCGGATCACCGCACCCTGCGCACCGAAGATCGGCGAGCCACTCATTTTTCCTGGAATTCGTGCCCGGAATTCGAAACAGGGCCCAGGCGTAGGCACCATTGGTTCCGAGTGGTTTAGAGGAAATACGTCGGTCACTTCACCGGTCGACACGTACAATTCCCAAGGGAACTTGTCGATGCGGGGTTGACCGTCGACATATTGGATCGGGATATCCTCCATGAGCGCATATCCGATCGCGCAGGCGGTCTCACCGAGCACGAACGGTGCGAGCGACAGATTTAGCGGCTGGTAGGCGGAGCCATCCGCCCGTTCGGGGAGCTTGCACACCGCGATATCGATCAAGCTCGCTAGCCGATCGGCTTCATGGATTAGCGGACTTTTCTTCCATTCGCCCCAGTACCACGCCTCCTGAAAAGGCCAGAATTCGAAGCCATCGGGTAACCTCGCCGGGTTCGTTGGGATGAGCACACCTAAGGCCACCCCTTTGACGGCCTCGATATTGCCATTCCTCGCCGTGACCTTTCCGTACCCGCTATCTTGCGGATCGAGGACCACATGGCTCGCCGTCACGACATAGCCGCTGCAGCTTACGACGAAAGCCGTGCCGACGCATCGCAGCGCAGGTGCGCCTTGGATCCAAGCCACTACGGGCACGATGCTCTGCTTGATGAGAAAATCGGTTGATCCGAAGGAGGCGAACATGTCCCCGAGGTTGGTCGGAGGCGTGCTCGTCAGCATTTCCAGATCGCTGTCGAACGCGAAGAAATCGAAATCGTGCTCAGGCTTGCGCTTGAGGGTAATTCCCTTCAAGCCGTGCACGCCCCAGCGGCCGTCCTGACGGCGCGTCCAGAGTAGCTTCAGGATGCCAATTTCAGTGCTGTCCCCCATCCGATCGACAATACGCCTGCCACGATGCGACAACAACAATCGTCACGGGACCAGTGCGACCGGGCGGTTCCGGCCGCTCGCCGGTGAGGAGCGAGCGTCGATTGCGCGGCAACGACCGACATGGGTGCGAACGTGTCGCCATTAGGTGGTGCTGAACGTCCAGTTTCGGGATCACCCGATCAATGGTCTGGTGGCCAAGTTGGGTCGGAAGCTACCGACCTAGATTTGGTGGTGTGCGTCCGCTTCCCCATATGTTGCGACCAGAAGCTGCCATTCCGCTCTCGGCCAACTTCGGCCGCTGCCAACCGGCCGGTCGATCGGCAGCTATGGATCAACTCCGGCCGCTCACTGCCGGTACCAAGCGTCAGAGTTTTACCGCTAGGGGAATGTCGGTTGCGGCCGCATCGGTTGCCGCGGCCGCATCCTGGCTCGCGGTCGTCGTATCGGCCTGGTTCTGGCCCGCCGCACCGAAGTGATGGTGATGATGGTGGCGAAAGGGCGCGGCGGATTGCTGCGCCGCATCGCTGGCCGCGGTGGCGCCGGTCGTGGTCGGGTTGGCGCCGGTCGTGGCCAGGTCATTGGCGATCTGGCCGAGGAT
>Ga0307374_10011119_pt1 | contig 12882 bp, 9 predicted proteins | sample OX3MG_FD_202532 | JGI IMG/M metagenome (GOLD analysis project Ga0307374, IMG submission 202532) | Soil microbial communities from Risofladan, Vaasa, Finland - OX-3 | ecosystem: Environmental > Terrestrial > Soil > Coastal area > Acid sulfate soil | place: Finland: Risofladan, Vaasa | collected...
TATGAGACTGGTATAAAAGTTAGCGATAATGAAATGGAAGAGATTAATATCAAGAAAAGTAAATTCCATGGAGAATGGAATTACATAATTAAACCAAATATGTAAATGTTATTTAATTACAGACCCTTAGTTACTGGATATCATCGCTTCAATTACTTTTTCGTCTACTCCGGATTTTGTAAGCAGGGACAGGGAAGCTGGGGAAGTATCGAACTTGCAGGTGGAATGGTTGATTTTGGCTATAATTATGGCTGGCGGAAGTTTATCAGCTGACATCTGGATTACATCCGCGTTAGTTAAAACAGGGGTATTTTGTCCCTGAAGGGTACTATCTGGAGCCTCATTAGTTGCTGAAATTCCAACGGATGCAGACTGGTCTAGTTGCTGCATTTCTGCTGATAATCTTTTTTCTTTTTGACATGTTGCCATAGCCTGGGTAATAATAGTTCCAGGGCTATACCTGAGGGCTTGGTGAAAGTTGTCCATCGCACTGTCGAATTCCTCACGGAACAAATAGGACATGCCCATATTGTAAAAAGCATGGCCAAGGATTTTACTTTTTAATTTAGGGTTGTTTTTGTCGGCTTCAAGATTCTTTTCAGAGATATCAAAAGCCCCTGTCAAATCCTGGGCCTTGAGTGCATCAAAGGCTTGTTTAAGGTTTCCTGCTTTATCATTAAAATAGTAAAGCTTGGTGGCTTCAATCCAGGGAAGGAACATTCTGTCTAGCTGGGTCCGGACCAAGTTAAATGCTTGTTCCCGGACAATTCCTGCATCAGGGTAGCCGGGATAACCGGTTAGGGATTTGTTAACATTACCGGGAGAAAAATTAAAGGTCTGGGCAGCAAAAATTTGACCCGTGGTCAGGTCGACTACCCGGATGTTACCTGTTAAAAAAGCCTGGGTCCGGGAAAAATAGCCTATTTGCCGGGTATTCTTTTTAGTCCTTGCATCATATGTACTTTCCTTATCATTATATTGGTCCTCCGAAGTCCCGCAACGCTGCACATGGATGAAAACCAACGCCGAAGGGCCAATTACCTTTTCAATATTGGATATATTTTCTTGGTCGATACGGTCCCCCAGGAAAATTCCGTGATCGGACAACAAGGAATTAAAATCCGTTTGATCAAGGACTTGAATATGGCCATTAATCAAATCAGAAGTAATATCCCTGATTATCCTGCCGGAACATAGACCGGATGAAGGACCAAATGCCAGTTTGCTGATCAGTATGCCAAGTTCTGGTGGATGCGTCAGGGGAATATTTAACTGGGGGCTGGTCAATTCTTCAAAAAATTGTCCCCGGACTGCAGAAAAAGTGAAAACAAAAAAAATGCTTAATGTCAGGCCACGGATTTTCATCAATTGAATATTATTTAAACGCAATTTAAATATAACCGCTTTTGTCCTTTTAGCAGGTGGTCCCGGTCAATATTTCAGGAGTTATCATAGAAACTTTAACTAATCCTGGCTATAACCGACCTTAACCCATTTGTTAGGATATCTCCTTATTCCCAGCATTTGGCTGATCCGCCTAAATGATATAATCCTCCGAATGGCCTGATCGCCATTTACCACCCAGTCCAATAATATGATGGGATATTCTTGATTTTTTAAATTCCAGATCAGGTAATAACTAAAAGGCGTTTGAGATGAAGAAATGCGATCTCCGAATACCTTGAAAAAAGCTATTTTCCACAGGACCATCCGGGTTTGATAGCTCCATTTCCTAATCGGACACCCCATAATGGTCAAAGCAGGGGCAACTCGGGTGAAATATAAAACTACCCTGCATTACTCATGCAGGGTAGTTTTATAAAAATGAAATTATCATCAGATCGCCTTGGATAAGGAAAAATAACTTTACAGTTTAAATGCAAGACCGATATTCAGAATACTGATGCCATATCCTAACTCTGCCATGGCACCTACGTGATCCGAGAAGTAATACCGGGCCCCAACGAAGATATCAAAAGCTAAGGAACTTCCGGCGACGGTATAATTATATCCATTACCCGTATAATCCGAGGAGGTTGCGGACACAATATCATAACCCAGAATCAGCCCCCCATATATATCAAAATGTTCTTGGGTGTAGAAATGATATGCTGCCCTTAAGCCAATTATTTTATAGCTATAATGATAAGAAAAACTATAACCATAGTAGTTATAGTTATAGGCGGAAGAAGAGAAGGCGATAATGGCACCCAGGCCGAAATTATGGATGTTCATTCCATGCTCGTAAGACAGGGAAATTGGGGGGACGGAAGTGGAATAACCCCCTCCAGCGTATAGGTCTCCTCCAACAACACCAACCCCGAGATTGAAAATATTGTCTCCAGATTTAAAGGATTGGGCCTTTGTTGGCAGATAAGCAAAAAGAAGGAAAGCCCCGATTAGGAAAAAAGTAGCTGTTTTTTTCATAACTTTTTTTTAGGTGTTAAATGAAGAATGGATACATTTTTTTAATAAATAATAATAAATAATTTATTAATTAGTACATGGATATTTTGTAATTGAAATTAATATAATTTTTATAAATACACATTTTTCTATTCAAAATAAATATGACAATAAAAAGAATTTTCCAGTATTCATTATCAAGTTGTTGCTTCGGGTTTAAAGATAATAAAATAAATTATATTATATGATAATTTATTAATTTATCCGGTGCCTTTGCATTCGGTTGATTGCTTCCACTTTGGAATTCACCCGCAGTTTATGGTAGATATTGGTGATATGCGTGCGCACGGTACTGATATGAATATATAATTTGTCGGCGATCTTCTGATAACTCAATCCCTCCGCCAGCGCCTGTAATATCTCCCTTTCCCGCGCTGTAAGACCTGCCCCTTCAGCCGGAGCGGGATTAAGCCTGCTGCGGAAAACTTTGAGCGCCCGGTCAGCAATCACCGGGGTCATCGGTGCTCCTCCCAGGTATAGCTCCACCAGGGACCGGATGATCTCTGTGGGGGGAGTTTTTTTAAGCAGGTATCCGGAAGCTCCTGCGCAGATGGATTCAAATATCTTATCCTCATCCTCGAAAACCGTGAACATCATGATCCGGATTTCTGGAAAATAATTGGTGATGATCTTAACCCCGTCAATTCCTGATACATTTCCTCCAAGCCCGATATCCATTAAGACCAAATCGGGCTCAACCTCCTTGAAAATCGGCACAAGCTGGCTGTAATCCGGGAGCGACGCCACAACCCGGAGTTCGGCCGAATCATTAAGCAACTTTCCCATCTCGGTCCTGAGAAGGATGTTGTCTTCAACCAGCGCAACCTTTATTTTAGTTTTCATGGAAATCATTCCCCTTCAGGTATCCCTAAAAGTAACCTGTTCCGGCGGTTTTTTAATCGGATGAACATCTGAATTATGCATCATGAGCATCTAGCGGGATCATTAATCTGATATGGGTGCCTTTACCGGGGTTGCTCAAAATATCGAGATGTCCCAGGCTTTCGGCTGCCCTTGACTGCATATTATGCAATCCGTTACCCCGGCGGGGGCTATTAAGATCAAAACCTGAACCGTTATCAATAACCGTCATTTCCACCCAGTCATTGGTTTTTCGGATGGATACCTTCAATTCATTGCAATGTGAATATTTTACGGCATTATTGACAGCTTCTTTGAATATCAGGAAAAAATTTTTCTTTTTATCCATCATCATCAGACCTTCCTCTAAATTGCTTGCGGACTCAAACTCAAGACGGATATTACAGGAGGAGGTAATAGTAGTGGCAAAAAACTGCATCTTGCTGATGATTTTCCCCATATCATCATTGCGGGGATTGATTGTCCAGACAATATCATTCATCTCGTCAATCATTTGATTGGCGCTGATGCTGATCTTACGGAGAATTTCCCTGGCTTCGTCAGGGAGCAGGGATCTATCCTTCATGATTGCCATATTGCTGTAAAGGAGGATCGTACTCAGTGTAGAACCGATATCATCATGCAGGTCCTGCCCGATTTTGTCACGAATTCCATGCATCCTGGCCTGCAGCAACTCATGGGACCTGAGCTCTTTGATCAGCCTGCGTTGAGCCCTGACTTTTTCCTTTTCACTTAACATATTCTTATAGCTCAGGCCAGATGTAAAGCAAATAATTTCCAGGATTACCCCGGCCTGGGGCAAAAGGAGCGGATCTGAAAAATGAATTGGGGATTTCAATTCATACACCAGGTAAGAAATAACTAATCCTGCAATATTTCCCAGACCGACAAACAGGCTTCCGGTAACAATGTAATTAGTCAGTATACTATGCTGCCTGAACAGATAAACAATCATAACCGTTGAAGCTAAAAAAACCAAAGTGATCAATCCCAGGAAAAATGTATACTGTAGCCGGGTATCTAAAGTGAAAAGAATAAAGGTGAGATCAAATACCAAGTAGACAAGCAGAAAATATTCAATTCGTTTCATCCAGCGGTTTAATCCGGGAAATCCCTGGTCCAGTTCCAGGAAAGTCCTCACAAAGCGGAAGTATAGGAAATAAGCAAGTATTTGAAGGGTTTTGTTGAGGTAAACCACCAATTGGGGATACCGGGTGAAAATGAAATAAATACCTATACCGGATTCCTCCCTGCTCAGGAAATACAGGGAGATCATCATGAGGTAACAGAAGTAATAGAAATATTCTTTCCGCCTGACTATTAGCCATTGCAAAAACATATAGCATATCTGGCAAAGTACAAATCCCTGAAATAGAATCTGAATCAGGATATCTGTTCTGGATTGATTATAGTCCGCTCCAAAATCCGCATACAAGTGTTGTTTGTCTGTTATGGTTATACCTGGAAAAGCAAGCCTTTCTGTCCTTTGTTTGATCCTGAGATAAACCGTAGCCATAGTTTGGGAAGGGAGACTGAAAGGGATGATTCCGGAAATCTGCTCGATATAGGGCAATCGGTCATTCACGGACCTCATGTTACCTCCCCTATATGTCAAAGTCTGTTTTGCGGCTATGACCAGGTACAGGTTCACATAATTTTCATTGCCGCAGTACAGATAGGTTTGCAATTCATGTCCAGTAGTATTCTTCAAATTGAATTTTAGCCAAAAATTGAATTTTTGGGGATGGGTGTTCATCTGTTCTGCGAACTTCCGAAATGGAATATTGAACTCCCCTGAAGGGATACCGATACTCTGAATATCAGTAGGTTGCAAAAAATATTGGGGATGTTCACTGGACGTCAATTCATTACCATAGCCATTTATGCTGATCAGGTTTGCGCTGTCCCGTACGGGAATTGCCCAGGTTCCATGGCTAATGCATATTCCCAGGATGAACATCATATTCCTGATCCTGTGGAAATAACACATGGTTCGGGGTTTAGGGAACCCGCTTAAATCTACCGGTAATTAGTCAGATAAAGAAATGTCCCTGGAAAGGGTAGTGCCCCGGCCTGATTATTCCCTTTAATGCTATCAGGGACTTTTAATGTGTAGCTGTCGCAGCAATACGGCTTATTCGGAAAACGCTGCAAGGTTTTTTAGCGTGGATGTCATTGCTTTAAAGTGATCCCTCGGCTGAATTTCGAAAGGCAAGTTTGCGCAAAGGATGGTAATCTCGGTGCCACCCGAAACTGGAGCCAATGTCGATGTGACCGTCATTGCGCCTCCGAAAGCTGGATCATTGGACTCAAATGCTACTAATTCGACAATCCGCTTGTAAGGGACAAGTTCCAGAAATCGGCCTTAAATTACATCGGCATGCAATGATGTTTTGCCACGCACTGGGTGATTAGTATCAATATACCGAATGACATTTGAAAAGTTCCGTCCTGCCGGGGGCAAAAGCTTGGATTTGGCATTTCATGCCTTCCGGCGGTCGCCACAAGGCAAAAGCTGCCGGATCCAGGAATGCCTGATAGATGGTTTGAAGAGAAACCTGGATTACCCTCGACGCAGCGTCAGTTCTTTTTCTGCCGTTGGTCTTTGTCATTATTTTTCACAACTTAATTCAGTTTATATACATTTTCGCATCAATAAAAAGAATTCGGATCAATGCTTTTGAGAGGATTTTATCCTGGGACAATCCCTACAATCACAGGAAGAATAAATCCTGGATGAATTTTCCCCCGGTGCAAATACCCTCCATTTCCAGCACCTTCTTTTATCCGGAAATCTAATGTTCGGATAAAGAACATTCCAGATCCAAGCCATTTTATTGGGCTAAATAATGCATGTATCCCACGTATCATCAAGGGGAAACTCCGGGATCATGAATGTATAATAATGCGCTTAAATCCTAATCCATAATCAGGAAGCAGTGTAATTCTTGCGTTTTTTAGTCAGGACGTAGACCAGGGAGCTGGATAAATTATTATCGGCAGTAGCTGAAAGTCCAGATTTCAAGCCCGTCCAGAAGGCCCTGAGTATCCCTAATGAGCGGTTCAAATATTTCTCACTTAACAGACTCACATAAAAGGCATCATACACCATGGGATGCAATAAACGGATGCTGAAACCATGTAATTCGGCTAGATATTGCATGGAAGCAGGGGAAAAATGATATAAGTGCCTGGGTACATCATAAGCTGCCCAGTTCTCCCTATAAATTTTTGAATCTGCGGAAGTATAATTTGGAACTGCAATAAATAGAGTGCCTTTTTTATTCAGTAAGCGATTTATTTGATGAAAGGTTCCATGAAGATCGTACAGATGTTCCAGCACATGCCACAAAGTAATTACATCAAAATTCTGAGGTTGCAATTTTTCCAGGGCATCTTCAGGCAGGATATCCAGCCTGTATAACAACCTGGCTTTTTCCCTCGCCCCCGCATTGGTTTCTACCCCGGTAACCTGCCATCCCTGTTTTCTCATCATATTCAGGAAAGCCCCAGTCCCGCATCCAATATCGAGAATATTTCCCTGAATTTTCGCTGAATCCTGCTGGACCCAATGAAATTTGGTCCGCAGCGATACCCTCCGCACGATATGGTAAATCCGATTAATCAAACCCTGATGGGTATCGGTGTGTGAAATATATTGTTCCGAACAGTAATATCTGTCAATCTCCTGAATGGAAGGGATATCCTGAGTGAAACGAAGTGTACATTGGTGGCAGTCCCAGAGTTCAAAATGCTCCTGGGAAACCAGATGATCTATAGCTATCCCTAATTTGACGATTTGGTTTTCAGATCCGCAAAGCGGACAACTGGTCCGGTGTATGGCTGTTGACAATTTACCTGGATTTTTTCCAAATGCAAATATAACGGAGTAAATTCAGGGACAGATTTGTAAACCAGGTTAAGGGAGGATATAAGCTGAAGGTCCGTAGTTTTTCCGTACAGATTCCAGGTTTTTCAGGGTATCTCCGGCTTTTGACCAAAAAGGTACAGCCAGCCGGAAAGGGCCGTTACGGTCTCCCAAAATGACTACCGGATGCCCCCAATGCCTGATTCTGTGATAAATTTTTTGAGCCCTCGCCTGATTGGAATAGGAGGCAAATACGATATAATACCGAATGGAATCAGTTATTCCAGGTTGGCCTGGTTGATTTACCGGCTGCAGGGCTAACTTTTTAATTGCAGAATGGAGGACGGGTGTCCGAATGGATCCGGTTGGCGGGGATATTTTTTTGACCTTATTAAGTGCTTTGTTTTGGGTGCAATCCCGGAGAAACAATACCATACCGATTAACATCAGGAAAATCGCCATGGCCAGCATCCACAAATGATGGATGGAAAAACGGGAATTCCCCGGGTTTGAAGGGAGTATTCCTAAATGATCAACAACGGCTTCTACCATAGTCGGGGGGATATCAACCAGCTGTTTTTCAGGATCTTTTAATGGGATAGCTTGCAAAGGCTCCCTCAATTGAAACTGGCGATCCAGTGGAGTAAAGCTGGTCTTTCCCTGTAAATCCCTTTGTAGGGAACCGAGAAAAGGAACTGGTACTGCAATGCCTTCGGTAAGTTGAAATTTAATGTGTAACATGCATTTTGCAAATGTTTCATTGGCCTGGGGTTCAGGAATGTTTTCCCGTTGGGCAATATACCGGATCATGCGGAGCGGGACACCCTCTGTAAGTTCTTCGAAAATAATTTCTTCTGTAGGGGGGAAAATAAGGTGGTTTACGGAATCTATTACAGCTGCAGAGTATTGGAGCCTGAAACGGCCAACGCCTGGCCATTCACAGGATCCTTGCTGGTATAGCAGGTCAGCTGTATAACGGATTATGTCCACTTTCTGTTGGCTAAAATTTGATAAGAAGTCCACCGATCAGGTTTCTCCCGAGAGCAGGGTAATCATGCCATCTCTGGTATTTGGAGTTAAAGATATTATTTGCATTGAACCAAAGGCCAAAATTTTTACCTATCTGGTAGGATACTCCGGCATTCATATCCACAGCACCAGGGGTTTTTCCGCTTTTCCCATTCTGCATGAAATAACTGCCGCTCATGGCAAAGGCCTCCGCATTAATCCGAAAATGCTTAAATAGTTCATAATCCAAATATAGTTCCGCCTGGAAAGGAACGAGCCCCCAGGGTTCACGCTGTGTTTGCTGACTTAGATAATCATACCAGTCCATACTGAACCTTGCCTGAAAGGTTTCTTCGGACATATACCCGATTTCTCCATGAAGCTGGTATGCGGTCAACTGACTTTCATATCTGGGAACAAAAGTCTTCCCATCCAGGGAATCATTGACTAAAAGCGGGAGACCGCTATAGGTGATATAGGAGAATTTGGTATTGTAATTAAAATGTTTGGACACAGTACCCTTTATCCCGGTATATTTTTCTTCAATACGCGTATTTTCCGGATTACTGTAGCCGTCGATATATGGATTTTCATTCGCCAGGTTTTGGAAACTGTTTTTATGGATATAGGAAATCCAGCCGCTGCTCAGGATTATCCGGTTTTTGATGAGGTTAGTTTCGTTCACAATATCCGGTAGCAGGTAGAACTTATTGATCGACCATGTTGGGTTCAATCCTGCATGCAGGGTAAATCCCGGTTTCACAATATTAAGAGCCGGGTGAATGGCTGTCAAATTATTGGAAAAAGATTGGGTAGGATCGCTATAATTGGAATAATCAGCGATGAAAATGGCACTCAACGAAAAACCGTCCGCAATTTCCTTTTCTATGGGGGCCTTCAGGTAAAAAGTCGATTCATTATGCTGCCGCGTATCGAAAAAATGGGTCAGGGTCAGCTGGGGACTGAAATTTAAACCGGCGGCATTTGCAGAATCATTGTTAAGTCCCACAGTGACAGAGAAATTATTATATACCTGCTGGACATCGGCAGATGACAATTTCAGGGAATCGTGATTATACCCGTAATAATTGACAGCCTGGCGGTCATATTGAAGGCCGCCATCAAATTCAATGCCTTTGTTAAAATACTGGCCATGGAGGGTGAGATTATCCGAACTGAAATCCTGGTATTCGATTTTCCCCTGGGAGGACAAGTGACTGAAATAAACCCCATAATTATACTGGTTGGTACGGCCGCTGCCCAAGCCTAGCTGGAGCAAGGGCGTGGAAAAGGTACCGAACCCGGCTTTGATAAAATTGTCCTGCAGAGCTTTCAGCGTATCTCCGCCCATGGCCAGTGGTCGAAGGGGGAGGGGTTGGTAAGTGAAGTACAGATTAAGTGGTGGGATATGGTAGGTCAGGGGGAGATTGGATGTATCCAAAGCTGGTAGATTTGCAGTCAGGTTTAATTTCGCTGCTTGACGCAAACTGGGTTGGTAGGAACTATATATATCTATAGTCTGCTGCTTAAGGGAGTCCTGGCCGGATGCCTGCCTGACACTGGAATAAATGACCAGGGCCAGGCAGGATATTATCCACCGGTTTATATATGATCGGATATGGAACATCTGTTTTGGGTTCATGTTAATTATCTATCTATCTATTGACTGGTGGTATCCACAGTTGTACTATCGGATATTTTCGAACTGGCGGATTCAGCCATTTTTACCTGTGCCAGTTTTTGCCGGGCAATGTCTACTAATTCAGGAATCCGGCAATGATCAATGATGCTCTGAAGCGTCGCATTCGCATTGAAATAATCTTTTTCACTGGCATAGATATCTCCCAGGAGTAAATAGGACTTTGCAACCCAGTAATCATAGGAGGGAGTATTTTTAATTACCTCAAATGCAGCAGGCTCAGCACTCTTCAGGTTATTTTCCTGGTATTCACAGGCGGCTATGTCATACCGGGCTTCTGCACCCATTTCCGATTTGGTCAGTTCAGCAACGATCTGGTCATTCAGGATGGATGAATCACAGTTACCCAGGGCCCTGTAAGCCTTTGCCAGGTAGAAATAAGACATGATCTGATCATCCGTACTGGTATTGCCGGAAGCCAGGAGGGCTGGACCATCTGACTTTAAATCCACCCAATCCTGGAGTTGAAAATCACAAAGCACCAGGCCACGCAGTGCTGCCAGGGCATCCTCTTTTGTTGATGCTTCCCCTTTAAGTTGCTGATAATAGGTTTTAGCCTTCGGATAGTCCTTGGTCTGGTAAAAACAGATTGCTGCAGCTTGGGCAGCGGATCTTTCCGAAAAACGGCTCTCCCCCTGAGAAAGCACATATTCATAGGCAGGCAGCGCTCCTGCATAATCTTTACTGTTAAACAGGCATTCTGCTTTATAAAAATTCGCATCAAGTAGGAACTGCCCGGAAGGGAAACGGCTCAGGTAACTGTTGAATGCTATTAAGGCCCCGGTATAGTCCCCATTGCCGAATTTGGTCTCAGCTGATGCAAAATTCACAGAATCTGCTTCGGAGGGATTGACAGTGCGTCCAGTGGATTTCAGGAAATTCAGGTAAGCATCCGGCTCTCCGGCAGATATGTCCATGTTTTTAATACTTTGAAGTGCTTCTCCAGCTTCAGGGCTATTGGGATATTGCTGAACGACATGTTTGTAATCGTCAATAGCTGTAGTATTGTCATTGAGGTTGAAATAGGCGAGACCCAGTCTGAGCAGGGCCTTGGGCGCATCGGGACTGCCTGGTTGCCTGTTCAATGTATTTTTCAGAAATGGGATGGCCTGCTGGTACTGACCATTGTTCATATAAGTGGACCCGATTTCAAAGTCTGCATCCTTAGACAGGGATGAAGAAGGATACTCCCGGGAGAGTTGCTGAAGCAAGGACACTTTAGCTGAATAGTTTCCGTTTATTCCTGATATGATGCTTTTCTGGTAAAGGGCATAATCGGCTCCCTCGCGATCTCCGGAAATGATCTGGTTATAGAGCCCAAGGGCATCCCCGTAGTCTTTCAACATATAATAACAGTCTGCGGTCCGAAGAATGGCATCTGTGGCAATCTGCTTGCCATCTGGTCCCTGAGGCTTTACGGCTGTTTTGAAAGCATTAAGTGCCAGGGTGTAATCTCCATTTTTGAGTAAGCAATATCCCAGATTGTATTCAGCAGTCTGAGGATTGGCCTGCCCGCTGGTGGCACTTTGATTATTTCCGCCCAAAGACAGATATCTGTTGATATCGGAAATAGCCTTATCGGTGTTTCCAAGGCGGTAACTGATCTCCCCTTTCCAGAACCAGGCCAATTGTTCAATCTCGGGATCAACAGGATGAATCAGGGATTCATTTAACAATTCATCCGCTTCTGTCAGCCGCTGGTCATTGATCAGCTGCATTGCCCTTCCATAGGAGACCCTTTGAAAAGCTCTCACCATTTCAGGTGTTTTATCGGGGATGGATTGTAGGACAGCAAGTGCACTCTTATAGTCATTGGTATTCATAAAAAGTCGGGTCAACAACTCTTTGGCTTCCGTGCTATAAACCGAACCTGGATATTTAATGTTGAACAATTCCAATTCCCGGATGGCGACATCCTGATACCCCAGTTCATCAGACAGTTTACCGTAGTTGAATATGGATATTTGCTGTTGAACAGGGCTGTAATCATAGCGTGCACAGATAGCAAAGGCATTTCGGGCATTATTTTTCTGCCCTATTTTCATAAAACAGACTGCCAGCAAATACATCGAATTCTGCCCCAGGGAGTCTGTTTCCAAACTCAGTTGCCGAAAACCGGTGATAGCCTTTTCAAAATGGTCAGTCTGGTAATAGCAATACGAGAGTTCATAAACGTCTTCCTTACTCACTTTACTGGCTCCATTATAATACGCTTCCAGGTAGGGAAAAGCATTCAAATAATCCCTTTTTTCAAAATAAGCCTGACCTACCAGATGTTTCAGATCAAGGTCATAATATAGATTGCCTTCCCTGATATAGGGAATGGCATAACTGATCAGGAGATCTGGCTTATGCTCATAATAGTATATTTCAGCAATATAATAGGGAACGATGATGTTATATTGAGGTACTGATACAATCCTTTGAAAACTGGCCAGTGCTTTTTCATATTCATTATGGTAAAATGCAATAAACCCATAATAATAATTGGCAGGTATGTAATATTTTCCATGCAAATCCCGGATATCTGCAAATAAAGGTTCAGCCTGGTCGAATGCTTTCACGTTGAAATAGCAATAGGCAAGCTCAAACCGGGCATCTGCAATCTGGTCATTGGATAAATTATCAATTCCGGCTTTTTCATAATAAGGAATGGCCTCCCTGAATTCATTTTTCTGGTAATAATGTCGGGCCAGGTAATAGCTGGCCAGTTCTGTCCGGGGGGTATTCCTGACATGGGAAATATAATATTTGGTCTCCCTTTCCCCACCCGGTTCATTCAATTTCAAGGCGCATAGATCATAATAATAGGTTGCATCCTGAAGTACCAGTTGGCGGTTGGTTTGTTGAAAATATCCGATATTGTCCATGGTTTTCTTAAAAAGGATCATGGCCACGGCATATTTACCTTCCTCGAAATATTCCTGGCCATCCCTGAAATCCTTATCCTGGCTGGCAT
>Ga0307374_10011120_pt1 | contig 12881 bp, 10 predicted proteins | sample OX3MG_FD_202532 | JGI IMG/M metagenome (GOLD analysis project Ga0307374, IMG submission 202532) | Soil microbial communities from Risofladan, Vaasa, Finland - OX-3 | ecosystem: Environmental > Terrestrial > Soil > Coastal area > Acid sulfate soil | place: Finland: Risofladan, Vaasa | collected...
TGTGGCGAACGGCAGCGCCTCTCCAGCTCCTGCCGATCCTTCCGCGAAATGCGGACCTCTCTTGCTTCGGGAATCATCCCAATCTTGAATCACGACTCACCTTCCATGAAAAGGGGGTACTAGGGCAGCCAGCGCTCCTTCCACGCCTGGAACATCAGCACCGTCCAGAGCGGATATTGCCAATTGCGCCCGCCCGACAGGTGCTCGCGCCACTTGACACGGATCGGCGCCGGGTTGAACACGTCTTCGGCGGCGAGCCGCCGCTCGTCGAGCAGGTTTTCCGCCCAATCCTTCAACGGGCCGCGCAGCCAGGAATCGATCGGCACGCCGAAGCCCATCTTGGGTCTGTCGATCAGAGACTTCGGCACGTAGCGGTCAAGCACGCGGCGCAGCACGCGCTTCCCGATGCCGCCGCTGGCCTTGAGCGCCGGCTTCAAGCGCCACGAGAATTCGACGACGCGATGATCCAGGAGCGGCACGCGCGCCTCGAGCGAGACCGCCATCGATGCGCGGTCGACCTTGGTCAGGATGTCGTCCGGCAGATAGGTGAGGGTGTCGAGATACTGCATGCGCTCGACCGGATCGGGCACGCGCGTGTTGAGACTTTCGTCCCACAGCAGGCCCTTGGGCTCGAAGCCGCGGCGCACGATGGCGTCGGGATTGTCCCAATGCGTCACCATCAGGCGATAGAAGTCGGCCGGCGTGCCGGCGAGCGCGCCGGCGAGCTTGTGCACGCGGTCGCCGAATTGCGGCATCGCCCACGAGCCGAGCGCCGACCACGTGCTGGGCGCGACGCTCTTGACCGCGGCGGCGGCAAGGCCGCGCGCGCCCTGCGGCACGGCGTCGAGCACGCGGCGCACCGCCTCGGAGCGGAAATAACGCGTGTAGCCGGCGAAGAGCTCGTCGCCGCCATCACCCGACAGCGCGACGGTGACGTGCTGGCGCGTCATCTCGGCGACGAGGAACGTCGGGATCTGCGAAGCATCGGCGAACGGCTCGTCGTACATCTCGGGCAGGCGCGGGATCACCTCGAGCGCGTGACCGGGCGCGACATAGAGCTCGGTGTGATCGGTGCCGAGATGCTTGGCGACGCGCGCGGCGTGCGGCGCCTCGTCGAAACCTTTCTCGTGAAAGCCGATTGAGAACGAGCGAACCGGCCGATTGCTGCTCTTCTGCATCAACGCCAGCACAGTCGATGAATCGATCCCACCCGACAGGAATGCGCCGAGCGGCACGTCGGCAACCATGCGGCGCTTCACCGCGTCGCCAAGCAGCGCATCGAGGATTTGCACCGCTTCGTCCTCGCTGCCGGCGAAGCGGTCTGCTTGGCCTTTCCGCGCCACCTCATCCATCGACCAGAATTCGCGGATCTCGATGGGCTTGTCGGCGCGGGCGACGAGGATGGTTCCGGTCGCGAGCTGGCGCACGCCCTGATAGATGCCGCGCGTTCCCGGCACATAGGCAAAGCGCAGGTATGCGGCGACCGCGTCGCGGTCGAGCGCGGGCGTCCAGTCCTTGACCGCGCGCAGCGCCTTGAGCTCCGAGCCGAAGAGCAGCTGGCCGTCGGTCTCGGTCCAGTACATGGGTTTGATGCCGAGGCGGTCGCGCACGAGATAAAGCGCGCGCTCCTGCCGGTCCCACAGCGCGAGCGCGAACATGCCGATGAGGCGCTTGAGCGTGGCCTCAATTCCCCAGACCGCAAACCCCTCGACCATCACCTCGGTGTCGCAATGGCCGCGGAACTTCCGGCCGGCGGCTTCGAGCTCCGGCTTGAGCGCATCGGCGTTGTAGACCTCGCCGTTGTAGGACACGACGAAGCGGCCGCAGGACGAGACCATCGGCTGCGCGCCGGCCGGCGAGAGATCGATGATCGACAGCCGCCGATGACCGAGCGCGATGCCGGCTGCGGCGTCGGTCCAGACGTCGCCGGCGTCGGGTCCACGATGGAGGAGCGCGTCGGCCATGGCGCGGCCCTGGGCTGTGAGCGCCTCCGGCGTGCGCCGAGCGCGATAATCGAACAGGCCGGCGACGCCGCACATCAGGCGCGCCGTGCGACAGAAGCGAACTCACCCCCACCCTGACCCTCCCCCCTCGAGGGGGAGGGAAGGGAGGGGGGCACGGCTGACCGCTGTGCGATCGATGGCCGCGACAATGACTCGATCCTGACTAACAATGCCCGCTGCATCGCGGCGGCAGTGTGACGGCGCCGGCCGCCGCCGTCGAGAGGGCTTTCGACTCGCCGGCACGCCGCCCTAAGCTCGCGCCATGGCGGAAAAACGTATCGATGTCTGCCTGAGCGGCGGTGCACCGGGCGCTGATCTTGCCTGGGGTGCAGCGGCGCGCCGGCTCGGCCACACAGTGGTCCATTTCTCGTTTTCCGGCCATCGAACGCGAGCGCGGCCGGACGAGCGTGTCGTCTTGAACGCGGCAGAGCTCAGCGAGGCCGACGAGCCGCTGCGCCGTGTCGCGCGCACCTTGGGCCGTCGCTTTTCCGCAAATGGCGGCTATCGCGCCAGCCTGCTGCGCCGGAACTGGTTCCAGGTGCGCGACAGCGCGCGGCTTTATGCAGTGAGTTCGCTCGACAGCCGCGGCAATGTCCGCGGCGGCACCGGCTGGACGGTTGCGCTGTTTCTCGTCCGCGCGCGCGAAGCCTATCTCTTCGATCAGCGACGCATGCATTGGTTTGCTTGGCGCGGCGCCAAAGCCGGCTGGCGGCCGATCGCGCGACCGCCGGCGCCGCACGGCCGATGGACTGGCATCGGCACGCGCCGCCTCAGCCGCGCCGGCCGGCGCGCGATCCGCGATCTGATGGCGGGCGTCGGTTGATTGATCTCCGGCTTATCTTTAGCCGAACGCGGTGTGCCACGATTGCGTCACCTCATTGCAGCCGCAGCGCGATTGCGCCCGCAGCGATTGTCGCAACCGCGATCCAGCGACGCGCGCTCGGCCACTCGCCGAGCCACAGCCAAGCGAGCAGCACGCTGAACGCCGTCGACGTCTCGCGCAGCGCCGCGATCGGGCCAATCGGCGCGCGCGTCAGCGCCCAAAGCGCGAGACTGTACGAGGCAACCGAGAAGAGTCCGCCGCCAAGGCCGCGCAACGCTGCCGCCGGCACGTTGTCGGCGTGCACGAAGCCGCGCCAGCGCTGGCCGCGCAGAAGAATGGCGCATGCCGGCAAGGCCGTCAGAAGGAGCAGCCACAGCACGTACGCGACGGGCGATCCGGACGTGCGCGCGCCGAGCGCGTCGACGACGGTGTAGCCGGCGATGAGCACGGCGTTGCCGAGCGCAATGAACAGCGCCGGCCGTTCGCCCTGCGCGCGGCTATGGCGCGCCATGAGCGCGACGCCGGCGGAGATGAGCAGCACGCCGAACCATCCCTTCGGCCCGAGACGCTCGCCGAGGAAGCCGACAGCGACCAGCGCAGTCAATGTCGGCGCGACGCCGCGCATCACCGGATAGGCGAGCGCGATGTCGACGCGCGCATAGGCTTCGGCCAGCAAGCTGAAATAGACGACGTGGATCGGCGTCGATGCCACGAGAAAGAGGTAGGACGCGGGCAGCGGCGGCGGCAAAAACGGCAGGCAGACGACGGCGAGGGCGGCCGCGCCCAGCAGGAGCTCGGCCGTCGAAACGTGGCGATCCGGCCGCGACCGAATGCCGACGTTCCACGCGGCATGCAGGACAGCTCCGGCAAGCACGGCGGCCAGTGCGAGCGGCGGGATGACCATGGGGGAAGGGGAGAACACGATGTCCGGTCGGCATTTGAGCCGGCGCGGACCGCTCGCGTCAATGCTTTGCGCGGCAACTCGCCCGTGCCGGTCGGCACGCGATCGCCGGTCGGATGACGCGCCTCGGTTGATTTATCGCCGGCTTATCTTTAGATGAACGCGGCGCGTCCCCATCGTCTAGAGGCCTAGGACATCGCCCTTTCACGGCGGTAACGCGGGTTCGAATCCCGCTGGGGACGCCAATAAAATCAAGCGCTTAGATTCTTCGGTTCTGGTTCTTCCCCAACTCTTACCCAATAAGCGCGGGCAAATAGCCGGTTCGTAGAGCGGCTCCCATTCTATTTGTGCGTGCCAAACCGCGACTTCGCGCGCTGGCGTGCGCAGCAACCGAAACTTTGTCCCATCAGGATGTTTCTGTCGGTGCGATCTGCGGGCGCGCGTTGGCGATGCGGCACTGCGCTTCAATCGGATCGCAACTCACGTTCTCTCGATTCGGACAAGCCATAGGAATGTCGCACCGAACAGATTATACAATTAGGTGAAAAGGCCGCACGATGGTTTGCGAGATTCCGCATCGATTGGTTTAATAACAACTCGACGAGGGGAGGGACCGGTGTCATCGCTGACGCTCAAGCCAATTGACCAAGAGCTGTCGTCCGAGCGCTCACCGGATAAATCAGCTGAGGACAGTCAACCCAAGGCACCCCTTAAGTATGACCTTCGGCCGATCGAGCGTGATCGCATCTACCTCGGAAATTTCATCGATACGGCGCGTTCGCTGCCGGATCAATCCGCCGATCTCATCGTTGCCGATCCGCCATATAACGCCAGCAAAGGCGGCGAGTGGTCGTGGGATCGCAGTGCCGGCCTGCCTGGGTTCGGCGGAAACTGGAAAAAGGTTGCCGAAGTTTGGGATGACATGTCCCTCGAAGAATATTTCGCTTTCACAGTGAGCTGGCTTGAAGAAGCGAAGAGAATTTTGAAGCCAACAGGCTCCATGTGGGTGCATGGAACCTATCATAACGCTGGCATCATCAACTTTGCGATGCAACTGCTCGGTATTGAGATCATCAACGAAGTCATCTGGTATAAGCGCAACAGTTTTCCCAACCTGTCGGGCCGCCGCCTGACCGCGAGCCATGAAACAATCCTGTGGGCGCATAGCGGGAAAAAACGCAAATACGCCTTCAACTACAAGCACTCTAAAGAAGGCGGATTCGATGACGACCGCTTGAAAGCGCCGGGCAAACAAATGCGGACGGTATGGGATATTCCCAATAACAAATCCAGGGATGAGCTTAAGCACGGCAAACATCCAACGCAAAAGCCGGAACGGCTGATACAGCGGATGATTCAACTATCTGCGAATCGTGGCGATCTCTGTCTCGTGCCGTTCGCAGGTGCAGGAAGTGAATGTGTTGCCGCCATCAAAGAGGGGTTGCATTTTGTCGGTTGCGAGATTGATCCGAAATATTTCGAAATCGCTCAAAAACGGGTTTCGTCGACAACTCGGAATCTCGTATGACCGCCGCTCAGCTTCCGTTCGCCTTTGACGACATTCCGCTAACGCCGCGGAAGGTTGAGAGGCGCGAACAGCACACTCCGCACGGCGACGTGCCGTCGCTGTTAAAGTGGACGGGCAGCAAACGCAGTCAGGCGGCTCGGATCGCCAGCATAATCCCTCCTCATAATCGATATTTTGAGCCCTTCCTTGGTGGTGGCGCCCTGCTTTTTCATTTTGCTAAGCCGGAATCATTTGCGAGCGATATCTACGCACCGCTCATCGAATTTTGGGAGATGGTGCGCGACAAGCCCGAGCATCTTGCCAATGATTACGCGTCACAGTGGCAAAGTCTCCAAGAAGACCTGCCTGGATATTTTTATATCGTGCGCAAAAGATTTAACGAAGCGCAGCGCCCGGAAGATTTGAATTTTCTCATGCGCACCTGTGTTAATGGCATTGTCCGCTTTAGCAAGAACGGCCAGTTCAACAACTCTTTTCACTTATCGCGCCGAGGCATGTCACCGAAGACCTTTCGCGCGATTGTCTTCGAGTGGACCCGCCGTCTCAACAGCGTCCGCTTTCACCAATGCGACTACGCGGATGCGCTTGACCAGATGCAGCCCGGAGATTTCGGCTATCTTGACCCGCCCTATTTCGGCAACAAACAGAGATATATCGGCGATCTCGACGTGGCGCGATTTTTTGACGATCTGGACAAACTGAATCGTCGGGATGTGAAATGGGCGCTGTCATTCGATGGTCAGCGTGGTGAACGCGCTTATGACGCTAGCGTTCCAACCGATCTCTATAAGAGAGTTATCAATCTTGAGAGCGGCTATTCGGCGGTGGCCAAGGTACTGAACGGACCGATCGAACAAGTGACGGAATCTCTTTACCTCAACTATTAGCGGATCAGCTTAGCCGGAAATCGCCAAAGGGATTGTCGGAGCCAGCTGCGACGATATGGTCCAGCATGCCTCGGCCTTTGTCCGTAAGCGCTCGGACGTGCGCCACGCACTTAGCAGCCGTGTCTGAAAATGAAAATCCACAAATGATGTCGAGCCCTGTGTTCGACGGGACACCTGCAAATGGTGCCCGCGAGTTTGCAACAAACGCGCCCATCGAAACAAAATCCGTTGAGCGTGGCCCCCAATCCCCCGAATGGTGGGCCCACGCCTCCGCTGCGTGTCGTCGCCAAATGCTCGGCGCACCCGCAAAGAGTTTCTCGGTATAACTAATAAGTCGCGGCCCTATATCGGCTTCTAAGTCACTCGATCGCTCCTTTGATTCGATACAAAGGCACGCGGCAACATCGCCGAGTCCGAACAGTCCAAACACGTGGTCGGGCCGTTTTTCTCCCCGCGCCGTAACACGCGGCAATGTCAGCCAGCGATATTCACCGCTTTCCCTAGACCAAATGAAAGATACGCCGCTCCAATCGCCACCGGGGGGATTGCACATGCCCTCGAACACGAGGTCCGATCCTAGGGAGGAAAGAATCACGTGGAGCGCGGTGTCGACATCTTGCTCGCTTACCGAAAGAACCCTTGGTGTGACGTTGAGTGTTTGCGCGGTCCGGGGAAACGAGGAAGCCCAAGCTTGCCTCAAAAGCGCCCGCGGTGTTCCCTCGACCATTGTCCCGGTATCCAGCAGAACGGCGTCGCTCACACCCAAAACCGCCTCCCACAGGCCGTTGCTCGCTATTAGTTGGCTAGTTGAGCGTGTGAGCAGCCGCCAATGGGCCGCAGGCGCTGGCCCGTAAATGAATGTCAGCAGATGCACGCCGTCGCCGATCAGCATCCGGGCCAGGGGAGTCAAACCTCTGTCAGGCCGTGAATCTTCGCCTTTTGGCTTGAAGCCTGCAACCCAAGCAATCGCGAGATCCGTCGTAATTGCGCCGAGCCAGGTGGTGACGGCCACATCAACATCGGGATAAACACGACGTACCCCAGCGGCGAAAGCGCGACGACGATCGCGAGGAACAAAGGAGAGCGGAAGCGAGGTGGATGTGAGCCCGAGGCTAATCGTGGCACCGAAATTCATAAAGGCGCGCGCAGACGCTGTAAGCGATCCAATAGACGCCCTTTTCCGCCAAACTAGAGGCGCTCTCGCTGCCAAATAACCGGTCAGGCCTTCACCGCCTTCAACTGCCCTGCGCGCTTCCTCCCACTGCCCCGTATTCAGGGTATCTTGTCGAGTTCGCGCACTCGCCAAAAGCTCGACTAGTCCAACACACTTTTCGCCGAGCCGCTGCGCAGCACGCGTCGGCGCCGAATTGGAAATCACCAGACGAATATATTCGAGAAAATCATTCTTGCCGAAAATGGGGCCGTAATAGCTGACCGTTTCAGCTCGCGCCCCTGAATTAGGCTCATAAACGGGTAAGCACACGGACCCCTGGTAATGTGTCATCGAGAAAAAGCTGAAAGGTATTGCCGGATTCGGCCACCGCTCTGCTTTCCGTTCGCGATCCTGCGTCAACTCATAGCCGCCGAGTTCTGCTACGTAGAAATACGGTATCCCCGCATGAGCAAACGAGAAGGCACGGCCGTGCCTTTGCCACGCATTATTCCCTGCGGGCAGTGCGCCGCAGAACTCCATCGCGAACAATGGCCTCTCGGCTGGCCCATCTACTACGGTGACGATGGCGTCGGCGGCTTCGCGTAAGCGTCCGCCCGCACTTTTCACGTATGCCGCGATGTCTTGATTCCACCGGCGATCCCCGTAGCCGGGCAAGAACGTAAAGTTTAACTTATCAGCGGAATGGAGTTCGATCTCGTAACTTGGACAGGTAACGATCCCAATCGGCCCCGTCACGGTACGGGCGAGCGAACCAATCGCGAGGACGACGTAGCTAAAAGCGCGCTCACACTCGACGATATTATCGCCATGAATTCGATATTGCGTTGTGCTCACGGCGGGTTCGACCTGGCCAGCAAGGTTCACACTGATAGAGTGATTCGACGACAAGTGATAAAATTTTTTCCGCGCGAGTCGCGAGGGGACGGGAATGAGTCCAAAACAGATCGGACCTATGGGATTCCGTGAGGCAGCGATTCGCGTACTTGCGCGATCATCGCACCCGCTCAACTGTAGGCAGATTGTTGAAATTGCGATTCGCGAGCAGTTAATCCGCCCGGAGGGTAAAACGCCGGGGAACACACTTAACTCAGTTATACGGAGAGATATTCAGAAAACAGGGACGAGCGTGTTTATCTCTGTCGGCGACGGCTTGTATCATCTGAGGAGACGCTTTCGGTCTCAATGACGGCTGAGCTTGGGACAGGTTTTCTTCTATAAGCTAACCACCGATGACGGTGGCGCCCCATGCACAGACAGCGGACTTCTGTCGCTCGCGATCTGCAAACCACAGATTCGGTCACGTGCTACGTTCGGCGATTGGATTTTTGGATTTGCAGCGAATTCGCTGTACCGAGACAATCGGCTTATCTACATCGCCCGCGTTACCGAAAAGGTGCCGGGAACACTGTATTATAACTCTGAGCGCTTCCGACACCGGCCTGATTGCATCTATGAGCAGAGTGGTGGGCGTTTCATCTGGCGCCGTCGTGCGCGGTATCATGGTCCTCAAGACGTGGCCCACGATTTAGGCGAAGCGCCAACATATTCAAAAGCGTCTGTCCTCTTGAGCGCCGACTTTCGTTATTTTGGCGGCCGTGGCACCGCGGACTACAAAAATCAGTACCCGTTGATCAGGCGCGCCGTCGAACTTCTCGGCCAAGGGCATCGCCGAAATCACGGCCAAGGTTTGCGAAAACAGCTGCTAGCACTAAGAGACCAGGTATGGAGGGAAACACGTCGCCGCAAGGTCGGCCGGCCGTCGAGCGCTCCTGACCGGCGGAATCGCCACGCTTGCAGATCGCTGGGGCGGTGCTAACGCGTCATCGCCAGCCCCGCCTGCGTAGAAACGGGGGGATGTCCAGCGGATCAGGCACGGCCACACCTGGGGACAGACCAGCATTCGACGTGGAAGGTCTGCCGTCGTATTCCATGATTGCGGCACGCTCCTCGAATTCATCGTCGCCAGCACCCGGCCGGCCCGCAACACCGCAACAATCATTTATTTTCCGGTCGGTAGCCGTGCACTCGACTGCAACAGGCGTTTTGAGCGTTGCGGCGCCGTGGTTCGAAAAGCACTTGGTATCTCCGACATGTTGCGCTGTTGCGGGCTGAAGGTAGCGGTCCCATGCGTCCGCGAAATCCGCGCGGAGGTAGCCTCGCGGCGTGGCATCGCCCGAGCGAAAGACCTTGGGCCGGATTCCGAACTGGCGGAGCATATTGGCAAGCATGGGCGCGGTGATTGGTCTGCCGCCTCGCAATTCGCCCCAGGGAAGGTCTTCGCGTGCGGTGAGCCGCGCGACGATGTCGGAGGATGAAAGGCGTTCTGCCGCCGCGCTATCGAAGACATCGCGGATATCGGCAAGGAGGCGCACGCGCATGCCCTCAGCGTCCGTCTGTTCGCCTCCAGAAAGGTGGAGCGCGGCTTGACGTGCAACCTCCGGCCAATGCCCGCCGGCAGCATCGGCAATCGCCAGTAGCGCGCGCCAATTGTCGGCCGCGCGGTCATTCAAGCCGTCCGGAATATTTGGGTCTGCGCTCGCGAGGGCATGCCGATTGTCGACGGCCCAACGTGTTGCCTTCGATGCGAGTGTCGGAAATTCACCTGCTCGATCGGTCCGGAAGCGTTCTACGTTCTCTCCGGGAAGTTTCCGCCGCATTGGAATCACAATCGACCGGTCCTCAAGTGTTGACGGCAGTTTGCCGATCGCGGCGATTGAGGCGGCACACCACGTCGAAAACAGTCGAGGCTCGTGATCGTCGCCAACGGTTCTGAGCGTGAAGGCCGTGGTGCGCGTGTGGCCGCTATTGAGAACGTTACGAGCGCTTTCGGCATCGGCTAGGAAGGTGTCCGCTTCGTCTATGAGCAGTGTGGGGCGGTGTGATTCGATCATTCGAAACAGAGACGCACCGCTCACGTTCGATGTTGACAGCGGTTTTGGCACGAGGCGGTGAACAACTCCGAGCGCCGTCGTTTTTCCGCAGCGCTTTTCAGGCGATTTGAATACAAGGCGCGGGCTTGCTTGGAACGCGTCGAGTGAGTGTGAGAACAAAACCCAAAGTGCGATGGCCTCTGCGCACAATTCGGACAATGCAACATAGCGGCGGATGGCCTTTGTTAGCTCGTCGAGCAGAGTCGCCCCATTGACAGGATGAGCGTGCGGCTCCGGTGTTGGAAGCGTGACCGCGCGACCACCGAGAGTTTTTTCGGCCGGCAAAGGGCCGAGCGCATTCCGCTTCTTTGCGACCTCGCTATCTAAAGTGGAGACGCGAATTTCGAGTCGTTGAGCCGCAGCCTCACGCGTGCGGTCGTATTCCACGAGCGCGAGCCGTGCGAGCCGTTCGATTTCAACGGAAATAGCTTGCGTGTCGGGCGGGGTTGACTGATGGCCGTCCATTAGCCGGCCCTCTCAATCTGCGCTCTCAAAACGTCGTTGAAATCCGTCCCCGGTTTCGTCGGCAGTTCGATCCGCACGTCGCGACCTTCGCCGCGCCAACGTGCCGCCGCATATTCTGCCGCATCGATTCCGCGCCGGTCGTGGTCCGCGAAAACAATAACTGTTCGAGCTTGCGGCATCGCGGGCAAAATCAATCGCTCGATTCCGCCAGCCGACAGCGCCGCCCAAACCGGAACGCCACTCAGCTGCATTGCGGAAAGCCCGGTCTCGATACCCTCGGCAACGCCAATAATGTCTCCGGCCGGCGCGAAGCGGACGGCGCCGCCGGCAATCGGGCCAAGCGTCATCCGGCAGGGCTCGATTTTCGCCTTATGGGGACCATCGCCCAGATAGGTCCGGTGCACCGCGACAATCTTCGTGCCTGGCCATCGGGCAATCGCCGCGACCATGCATGGCAATACGATACCGGTGGGCGTATGACGCGCGCGGAGAAAGCGGAGCAGGGGCGGAACCGGCGCGGTAATGCCACGCTCCAATAGATATGCTTGCACCGGGGAGCCGTTCGCAGGGACGGCCCGCCGCCATAGAGCACGCGCGGCCTCGGAGGCTCGCTCGCCCATTCGAGCATTAACGTCGTTATATCGCGACCGCTCCGTTCTGGGCATCCGCCGGATGGCGAAGCCCGGGATCATTTGCACGATTTTTTCGCGGGAGCAGCCGGCGTGGCAAGTAACGAGCGCCGCGGTATGGCCCATGCGGATGCTCAACGCACGCGAGTAGCCGCAAACGGGACAATCACCGATAAAGCAGTTTCCGGCGCGCGTAGCACCAAGCAATGCCGCTAGCTCGGATGCGCTTTTCATCGCCGAGCCTCAGGCTTGTTCCGCAGAGAGACGGGAAAGCCATTCGGTGACAGCGTCCCGCGCGATGAGCGTACGGCGCCCGCATTTCAGGATGCGGAGCCGACCCTCTTTGATCTCCTCATAGGCGCGCGACCGGCCGATGCCGACGGCGGCGCAGAATTCCGGAATCGATAGAGCGACCCTTTGTACGTCTTGGTTTCGAGACATCTCGCGCGGTCCTTCTGAAAGTGCAGAGGACCGCAATCTGCCGCGCACATGCGGCGGCGTCTCTCGCTGTTGGTCGCAACAACCTAGGTCTTATTCGGAGGGGGTTGTTGCGACAGTACGCTTAGCCCGCGTTTTCATGGCGTGACGCATCGCGGTCACGAGTCGCGCTGTGGGAACTGTCGGATCGATCGGCTTGAAAGCCTCGACGCAGAATAGCGCCGGATCGGTTGTGGGCTGGCCTCGGTAGCACTTCAACGCGAAGGGGCGTTTCAGGAATTTCTCCCAATAATTAATGACGTTCACAGCCCACATCCGTAGCCCCTCGCTGCGAATCCGTCCGCCTTCGTCTTTCCCCAATCGCGCGATCGCCTCGTCCGCGTAGTTGCGGAGAATCGTAAGGGACTCAAAATGGCGCACTCGGTTGATGTGAAAGAGAGCCCATGACGGCGGTTCAAGGCAGGTTTGGACTTTGAACATCGTGTGTCCATAAGTGCTCGTAGCAACTTTCTCATTCGAATCCAGTGGGAATTCGATCTGACTTTCCGGTCGCCAAAATCGCCATTCCGAATCCGGGTGCATCGTTTCCAGAGCGGACCGTAAGGCGTCAATACGCGATCTAACTTCCGCTAATTCTGCGCTCAGTGCGCTTCGTCGTGGCCGATCGTCCGCGCCCCATTTGTGGACTCGGAATACGTCCGCCCAGTCCTCTAGGGCCTTCTTCAGTTCCGGTATGCGTGCACGCTCAATTTTGAATTTCCGGACTAGCGCCTCGACAAATCCATTCGAAAAAATCTCGGGCCGTGCACCGCTCCGATAATCGGTCCATCCCGGCTCAGGCGTTATCGGCGGAATTGGCGGGCGCTTTTTTCGAGGCATGGGCCTAGGGCTTTCGTCGTGGGGCACTAGCTTGGGCACTCGCGACTAGTGGCATATGCAGAGGTGCCCTAGGGCCTTCCATGCCGGGAGCAGAAGGGGCCCTAGCACTACAGTTGCTTTTTCGGGCTGAGCATTGCGCGCCTGATGTGGGCGCGACGCGCCTGGGCCTGATGGGCTCTGCGCCAGAGTGACCAGGCGATAATGTTGGCGGGCTGGATGCGCCG
>Ga0307374_10011121_pt1 | contig 12880 bp, 4 predicted proteins | sample OX3MG_FD_202532 | JGI IMG/M metagenome (GOLD analysis project Ga0307374, IMG submission 202532) | Soil microbial communities from Risofladan, Vaasa, Finland - OX-3 | ecosystem: Environmental > Terrestrial > Soil > Coastal area > Acid sulfate soil | place: Finland: Risofladan, Vaasa | collected...
CCGGCAACGCTGGCGATCTTTGGCCTCTATCTGCTGCTTGGCGTGGGCGCGGCGATCGCGCAACGCCGAGAGATCTGGCGTTTCGTCCAGTCGAACCGCCGGCTGATCGCGATCGAAGAGGGACTTTTCTGGGTCGCGTTCTTCTACGACGTCTACGTGCGGAGTCTCGATCCGGATCTCTGGCACCCGACGCTCGGCGGCGAGAAGCCGATGGATCTGGCCTTCTTCACCGCGGCGGCGCGCAGCCCGATCTACCCACCGTACGATCCGTGGTTCTCCGGCGGCTACATCAACTACTACTACTTCGGACAGATCGTCGTGGGCACGCTGGCGAAGATTTCTGGCGTGCTGCCGACCACCTCGTACAACATCGTCGTGCCGTTCCTGTTCGCGTTGACGGCGGTTGGCGCGTTCACCGCCGCGTTCGCCTTGATCCATCGTGGTTCGGACGCTCCGGGCCGCGCCGCGGTGGTCGGCGGCGTGCTCGCGAGTTTCATGGTCTGTGTGCTCGGCAACCTCGGTGGCTTCGTCCAGCTCGTGCAGCAGGTCGCGGCGGCATCGCCGGTCCAGCCGCGGATCGCTCTACCGGGCCTCGGCGGTCTCGCGCAGTTTGTCATCGGCGCCGCTGAAATTGTCACTGGCCACCAGCCCTTCGTCATCCGTCAGGACTGGTACTGGACGAGCACGCGCATGCTGGCGATGCTGGGCGAGCAGGGAACGGGGTCCATCAACGAGTTTCCGTACTTCACTTTCCTGTACGCCGACCTGCACGCGCACCTGATCGGTCTCCCGTTCACGTTGCTGGCAATTGCCCTGTGCGTCAACGTGGTCAAGTCGCGGGGACTGCTGGCGCATTTGCCAGAGACACGCCTGACCGGCAGCGCGCTGGCTTTCGGCGCTCCGTCGGTCGTTGCCTGGCGCGAGGTCGACAACCCGACCGGCGAGTCGGCGCCGGCCACCGAGCAGCCGCGGCTGAGCGACTACCTCGGGACCATTGGGACGCTGGTCGCCGCCGGGCTCACTCTCGGCGCGCTTTATCCGATCAACACCTGGGACTTCCCGACGTACCTGGGCTTGATGGCGCTGTCGCTGGCGATTCCCTGGTACCTGTCGTCACGGCTGACGAAGGGCGGGCTGGTGACGCTGGTGGCTCGCCTGGCGATCATCGCCGTCCTGGCGCGCATCCTCTATCAGCCGTTCTACGCCTACTTCCAGTCCTTCTATTCCGGCGTTCACGCGATCGACGAGAAGTCGTCGGTGACGTGGTTCTTGATGATCAACGGCCTGTTCGTCGTGATGATGATCTCCTACCTTCTCGTGCAAGGGTGGGTGTTCTATCGTCGGACGGCGATCGTGCGCGCGGCGAAGCTCTACGTCGCGAAGTGGGACCTGTTGCCGCGGGCGCTCGAGCTGCAGCGGGCGCTGGTGAAGCGTTGGGATTCGCGGGAAGTCTTCGCGGTGTACGCGATAGTCTGGCTGGCGATCATCGTCGCGGGCACGGTGCTGTTTGGCATGGCGTTGACCGGCGTGCTGATCGTCCTGCTCATGGCGGCGCTGGCGCTCGGCCTCCGTCGTGACGTGTCGGCCGAGGACTGCTTTGTGATCTTCCTCTTCGCCACCGGCCTGGCGCTGGCGATTGGCACCGAGCAGGTCGCAATTGACGGCGACGTCGGTCGGATGAACACCGTCTTCAAGTTTTACGAGCAGATCTGGGTGCTCTGGGGCGTCGCGAGCGCCGTCGCAATTGTCCGCACCCGCGAGCGGCTGCTCAAGCTGGGAGCCGGCTGGGTCCAGACCGCGTGGCTGACGCTCGTGGTGATCTTCTTCGCGATGGCATTGGTCTACCCGGTGATCGGGACAATCGCCCGGGTCTCCAATCGCTTCAACGCGAACATCGCTCCGACGCTCGACGGCACGGCGTACATGGACACGGCGGTCTACACGGATGATGGCCACCCGTTGCACCTGGCGACCGACAAGGAAGCGATCGTCTGGCTGCAGGACCACGTCGACGGCACGCCGACGATTCTCGAGGGCAACCGGCCGATCTACCGCTGGGGATCGCGCATCTCGATTTACACTGGCTTACCGACTGTGATCGGCTGGGACTGGCACGAGAAGCAGCAGCGCTGGGGCTACCAGGACCAGGTGGACCAACGCGTGCGCGACGTGACGCAGATGTACGACGATCCGTCGTCGGACGTCACGGTAGCGATGCTGCGGAGCTACAACGTCAAGTACGTGATTGACGGCGAGCTCGAGCAGGCATTTTATCCATCGGCAAGATCAAAGTTTGATAGTATGGTTGGAAAGTATCTCTCTGTCGTTTACGATCACGACGGCGTGAAGATCTACCAGGTGAATTGATTGATGCTCGATCTGATCCGCTGGTACGTCGTCGTCCAGTTGCTGGGTCTCGCGGCGTTGCCGGTCGCGGCGCGGTTCTTCGGTAACCTGCCGGACCGCGGATACGCCTTCGCGCGTCCGCTCGGCTTGTTGCTCGTCGGCGTCCTGCTGTGGTTCGGGGCCATTTTCGGCTTGTGGCCGAATAACGGCGCGATGATCGCGGTGCTGCTGGTCGTGGTCGCGGTGGTCGGCTGGCTGGGCCTGCGCGGGTCGGTCGACGCCATTCGCGCGCTCTGGCGTGAGCACCGCGCCCACATTTACGTCGTCGAGGGCCTGTTTCTGGGCGCCTTCGTGCTCTGGGCGGTCTGCCGGTCGTTTTTCCCGGAGATTCAGGCGACTGAAAAGCCGATGGACTTCGCGTTTCTGAACGGCGTCGTGCGTAGCCAGCGCTTTCCACCGGTGGACCCCTGGCTGTCTGGAAACTCGATCAGTTACTATTACCTTGGCTACCTGCTCGTCGCCGTGCTGACCGAGTTGTCGGGCGTGATCCCCGCGGTTGCCTTCAACCTGGCGCTCGCGACGCTTTTCGCACTGACGGCGACGGGCGCCTTCGCCGTGGCGCACGCGCTCGTCGAGGGCCTGCGGCGGACGCGAGCGATCTCGTCGGGCGAGTCGGCCGAGACGCTGTCGCGTTGGCCGGCGTGGCTCGCGGGCGGGCTCGGCGCCGTCTTCGTCACCTGCGTCGGCAACTGGGAGGGCCTGCTCGAGCTGCTCCACGCCCACGGCTTCGGCACCAGGGCCTTCTGGCAGTCGATCGCCGTCATCGGGCTGGACCACCCCTATCTGAGCACGCACTGGTACCCCAACGATGCGCAGGACAACTGGTGGTGGTTTCGCGCGTCGCGGGTCATGACCGACTACCCGTTTGGCGGCACGCTGCCCCAGAACTACAACACGATCAACGAGTTCCCCTTTTTCAGCTTCTTGCTTGGCGATTTGCACCCGCACGTGATGGCGCTGCCGTTCGCGTTCGTCTGTCTCGGCTACGCCTTGAGCTTCCTGCGGTCGCCCGTCGACCCGCGGCTCGATCGCCTCGATTCCTGGACCTGGGACCTGGGCTTTATCGCTTTCCTGTTCGGTTCCCTGTTCCTGCTGAACGCCTGGGACATCCTGACCTATTTGTTTGTGCTGGTGTGCGCGTTCGCGGTGCGTCGCTTCTTTTCACGACCGCGGTTCGATCTGGAGTGGATTCGGCAGAGCGCGGTCTTCGGAGCCACCGCCCTGGTCCTGAGCCTGGTGCTCTACTGGCCGTTCTACGTCACTTTCCGATCGCAGGCCAGCGGCCTCGTGGGAATCGTTCGGCTGCACAGCCATCTCGGGGAGTTCCTCATCTTCTGGGGCCTGTTCCTCTTCCTGGCTGCATCGCTAGTGATCGCCGAGCTGGTTTTCGAGATCTCGCCGTTAACCGGGCGGGTCCATCGACACGCGGGCCCAGCCTGGACGCGCAGTCCGCTCGTCTGGGCGGGCGTGGCCGTGATCGCCGTCGGCTGTTTTCTAGCGAACGCCCCGGCGCTCACGATCGTGATTCCGATGCTGGTTGCCGCGCTGGCGCTGGTGCTGCGCTATCTGCAAGGGAGCGACGTGGTCGAGTCGTTGCAGACGAGTGAGGCGCGAGCTGACGGACAGGGTGCCAGGGCGCCCCTCGAAGGCCGGAACGAAGGGCAGCCGGCCGAGATCGCCGGCGGCGCCGTACCGGCGTCGTGGGCGCCGGAGCACGTGTTCGTGTTCGTGCTGCTCTTCGTCGCGCTGCTGCTGCTGCTGGGCACGGAGCTGGTGTACATCAAGGATTCGTTCGACGACCGCATGAACACGGTCTTCAAGCTGTATTATCAGGCCTGGGAGATGCTGGCGCTGGTCGGCGCGTATTCGGTGTACTATCTGGGAAGCGGGGTGTTGGCGCGCCGTGGCACGCCGTCGACCAGCAGCGGGTCGGAGATCGCGGTGGTCGCGCCGGAGAGTGCGGGGGCCGGTCGCGGCGCGCGTGATGCCCGAATTGGTGCAGCGACACGGACCGGTGGAGCCCGCCGACCGACTGTCTCGGCGACGCGGACCGAGGCCGCTTCGAGGCTAGTTCTGCCGCCGCTCGTCGGAGCAATCTGGCTCGCGATCGTGGTGGTCCTCGTCGGGGCGGCGTTCGTCTACGTTCCGGCGTCGCTGGAGTCGCGCTCGCAGGGCTTTGGCGTTCAGCCGACGCTGGACGGTCTTGCCTATTACGCGCGTCTTCAGCCGGATGACGCGGCCGCGATTACCTGGCTGAACGCGCACGTCGACGGCACGCCAACCGTCGTCGAGGCAACCGGCGGGTCGTACAGCGAGTTCGGCGAGGTGGCCTGGATGACGGGACTGCCGACGCTGCTGGGCTGGAACTTCCACGAGATCCAGTGGCGCGGTGCGACGATCGCTCCGGCGTTGGACCAGCGCAAGCAGGACATCGACACGATCTACAGCACCTCTAGCGCGGCCGAGGCATCGAGCCTGTTGAAGAAGTACAACGCGACGTACGTGTACGTCGGCCCACTGGAACGCCAGGTTTATCACGCAGATTCGGCGGGGCTCGCGAAGTTTCGGACGTTCATGGACCTGGTCTACCAGAATTCCGGGGTGGCAATCTACGAAGTGCGTGGTCAAAACTGATGGCACCTTCCAAGCGACGGATCGACACGCCCTCGAAGCCGGGTACGCCGCGACGTAATGGCAACGCCTCGGCAGCGGTCGTTGGCCCACGGCGGGCTCAGCGAGAGCTGCGTGCGGACCGGCTAGCCGGCCGCTACAGCCTGGTTCAGCTGGAGATCGTCGGATGGATCGTCGTCGCCGTGGTGGCGCTCGGCATTCGGTTGATCAACGTCGACGGCGCGCCGCTGCAGCCGACGGAAAGTGTTCTGGCGATAGACTCCTGGCGCATCCTGAGTCACGAGGGTATCCAGCTCGGGCCATCGCCTCTGCTGATCTATCTGAACACGCTGCTGTTCTTGTTGCTGGGGGCGACCGACGCTGTCGCGCGGTTGCTGCCTGTCCTCGTGGGCACGGCGGTCGCGCTGAGTCCGGTCGTGCTGCGGCATCGCCTGGGCAAGGTTGGCGCGCTGGCAGCCGCCGCGCTTCAGGCGACCTCGCCGACGTTGATCTTCGCCTCGCGCACGGTGGACCCGACGATTTTGACCGTCGGTCTGGGCCTGGGCCTCGTTCTGGTAGCCGAGCGATACCTCCGGACGTCGCGGCCCTGGCTGCTGTACGCCGGCGCTGTCCTGATCGCGTTGCTGTTGATGTCCGGTCCTCTCGCCTATGACCTGGCGATCATTCTGATTGGGTTCGTCGTGGTGTCCGGTTCCGAGGGCGTTCGCGACAGTCTGACGACGCCGCCGGGAGACGGCGACCCCACCGCGCTAGACGGAGGCGGGTCGAAACCGGGACGGTTGTTTGGCAGCCACGAGTTGTCGGGGACGAAGCTCGGGTACGTCGCGATGGCATTCGCCGGGACGATTCTCCTGGTGGGGACCGGCCTGGCAACCAACCTGGAAGGGCTGGGAGTATCGCTCGCGGCACCGCTTTCCGCTTGGGCGGCCAGCCTGGCCGGTTTTGGGCCGCATCCGGCCTGGCTGTTCCCGGGGCTGTTGCTCGGCTACGAGCCATTCGCACTGCTCTTTGGATTGGGTGGAGCGGTCCTGGCGTTTCGTCAGAGAAGGTCTTTCGAGGTGTTCCTCGCGTGGTGGGCGTGCATCGGCTTCTTACTGCTCGTCCTGGGCGATGGCGCCGACCCGACCTGGAACGCGCTGATCGTCGTGCCGTTGGGCTTGCTGGCGGGGTCTGCCGTCGATGCCTTGTCAGCATGGTTCGTCGGGACCGAGCAGCTCCGTCGCCTGGCGATTTTTTCCGCGGTCGCCTGTCCGCTCATCGCGACAATGCTGATCGCGTTTGGCTACGTGACCTTGCCGAACCCGGTGATCCCACCAGAGGTGGCGCTGGCGCCGCCGCTGGCGTTGCTCGCCTTCGCGGCTTCGTTCGCCTTTGGCTACGATTGGCGGAGCGCGTTCCACGCGTCGGCGGTGTTAGCGGCGGTGTGCCTGCTGGCGTTTAACGTCCACGCGGCGATGTTCCTGAACCCCGGGGGCGAGCTGAACCCGGCCGAGTTTTTCACCGGCTCCGTCACGTCCTTGGATGCACGGCGCATGGCGACGGACGTCGGCACCATCGTCGACGAGCTGGGAATCGCGCAGCAGCTCGAAGGGCGCGCCGTGAATCAGACGGTCGAAGTCACGTCGCAGTTCGCCGACCCGCTCGCCTGGTACCTCAAAGGCGATCCGAACGTCGAAGTCGTCAGCCAGGTGACCGACGCGCCGGGTATCGCGATCGAGGCATCGACGGCGAAGGCGCCGCGCGGGGCGTACGCTGGCGAGCTCTTTCAGTATTCGGACAGCGCGGCTCGCCCCGCGCTATCCTTCACCGGTCTCTGGAGGTGGTGGATCTACCACGAAGCGGGAGCGCCGACCGGGACGTACGTCAAAGTCTACGTCAAGACTCAGCTCGCGCGCCCGTGACCAAGGGGGAGAGAAACGATGGCAGTTGCTGAACGGCGATACGAGCCACAGTACGAATCTCGCGAGAAGCCCTTCTGGCTTCGCCCGGTGAGCACGGCCATCCCGATCGACCGGGAGCTGCTGGCGTTCCTCGTGCTCGTCCTGCTCGCAGGGTTGCTACGCTTCTGGGATCTTGGCTCGCGGATGCTCCACCACGACGAGAGCCTGCACGCGGTGTACTCCTACTACCTGTACATCGGCAAGGGCTACGTCCACGATCCGCTCATGCACGGGCCTTTTCTCTTCGAGCTGAACGCGCTGGTGTACTTTCTTCTCGGCGTGACCGACGCGACCGCCCGGGTCGCACCGGCGCTCTTTGGGACGATCCTGGTCGGGCTGCCGTACCTCCTGCGCGACAAGCTGGGGCGCACCGGCGCGGTCGTCGCGGCGGCGCTGATCGCCGTCTCGCCGACGATTCTGTACTATTCGCGCTTCATCCGCCACGACATCTACCAGATCTTCTTCATGATGCTGTTGGTGATCGCGACCTTTCGTTACTTCGCCGAGCGCAAGACCTGGTGCCTTTACCTCGCGGTCGTGGCGACCAGTCTGGCCTTCTCGGACAAGGAAGATACCTACTTTCTGATGGCGATCCTGCTGACGTTCCTGCTGGGGGTCAGTCGCCAGGACGTCCTCGACGTCATCCTCAAAGGCAAGGAGGCGCTGTCGCCGGCGACGGATCTCCTGATCCTGCTATCGACGCTGATCCTGCCGATGTTCGCGGCCGCGCCGTACTTCTTCCTGCAGCACTCGAGCGAGACCACGATTGACGTGGTCTTCGCGATCAGCTTCGCCATCCTGTTTGGGACCGGAATGTTCGTCGGGCTTCGCTGGAACCGCGGCGTCTGGACACGCTCGGCAGTGGTGTTCTGGGGAATCTTCATCCTGCTCTACACCACCTTCTTCAGCAATCCGAACGGATTCAGCTCGGGCGTGTTCGGGTCGCTGCGCTACTGGATCGATCAAGAGGGGGTGGCGCGTGGGGGCCAGCCATGGTTCTACTACCTGGTCCTGCTGCCGCTCTACGAGTTCCTTAGCGTGGGCATCGCGCTGGGCGGCGTGGTGTACTGGCTGCGGCACCGGTCGCTGTTCACCACCTTCCTGATGTACTGGTGCCTGTCGAGTGTGGTGCTCTGGGGCTGGGCCTCCGAGAAGATGCCCTGGATGGTGATCGAGCTGGCCCTCCCCTTCTGCCTGCTCGCCGCGGTCACGCTGGGCAAGCTGATCGAGGTCACGCCCTGGCGGACGGTGCTCCACCAGGGAGGATTGCTCCTCGCGCTGACCCTCGCCCTGACCGCGCTCGTGGCCGCGACGCTCGTCGGGCAGGGTTCGCCCTTCAACGCCGCCTCGCCGATCGTCGCCCAGCAGCAGGCGTTCGGGTGGGTGGCGCTGGTCGCGCTCCTGGTCGGGTTCGTGTACGCCGTCTGGCACTATTGGGACAAGGTGGGCGGGAAGACCGGCTGGAAAGTGGTCGGCCTGACCGTGATCGCGCTCTTCGTGCCTTTCTCCGTGCGCGCGGCCTGGCAGGTGAGCTATTACCACGGCGACATTCCCGTCGAGATGCTCGTGTACACCCAGACCGCCCCGGACGTGGGCCTGGTGATGCAGCAAATCAACGACATCGCTTATCGGTCAGGGGAGGGCGTCGACAAGCTCCAGGTGGCCTACGACGCCGGAGTGTCCTGGCCATTCGAGTGGTACTTGCGCGACTACACGTCCCGGGCGTACATCGGGACCGGCAACCCGCCCCCGAACGCGCCGGTGGTGCTGGTGGGCTACGACAACGGCCGAGCCGACCAGGTCAAACAGCTCCTCGGCCCCAACTACGTCAGCCAGCGCTACCGGCTCCGCTGGTGGTTCCCGGAGGACTACCGGACGCTGAGCCCGAGCTCGATCGTCCAGGGGCTGCTCAGCCCGACCAACCGCGCCAAGCTCTGGCGGTTCCTGCTCTACCGGGACCCGCCGGACCCGCTTGGTTCGACCGACTTCGTGATGTTCGTGCGTCGGGATCTGGCCTACGGCCCGTGGACGGCGCCCCAGGCAAAGGCCACGACGGCCGACCAGGGCCTTTACGCGCAGAAGCTGCGGACAGTCGCCGCGACCAGGGTAGTGAGCGCGACCGGCAGCGGCACCGTGCCGTTCGCCGAACCCAAGGGAATCGCGCTGGGGCCGAACGGGGACCTCTACGTGGCGGACAGCCAGAACAATCGGATCGTCGAGGTGAACGCGAGCGGGCAGTTCGAGCGAGCGTGGGGGACGAAGGGGACCGGGAACGGGCAGTTCAACGAGCCCTGGGGCATCGCGGTGAACGCGCACGGGGACGTGTACGTCGCGGATACCTGGAACCATCGAGTCCAGATGTTCGACGCGAGCGGTACGTTTCTGCGGTCGTGGGGGAGCACGCCGGTGGGGCAGCCCTCGACGGCGCCTGGGCAGTTTTATGGGCCGCGGGCGATCACGATCGACGCGAGCGGGAACGTCTACGTGACTGACACTGGGAACAAGCGGATCGAGGAATTCGACTCGACCGGGAAGTATCTGACGTCGATCGGAGCGCCGGGGGCGGGGCTGGGTGCCTTCGACGAACCGGTGGGCATCGGGGTGGATCGGAGCGGGAACATCTACGTTGCCGACACCTGGAACCAGCGGATCGAGAAGTTCGGACCGGACCTGAAGCCGCTGCTGAGCTGGCCGGTCGAGGGCTGGGATAGCCAGTCGGTGGAGGGGAAGCCCTATCTGGCGGTGGACGGGGCCGGCAACGTCTACGTGACGGACCCGGAGAACAACAAGGTGATTGTTTTCAACAGCAATGGGCAATTGCTGGCGGACTGGGGGACGCTTGGGACCGACACGACCTCATTCCACCTGCCGACGGGAATCGCGGTGGATGCGACCGGCGACGTCTGGATCAGCGACAGCGGCAATGGCCGCCTGATGCAGTTCCCGCCGGTCCACTGACCGACGTTGTTGCGCCCACTCGTCATCGCCCTGGCGATCAACCTGGCGTGCGTCCTCGGGCTGTTCTGGTCGACGACCGAGCAGCTCCACGTCACCGTTCTCGTCTTCGGGGGCTCGGTCACCGGCATCGTCGGGGGGACGTCGGTGACCGCGCCGGCGGAAGGCCTTGACGCGGGAGAGGCGGGGCTGTTCCTCCAGGGCGCGGACCCGCACGCGACCATCGTCTGGCCTGCCGCCGGAGATACCACCGGCAGCACCGCGCCGTCGATCGGCGAGTGGTTCTATCGGCTGGCGTCCGAGAGTGCCTGGACCAATATCCGGGTGAAGGATCTCACCACCAACGCGGTGCTCTATCCCACGTCCGAGCCGACGACCGGGCTGGCGCTGGCCGGGACCGACTGGCGCCCTCGGTTTGGCGACTGGTTCCACCATCCCCTCGGCGGCGAGACGACGCCGCGCCCCGGTCTGGCGGCGTTTGGCTCGTCCGGCTGGCACGCCTATCAGCTCGACGCCGACGTGCTCCGACCGCGCAACGCGGCCGGAGTGCTGGTCCTCTCGCCCAACGGCACCGACGGCATGTTGTTCTACTTCCGCCCCGAGGACCGCGACGCGATGTGGTTCCGCGTGCGGGATGGGCAATGGGAAGGTCCGGTCGCCAGCGCGCAGTTTCATACCTTCCACCAGGGTGCGGTGGCCAGCGTTCAGGACGTGGTGCGGCTGGCCCTTGGAGGCTATCCCGGCGCGCTGGCGATCTCGCTCGTCGCCTTGATCCTGGGCATGCTCGAAGCGGCGGTCCTGAGCCGGCGCCGCCGAACGCTCACGCGCGGACTGGACGGCACGAACGGCATTGGACGGAGGGTGGGCTCGGTGGTGAGGCGCGCGCCAAACCTCACGGCCCTGCTGCTGGTCGCGGTGGCACTGGCTTCGACGTTGTACGTCGCGGACGAGGTGCTGCAACGAATGCCCCACGTCCAGGACTCGGTTGCCTATCTGTTTCAGGCCAAAACGTTCGCGCTTGGACGGCTCTGGGTCCCGATGTCGTCGGACCCGCAATTTTTCCAGCACGAGTTCATTTTGATGCAAGGCGGGAGGTGGTTCAGCAAGTACACGCCCGGCTGGCCCCTGCTGCTGTCGGTCGGCGTCCTGGCTCACGCGCCCTGGGTGGTGGACCCAATCTGCGGGGCGCTGAGCATCTTTGTGATTTATCGACTGGGCGCGGAGATTTATCGGCCGCGGGTAGGGCTGATCGCCGCGGCGCTCGGCGTCGTGTCACCCTTTTTCGTCTTCCTGTCGGGGTCGATGATGTCACACGCCAGCGGACTGCTTTTCGCCCTGCTTTTCGTCTGGGGGATCTGGCGTGCCAGTCGATCGCCCCGGCCGATCGTCCCCTCGGCGTTGAGCGGCGTTGCCTTCGGTATCGGCTTCTTGATCCGTCCTTACACGATGGTGGTGATCGCCATCCCCTTCGCGCTGTACGCGCTCTGGGGAATCAGCCGCCTGCCGAAAGACGGGCTGGGCCGGTACCTGCCGGCGGCCATCGCGACGGTCCCCTTCATCGGGGCATTTCTGGCCTACAACGCCTACTTTACCGGCAATCCGCTGTATCCGCCGCAACAACTGTGGTGGGCATTCGACAGCGTCGGCTTCGGCCCGCAGCACGGCCCGTGGGGCTTCACGCCAATCGACGCCCTGAACAACACCAGCCGCAATTTGCTCGAGCTGGTCGAGCACACCGATGGCTGGCCGGAGTTCCTTACCCTGTCGTTCGCGATGCTGCCGTTTCTCGTCGGTCGCTTTCGCTCCTGGGATTGGCTCTTCGCGGGAGGGTTCGTCGCGCTGGTCGCCGGCTACGGCCTCTGGTGGGCCGACGGGATCATGTACGGCCCGCGGTTCTATTACGAGGGACTGGGTTTCCTGTTGCTGCTCACGGCGCGCGGGGTAGACGAGGGGCTGGACCTGGCCAGGTACGGGCCTACTGCCACGCGGAGGGCGGCCTCACCCGCTGCCACTTCTCCGGCGCTCGCAAGTGTCGGTCTGCCGTTCGGGCTGCGCCCGGTAGGGCAGGGGGTGGTGGAGCGGCTGGATGGGGGAGCTCTCTACCCCCTGACCCCCTTCTCCAGGGGGGACCTTTCCGTGCCCGTCCCTCGGCCCACGCCAACCGGGAACGGGCAGGAGAAAAGCTCCCCCACCACCCAGCCTCCTCACCCCCTGCCCTACGAGCCAACATTGGGATACCTACCCGTATCAGCGCCTCGATCGACGATCGGAAGGAGCTTAGAGCGGTTCCGATTACTGCGTGGCCGCCGCGCGACCCCCTCCCGTGCTCTATCTCCTGACCCCTTGCTCCAGTGGGAACAATCCCGCGACGCGGGGAAGGAGCCAGAGCCCGATCCCTCCGCGACGGGGGGGCGCAGCGCGGCAAGTCCGGTCGCCGGCCAGATGTCACGCAGACCGGCTGTAGCCGGCACTGACGACGAGGGAACGTCGTCCCTGGAGACGGGGATCATGGGTCCAAGGGTGACGCCGTCCCGCTTCGCGCCAGCGCTGATCTATGCCTTCGTGGCTCTGCTGATCGCTTTCAACTTCGTGTTCTATTTCCCGGGCCAGTGGCAGCTCTACCACGGGTACAACTACGTCGACCACTCAAAGCTGGACGCGGTCCAACGGGCCGGCATCCACCACGCGCTGGTGTTCGCCGACGTCGGACAGTCCTACGAGTGGTGGGAATATGGCATGGTCTTCTCCGCCAACGATCCACTGTTGCAGGGCGACGTCATCTTCGCGCGGGATCTCGGCGACGCCGCGGACAAGAAGCTGATGGCCGACTTTCCCGGTCGTTCCTACTACCGCCTGGATGGCGTCACGCTCAGTCGGCTAGACACGGGTGGAGGGGGTGGCTAGAAGGGATGAGCGTGGGAGAGGTTTGCGTTGCAAACCTCTCCCAC
>Ga0307374_10011123_pt1 | contig 12879 bp, 16 predicted proteins | sample OX3MG_FD_202532 | JGI IMG/M metagenome (GOLD analysis project Ga0307374, IMG submission 202532) | Soil microbial communities from Risofladan, Vaasa, Finland - OX-3 | ecosystem: Environmental > Terrestrial > Soil > Coastal area > Acid sulfate soil | place: Finland: Risofladan, Vaasa | collected...
GACCTTGTCATAGGAGCAGTGCAGGTCGTCGAACGGCAGCCCGATCCGCTGCAGCCACGCGGCGGTGGCGTCGCGGCGGTCGCGGTCGCGGTGGCTGGTGACATGCACGAAGTGGCCCTGCTGGTGCCAGCGGCTGACCGCCTCGACCGCGCCCGGGTAGGGCGTGCCGGCGAGGATCCGCTCGTTGGTATGGCTCTCTTCGATGCACAGCTCCAGCTGGTCCGGACGCAGCCGGGTGATGCCCCACGTGAACTGCTCGTCGTAGGGCAGCTCGATGCCAAAGCGTCGCACCGAGACCTCCGAGAGGACGTCCCAGTAGTGGTGAAGCGTCGAATCGATGTCGATCGCAATCCTCATAGACATGCTGGTCCTCGGGTAGATTGAAAGGTCATGAACCCGACATCCACAGCTTCTCCCTCGCCTCCCCGGCCTGAGCATCCGACATTCTACGGCCCGCGCGGGCGTTCCGCGTGGCTCGACGTCGACTGGCGCGAGCATCAGCGCTGGGTGCTCGTCGACGGAGAGCCGGTGAACGTGATCGAGCTCGGGCCGCTGGAGGATCCCGCCCACCCCTCCGCCCACCCGGAGCAAAGCCTGCCGCTGGTGTTCGTACATGGCCTGTCGGGATCCTGGCCGAACTGGCTCGAGCAGCTGCCCGTGCTGGCGGCGACGGGACGGCGCGTGATCGCGATGGACCTGCCGGGGTTCGGGCACTCGCCGATGCCGTCGTGGCCGATCTCGATCTCGGCGTACGCAGGGCTGCTCGATCGGCTGCTCGACGTGCTCACGATCGACGCGGCGGTGCTCGTCGGCAACTCGATGGGGGGCTTCATCTCCGCTGAGCTCGCGATCTCCTTCCCCGAGCGGGTCGAGCGCCTGGTGCTGGTTTCGGCTGCGGGCATCTCCACCTATGACAACCGCGGCGCGCTGCGCGCCCTGCCGGTGCTGCGCCGGACGGAGCGGATTCTGACCGCGTACACCGCATGGATGGCCTCGAAGTCCGACACCGTCGCGCGCCGTGCGCGCCTGCGCGAGGCGACCCTGAACGTGGTCACCCGCCATCCCTCCCGTCTGCCCGCGGCGCTCGCGGCGGAGCAGTTGCGGGGCTCGGGCAAGCCCGGCTTCATGCAGGCGCTGGAGGCGAACCTCAACTACGACTTCCGTGAGCGTCTCCCCGAGATCGCGTGTCCGACGCTGATTGTGTGGGGCGCGGAGGACCGGCTGATCAACGCGCGCGATGCGCGGGTGTTCGCGGAGCTGATTCCCGATTCGCGGATCATCATGTATGAGGACACCGGCCACATGTCGATGCTCGAGCGTCCCGAAGCGTTCAATGCGCTGCTGGAAGAATTTCTCGCGGAGTAGCGCGGGATCGGGATTCTCAAACGGCCGGAAAGAGGCTGCTGTTAGGTCGGGAGGCCGTTTAGGGACGAGCCGGTCGTTTGAGAATATCCGACCCGCTTGGCTGACTGGACTGGTGGCTATCGGACCGCGAGTGGTCGGGGCGCCGCGAGTCAGCGGGCGACTGCGCCCTCGGCGGCGCTGCCGACGAGCTTGGCGTACTTCTGGATCGCGACGTCGATGTGCTCGTCCGCGCGCGGCGGGCGGCTGTAGGCGCTCACGCGGGCGGCGATCTCCTCGTCGGTGAGCGCCACGTCGAGCCGGCGCGTGTCCGCGTCGATCGTCAGCTCATCGCCGTCTCGAAGCGCCGCGATCGGACCGCCACGGACGGCCTCCGGTGCGACATGGGCAACCATAAAGCCGCGGGTCGCGCCGGAAAAGCGCCCGTCGGTGATCAGCGCGACCTGCTCGCCGAGCCCCTCCCCTACGATCGCCGCGGTCACTGCGAGCATCTCGCGCATGCCGGGACCGCCGGCGGGTCCCTCGGCGCGAATCACGACCACATCGCCTGCCTCGACCTCGTGGGCGAGCACGGCGGCCATCGCCGCCTCCTCGCCATCGAATACGCGCGCCGGCCCTGAGTGTTTGCGCCGCTCGTGACCGGATAGCTTCACGACGCAGCCGTCGGGCGCCACGTTGCCTCGCAGGATCGCGAAGCCTCCGGTCGGTTTGATCGGATCCGACAGCGGGCGCACGACGGGCTGTCCGTCGGTCTCGACGGCCTCGTCGGCGTGCTCGCCGATCGTCTTGCCGGTGACGGTGATCGCGTCGGAGTTGAGGATTCCGGCCTCCCGCAAACGGCTCAGCACGAGCGGCACACCGCCCGCCTCATAGAGCTCCGTGGCCACATACTGCCCACCGGGCTGCAGATCGCACAGCAGCGGCGTGCGCTCGGAGATCGCCTCGAACTCGTCGATCCCCAGCGGCACGCCCATTTCGCGCGCGACCGCCAGCAGGTGCAGCACGCCGTTGGTCGAGCCGCCGCTGGTGGCGACCGCGGCGATCGCGTTTTCCAGCGCCGGCTTGGTGATCACCTCGCTCGGACGCTGACCGCGGCGCAGCACGTCCATCACCAGTTCGCCGACCTCCCTGGCCACCTCGAGCTTGCGTCCGTCCTCGGCGGGGACCATCGCGGAGCCCGCCGGTGAGATTCCGAGCGCCTCGAACGCCATCGCCATCGTGTTCGCCGTGAACTGCCCGCCGCAGGCGCCGGCGCCAGGCGAGGCGGCCTCCTCCAGCTCGTGCAGCTCGAACTCTGAGATCTTGCCCGACGAGAACTGGCCGACCGCCTCGAACACCTGCTGGATCGTCACCTCGGCCCCCTTGTAGTGCCCGGGCTTGATCGAGCCGCCGTAGAGCATCAGCCCGGGGATGTCCAGGCGCGCGAGCGCCATCACCGTGCCGGGAATCGTCTTGTCGCAACCGGAGATCGTCACGAGCGCATCGAAGGCATGGGCGGAGGCGACGAGCTCAATCGAGTCGGCAATCACCTCGCGCGAGACGAGCGAGGCGCGCATCCCGGCGGTGCCCATCGTGATCCCGTCGGAGATCGCGATCGTGTTCAGCTCCATCGGCGTGCCACCGGCGGCGCGGACGCCCTCCTTGACCTTGGCGGCGAGGATCCGGTTGTTGAAGTTGCACGGCATCGTCTCGATCCAAGAGTGCGCGACGCCGACGATCGGCTTGGCGAGATCCTCGGCGGAGTAGCCGATCCCGTGCAGGTACGCGCGCGCCGCCGCGCGCGCGGGACCCTCGGTGAGAGCGCGGCTGCGGTGGCGAACGTCGAAGCTCACGCGTGCAGCGTATCGGCGCAATCCGCGCCACGCGGATCGGCGGTGCGTTCTGAAGCGCCATCGGCACGATCCGAACCGTGTTCATCGCCCGCAGCGCGCTCGCGCTCCCAGCGCGCGAGCCGGGTCAGGTCGCGGCGCACGCGGGCGGGATCGACCTGGCGGCCGGGCAGGTGCATGTTCGCATCGGCGATCAAGCGGCGCTCGTCGGCGGCGAGCGCCATCCACTTGGCGAGCACATCATCGGAGTCGGGCAGCCGCGAGCTGCCGTAGGGACGCGTGTTATCGGGGAACGCGACGCAGTACTCGTTCAGCAGCGCTCCCGTCTGGGGCACGTAGGCGACGAGCGGCTTGTGGGGATAGATCAGGTAGGCGTAGCTCGCGTGCCCGCCAGGCCCGCGCCCGCGCTCGCGCTGCGTGCCCCACACACGCAGGAACCCGAGGTCCCGGTACATCGCCCAGTCGCGCTCGTCGATGCACGAGCGCAAGAGCACGCGGGCCCGCTGCTCGGCGCGACGCTCGCGGCCGGGGTCATAGCCGGCCGGGCCGGACGGTCGCCGGCTCTGGACCCAGATCAGACGCCCGCGCGCGAGCGCGCGTTTGACCGTCGGGCGCGCGAGCTCCCACAGGAGCACCACGAGCAGGATCGCGGCGGTGCCCAGCCCGAGCGCCATCGACGCTAGCGATCCGTCTCGAGCGCGCCGCCGGCGGCGCGCGGGAAGAAGATCACGCGCTCGGCCTCGCGCGGGACTTCGGCGAAGCTCTTCACGAGCTCGGCCTCGCGGCGTGCGCCCGGGCTTCCAGTGGGAACGGCCGCCCACATGCCAGCGTCGAGCTCGCGACGGAACGCCTCGATCAGCTCGCGCTCCTGCTCCGGCACGTCCACATCCCCCTCAGCGAGCACGATCTCGCCATGACCGGGCTTCATGCGCAGCAACTTCATCGTCGCTCGATTATGGCAAACGGCGAGGGCCGCGAAGCTCAGTTCGCGGGCGGCGCCCCGGCCACGCCGCCCAGGCCGATCACGTCTACGGGACCGGGGCCGGCGCCAACATCACGCAATCCATTCGCGACCGCTTCGCCCGCCACGGCTCGCGCCAGACGCGCGGCCGGCAGGGGCGAGCGACCGAGCGCGAGCTGGGCGGCTAGCACCGACGAGTGCGTGCAGCCGGAGCCGTGCGCCGCGCCGCCGGGGTGGCGCACGCCCTCGATCTCGATCACCTCCAAGCCGACATAGCCGTCATCGCGGCTGTCGTGAGTGTCGATGAACAGGTCGGCCGCGCGTGCGCGGTGGCCGCCGGTCAGGACCGCGGCGCGGGGACCGAGCGCGAGCACCGCGCGCACGAGCGCCTCGGCTTCCTCGTCCTCCGCCGAGTAGGTCCGAGCGCCGGGTCCGGGCGCGCCGGCCGATCGATCGAGAAGACCGGCATCGTCCAGAACGGCTGAAATTTCCGGAGCGCCTGGCCGGCCGGCCAGGACGCGCGCCTCCGGCAGGTTCGGGGTGAGCACCATCGCGCGCGGCAGGATCTCCTCCACAAGCGCCCGCCGCGCGTCGGGATCGAGCAGGCTCGCGCCTGACTCGGCGACCATCACCGGATCAACGACGACGGGGGTACCAGGCGGCAGCTCGTCCAGCGCGCCGGCGACCGCGAGCGTGACGGGCGCGGTGCCGAGCATCCCGACCTTGACCGCGTCCACGTGGATATCCGCGAGCACCGCACGCACCTGCGCGAGCACGACCTCGGGCGGGACGGGGTGGATTGCGGTGACGCCGGCGGTGTTCTGGGCGGTGATCGCGGTGATCGCACACGTGCCGTGCACGCCACAGCGCGCGAACGCCTTCAGGTCGGCCTGGATGCCGGCGCCGCCGCCGGAGTCCGAGCCGGCGATCGTCAGCGCGACCCGGGTGGCTCGGTTGGTTGTGGCTCGCTGGGGGGCGGCGCTCACGCCTGTCGTGGTGGCTCGTGGAAGCTGCGCGGGGGGAAGATCGAGTAGCTGCCGATCGCGGTGACCATCAGGCGGCCGTCCTCGTGGCGGACCTCGCTACGGAGCACCGCGATCGTGCGGTTGCGCCGGTCGAGCGTCGTGCGGCAGACGATCTCGCCCGCGGTCGCGGTCTGCAGGTAGTTGATCGCGATGTTGATCGTCGCGATCCGCTCCTGCTCGGTCGTCTGCGCCCAGAGGGTCGAGCCCATGCAGTAGTCAACCAGGGCGTACGTGACCACGCCGGAGAGCAGGCCGCCGTTGTTGATCAGCTCGGGCCTGATCGTCAGGCGGACCGTCTCGGGATCGTCCCAGCGCAGACCCATGAAGCTGCTGACACCGTCGAGCGAGCGGGGAGCTGGGCTTTCCACGGTAGGGAAGGCTACGCGAGCGAGGAGATACCCGGCACGCGCACGGCACGTCACAGTTTCCATACAACTTCGGTGCAAAATTGATGCAGACAGGTGTCTTAGGTAGCACTTTGCGATCTAGCGTGGTCGAATCGTGTCCTTCGACGACGATCCTATGTCCCCACCACAGCGCCCCGCCGCGGCCGGCGAGTCGCGCAACACCGACCGGCGCCCGGCGCTCGGTCGCCGTGGCGAGGAGCACGCCGTAGCCCACATGCACCGGCTCGGGTTTTCCCCGGTCGGCCGCAATGAACGGACACGCTACGGCGAGATCGACCTGATCGCCTTTGACGGACAGACGCTCGTATTCGCCGAGGTGAAGACCCGCCGCGTGAATTCCCAGCGTCAGGGGATCCGCCCCGACCAGCAGCCGCTCGTGTGGCTGCGCCCGCGTCAGCGCGCGCGTCTACGTCGGCTCGCAGCCGCCTGGCTGCGTGAGGAGAAGCACATTCGCCCTACCGCGCACACGATCCGCTTCGACGCGATCGGGGTGATTCTCGACACGAAGGACCGCCTGGTCAGCCTCGATCACATCGAGGGGGCTTGGTGAGGGGCAACAACCGAAATCACGATTGCTCGCGACCGCTGCCCACAAACTCAGAGCGCGAGTTGCTGATACGCCAGCGACCGGAACGACATCCGATGCAGCGGGGAGACACCCAGCCGGAGGATCGCCTCACGGTGCACGGGCGTCGAATAGCCGACGTGTTCGGCGAAGCTCCACCCAGGGTGCAGCGTGTCGGCGTGGCGCATGTAGCGGTCGCGCGTGACCTTCGCGACGATCGAGGCGGCCGCGATCGCCGCGCTGGTGGCGTCGCCGTTGACGACGGCGCGTTGCGGGCGCTCGAACTCGGGCACCGAAAACCCGTCGAGCAGGCACGCGACCTCGCCCGTGACGCCGGCGGTGACGCCGCGGATCGCATCGCGCAGTGCCGCGAGATTCGTCTTGTGCAGACCGCGCGCGTCGATCCCGCGCGCGCAGCGCGCGACGACCACCACGCGCGAGGCGCTGCGAAGCACGAGCGGGTAGAGATCCTCGCGCGCCTCGTGAGTGTGCTGCTTGGAGTCGTTCAGCGCGCCGAGCGCGCGCAGCTCACGGGTGGTGAGCGCGTCGTAATCGAACAGCACGCCCGCGGCCACGAGCGGCCCCGCGAGGCAGCCGCGGCCGGCCTCGTCGGCGCCGGCGACGAGCGGCACACCGAGCCGGCGGTCGAACGCGAACAGTCGCTGCCCGCTCGTGCTCTTGCGGCGCTGGCGCCGCGCCGCGCGGGTTGGACGCGATCGCCTCACGGAAGCCGACTCCCCCGGACCCGTGGCAGATTCAGTCGCTCGTTGGGGCGCACCAGTCGCGACGGGCGCGGTGGTGGTGGACCTAGAAGACGCCGATTCGGTCGGGAGGCCAGTAGGTGGCGATGGCTTCGCCGATGATCCATCCGGTCGGGACAGGACCCCAGAACCTGCTGTCGTCGGATTCGCCACGATTGTCCCCCATCATGAACCAGTGTCCGGCCGGAATCGTGATCGGCGTCGGGAAGTTGCACTCCGGGCCCGATCCGCATTCGCGGATGTAGGGGTCGTGCTCCCGGACGAACTCGCTCTTGCCGGCCGCCTTGCGGTAGACGTGGCCGTCCTTGATGTAGATCTCGTCGCCCGGGCCGGCCACGACCCGCTTGATGAAGTTCACGCTCGACTCCACCGGTTCCGGTTCCGAACAGGCCGCCCCGTCGAATTTGACGACGTGCGGCGTCGGCCCGCACACTTGTTTCTGGGCTTCCTTGGGTGGATGGAACACGGCGATCTCGCCGACGTGGGGTTCGCTGAAGTGCGTGCCGATGCGGTCGACCAGCACGCGTTGGCCGACCGCGAGCGTCGGTTCCATCGAGCCGCTCGGGATGCGGTAGGGCTTGACGATGAACGCCTGGATGCCGAGCGCCAAGCCAAGCGCGACCGCGATGATCACGATCAGCTCCACGATCGAGTTCCGCGTTACACCCCTCATACGTGAACCGGCAGACCCGTCGCGCTCACCACCGGCTTCACGCCGGCGAGTCGCCGGTAGGCGCGCCCTGCGGCGTGTCCTCACCGACGTTGGAGGAGACATCGACAGTGGACGCGGACCCCTGGGACTCATCCCCGGCGGCGATCTCGTCCTTGTCGCTCCCCCCCTGGCCCTGCCCTTCGCCGGCGGCATCCTCGACCGTCTGCGTCTGTGTCTGTGTCTGTGCGGAGCCGGTACCCGATGCATCGGCATCTGGGTCATTCGCGTCAGGCCGATCGTCGGCGGTCGCGGCGCCCGGCTCGGCAGCCGTCTGCGCAGGGGCGTCCTGCTCGGCGACGCCACCTGCGGCGGCGCCCTCCAGCACCGCCTCCTCCGCGGTCATGCCATCTGCGTCAGTTGCACCACCGGCCCCAGCCGAATGGGCCTCGACCAGCAGGCCGGGCTCGATCGTCTGCTCCGGGCCGGTGTAGCGGCGCTCGCGCACCCGCGCGCGCTTGCCGACGCGATCGCGCAGGTAGTAGAGCTTCGCGCGGCGCACGTCGCCGCGTGCGGCCAGCTCGATGCGCTCGATCTTTGGCGAGTGCACCGGGAACATGCGCTCGACGCCGACGCCGAAGGACTGCTTGCGGACCGTGAAGGTCTCGCGCGCGCCGTGACCCTGGCGCTTGATCACGACGCCCTCGAAGATCTGCACCCGGCGACGGGTGCCCTCGATCACCTGGAAATGGACCTTCACGCGGTCGCCCGGCGCGAAGTCGGGAACGCGGCGCAGTTGCGCGCGCTCGATGGTTTCGATAACGCTGCTCATGAGTGAAAGAGGTCTGCGCCTTGCTGACCAGACGAAGCGACCCCGAACGGGGTATCCGGCCGACGCGGGGAGGAATGGTAGCGGACGTCCGCCCCGAGGCGCCGCACCTGCTCCGGATGCGCGTGGCAAGGCCCCATCCAAGGTGGCGAAACCCCGTTCACTCGCCGCCGGTCGCCCCGTCGCGGAGCTCGCCCCGTTCGGCGCTGCGCTCGCGCCGCCAGGCGCCGATCCGCTCGTGATGGCCGGACAGCAACACCTCCGGCACGCGCCAGCCGCGGTATTCGGCCGGGCGGGTGTAGTGGGGGTACTCCGGGTTGCCGCCGAGCGCGGGGCTGAAGGACTCCTCGACCGCCGAGTCCTCGTGCCCGAGCGCCCCGGGCAGCTTGCGCAGGATCGCGTCGCAGACGACCATCGCCGCAAGCTCGCCGCCGGAGAGGACGTAGCTGCCGATCGAGATCTGCTCGCTGGCGAAGTGCTCGACGATCCGCTCGTCGAAGCCCTCATAGCGACCGCAGAGCAGCGTCAGCGCGGGCTCGGCCGCCAGCTCGCCGACAAGCGCGTCGTCGAGCTGGCGTCCACCGGGGGTCAACGCGATCACACGACGCCGCTCGCGCAGGCGTACCGGGTCGACGCCGTAGCGGGCGCGCAGCGCGCTGTCCATCACGTCCACGCGCAGCACCATCCCGGCCCCTCCGCCGAACGGCGTGTCATCGACCTGCCCGCCGCTGAGCTCGGTGTGCTCGCGAAAGTTCACACACTCCAGGCTCGTGCCCGTCGCGAGCACGTTGCGGACGTGGCGCTGGTCGCGAAACCAAGCGAACCACTCCGGGAACAGCGTGAAGACGTCGATCTCCATCACCGTCCCCCACCTTCATCGGGCTCCGCGAGATCCTCACCGAGGAAGTCCAGGTTGACCTCGATGCGCCGCTCGGCGACCGCCATCCGCCGGATCGCGTCTTTGACCATTGGCACGATCAGCGGCGCGGGGGGGTGGGATCCGGTCGGCTGGGATCCGACGGTCTCCCGTCGCACCTCCAGCGCCTCGCACGAAGGCAGCTCGATCATCCGCTGCACGGTGCCGATCAGACGCTCACCGTCCAGGACTGCGCAACCCTCCAATTCGTGCGCCCACCACTCGCCCTCTCCGAGCGCCGGGGCTTCGATCTGCTCGACGCTCAAGACCATGCCGCGCAGCGCGTCGGCGCTCTCGCGATCGTCGATCCCATCCAGGCGGATGATCGGCCGCCGCTCGGTGCCCGCACGGCGCACGATCTCGGCGCTTCGCCCCGCGATCGTTACCTGGGTCCCTACCGTCAAGAGGCGCGAATTCGGCCCAGTCACGTAGAAGCTGCCGTCCAGGCCGTGCGCGCGCCCGATGCGGCCGGCGGGCAAGTCGGGCGTCAATCGACGATGTCGAGCAGCACGCGCTGCCCCTCGCCCGTTGCGGCGGCTTTCACGACCGTCCGCAGCGCGTGCGCGGTGCGCCCGCCGCGGCCGATCACCTTGCCGTAGTCGCCCTCGGCGACGCACAGCTCCAGCACGACCGTGCCGTCGTCCTCCTCGAACTGCTCGACCGCGACGGCTTCGGGATCGTCGACGAGCCCCTCGGCGAGGTACTCGAGCAGCCGCTTCGGGTTCTCGCTGGACATTTCTCCGCGGGCCGGCCAATCCTCAGCCGGTGGGAGTGCCGATGATTCCTTGGATGCGCAGCAGCTTGCGCACCGTGTCCGACGGCTGCGCGCCGCGCGCCAGCCAGCTGCGCGCGCGCTCCTCGTCGATCACGATCGTCGACGGGTCCGTCTGCGCGTTGTAGTGGCCGATCGTCTCGATCACGCGACCGTCGCGCGGGGAGCGCTGGTCGGCGACGACGACGCGCCACATCGGATCCTTCTTACCGCCCACTCGCGTGAGCCTCAGCCTTACCGCCACGTTTTCCTCTCGGGTCTTTTTCTTTTCGAGCCAAGAGAGCTTAGACGGTGGCGCGCCTCGGGGGCGATCACGGCGGTGCAGACGCGCGCTGGCGGCGAGATCTGCTCTCGGCGCGGCTCGAATCGGCAGGTAACCCTCAACGCGCGTTGCGGATCAGCGCGCCGATATCCGGCGTCTTGCCGCGACCGACCTGTTTCATCACTCTCCGCATCTGGCCAAACTGCTTCACGAGACGATTGACCTGCTGCACGCTCGTGCCCGAGCCGCGCGCGATCCGCAGCCGGCGCGAGCCCTTGATCAGCTCCGGCCTGCGCCGCTCCTCCGGGGTCATCGCGAGGATGATCGCCTGGATCCTGTCGAGCTCGCGTTCGTCGACTTTCATGTTCTGCAGTTGATGAGCGCCCAGGCCAGGGATCATTCCGAGCAGGCTCGTCAGCGGACCCATTTTGCGGATCATCTTCAGCTGCGCGAGAAAGTCGTCAAGGCCGAGCTCGTTGCGCCGGACCTTGCGCTCCAGCTCGGCCGCCTCGGTCTCGTCGAAGCTGCGCTCGGCCTGCTCGATCAGGCTCATCACATCGCCCATCCCGAGGATCCGCTGGGCCATCCGATCGGGGTGGAAACGCTCGAACTGCTCGAGCTTCTCCCCCGTTGAGGCGAACAGAATCGGCTTGCCCGTGACCGCCTTCACCGACAGTGCGGCGCCGCCGCGCGCGTCGCCGTCGAGCTTGCTCATCACGACGCCGTCGAACTGCACCTCCTCGGCGAAGCTCTCGGCGACGTTCACCGCGTCCTGCCCCGTCATCGCGTCGACGACGAGCAACACGTCATCCGGTTTCACCGCGTCCCTGATCCGCACGAGCTCTGCCATCAGCTGCTCATCGACGTGCAGCCGTCCGCTCGTGTCGACGATCAGCACGTCCTTGCCCTCTTCCTTTGCCCGCTCGAGCGCCCACGCGGCGATCTCGACCGGGTCGAGATCTGGGTGGGTGGGATCTCGGAAAAAGACGTCCGCGCCAGCCTGCGCGCCGACCTTCACGAGCTGCTCGACCGCGGCCGGACGGTAGACGTCGCAGGCTGCGAGCGCCACCGCAGAGGAGTGCTCCTCACGCAGGTACCGCGCGAGCTTCGCCGTCGCGGTCGTCTTGCCCGAGCCCTGCAGGCCGGCCATCAGGATCACAGTCGGGGGTTTCGGCGAGAAGCTCAGGGTGGCGGACCCGACCTCGGCGTTGTCCTGCTCTCCGCGGGTGGGCGGGCCTCCCATCAATGCCGTGAGCTCCTCCGCGACGATCTTCACGACCTGCTGGCCGGGGTTCAGCTTGCCGATCACCTCCGCGCCCGTGCAGCGCCCCTTTACCTGGGCGGTGAACTGCTTGACGACCTTGAAGTTGACGTCGGCCTCGAGCAGCGCGAGGCGGATCTCGCGCATCGCGCCGTCGATGTCCTCCTCGGTCAGGGTCCCGCGGTTGCGGACCTCAGCGAGCGTGCCCTGCAGCTTCTCGGAGAGCGAGTCGAACATCTGGCTCTAGAAGGTCGATCCCGGGGTCATGTGGGCTTGGTGCGGACGCTACTCGGGCTTTTTGTCCGGGGTCGTTCCCCGCGTCAGCGCCGCGCCGATGCCGCCAAACGCCTCGGCGAACTCGCTGGGAACCACGAACACCTTGTTCGCGTCGCCTTCGGCCAGCTGGGGGAGCATCTGCAGGTATTCATAACTGAGCAGCTCGCGGTTCGGTTTGCCCTCGTGGATCGCTTTGAAGACGGTGTCGATCGCCTTCGCTTCGCCCTCCGCGCGCAGGATCGCGGCCTGGCGCTCGCCCTCCGCGTCGAGCACCGCGGCCTGCTGGGCCCCTTCGGCGGTCAGGACAGCCGACTGCTTGGCGCCCTCCGCGGTGAGGATCTGCGCCTGCTTCTCGCCTTCGGCGGTGAGGATCGCGGCGCGACGGTCGCGCTCGGCGCGCATCTGCTTCTCCATCGCCGTCCTGATGTCCTGTGGCGGGTCGACCGACTTGATCTCGACGCGGTTGATCCTGATCCCCCACTTCCCCGTCGCCTCGTCGAGCACAACGCGCAGCTCGGTGTTCACGTTCTCGCGCGCGGTCAGCGTCGCCTCGAGCGTCAGCCCACCGATCACGTTGCGCAGCGTTGTAACCGTCAGCTGCTCGATCGCCTGCAGCGGATTGGCGATTTCATAGGTTGCCGACCTGGGATCGGTGATCGTGAAGTAGAGGACCGTCTCGATCCCGACGACGACGTTGTCTTCGGTGATCACCGACTGCGGCGCGAAGTTCACGACCTGCTCGCGCAGGTCCACGAGCGGCTTCACGCGGTCGATGAACGGCGTCACGATCGTCAACCCCGGCTCGAGCGTACGGCTGTAGCGGCCCAGTCGCTCGACCACGCCGGCACGGGCCTGGGGGATCACACGCACGGTGCGCGCGGCCGCGACCAGAAAGAACAGGACGACGATTGCGACGACTATCAGCAGGACCATTTTGTTCTGTTTCCTTTGTTTGCCTTCTCGGGCTCTAGTGCATCACTAATGCAGTCGCGCCGCGTATTTCG
>Ga0307374_10011124_pt1 | contig 12878 bp, 12 predicted proteins | sample OX3MG_FD_202532 | JGI IMG/M metagenome (GOLD analysis project Ga0307374, IMG submission 202532) | Soil microbial communities from Risofladan, Vaasa, Finland - OX-3 | ecosystem: Environmental > Terrestrial > Soil > Coastal area > Acid sulfate soil | place: Finland: Risofladan, Vaasa | collected...
GAGTAGACAGGTTGGTAATGGAGCACCCTTTGAGAACTCTTGTCGAACACCAACGGCTGAATATGCCAGAAAGAGCATTCAATGGACACCAGTATCCACGCGACCTATGTTATTGCCGGAGCTATGCTCGTAGTTGCTCTATTACTCGGCTTTTTTGCGCTGGTCGTGGGTCGTATTCTTGGCCCTACCCGGCGTCCTGCCGACCAGAATCCTCCTCCTGAGCATGGAGGGCGTACCGGTCATAAGACCTGGGTACAGTTCCGCCTGCGCTATGCCGTCGTGGCCCTCCTCTTTGTGGCTTTCGACATGGAGATGGTCTTTATGTTTCCTTGGGCCGTCGTCTTCAAGCGCGTCGGCCTGGTCGCTTTCTTTGACATGTTTGTCTTTGTCGCTATTTTAACATCTGCCATCTTTTTTGCGTGGAAAGAGGGGGCCTTTGACTGGGAAAAGTAACGTGACGACACAGACGCGCTCCAGCATATCTGCTCGGCGTAGGCATTCCTTGCGCCAGTATTTTGCCATAGATGGTGGCTCTGGGGCGCATCTCTTAGCTGCCCTGGGCGGATATAGCCCATACCTGCGCCCGGTCGCGTCACCGCGACATGCCGATTTGCTCATCATTGTTGCTCCTATCAGTCAAAAACTTGTTCCAGCGATTGTCGAAATTGCCCAAGCACTGCCCCAGCCTGCCCACGTTCTCCTTATTCATGAACCAACAGGTGAACTTGCTGGTTCCTCAGAAGTGACTATCGTTGATAGTAAAACGCTTTTTAGGGATGTACGCTCGATTACGACATCTTTGGCCGAAGAAGTATTTCAAGCCATTAGTGATACCGCACCCTGGGCGGAACTTGCGTTAAAAGATAGCACCGTGCAGGATACTGAAACCATTCAACTGCCATCCAAACAAGAGCAGGAGATGGCGACTGAGCTCGTGGTGCTGAGCCTTGGTCCGATCCAACCATTCACCGCCGGGCCACTACGTATCTTCCTTATCTGTGACGGCGAACAGGTGCTTTCCGCGCAGGTGGAGTCTGGGTATGCACAGCGAGGCATCAGCAGGGCAATGATGCAAACAGGTTGGCAACAATCCCTCAATCTCGCTCGTTCCCTTGATCCACTTGCTCCCATTGCCGGCCAACTGGCCTACGTGCGAGCAATTGAACAGATACAAAACTGGCAACCATCACCCCCAATGGTTGTATTGCGTGAGGCAGCCCTGGCCCTTGAGCGGGCGCGTAATCAACTCTGGTGGCTGGTGCGTTTTATGCGCCTGCTGGCAGATGTGCAATTGGGTGACCGCGCCTATCAATTGGCAACCTCGTTTGAAACTTCTCTGACACAGCTCTGGCACCTGCAACCAGCGACATGGATACTGCCACAATGGCAGGGCAAGATTGAGTGCAACGAGCCAGCGATAGTGCAATTGAAGCAATTGGCGGATGCCGTTGAAGCTTTCAATACGGCTATTAAGCGCAATCGTTGGTTCGCGTTACGTACTCGCGGTATTGGTGTACTGCCTACCTTACTGCTCAAAGATAGTGATATAAGTGATGCTGTTCTTCAAGAAAACGAACTGGGCAAAGGTGATGTACTGAGTCGGCTTGTCAATTGTACACTGCGTGCGGTAACAGATTTGCGAAATACGGCGAATATGTTGTCAAATAACGTATCACCTGTTGCCCATACTGAAAATTGGACGCTTCCTGGTGGGGAGGCACAGGTGACTGTTGCGGGATTAAGAGGACAGATTGGCCTTCATTTAAACAGTGATGGTGGCGAAAAACCTGCACACGTTGAGTGGCAATCGCTCTCGGCATCGCTGTTGTCACTCCTTCCTGAAATACTGGCTGGTCAGAAGCTTGCCGATGCGGAGATCATCCTTGCTAGCCTGAATCTTGCCATGGCGGAGGCGGATGGATGAATATCATACTTACTGTGCTGCTCGTGTGGCTTGGAGTGTGCATTGGCACGTATTGTATCGCCGTTATCCAACAACTTGTGCTGCTTGGTCCGCGACGGGTTGGAGCAGCCTTTGTTTTGCCAATTTCTTTTGCGTTGATGCTGCTCCAGCAGGAAAATTTGGTGCCACGGAAGGCCGATTATTTTCTTTTTCGTTCGGCCCCATTTATCGCCTTAGTGGTTGTCGCCATGATTGCCCTGGTGGTGCCGCTTGCACCGAACCTGATTGGGTTCAATCCATCCATTGGCCTGTTCTATTTTATCGTGCTGCTCAGTCCCTTTGTGGTTGCCTTGATGAACGCCGGTTGGAGCCAGAACTCGAAAGAAGGAGTGTTTAGCACGTTGCGGGCTGCAGCACACTTGATTAGTTATGAAGTACCCATCGGTTTTGCTGCTATCGGGCCGGTCATGGCCGCCCAGTCTTTGTCAACACAACAAATTGTGCAGTCGCAGGCAGGACTCTGGTATGTTGTATGGCAACCGTTGGGTTTGGTGATTTATCTGGTGTCTTCCTTGTTCGTGACGTTCCGCCATCCCTTCGACAGCCCCATGGGTGGCAGCGAGTTAGAGGGCGGTGTCTTCGCGGAATATTCCGGCACACGCCTGCTGCTCTTCAAAATTGTGCTTGATGCCATGTTCCTCCTGCTGATGAGCATGGGTGTGCTGCTCTTCTTCGGTGGGTGGCAAGGGCCAATTTTGCCGCCAACGCTCTGGTTTATCCTCAAAACATTGGCCCTCGCAGCCATCGTGTTGTGGATAGGACGGTTTCTACCGAGGTTGCGGAGTGACCAGATGCTGACCCTGTGTTGGAAAATTCTGCTGCCTGCCTCGTTGCTGAATATCACCCTGGTTGGTATTCTGACGCTCATCCTACCGGGAGGGAGTTGATGAACGGATTGATTGAATGGGTCATTTTTATCGCGCTTTCCGCAGTCGTTCTCATCATGGCGGCGAGCATGATTCTCACCATGAGCATGTATCGTGCGGGGCTGGCCCTGATGGCAAGCTTTGTCGCTCTGGCCGGTCTGTTTATTCTCCTGGATGCCGATCTGATCGCCGCCATCCAGATCATGATGAATGTGGGTGGCATGCTGGTCATGGTACTCTTTATGGTCATGATGATGATGGACCCCGGTGGCGAGATGATGTGGAGCATGAAGCGCGATATGCATATACCAGGGCCAGGAGCCTTTTCGATGCATATGCCGCGTGGAGAGCCGCCAGAGGATGAACCCACTACGAAAAAAACGGCACAACCAACCGATTGGACGTGCCCAATGCATGCAGAGGTCAATTCGCCCGATCCAGGCACCTGTCCCACATGTGGGATGACGCTCATTCCTTGTGCAAAAACTGATAATGGACAGGATGACCGGGATAGTACAGCACAAGCGAGCATATATACCTGTCCCATGCATCCAGAGGTACGAGAGCATGCACCTGGAACATGTCCAAAATGTGGCATGACGCTGCTACCAGTGAATGATACCGCTCAATATGATGCTGCCAATGAGCAACAAGGCATGGAGATGGAAGCGGTGCATGCTGATGCTATGGCTATACCGCACGAGATGAAGCAGATGGATGGTGATAGCGATCACACTATGGCGATGGAGATGCACGACGATGGCATGGGCACTATGGACATGTCAGAACATGACATGAGCAACATGGACACGAATATGTCGGGTCTTGCTATGAGTACATCTAGCAGTGATCTGGACATGTCGAGCGGAGATATGAATATGTCGGGCATGACGCCGCGGCAGAATTACCATATGATGGTGGATATGGCAATGTCTACCGCGCAACTGCCATGGGCCATCGCACTTGGCATTGCTTCGGCCTTATTGTTGATTGTGTTGATCCTACAAACGCCATGGCCGCTTGCAGCGGGAGGTCCAACACAAGACGCAACGACTGCCGTTGGTGAACTGCTCCTCTCGCGTTATATGATTGGTTTCGAGGGCGCGGCTTTTCTCATTCTCGCCGGTATCGCGGGTGCCGTGCTTTTTGCGAGACGTGAACGTAGCACTACGGTGCAGCAGTGCGAACAGAAAGACCGACAGAATACGGTTGAGACGAATGCTTCTGAGAAAACTGAGGCTGAGCAGTAGCTATATACCTGTCCGATGCATCGTGAGATACGTCAAATACAACCAGGAAACTGCCTCAAGTGCGGTATGAACTTGATATTCATCGAAGATGCAGTTGTCTCAAGGAGTCAGCGTGAGCAAGGAGGTGATTCATGAGCGGGCCGGGATTGGTACCCTATCTTATTGTTGGTGCATTGCTCTTTGGCATTGGTGTCGCCGGTGTCCTGTCGCAGCGTAATGCGCTTATGGTTTTGATGAGCATTGAGATTATCCTCAATGCCTGCATACTCACATTAGTGGCTTTCTGGCGTTTTGTGAAGCCTGACAACTACGATGCACAGGTGTTTGTGATTATCATTTTCACGATTGCCGCGGTTGAGATGGCGGCTGGACTTGGTCTGGTTCTGCTCGTGTTTCGCCAGCGTGGCAATGCGAACGTAGACGCGGTAAAGGACTTGAAATTGTGAGTGGTACATCTCTGTTCTGGTTGGCGCCTCTCTTACCGCTTGCCGTCTTCGCGCTGCTGGCAATTGGCCTTTCGCGCTATGGGCGATTGGCAGCGGGACTTGCGGTTGCCGCGATGGCTGGAGCGGCTATCGTCTCAATTACTGGTCTCATTGCTGTTATGCAAGGCAAACACGCGCTCGTTTCACTGCCATGGCTCTCCGTTGGTGGGCGTCAACTGACGCTCGCACTCTGGCTCGATCCGCTCAGTGCCTTGATGGCGACACTGGTTTCCATCGTTGGACTCATCGTTTTCATCTACGCTGTGACGTATATGGCAGAGGATGCGCGACGTGGTCGCTTTTTTGCCGAGTTCAGCTTGTTCACCGCCTCTATGTTGACGTTAGTGCTGGCCTCTGATCTCATCACACTCTTTATCGCCTGGGAACTGGTTGGTCTCTGCTCCTATTTGCTCATCGGCTTCTGGTTCGAGCGCACAGGCGCACCTGTTGCCGCTTCAAAGGCCTTTTTTGTCACCCGTTTCGCCGACCTGTTCTTCTTTGCCGGTGTTCTCCTGCTCATTGGCAGTGTCGGCACTGGGCAAATCGCCAGCGTCCTCACAGCCGCAACCGATGGACACATTGCTCCTGGTCTCCTACTGGCAATCGCACTGCTGCTCTTTGCGGGTGCGTCTGGTAAATCCGCCCAGTTCCCCTTTCAAGGATGGCTACCAGATGCTATGCTCGGCCCTAGACCTGTTTCGGCTCTGTTGCATTCCGCAACCATGGTTGCTGCGGGAGTGTTTCTTGTAGCGCGGATGTATCCGCTCTTTGAAGCGTCTGGCGCTGCCCTCTATGTTGTCGCGTGGGTAGGGGTGATTACTGCATTGCTAGGTGGCGCGGCTGCTCTGGTGGAGACCGATATCAAGCGCACCCTGGCCTACTCGACAATGAGCCAGATCGGGTTGATGTTTGTTGGGCTTGGAAGTGGGAGCCTGCTTGCCGGTATCCTGCTACTGTTTTCGCAGGCATTCTATAAAGCAACGCTCTTCCTGGGCGCAGGAGCAGTTGATCGTTCTGTCGAAGGCACCGCGTTTGAGCGCATGGGTGGGCTGGCACGCCGTATGCCGTTGACCGCTATCGCTTTTGGCATCAGCGCCGCCGCTCTCGCGGGGTTGCCCGTCACGCTTGCCTTGCCCCCCAAAGACCCGGTCCTGGCCGCGACGGCGCAGAGTAATAGCTTGCTCTTTGTCGTGACACTGCTCGCAAGTTTGCTCACGGCGTTATACAGTGCGCGTCTCTTTGGCGTGGCGTTTCTCGGTGTGCCATCTGAACCAGCCGACTATGCACACGAGGCGAAACGAGGGCTGTTCATTCCTTTGCTCATGATGGCACTACTGATACCGATAGCGCTGCTCGCCAATGCCGCCATTTTTGGACAACCACTTGCCCGGTTGCTCGGAGTAGCCGCACCAGACGTTCCAACCGCAACGATCATCACGCTGAGTATTGCCGTACTCGGGGTAGCTTTAGGATTATATGCACGACACATTTGGCCGACGCTCGTCGAATGGCCCATATTCACTCCTGTCAGACCCCTCTTCAGTGGTGAATTTGGCCTCAAGTCATTCTATCTGCTGGTAGCTCATGGAGGTGTCTGGACGGTTCAACAATTGGCTCTTTTTGATCATATCGTCTTCGATGGCTTCGCGGACCTGGTGATGCACGCGACCCTCGCGTTTGTGCGGGCTTGTGGACGTTTCGACGTGCGCCGCATTGATAGGGCGGTACAAGATGTGGGGCAAGGTATTCTTGCGCTGGGTCAACGGGTGCGGGTTCTACAAACAGGTCGAATTGAAAATTACTTGCTCATCGTCTTTATCTGGGGTCTGGGTGTGATAGCGGTAGCGGTCGTGGCTACCTTCGTGCGCTAAGAGGTAACGTGTCATGCTTTCAATCATCATATTTCTGCCCCTCGTGGGCGTTCTGCTGCTCTATCTTATTCCTACTGTAGTTGCATGGCGGTGGATAGCTGTTAGTAGCAGTGCAACAGTGCTGGTGGTGAGTATCGTCCTGGCCGTACTCTTTCATTGGAACACGGGTGCGCTCCAGTTTGAGGAGCATATCCCATGGATACCAACACTCGGAGCAAGCTATCATCTCGGCATTGATGGGCTATCGCTACCACTCATCTTGCTCACCACTCTACTAACCTTCCTGGCCTTGCTCTATGCCTGGAAACAAGACCGCGACTCGCGAGAATATTTTGCGCTGTACCTCGTCATGGAGACGGGTCTCATCGGTTTCTTTAGCACGATGGATTTGCTGCTCTTCTACTTCTTTTTTGAGATCGCCCTGGTGCCGATGTACTTTATCATCGGGCTATGGGGCCACGAGCGGCGTGTCGAGGCGGCACTGAAATTCTTTCTGTATACACGCGTCGGGAGTCTGGCGGTGCTGCTCTCTATTATTGCGCTCTATCTTGGTACAAACCCGCATACGTTCGATTTACCAGCAATTATCGCGGCTCATCCGTTTGCAGGGACAGGAGTGGGGGCATTTCTGGTATTGCTGGGATTTCTCATCGGCTTTGGGATCAAGTTACCGGTTATCCCCTTGCACTCGTGGCTTCCTGATGCCCATACAGGCGCACCAACAGAAGGAAGCGTCGTACTGGCTGGCCTGCTTTTAAAACTTGGCGGTTATGGCCTTTTGCGACTCGCATTGCCAACCGTCCCCGATGCATTCAGTGCCTGGGCCGTGCCAATTGCTGCCGTTGCTGTCGTCTCCGCCATTTACGGTGCCGCCGTGGCAATGGCACAGACAGACTTCAAGCGCATGATTGCCTATAGCAGCGTTAATCATATGGGCTATGTGTTGCTGGGCATTGCCGTTGCTGCTACTGCCTATGCTAATCCTGCCGACCGCCTGGCTGCTGCAACGGGGGCGACCTATCAATTAGTGGCACACGGACTGATTACCGGAGCCCTCTTCTTTCTTGTCGGTATGCTTGCCGACCGCACGGGAACACGTGAGATTCGCCGCATGTCAGGCATCTGGGCTGCACTGCCGCTCTACGGCTCCATCCTGGTCTTTACCATGTTTGCCTCATTGGGTCTGCCCGCACTGGCGGATTTCGCTGCTGAGGTACAGATTGTACTCGGTACACTTGGTACCTACCGTTGGGCCGCTTTTGGTATGTTGCTCGGTATCCTAATCACAACCGCTATGTTTCTTTGGACTCTCCAACGTATCCTTCTTGGCAAAGCATCTCCTGAATGGATGAAGTTGCCGCAATTATCGAAACGGGAGATTGCGACTTTGCTCCCGTTAGTGGCACTCATTATTCTCCTGGGCATCTTCCCAGGCCCCCTGGTACAGAGCATCAGCGCGGCCCTGCATAGTGGAGTATCTGGTATACTCCTGAAAGGACGGTGAGTCTATGGGCGGTATGGAACTATGGGCTATTGTGCCGGAGTTGACTCTGGCCGGACTGGTATTGATTCTGCTTCCACTGGGCCCATATTTGCCGAAAAACCGAAAATACCTCGCCACATGGATAGCTCTGGCGGGCCTGGTTGTCGTTGTCATTGAGAGCGTGCAAATGCTCTTTTTTGCCACGCAGCCTATCTTTCTCGATACCTACGCGGTAGACCAGTTCGCAGTCTTTTTTAAACTCTTTGCTGTCGCGTCAACTGCCTTCGTCTTGCTGGCAACCCAGAGCCATTTTCGCGGCAGACCTCACGAGGGCGAGGTGCCCGCGCTTCTTCTGCTTACCTGCCTCGGCATTATGGGCTTAGCTGCCAGTCAAGACCTCGCGCTGATTGCCCTCTTCATCCAACTGGTGACGGTCAGTTCCTATATCCTGGTTGGCATTGCCAAGGAAAATCGCCTGGCAACGGAGGCGGCTCTGAAAATGTTTCTTTTCTCAGCAACGGTTGGCGCGGTCATGATTTACGGCATGGTCCTCTTATTCGGCCTGACCGGCACCTTACGTCTGCCTGAACTGGCGGCAAAACTGCCCGCAATGCCCGTCGTCACCGTTATCGTGGCCTTCTTACTCGTGTTGGCTGGCTACGGTTTTGAAGTCACGTTGGTACCGTTCCATACCTGGGCACCTGATGTATATCAAGGTGCGCCCACGCCCATAGCTGGCTTTCTCTCCGTCGGCCCTAAAGCGGCGGGACTGGCGATTCTCTTACGCACACTGGTTGTCGCATTCCCTCACAATATGGGACATTGGGAGGAGATCATTGCCGTTATCGCCGCGGTCACCATGACGGTAGGCAACATCTTTGCCTTGCGGCAAACGAGCCTCAAACGTCTGTTGGCCTACTCGTCAATTGGACAGGTGGGGTATATGCTCGTAGGTGTTGCTGCGGCTGAGCGTAGTACACTCGCTGTTCCTGGCATGCTGGTTTATCTCGCTGTCTACCTTTTTATGAACCTGGGCGCGTTCTTAGCCGTTGATGCGATAGAACGCCAACGCCACTCCGATGACATTCGCCAACTCCCCGGTCTGGGTCGGCGTCTTCCCCTAACAGCGGCGGTGCTGGCAATGTGCCTGCTTTCCCTGGCCGGTTTCCCTCCCTTCGGCGGTTTCGTCGGCAAAACGATGCTCTTTGGAGCGGCCATTGGAGCTGGCTGGCTCTGGTTAGCCATGGTGATGCTGGTGAATATTGCCGTCTCGCTCTACTACTACATGCGCGTGCTGGCACCCATGTATTTCCAGCCCTTTTCTGGCACATCTTTGAAACGCGAACCAGCCGCCCTCCGCTTCGCCCTTATTGTGCTAGGTATGGGCACGTTCATCAGTGGAGTTTTACCGCAAACGTGGGTTGTATTGGCAACTCACGCATCTTCGCTACTGGCAGCGATGCTTCCGCATTAAAGCCATCTCATGAAAGCTCCGATCTTGCCCCGTATGTGTGGAGTCCCTGGTTTACGCTTAGGAATTCAGGTCAATGTCACGGTAGAAAGCTGGAGATCGTCGTATAGGTAAAGAGGTCCAATGAACAATTATTATCGTGGAAGACATGCACGCCATTACAACGCACGGTGGCATACCTTTACCGAAAGAACTCTTGCACATGTCCTTACCCTCCTTGAGGGGAATATGTTCCAGTTTGCAACAGAGTCATCCCACCGGAAACTGCGCGTCCTGGATGTCGCCTGTGGTACAGGCCGCTTGCTCGAACTCCTTAGCCAGCATATCCCTACGATAGAAGGTGTTGGCGTCGATGCCAGCCAGGAAATGCTCACACAAGCGCGCATGAAGCTCCCAGATCAATCACGCTTCCACTTCGTACAAGCGGAGGTGGGTCCGGGTAAACGAACCAATCTTCCATTTGATCCTGCTTCATTTGATGTCATTACCTGCACCAATGCTCTCCACGATATACCTGTTCCTCTCGAAACCCTTCAGGGGTTGAAAACACTGCTAACGTCGGGTGGTATCCTGATCCTCGAAGATTACGCGCGCAGGCCGCCTCCCTTTCTCTGGAACGTATTTGAGCAAATTGTGCGGCGGATTGAAGGAACGTACGTGCAGGCCTATACCCTGGAGGAGGCGCATGCCCTCTGTACGCAGGCAGGATACCAGGCTCTTGCTGAAGAAGCTTTCAAAATTGATTGGCTATGGCATGGGTGGGAGATCGTGGCCAGCAAGATATGATCCTTTCACCGCTTCTCTTTTATTTGCTGTACCGGGAATGAATGCATTCGTGACGTTGCAGCACTTTGCGACGGTCACAACTGTCGTGAGTCCTCCGGCAAATCGCACGAGACTTGAGCGTTCACAGGAATGAAACGGGCGTTCTTCCTCGGTAAGAAGGTGCGTTAAGGGACCTTCTTTTGAAGAACCCTTCTCGACTCACGGTTCGCTCATTTTTTCGGGCATACACTGAATTGCATTCCCCCTTTTGTGGGCCGAAGTGAGCCCTGATGTCGCTTCAACGGCTCGAACTATCCTCGAAGTGGAGTCATCCCTTCGAACTTTCACTCCAGTGGAGATCGATCATTCCTATTCCCGTTCGAGACATCGTCTCAACGCGGGGCAATTCCTACGAACTGCCTGGAACATGAGCGAACTGTGAATGTCGTATGCAATGCAAATAGGAGACCTCTCTCACGTGTTAATTACCGTCGCTATCTTTCAAGCAACAAGGCAAAGGAGCACCTGAACGTATGAGTATTTCGTCATCAGCAGAAGACCGGGAAGTCGTAACATCCGCACATTCGCAGGAACGGGGAGCCACTGTTGCCCCTATCACGCTCTCTGAGCGCAGCATACTCGGACTTGCCCTTCTCCGTATGTTCGTCGGGTATCTGTGGTTCCAGCAACTTTTCTGGAAACTTCCCCCAGATTTCAAAGGACTCTTTCCCTATATCGTGAGAGAGACAAAATTTACGTTCATTCCTGGATATCGTTTCGTCTTGCAGCATACCTTCCTTGCAGGTTGTATCTCGACCAGCAGCACGGCAGGTTGTACGCTTTTCGTTCCCCTGGCGGCAGGTGTCTGGGCGGCGGAGCTTATCGTCAGCATTTGCCTGCTGTTCGGTGTCTTCACGCGCCTGGGAGCCATTCTCTCCACGGTGTTAGCGCTCCAATTGTATATTGGCCTTTCCACCAGTGAGTGGTACTGGACCTATGGCACGATAGTTTTGCTCGGTTTTGCCTTGACGACTGTCCCGGCAGGTCGTCGCCTTGGCATCGATCAGTGGCTTGCCCCCTGGTTAAAAGCAGCAGCTGTGAAAAGCCGTAGTGCGCGCTGGGTAAGTTGGCTCGTATAAAGTCGCAGGAGAAAGGTGCTTATGAACACGCTACTGAGAGGTCTCTACTCGGGACTTATGGCGGGGGGAATAGTGGGGATGCTCTACTTCGTTGATTACGGACCAGGCAACGATCTCCATGGGGTAGCCAGTTGGTTTGCATTTGATAACAAGGACTCAGGGAGACTGATTGGCTTCATGCTGCTCATCGTGCTGGGGGGAGCATTTGGCCTGATTTTTGGTGCGCTGCAGGGGAAACGAGAGATTACCATAAGTCGGGCTATCGCGACAGGTTTGGGATTAGGGGTTGCCTGGTGGGTCATCTTCGCGTTTCTTGTTGCTCTTGTTGTAGGTCATCTGTCACTTGCCAGGCTCACTCTTGGCTCATTTCTGTACCCCTTCACGCTCTGCCTGGTCTATGGCCTCCTATTAGGGGCGATCTACTTTCAGAGCACTGTAAGGAAAATGATATAAGCAAACTTACCGTTTCATGGATGGTAAGGTTATTCAATCTAAAACATGGAGCGAAGGCATCAAAGTGTTGCTTCTGCTCACATCCCAGGGCAATGATCCTGCGCACATAAGCAGTGGAGAGCGGTCTGTCTGTAGCCTGGGCTACAGAACTTCTTCGATTCATGGTATTCTTACACTGAGGTTAAGTGATCGCGCGTCAGTTCAGGCCCGCTCATGCTCTCGCTGCACCTCTCTCTTTACAAGGAGAGCAGTCTACCACTCTTGCTAACCGGGAGACCATCTATGCGCACACCTCCGACCGTCGAGCGTACCAACAAGCGAGAAGGCCAACGCCCTCTCATCGCCTATTGCCTTGAACGCCCTACGCTGCTGTTTTCGATCAAGATGGCACTGGTCGTCGGGACGCTCCTGGCCGTGATTGATCACGGCCAGGCGATCGTCACAGGGCACTTTACTTCCGACAGGCTCCTCCCGATGCTCTTGACCTATTGCGTGCCATTCGCGGTGGCGATGTATAGTCAGATACAAGGCAAACGGCAGCGCGATCGCTTACAAGTGGAGGACTCTGCCACCGCGTTGCAGCCAGTGATGGAAACGACAGGCGACGAGTGATCGGAGAAGGTGTAAACATCCGCCAACTGGAGTGGGAAAATGTGTTTGGATCAATTCTCACGTGCTCCCGCCAGTCTCAAGGTCGGTGACGCCGCTCCCGATTTCAGAACATGCGGTGATATACTGGAGGAAAAGGAGGAGAAATACACATGCCGCGTATCTGTGTTTTCGATGTCAATGAGACGTTGCTCGACCTACATGCGCTGGACCCGCAGTTTGCGCGTGTCTTCGGCGATGCTGCCGTGCGCCAGACCTGGTTTACCCAGATGCTGCAAAACGCCTTTGTCGCGACGATTACCGGCGCCTATCGAGATTTTGGCCAACTTGGAGATGCAGCGCTTGAAATGGTAGCCGCGCGCCGCGGTGTGACCATGACACCGGAGGAAAAACATGCCATTCTGAGTGAGATGCGGCGATTACCCCCGCATCCCGAGACGCAGGACGCTCTTGCATGTCTGCAACAGGCAGGGCTGCGCCTGGTGACGCTCACCAACTCGACCGCCCAGGTCGCCGAGGCTCA
>Ga0307374_10011126_pt1 | contig 12876 bp, 9 predicted proteins | sample OX3MG_FD_202532 | JGI IMG/M metagenome (GOLD analysis project Ga0307374, IMG submission 202532) | Soil microbial communities from Risofladan, Vaasa, Finland - OX-3 | ecosystem: Environmental > Terrestrial > Soil > Coastal area > Acid sulfate soil | place: Finland: Risofladan, Vaasa | collected...
AGTTCCAAGCGCCTTGATAGACGACTTTGCCGTAGAGCGTTTCCCAGTGAGCGATGAACTCCTTGCTGTTGTCGAGCGGGAAGACGGCACCGGGGACGACGGGAATGTCCGTGCGACCGATGATTTCAAGCATGCGCAGGGTGTGGGCGACTTCTTCGTCGCGCCACTGATCGCCGGTGACGACAGTGATGCCGAGAACGTCGGTTTGCGGCGACTGAATCAGCGCAAGGATTGACTGCTCGTCGGTGGTGGCGGGGCCGCGGGCGTCCTGGTCAATGATCACTTTTCGGGGGATTATTTTCGATTTTTGCTGCGCGTGCGCGGGCGCGGCCATGGCGATCGTCAGGAAAAGCAGAGGAACAGTGCGCGGGACTTTCATCGTCAACCTCATTATCGGCTAGGGAATAGCTTCATAGACGATCATCTTCGCGGCGGGCCGGCCGTTTTCCTGCTGCTCTGGGACGTAGACGCGATGAGTATCCTGATCCACGGCCAAACTGTGAACCGCGTATTGCACGGGGAAATCCCCGAGCTTCCGGAAATGATTCGGGTCGTCTTCGTGGAACACGGAAATCGCTCCGCTATAGCACGCGACGTAGATGCGGCCAAGGCCCGCGTCGAATTTGATGACGTCCGGGCCTTTCGCCATGGGCAGATAGGCGATGGGCTTGTGCGAATCGAGGTCGAAGACAGTCATCAGCTCGTTGCCTTCGCAGGAAAGAAACGCTCGGCGATTTTTCACGTCGAGGGCCATGCCGTGATTTCCGCGGCAGTGGCCCACGGGATATTTCGCAACGACGGTGTCGGCGGCGGGGTCGATGACAGCGAATAAATTGTCGTCCTGCAAATTCACGTAGACTTTGCGGGCCACGGGATCGTAGCGCGGCATCCCAGTTTCGCTATCGAAATGCAACGTTTTGACGATTTCGTCTTTGTTTACGTCGACAACGGCTTCGGCCTTGCCGCGTTCATCGGAGACGTAGACTTTGTGGAAGGGTGCGGCGTAGGCGCTGCCGTCGGGCTTCGATTCGGTGGGGAGCTTCTTGATGATTTTCATGGTGCGCATGTCGATCACGCCGATTTTGTTTTCGAGCCAGTCGGAGGTGTAAACCTTGTGGACGCCAGGTGCATAGACGACGCCTTCGATACCGGGAACATCGGGGATAGCCTTGACGAGTTTGTTCGTGCGCAGATCGATGACGTAGAGAATTCCCGCGCCCAGATGCGCGGAAAGCAAATAGTGATCCGCATAATCGATGGTGAGGTAGTCGAAGCGCTTTCTTTTGGGCCCGGGTAGATCGATCGTGGCGATGGGTTTCAGCGCGGCGGCAAGGGCAGCCGTCGCGAGCAGGAAAAGCGCCGCTGCAGGAATGGAATTGCATCGAAAAAGACGGGTTCCGCGGCGGATAAAAGTGGGTGTCATTATGCGTGCCATTCTACGCTTCGGATTTCTTGTGCAGCAGCGAAAACAGCACGGGCATGATCAGCAAGGTAATAAACGTCGAGAGAAACAGCCCGCCAATGACGGCAAGCGCCAGTGGTTTTTGCAATTCCGCGCCGGAGCCCAGGCCGAGCGCCAGCGGCAACAAACCGAAGAGCGTCGCGAGAGTGGTCATCAAGATCGGGCGGATACGAATCTTGCCAGCCTGCACCAGCGCTTCAAAAAGCGGCATATTTTCCTCTTCCCAAAGCTTGTATACATATTCGAAGAGAATGATGCCGTTTTTGACCACCAATCCCACCATCAGGATGATGCCCATGAATGAGGATACGTTGAGCGCCGTTCCAGTCACGAGCAGCATCGCGAAAACGCCAACCAACGACAACGGTGCTGCGGAAATAATAATGAGCGCCGGTGCGAACGAACGAAATTGGACTACCAGCACAATAAAGATCGCGCCCAACGCCAAGAACAGTACATACAATAAGTCGTGAAACGCGGCCTGCTGGCTTTCGTATTGCCCGCCGATCTCGTAGGTGTAGCCCACCGGGAACTGCACGTGGTTCATCACGTTCTTCACGTCATTCACCACGCTGCCAAGGTCGCGGTTTTCGAGTTCCCCGGTCATGGAGATCATCAAGCGCTGGTTTTCGCGTTCCAGCGCGCTCTCGCCCTGCACGCGCCGCACCTTCGCGACGGAGGAAAGCTGCACAGTCTGTTTCGTCGGCGTGAGAATTGGGAACTGCAGCACATCAGCGTAGTTGTATCGGAACGAATCCGGGAAGCGCACGCGAATCGGCACGGTTCGGTCGGATTCGCGGAATTCGGTCTTGGTCACGCCCAATAGCCCGGCGCTGACTTGCTGCGCAATATCCGCCGGAGTCATGCCCAGGCGTCCAGCCGAACTGGTATCTACATCGAAAACAATTTCCGGATTGCCTTTTTCGATGGACTTGAAATCCACGAGGCCGGGAACAGCCTGCAGCTTCGGGCCAATCTCTTCGGAGAGTTTTTCGAGTACGTTAATGTCATCACCATAGATTTTCACTTCCACCGGCTCCGGCGTGCCTTCCAGGTCGCCCAGCATGTCTTGAAGAATTTGGGAAAATTCCACGTGCACGCCGGGAATGTTCTTGTCGATTTGCGCGCGCAAATCGTCGATCACTTCATTGATGTCGCGCCGTCGCGAGCGCGGCTTCAATTTCACGGTCATATCGCCTGTGTTCTGTTGCGTGACATACAGCCCGTTTTCCGCGCCGGTTCGCCGCGAGAATGACTGCGTATCCGGCAATGCCGCGACCCGCTGTTCAATTTTCTGCAGAATTCGATTTGTCTCCTGCAGGGAAGTCCCGGGCGGCGTCACGTAATCCAGAATAAATCCGCCCTCGTCCATCTCCGGCAAAAAGCCGGTTTCCAGTTTCGTATAGCAGAAATAGGCGAGCCCCACGCAGGCCAGCGCCGCAACGCCAACCATCAGTCTTCGCCGCAACGCCCATCGCACGGCCTTTTCATAAGCTCGATTCACAGGCTCCATCAATTTCTCGGAGCTGGAGCCATGCGTATGCGAGGAGAGAAAACTCATCGAGAACAGCGGAATAATCGTCAAGGCGAAAACCAGCGACAGCAGCACGGAAAGGCCCAGCGTCAGGCACAAGGCCTTAAAAAATCCTCCGACTACTCCCTGCAGGAGCGTGAGCGGAAGAAAAACTACTTCGGTGGTTGCGGTCGAGCCGATGACGGCGCCTAAGAGTTCACGCACGCCCGCTTCCGCCGCCTGCGCCGGTGACTCGCCCAGCGTCAGGTGACGGTGAATGTTTTCGATAATCACCACCGCATCGTCGATAATTAATCCGATGGCAATGGCCATTCCACCCAGCGACATCAGGTTGAGCGTGCCGCCTGTGATTCTCAAAAAGAAAAACGTTCCAATCACGGAAAGCGGCAAGGACGTCGCCGCCACCAACGTGGTCCGCCAATCTCGCAAGAACAGAAAAAGAATAACAACAGCGAGGAAAGCGCCAATCAGGATTGCGTCGCGAACGTTCTTGATGGATTCCGAAACGAATCCGGCCAAGTCATAATCGACGGTAAGATGCAGCGTTTTCGGGATCGCCGAGCCCAGACTCTGCATCATCGCCTTGATCTGCTTGGTGATTTGCAGAATGTCTCCCCCAACTTGCCGGGTGATATTGATCAACGCGGCGGGCTTCCCGTTCCCGGTGATGAGCATAGTCGGATCGGACACGCCGTTACTTACCGTGGCAATGTCGCCCACACGAACCGGACCTTGATCTTGAATCGCCACGACGGCGTTGCGAATGTCGTCGAGACTGCGAAATTGGTCGTCGGTGAGCACCTGATATTGAAGATAATCCTTGGGAAGTCGGCCGACGGCCGTTACGTCGTTCGTCTGGGCGAGTTGCGACGCGATTTCGTCCAGGGTAAGGCGATGCGACAGCAATTTCTGCGGGTCCGCGACCACGGAAATTTCGCGCTGGTTCGTAGCCTGGACCTCGACTTGTCCGACTCCTGGAACGCGCGTGAACAAGGGCCGCAGATCGTAGTACGCATAGTCATACAGGTCCGCGTTGGGGACATTGCCATTGAGGATTAGGCTTAAAACGGGATATACGGTGGGCGACTCCCACTCCACTTGCACTTCAGTTCCCGCGGGCAGCGACGCCTGCGCTTCGCTGACGCGCCCCTGGACCAGCTGAAGCGCGTACTTCATATCCATGTCCGGATTGAACAGCACGCCGATCGAAGCCGCGCCCCGGATCGTTTTCGATCGGACGCGGCTCACTCCCTGCACAGTGCTCACGGCCTGTTCCAGGGGTCGCGTTACCGTCAGCAACATCGTTTGCGGCGCAAGATCGCCCGCGTGAACAAGAATCACAACACGGGGAAAATTGAGCCTCGGATAAATATTGCTGGGCAGTTCAAAAAAGGAATAAACGCCGGCAATCGTCAAGAAAGCTGTCAGTAGATAGACTGCATATCGATTTTTTTTGCAGACCGCGACGATATTCATGACTTGATTTTGACTTTTGTGGTGTCGCCCAGGCCGTATCCGCCTGTCAGGATGACGGTGTCTCCTTCTTTCACCCCAGACAAAATCTCCACGCCCTCTTTCGTTTCAATACCCAGTTTCACGTCGACCGCTTTCGCCGTGTCCCCTTCGACCTTATAAACGCGCGACTGTCCTGATTCGTTGTGGTAAATCGCCTCCGCCGGAACGACTAAGGCGTTTGCGTGCGTTTCCACGGGCACTTGCGCGTTCAAATACATTCCCAGTTTCAGCGTTCCGCCGGGATTCGCGATCCGGATGCGTACGTTGCCAACATTTGTCGTCGGGTCCACGGCCGGTGAAATTGCAACGATCCTTCCTGTAAGCGTTTTCAGTGGAGACGCGTCGCTGGTGATGGGCAGCGTTTCACCGATGTGAATTTTGCCCAGGTAAGCTGCCGGCAAGCTGCCGGATAGCTCAACTTCGTCAATATTCGCAACCTCGACAATCGGTTGCGCCGCGGTGCCGTCCACCTGCTCGCCGATGCTTGCGAATCGTTTCGCCACCACGCCATTGAGCGGCGAAAGGATCTTCGTGCGCTCGATCTGCAGCCGCGCTGTTTCCTCGGCCGCCTCCGTCTGATGTTGCGCGGCTTCAGCGACGCTCAGTTGAGTCTTTGCGTCCTCAAGGTCCTTGCCCGCGGCAATTCCGCGCTGAAAAAGCGTCTGGTTTCGCGCCAAACTCTGCTGCGCGTTCTGCACCGTGGCCGTGGCTTGCGCCAACGCTGCCTGGGCCTGGCGCAATTGATCTTGATAGGTGTGACTATCGATTTCCGCGAGAACTTCGCCGGCATGAACGCGGTCTCCCTCGGAGACATTCAGCTCCGTAATACGGCCAGCCACCAATGCGCTTACTTTCACATCTTTGTTCGGCAGCGCCACCACGTTGCCGCTGACCGTGACCATTTGCCGGACGTCCGCGCGCTTCACCTTCGTCACCGTCACTTCCGCGATCATTTCCGGTTCCGCGGCTTGATCGCTGCCTCCGCCTGAGCAACCCGCGGCAATCAGCATCGCGGCAATCACCAAAACCGAAACCACGGGACCTACGCTCCGCACCGTTCCCGCGCACAGCCATTTTCTTCGCATCATTTCCATACCCGTTCAGTCGAGGGGCGCCCCGACGGTGGCTTCCAATTGCGCGAACGCTTGTTGAACCGCGAGCAAACTCTGCAAATACGCCTGTCTCACCTGCTGCACATTCTTCTGCGCGTCTAGCACGGAGAGAATATTAGCCTTTCCAGCCTTGTAGCTCTCCTCGGCCATACTTTCGAGCTTGTCGGCGGCGGGCATCAGCGAATTTTTGTAAAGCCGAGCTTGGGCCTCGCGCGAGTCGAGCTGCAAAAATGCTGATTCCACGCGACCGTCCACAACGCGCCGCATCGCAGTCGCCTGATCATCGAGGGCCACCAGAGTCGCGTTCGATTGCGCGATTTCGCCTTGATAACGCATAAAAATCGGCACTTCCATGCTCGCTTGGCTGCGCGGCCCATAGCGGAAATTGTGGGGCGAATTGTAATCCATCCCAAGCGATAGCGTGAGATTCGGAATGCGGTCCGCCCGATAGAGTGCGCGCTGGCTCTCCTCAATTTTCTCCTGCTGGCTGATTTTTTGCAGCTCCGCGTTGGAGTTTCTAGCGCGCAGCAGCAAAGTACCCAGCACCGGCTCTCCTGGCAACTCCGCGAGCGGCGTAACCAGATCCCAATCCGTCGCTGGCGGTTCGTTCAGCAAAGTATTCAAATCGCTTAGCGCCACTTTTTCGTCCTGCTGGGCCACCTGGTAATCCGCTTGCGCCTGTGAAACCACGAGGTCGGCCTGAAATACTTCAAGCTGCGGCACGTCGCCGGTCTGGTAACGCTGCTGGGCAATATCACGAAGCCGCTGCGCCAGTGTTACCGTGTCGCTCTTTTCCGCCGTGACGCCCCGCGCCAGAGCCAGCGAAAAAAAGGCGTCGCGGACATTCTGTCGCGTCATTCGCTCGAGCGCCGCCACGTCATCCTCGGTCAAGACGCCTTGCGCGCGCGCCAGGTCGATTCGCCGCTTGCGCTTTGATCCCAATTCAATCGGTATATCGAACCACCAACCTTCGTGCGGATCGTCGCGCAAAGCGGTAAAGTTGCCCGTCGGATTCAACCGTTGCCCGGCGATCTTTACGCCGGCGGCAGCCACGGCCCGTTGCGCTCGCGCCGCAATCAGGTCCAGATTCTGCCGGTTGGCCATGTCCAGGGCCTGCGCGAGAGTCAGTTTTTGCGGTGACTGTTGCGCCGCCGTCGCCAGCGCCGCCGTGCAAATCAGCACAAGTATCCCGATGTATTTCACGTTGAATGACCTCCTCCCGCCACGGACTCCCCGGCAGCGAAAGGCTGTTGTCAGCAAGCACACGCGTAAGCAACGCCTCGACGCGTTCCAGTTTATATGCCTCGTGGCCTAGCAAGCTGAATCGGACATTAATTTTTATTTAGCTTTCTGACTCGCTGTCTTTGCCGTTTCGGGGAAATGAAATCGTGAACGTCGAGCCCGCGCCCGGCTGGCTCGCGCATTCTATCGTCCCGCCCTGCGCGCGCACGATGGCCTGCGCAATAGCGAGCCCCAGTCCGCCGCTCTGCGCTTCGGTCGCGTCCGTCTGTGGCACACGGTAAAAGCGCTCGAAGATATGCGGCAAGTGCTCGGACGGGATTCCTATGCCCTGATCGCGGAACTGTACGTTTACCGTTCCGTTCACGGCCGCCATCTCCACGCGAATCTTGCCTTCGCGGCCGGAATACTTCAGGGCATTATCGAGGAAAATCAAAAACAAATTTCGCAGGAATATTTCGTCGCCCACGTAGGGAACTTCGTGTCCCAGCTCGCGCACAATGGAGATTTGCTTGGCCCGCGCTTTGGGCGTCACCAGCGCGCAAGCTTCTTCGAGAACTTCGTTTAAATAGAGCGGCTCGCGCTGCAGTCGCAGTTGCCCTGCATCGGCCATCGCCAGGGTAAAGAGTCCCTCGACGATGCGGCTCAGTTTTTTCAGCTCGCTGTCAATCACTTCGAGAGCGCGGTGGTATTCCTCGGGCTCGCGCCGTTCCTTAAGCAGCAGTTCCGTCTCGCCCTGCAGGATGCTCAGAGGCGTGCGCAGCTCGTGCGACGCGTCGGACACGAATTGCCGTAGTTGCACCAGCGCGCTTTCCATGCCCGCGAATAGCTGGTTGAAAGCATTGGCCAGCCGGCCCAGCTCGTCATCGCGCCCGCTGGATGACAGCGGCAAGGCATCTCGCGGTGTTCCCGCGGGCATCGCGCCGGGCGGGGCAACTTTCACGCGCTCGGCCATTTGCGAAGTCTGCTGCGTCAGCTCCGCGATCGGCGCCAGGCTGCGCCCCACATACCACGCAGACACCGCGCCCATAATCAACAAGCTGCACGGAAATAACACGAAGAGCAGCGCGCGAAATCGTTCGAGCGTTTCGTCAATGTCTCGCGTCGGCATCGCCAGGATCAGGATTTCGTCGCTCTTGGCGCGGTGGATCCTCGCCGTCCCCACCCGCAGCTGCCCGAGCGTCCGGTCACGAATCGTCAAAAGATTGCCCGGGAGGTTGTTCGTGCCGCCGGAGAAGGGGATTACGCGGCCGTCGAGATTTTTCGAAAACGCGATTGGCCGGCCCGCCATATCGAGCGTTTCAAAATATTCACCCGGAATATCAAGCGCGGAAACATCCTCGTCATCGGTGTCGGTGGCAAGGTCGGCCGCCACGGGCGCTTGCGCTTCCATCAATCGATGATCGAACTGGCTGTGCACCACACTCCTCAACGCAAAATAAAACGCGGCGTACGAACCTGCCAGCAGCACTCCCACAACGATGCAGAATAGCAGCATCATCCGCACGCGAAGCGAAAGTGCGCGTTTCATTCAGAGACTCCCATTCTGTATCCAACGCCGCGCAGCGTGTGCATCAGTTTCGCGCCGTGTCCGTGGTCGATTTTCTGCCGCAGCCGGTTGATATACACCTCCACCAGATTCGTGTCGCTGTCGAAATGGCTATCCCAAACGTGTTCGATGATTTCGCTGCGTGTCACGGAATCCGGAGAGCGTAGGAGCAACAACTCGAGCAGCGCAAATTCCTTTGACGTGAGGGGCACCTTCGCGGTTCCGCGCGTGACGCTGCGGCGGTGGCGGTCGAGTTCGAGATCGGCGCAACGCAACTTCGCTTCACCGCGCCGGAACCCGCGCCGCACCAGCGCCCGTACGCGCGCCTGGAGTTCCGCGAGCGCAAAAGGCTTCGTCAGGTAATCGTCTGCACCCGCGTCAAGCCCTTCCACGCGCTGTTCGACGAGGCCGCGCGCCGTCAGCATCAGTATGGGGGATTGGACGTCCTCCTGCCGCAGTTTCCGGCACAGCTCAATGCCGCTCATGCCGGGCAGCCGCACGTCCAGCAGGATCGCGTCGTAAGGATTTTCCAGCGCCAAGCGGAGGCCCTCTTCGCCCGTTGCCGCGACATCCACGGCATAGGCGTTCTCCCGCAGCGCGCGAGCCACGAAGCTCGCCACCTTGCGCTCGTCTTCAACCAGCAGTATCCGCATCGAGGTATGTTCCGGATTGCACCGCCTTCATCGCCCCGGAGGCCATTTAAGGCGTGTTTCCGCGTGGCGCCGGCGATGGAGCTATTTTGCCGCGTACTGGCGGTGCGCCTGCAGGCGCGTCTGGATCACGCGCAAAATCGAATCGCGCGCGATCATCCCGATGATGTGCCCCTCTTGTAGCACGGGCATTTGGTTCACATCTTCACTCTGCATCCGCTCAAGCACGCTGGTAACGGGATCGTTCGGTGTCACCCAGTGGATTGCGCTCAGAGGCACCATCGCCGCTTGAATCGAAGTGTTCGCCCATTCCTCGCGCGGAAACCGTTGCACCTGATGCAGCGTCACCAGGCCCACCGCCATGCCATTGCCCGTCACCACGTGGCACCGTCGCCCCGTCCGCAGCACTTCGTGAACGTAATCCTCGAGCGAAATGTCCCGCGCCACCGTGGGCACGTCTGGCGACATAATGTCCGCCGCACTCAGCCCGACAAGTGTGTTGCGAACGGCCACCTGCGTGTACGTCTCCTGTGCGGCCGATAGCAGAAACCATCCAATGAATACGATCCACAGTCCGCCGACCCAGCCGCCCAGAAACTTTGAGACCATGCTGTCGCGTTCCATGATCGCCCAGATGCCCAACATGATCATCATGTATGCGATCACTTGCCCGCTGCGCGAGGCGATCTGACTCGCTTTGTCGAAATTCTTCGTGATCCCCCAGACGATGGCTCGCAGGACTCGACCGCCGTCCATCGGAAAACCGGGAATCAGGTTGAACGCACCAAGTGCGAAATTAATGTAGCTGAGCCATCCGGACGCGACTGCCAGCACCCCACCGCCGGGAACCAAAGTAGCTGCGAGCAGAAAGCCGGCTCCCAGAATGAAGCTGGTGATCGGCCCAGCAATCGCGATATTGAATTCCTGCAGTGCGCTGTCTGGATCGCGCGAGATGCGCGCCAGCCCCCCGAAGATAAAAAGCGTGATGGACGCCACCGGAATCTTGTAGTGCATCGCAATCACGCTATGGCCCAGTTCGTGGAGTACGACCGATCCAAAGAACAAAATGCTGACCGCGATTCCCAGGATCCAGTATTGCGGTGTGGTCCAGCCCGATTGTTGCGACTGGAACTGCGTGGCGAGTGAAAACGTGATCAGCGCGAAAATAATGAACCAGCTGGCGTGCAGGTAAAGCGGAATCCCAAAAATCCGCCCGACGCGAATCCCTGTTTGCGGTTGTTGCATAGCCCTCGACTACCCCCCAGTTCAATTATAGCCAAGACGGTACGACTGCGTTCGCTCTTTCACGCTGTGTCCGGCGGCACACGGGGCGACCGTACAACCCCTCGTCTATCTCCTTTCGCTGCAATAGCAGGACCATGGAACACCTCGTGCCATATGCCCCTCCGAACCGAAACGCACTAATTCGATGCAACGGAGGCAGACATGTGGCGGATGCAAATCAACAAGGAAGCCCGACGGACGGAAACTCGATGGACAGTTCGCGGCGATTCCAAGTATGCGCTAGCCCTGGCGTTGGTTCTGGTTATCGTCGTTCTCGGCGCGAGCGCGGACGCGCAACAACGCGCCGCCTTGCGCTGCGACAACGCGAAACCTGCCCCAGTCGCTACTGAGCGTCGCATCGTCGTCAGCATCCCGGACCGCCAAATCGCCGTTGTTGAAAACGGACAAGTCGTCTTGCAATTTCGCGTCTCCGTCGGAGCGCCCGCAAACCCCAGCCCGGCGGGCGAGTTCCGCGTGCTCAACCGTGTTGCGAATCCTGTTTACTACCATCCCGGTGAAGTGATTCCGCCAGGGCCCGGCAATCCGGTTGGCCCGCGTTGGATTGGCCTGAACATCAAAGGCTACGGCATTCACGGCACCAATGAGCCACGCCTCATCGGACGAAATGTTTCGCACGGTTGCATTCGCCTTCGCAATCGCGACGTGAAAATACTTTTTGCACACGTTCGCGTCGGAGATGTGGTCGAGCTTCACGCAACTCGCGACGCGGAAACAACCGATCTTTTCGGCACAAGCCTGCCCCACGTGTTACTCGCATCCGCGACGGAGCCTAAAACAGAGTCACCGGCGCAAACGAATTTTCGCTGATGCGTTTCGTTCATCAGGGCCAGTGAAAGGATGAAAGGAGAAACAAAAATGAACGCGACAATTGCAGCACCAATCACAGCAGCAATTCTAATCAGCACTGTTGCGGTGTCTTTCGCAGTCGCATTTGGTCTCGAATGGCTTTGCCTCCGCGGCGCGATGGTCCTTATGCCCGCCAGGCAGAGCCCTGCGCGGCCGGGAGCGCCTGGCATCCGAGCTCAAACCAGATTGACTCGAAACGTTCCAATGGCCGGAAACACTGAAGCGTGAAAAGGGGAGAACGAAGATGATTTTCTTACGGCATTTGCTCATAGCGGCAGGAATCGGCCTGCTTTTCGTGGCTGGCGCCATCGCGGCGTACGATCTGGTCTATTTCTATGAACTCGACCGCCTGGTTCAGCGCGTTTTCTCGAAAAACCCGCCGGACGAAATAGCCGCCCCGCGCCGGAATATTCCCATCCGTTGGCGTGACGCTGGCAAGATTGCCGCAGCGGCTGTCGTCGCGTTGCTTATCGCGTTGAGCATCGTCGTAATTCCCGACGGCGCTGACGGCGTGCGCGTCAGCCAAATCTCCGGAATCCGCCCCGGAACGCTCTACGCCGGCGTTCATCTTGTCGTCCCGCTGATCCAGCGCGTGTCGATTTACGATATTCGCGAACAAGTCTTCGCCACCGCAGCGCAAGATGACGAAAAGCCCCACGAAACCGTGCTGAAAGTTGAAGCTCGCGAAGGCTTGCCGCTCGGGCTCTCCGTGCTAGTTCGCTATCGTCTCGATCCCAGTCGTCTCGACTACGTCGAAGCAAACCTTCCGCAGCCCATCGGCGAAGAAATCGTCGGGCCTGTCGTCGAAAGTGCATTTCGCGAAGTCGCTCCCGACTATGTGGTTCGCGACGTCTTTTCCGTCAAGCGCGACGAATTTCGTCAACGTGTAGCCGGTCTCATCACCACGCGCCTCGCCCAAGACGCCATCGTCGTCAAGGAAGTGCTCGTCCGCCGCATCGTTCTGCCGCCCGAATACGCGCAGGGCCTCGAAAACATTCTCTTAAAAGAACAGCAAAGCGACCAGATGAACTTCGAGCAGGAGATCGAGCAGAAACGCGTGAAAATTGCGGAGTATCAAGCCGACGAAAACAAAATTCGCCAAGTGAAGCAAGCCGAAGCCACCGCGCAAGCGCGCGTCATCGCGGCGAAAGCCGAATCCGACGCGATGCAGTACACGCTGCCGCTCAAGCAGAAGCAAATCGAGCAGGCGCGCCTGGAAGCCAAAGCCCGCAAGGAAGCGACCATCGAAAACGCGCAAGCGGAAGCGCAGGCCAAGGTCATCGACAGCCAGGCCGAGCAGCAGAGTCAGGAACTACTTGCGAAAGCCGACGCGAACCGCATTCGCATCACGGGTGCCGCCGAGGCTGAGCGTTTGCAGCTCGAAGCCACGGCCCTGCGCGGCAATCCACTGCTCATTCAGAAAATCGTCGCAGAGAAACTCTCCGACAAAGTGCGCATCATGTTGGTGCCCATGGACGGCAAATTTTTCTTCACGAATGGCGTGCTCGATACGCCGCTTGGCGCCGCGGATCCGCCACCCTCGGGCAGAAACGGAGACGGACCCGGCGGGCAAACGAGCGCGCCATCGAAGGGACACCCATGAGAGTTCCCGGCCGGCTTAACGGCTGGTGCAGTCGGGTAACTGCTGGTAAAACCCCCTGTGG
>Ga0307374_10011130_pt1 | contig 12871 bp, 10 predicted proteins | sample OX3MG_FD_202532 | JGI IMG/M metagenome (GOLD analysis project Ga0307374, IMG submission 202532) | Soil microbial communities from Risofladan, Vaasa, Finland - OX-3 | ecosystem: Environmental > Terrestrial > Soil > Coastal area > Acid sulfate soil | place: Finland: Risofladan, Vaasa | collected...
CCTCAGGAAGTCACGCCTGCTCTCACACCGACTCCTGATTCCAATCCGGTGCATGCGGCCATATAGGAGGTGAACCATGTCCCGCAGTTCAAGGCGACGGCGAAGCTCGGGGACTTCCCCTCCGGGATCGTCTGAAAGGAGGCCATATGGAGCACTGTAATCCCCACCTCCACGAAAACCTCTGTTTTCAGATCGAAAGTCAAATCGAGACGTGGAATCGGCAAGCCGTCCGGCATCCGAATCCGGAAGCAGCCCACCACCTCTGGCAGAAAGCTGAAGGGCTCCAGTACGCCCTTCGGCTGCTCTACGCGTTCAAGCCCGAATTCGACGACCTCGTTCAGGCCGCCGCGCACTCAGCTAAGTAACCCCACAAGAAAGGAGGTAATCCATTCTTCCAGCCGGCTCTTTGACAACCGGGTTGGCCGTCATCCCTTCTGCAAAACGGCCGTTTTCCCTTACGCACCTGTCTGAAGTTCCTTGAATTTCGCTTTTTATCGCACGACCCATCCCAAATTCAATCCTTAAGGAGAGATAACGATATGAGCACTCAGCAAGTCACAGCAACACCAAGCAATCTGGAAACCGCTAACTCTTGGGTCGAGGAAATCCGCCTCGACCACATCCAGCCCTCGAAAGCCAACCCCCGCCGCCGGAACGATGAGGCGGCCCTCGCGGAATTGGCCGAGAGCATCAAACTGCGCGGCGTCCTTCAGCCGATTCTCGTCCGCCCTCGCGGTGAGCGCGGCTACGAAATCGTTTGCGGGGAGCGCCGCTGGAAAGCTTCGATCACGGCCGGGAAAGACACGATCCCCGCGCGCATTGTCAACCTCAGCGACGGCGAAGCCTTGGAACTTGCCGTCATTGAAAACGTCCAACGTGAGGATATCCACGAACTCGACGAGGCCCACGGCTACCAGGCGCTCATGAGGCAAGACCCCACGCTCTACACTGTGGAAACAATTGCGGCCAAAGTCGGGCGTTCCCCGAGATACATTTACGCCCGCCTGAAACTCGCGGAACTCACCCCCAACGTCCAGACCGCGTTCTATGCTGGCAAGCTCACAGCGGGCCATGCCATGGAAATGGCGAGGCTCCAACCGAAAGATCAGGAGCGGGCCTTGCAGGAATGCTTTCCAGGGCATCACACGGCCAAGGCAATCCTCAAGGACAAGGACCCGCGCCCCATCAGCGTCCGGGAACTTCGCGACTGGATTCAGCGGGAAATTCTCCTGAGTCTCGCCCAAGCGCCCTTTGACCCGAACGATCCGAACCTTCTTCCCGCTGCCGGGCCTTGCTCGACCTGCCCCAAGCGGTCGGGATCGAATCCACTGCTCTTCGCCGACACCATCAAGCGGGCCGATGTCTGCACCGACCCCGAATGCTTCAAGCAGAAACAGGATGCTTTGGTACAGCTCAGCTTGAGCGAACTACAAGCGACAGGAGAGAAACCGGTCAAGGTGTCCGATTCGTATGTCTATTACGGATCGAAGCCCTTGCCCGGCGTCCTCTACCGGCCCGGCTACCACGAGACCACGGCGAGCGACTGTGCCACCACAACAGCCGCCGTTGTCGTGGAAGGAAAGCGTGCAGGCACGAAGCTCTTCATCTGTACCAACGCGAAGTGCAAAACGCACGCTGCTCATTCGCTCGGCCTCAGCCCGCAAGAGAAGACCGAACGGAAAAGCCAGCGCCAGACCCTCCGCATCCAGCAAGAGTATCGCCGGCGGCTGCTGGAGGAAATTTACAAGCGGGTGCCCGCGGAACTCTCCCGTCACGAGCTTGATCTGGTGGCTCTCAGCTACTTCCACCAGTTGGGCCACGACAGCCAGCACCGCCTCTTCAAATTCTTTGGGTGGGAAGAGGCCAAGACCAAAGCAGCGAATGGCGGATACACGGATTATCCGAAACTCGCCAGTGCCAAACTCGATAAGATGACCACGGCTGAAGTCGGAAGATTCCTCGTGGTCTGTGCCCTTGCTTCCAATCTCTACTGTCCGTCGTACCTTTCGGGCGCTGCGCTCGGGAAGGACTCGGGCCTTGCAAAAGAGGCGGGGCACTACAAGGTCAACGCCAAGAGGGTTCTTCGCGAGGTGACAGAGAAACTCGCGAGGAAGTCGCCGAAACAGAAGAGCCACTCCAAACCGCAATTGTCTGCAACACTCAAGCGGTAAGGAAATGACGAGAACACTTCATCCAAGGCAGGCCTTACAAGCCTGCCTTTTTCTTAGAGCCACGCCTCGCGCGTGGCTCCTTTTATTTGAAGAACCACCGACTTTCTTGCAAGACAGTTTTCCCCTCCTATATATGACCGTGGTCCGACCATCTTCCTTGATGAAAAGTCGTGCCCTGAAAGTCGAACTTCGACTCAGCCCATCGAAGCGTAACCGCAGCCTATCTATCGAGGGTTCGGAGTAGTAGAATATGCGCGGTCTTGGGTTTCCTGTCTTGCTGCTGATGAGAATGGCGTATCCTGCCGGGTAGTTACAACGGAAAGGACACACGAGCAACGAGCGCAAGAAACTTCACAGATCAACTCCATAGAAGTAGAGTTAAAAGCATACATGGCCATCAAGAAATCCGAACTTTATAGCTCCCTTTGGAAAAGCTGCGACGAACTGCGCGGCGGCATGGACGCCTCGCAGTACAAGGACTACGTCCTGGTCTTGCTTTTCATGAAATACGTTTCCGACAAATATGCGGGCCAGAAAGACGCAATGGTCGAGATTCCCAAGGGTGGAAGTTTCGCCGACATGGTCGCGCTCAAGGGCGACAAAGAGATCGGCGACAAGATCAACAAGATCATTGCCAAGCTCGCCGAAGCCAACAGCCTGAAAGGTGTCATCGATCAGACTGATTTCAACGACCCGGCGAAGTTGGGCAGCGGCAAGGAGATGGTGGAGCGCCTCTCGCACCTCGTGGGGATTTTTGACAAGCCGGAACTGAATTTTCATGGCAATCACGCCGAAGGTGATGATCTCTTAGGCGATGCTTATGAATACCTGATGCGCCATTTCGCGACGGAGTCGGGCAAGAGCAAGGGGCAGTTCTACACCCCGGCGGAAGTTTCCCGCATCATGGCGAAAGTAATTGGGATTCGTGCTGCAAAGAGCGGCACGCAGACAATTTACGATCCCACGTGCGGCTCCGCGTCGTTGCTACTCAAGGGACATGACGAAGCCAAAAGCGCGACCGGAAAGGACCTCGCGATTTACGGACAGGAGAACGATCTTGCGACCTGGGCGCTCGCAAAAATGAACATGTTCTTGCACGACTGCCCGTCTGCGGAAGTATGGAAAGACAACACGCTTTCGAGTCCCCACTTTACCGAAAAAGGCGGCCTCAAGACGTTTGATTTCGTGATCGCGAATCCGCCATTCTCCAGCAAGGCATGGAGCAACGGCGTCAATACCGGCCATGACCCTTATGGCCGCTTTGCTTTCGGCGTTCCACCCACTAAGAATGGCGATTACGCATTTCTCTTGCATGTTCTCGCTTCGCTCAAGAGTACGGGCAAGGGAGCGATCATCATGCCGCACGGCGTCCTCTTTCGTGGCAATGCAGAAGCCGATATCCGAAAACAAATTGTCCGCAGAGGCTACATCAAAGGGATCATTGGCCTTCCGCCAAACTTGTTTTATGGGACTGGAATCCCGGCCTGCATCATTGTGCTCGACAAAGAAAACGCCGCCGCCCGCAAAGGTATTTTCATGATCGATGCGAGCAAGGGTTTCCTCAAGGACGGCAACAAGAACCGCCTGCGCGAGCAGGACATCCATAAGATTGTTGATACATTCAACAAGCAGGCTGACATCCCGAAGTACTCGCGCATGGTTCCGCTGGCCGAGATCAGTGATCCAAAGAACGACTTTAACCTTAACCTGCTGCGTTACGTTGACAGCACCGAACCCGAGGACCTCCAAGATATCGACGGCCATCTCCGCGGCGGCATACCGGACCGCGACATTTCCGACCTTGATCGCTACTGGCAGGTTTTCTCGAACTTAAGGTCAAAGCTCTTTACCCCATTCAACCGACCGGGATATTCGGTGCTCAAGGTGGCACAAGCAGACATTAAGAAGAGCATCTTTGGGCATTCCGAGTTCGAAGACTTCCAGCAATCGGTGACAAAGCTCTTTGAGAAGTGGAAGGCAATTCAAACGCCAATCTTGAAAGAGATTGCGGTTGGCGACAGGCCGAAAGTGCTGATTAGTGCGCTCGCCGAGGACCTCCTGGTGACATTCCAAAAGGCCAAATTGCTTGACCCCTATGATGTGTATCAGCACCTTACGGACTACTGGGCAGAGACAATGCAGGACGATGTGTATCTGCTTGTGACGGAAGGATGGGAAGCAGTGCTGGATGGGAAGCCGAATACGGATTTGATCCCGACCACGCTAATTGTTCACCGGTATTTTGCAGCAGATCAGACGGCAATTGAACAGCTTGAGGCAGACCGCGACACCATTACTCGTCAAATGGAAGAGCTTGACGAAGAGCACGGCGGCGAAGATGGTCTTCTCGCCGATGCCAAAAACGAGAAAGGCAAGCTGACCAAGGGTAGCGTGAAAACCCGGCTTGAGGAGATTGCCAACGACATGGTTGCAGACGACGAGCGGAAGATGGTGAAGGGATATCTCGCTCTCATTGAAAAGGAAGCTGCCGCTAATAAGAAGGTGAAGGAAGCGGTGAAGGCCCTGGATGCAAAGGCTGGAGTGAAATACGGGAAGCTCAACGAGGATGAAATCAAGATTCTTGTTGTTGATGACAAATGGATGGGCACGCTTGCCGCCGTGGTGCAGTCGGAACTGGACCGCGTCTCGCAGGCGCTTACCGCGCGGATCAAGCAACTAGCCGAGCGCTACGCTGTCCCAATGCCAGCCATTCGGGGTAGGGTTGAGGAATTGAGCGCAAAGGTAGATGCTCATCTAAAGAAAATGGGCTTTAAACTGGGAAATAAATGACTATGTCGCTGCACGCTACAATCAAGAGTGGCTACAAGCAGACCGAAGGCGGGGCCATTCCGGAAGGATGGACCGTTTTAACAATTGCAGAATTGGCCGAGAAGATTATCGACTACCGAGGTAGGACGCCCAAGAAATTAGGAATGGAGTGGGGAGGAGGCGACATCCCGGCGCTGTCTGCGGGGAATGTCAAAATGGGGCATATTGATTTAGATGAGGAGACGTACTGGGGATCAGATTCTCTCTATAAGCGATGGATGACCAATGGTGACACAAGGAAGGACGATGTTGTCCTAACGACGGAAGCTCCGCTTGGAAACGTAGCCCTCATACCTGACGCTCGGCGCTACATCATGAGTCAGCGGACCATTCTTCTACAAACCAATCCAGCAAGAGTGGTTAACAGGTTTATGTTTCATCTGATGAGGTCACAGAGTTTTCAGAGGCTTCTTACCGAGAACTCTACAGGGTCAACAGCCGCTGGTATTAAGAGAGCGCAATTTGAACGCTTGGAACTGACGCTCCCACCGATACACGAACAGTACGCTATCACAGAAGTGCTGAGTGATGTAGACAAACTGCTGGGTGCTATGAACAACCTCATCGCCAAAAAGCGCGACCTCAAACAGGCGGCGATTCAGCAGCTCCTCACCGGCAAGCGACGCCTGCCGGGATTTAGCGGGGAGTGGGAGGTGAAACGGCTGGGGCAACTGTGCCGTTCAATTACGGACGGAACTCACTTCACACCCACTTATGTGAGCAACGGGGTTCCATTTTACAGTGTCGAAAATGTTACGGCAGATAATTTTAGCGAGACGAAGTTCATCACGCGACGAGCGCACAATATTCTCATAAAGCGATGTAAGCCGGAAAAGGGTGACATTTTGCTGACTCGTATTGGTTCGCTCGGTGATACGAAGCTGATTGATTGGGACGTTGATGCGAGCATCTACGTCAGTCTTGCTCTACTGAAACCCGGAGACCGGGTGGATTCTCGTTACCTCTACTATTACTCAAAGCACCGACAATTTGTTGAAGATCTTGAAGCTCGCTCCCTTATGAATGCGGCACCAAAGAAGATAAACATGGGTGAAATTGGAGCCGTTCCAATCCCACTGCCCCTGCTTACCGAACAAACCGCCATCGCCTCCATTCTGTCAGATATGGACGCGGAGCTTGTGGCGCTGGAGCAAAGGCGCGATAAGACCCGCGCTATCAAACTGGGCATGATGCAGGAATTGCTAACTGGCAAAACAAGACTTTTATGAGCAGCGACATCGGACAACGAGAGCGCCTGACCCAGAATCGCGTAGTAAAACTATTCTGCGACAAGGACAAGTTAAACTACGAGTACCTGGGCAACTGGGAAGAGCGTGACGGTAATCGCAACATCGAACCGGACCTGCTGCGTGCGTTTCTCCAGGAGCAAGGCCACGATCAAAACATTATTGACCGAGCGTTGTACCTGCTTGAGCGGGAAGCCGGAGATACGAGCAAGAGTCTCTACGACCGGAACCGGGCGGTGTACGAACTGCTGCGCTACGGCGTAAAGGTAAAGCCCGAAGTTAGCGAAAACACCCAGACCATCTGGCTGATCGACTGGAAACATCCGGAAAAGAATCACTTTGCGATTGCCGAGGAGGTGACGGTCTCTGCGGCCCACGCAGGCGCGAACACGAAGCGCCCCGACATCGTGCTCTACGTCAACGGGATCGCGCTCGGCGTGTTGGAACTCAAGCGTTCCATCGTGTCCGTGGCAGAGGGTATCCGCCAAAATCTCGACAATCAGAAGAAGATTTTCATAGAGCACTTTTTTCCAACCATTCAGCTAGTGATGGCAGGTAACGATACTGAAGGATTGCGCTACGGCGTGATCAAGACCGCAGAAAAGTACTACCTGAGTTGGAAGGAACAGAGCCCGGTCGAGAATCCCCTAGACCGTGCGTTGCTGCAGCTCTGTGAAAAGCAGCGGTTCCTGGAGATAGTCCACGATTTCATCGTTTTCGACTCCGGGACCAAGAAGATCTGCCGCCACAATCAGTATTTCGGCACGAGGGTAGCCCAAGACTCCGTGCGTCGGCGGGAAGGCGGCATCATCTGGCACACGCAAGGCTCGGGCAAGAGCCTGACGATGGTGTGGCTTGCGAAATGGATATGGGAGAACGTAAGGAACTCCCGCGTGCTTATCATCACAGACCGGACCGAACTCGACGAACAAATCGAAGGTGTGTTCAAGGGCGTTAATGAAAAGATTTACCGCACGAAGAGCGGTGCGGACCTTGTCGCGACACTAAATGCTCCTACGCCGTGGCTTCTGTGTTCCTTGGTCCACAAGTTCGGCGGCAAGGCAGATGGCGATTCCGAGGTTGACGTTCAGGCCTTCGTTAAAGAAATGAAGCAGGCTTTGCCGCAAGGTTTCAAGGCCAAGGGCGACCTCTATGTCTTCGTGGACGAGTGCCACCGCACGCAGTCCGGCGAACTCCATAAGGCCATGAAAGCGATCCTTCCGAATGCTGTGTTCATCGGTTTCACCGGAACGCCACTGCTGAAGACAGACAAGCAGAAGAGCATTGAGGTTTTTGGCCGGTACATCCACACGTACAAGTTCGATGAAGCCGTGAAGGACGGTGTCGTGCTGGACCTGCGCTACGAGGCACGCGATATCGACCAGAACATCACATCCCAGGCCAACATTGACCAGTGGTTCGAGGCCAAAACCAAAGGATTAAAGGATCTGGCAAAGGCAGAACTTAAGAAGCGCTGGGGAACGATGAAGAAGGTTCTCAGTTGCCAGGACCGGTTGGAGAAGATCGTGGCTGATGTCTTGATGGACATGGAAACGCGCGACCGGCTGAAAAGCGGCCGCGGGAATGCACTCTTGGTTTCCGGAAGTATCTATCAGGCATGCAAGTTCTACGAGCTTTTTGAGAAGACCGACCTCAAGGGTAAGTGCGCAATTATCACCTCGTATAAGCCGGACGCCGCACAGATCAAGGGCGAAGAGAGTGGCGAGGGGCTTACCGAACGATTGCGGCAGTTCGATGTGTACAGAAGGATGCTCGCCGAATGGTTCAATGAACCGGCTGAAACTGCGGTGAACAAAATTGACACCTTCGAGAAAGAGGCGAAGGAGAAGTTCAAGAAGGAGCCGGGCCAGATGAAGCTCCTGATTGTGGTAGACAAACTCCTGACCGGGTTTGATGCACCTCCAGCTACATATCTCTACATCGATAAGCAGATGCGTGACCACGGTCTCTTTCAGGCGATCTGCCGCGTGAATCGACTGGACGGTGACGACAAAGATTATGGATACATCATCGACTACAAGGACCTCTTCAAAAGCCTCGAAGGAGCTGTGAACGACTACACCTCAGGCGCGTTTGATGGCTACGACAAGGAAGATGTCGCAGGGCTCCTGGAGAATCGGCTGGAGAAGGCGCGGGAAAGATTGGAAGAGGCACAGGAGGCCGTTCGGGCGCTCTGCGAGCCCGTGGACCCGCCGAAAGATTCCGCTGCGCATCTGCGATATTTCTGTGCCCAGGAATCCGGCAATGCCGACCAACTCAAGGAAAACGAGCCGAAGCGTGTCTCGTTGTACAAGCATGTCGCGGAATTAGTACGGGCCTTTGCCGACCTTGCCAATGAACTGCAGGAGGCTGGCTACACAGCCGATGAGATCGAATCTCTCAAGGCTGAAGTAGGGCGATTCGAAAAGGTCCGCGAGGAGGTAAAACTGGCGAGCGGCGACTACATCGACTTGAAGATGTACGAACCCGCCATGCGCCACCTGATCGACACTTACATACGCGCCGAAGACAGCCAGAAAATCGCCTCATTTGACGACATCCCACTCGTCCAGCTGATCGTGGAACGCGGGGCCGACGCTATCAACTCTCTTCCGAAAGGGATTCGGGATAACCGGGACGCGGCCGCGGAGACGATTGAGAATAACGTGCGCAGACTCATCATCGACGAGCAACCGTTGAATCCAAAATATTACGAAAAAATGTCAGAGCTCCTGGACGCCCTTATTGCGCAGCGCAAGAAGGAAGCGGGCGATTACCAGAAGTATTTGGAGCGGATCGTTGATCTGGCGAAGAAGGTTGTGAACCCCGCTTCCGGTGAGTCTTATCCAAAGGACCTGGATACCCCCGGCAAGCGCGCATTGTATGACAACCTCGGGAAGGACCAGGCACTCGCTCTTGCGGTGGACCGTTCGATTCGCGAAAGCAGGCAAGACGACTGGAGAAACAACCCGTTCAAAATCAAGAAGGTTCGGCTTGCCATCAAAGCCGCACTCGGCGGCGACGAGGAACTAACGGCTAACACTTTGGAGTTGGTCAAGAATCAAAATGAATACTGAGCAACACAAAATCACAGTCTCAGGACTTCCGGTCGAGATTGTAAGGAAGAACATAAAGAACCTTCATCTCGGGGTGTATCCCCCAACTGGGCGCGTTCGCGTTGCCGCGCCCCTCAGGGTCAGCAACGAAGCGGTGCGTTTGGCCGTAATCGGCAAGCTGGGCTGGATCAAACGACAGCAGGCAAGATTCGAACGGCAGGCGCGGCAGTCAGAACGGGAGATGGTCAGTGGTGAGAGCCACTACTTTGGCGGGCGGCGGTATCGTCTCCGCGTCTATGCTGCCAATGGGCCAGCCAGGGTGGTAATCACGAATAGCGCGATTATCGAACTCCATGTGCGGTTGGGCGCAAGTGTTGAAAGTCGTCGAAAGGTGATGATGAACTGGCATCGCCAGCATCTCAAAGACGCGGTTCCACCGTTATTGGGAAAATGGCAAAAGCGTCTGGGCGTCGAAGTGTCTGCATTCGGCATCAAAAGGATGAAAACCAAATGGGGCACGTGCACCGTTGATGCACGCCGTATCTGGATCAACCTCGAACTAGCGAAGAAGTCTCCTGACAGCCTTGAATACGTTGTAATGCATGAACTCGTGCACCTCCTTGCGAGACACCATGACGATCGCTTTATTGCGATCATGGACGAACATTTGCCCCGATGGAGGGTCCTGCGAGAGGAATTGAATTGCTTGCCCCTGGCGCATGAAGCGTGGAGGGAGTAAACCGGTCAGGTCAGGGGCCGATTCGTTCAGCGGCTGCGATGTGCTGCGCTTCGCTTTGGTGCAACGGTGGATCGCCTTGCTGTTGAACAGATAATGAAACTTCTTGAATCTCTTGTTGCTTCGGAGGTCTCCCCCGCCGTTTCATAGCGGGTACGTTTTCCCCGTAGCCGAGGGTTCCAAGCATCCCATCAATGGCTTCTTTTTCTTCCAACAGGGTCTGAATCGCCTGCTGCCGTAATTGTTCTGCCTGTTCTCTGGCGGTCATCATAAATTCCTTTCGTAACTTTTCCTCCCTGGATTGCGTTATAGGGGGTAAGGGGTTAGTTTATTTTACTGACCGAGTGAAACCGTAAACTTCAGCAGAGAGAAGTTTGCGGTTTTTTACTGCTGCCGTCCGGGTTGCGACGACCTTTCTTGTTCAGGGGCGATTTGCGCCTGCATCAGCCTCTCATAGACCCCCTTTGCATCCACCGGAACGGCAAAACCTGCATTGACCCTCACGACATCAATCCCAAACGGCTTAAAGGTTGCTTTAACCCTGTCAGAGAATTGATCCATGATCCGATAAATCTCAGTCTTGACCTTCTGGCGATATGCATCGGGGGCCAGAGCCGACCCGGTGTGCGCCTCGCTCGTCTTATGCGACACGGTCCCTGTAGCACCGTTGAGAAGCGCAAGTACGTCTTGCATCGCCTCTCGCTTGTTTTTGTTCGAGTTGGTTTGCATGGTTGTAGTTATTGGTTTACCTTACCCCCCTTTTCGCAGTGGCCGTCGTGCTCCCGAACCCAGCAGAAGACGCCATCGCGCCTCATCCGGACCCTCGCCGATGGCAGGGTGAATGCACGTCTGAGGTGATCCGGTGAGTCAGAAAGCATGGCCACGGGAACAGAATAAGGCCGAAGAAGGGAAAACAGGTAACCGCATGATCCGCTCATAGCGCAGCCCAATTTGACCGAAAGACCTACCTCCGGTACGATGAGGGAAAGTCGAGCTAACCAACATTTCACTTGATACATGTCTGTGGAAAAGTTTCGCCCCATGAGCGAGGAAGAAGCACACGAGGAAGCGAACGTGCTGCGGGCGAAGATTGGCGTTTCCCCGGAAGGCGGCAAGGTGGAGGGGCCGGACCAGAGGGAAGACCGGGAGGCGACGGCGGAGGATTACGACAAGGCGATGACGGCTGTGGAAGAATTGAAACGGATGGCCGAAGAAGAGCCGAATGCTTTGAAAATATTGAATCGAGTGACTAATGCCGCAGAGACACTCGTCAGAATCCCTGGATTTGGCGTGGCGTTCCTTATGCGCCTGTCGCATGCGCTCGCGGGACCTGAACCCGGCGGCCCGAAGGAACGCTGGAAGAGAAGCGCGGCATTGACGGAGGCGTTGGCAGAATTTGACGATGCCGCAAGCCAACTGCGAAGACTGAAAGCCAAAGGGGATCAATTTGGTAAAAAGGAAACTCAAGGCGGCACTGAATAGCGACCGGCGCGGGTTCTTGTGGCCACGGAGAGCGATCTCCCGCCCGTGACCCGCGAAGGACACGCCAGAAACTCTGGCTTCACGGCTACTGAATTTGAGATCGTCAGCCTGACTCGACAAAGGAGTAGGCGCGATCTCGATAGTCTCGCGGGGTGAGGAGGATCTTTCCGGCAATGTTCTGACGATAGGCCTCCTCGGTGGTAATCCAAAAGGCTCGCGTCTGGTAATGAGCGGCCAGCATCTTTAAGAGATTTTGCCGGCGCTCTTCGTTTTTAAGCACGACAATGACTCTGAACCGGCTGAAGCACTTCCAGTCGCGTCGGCATGCCTCGCTCCCTTGATAGGCGTGATACCGAGCAAGTTTTTTTATTAAGCCGGATTCGCCGTCTTCGTAGTGCCCCTGTTTGGACTTCTCGACTTCCAGGAAATAGAAATAGGCGCTCTTCCCGTCCGCGTCGATGATTTCAAAAAGCGCATCGGGGTTGACCGTGTGCCTGAGATCCGTCTGTCGCCAGAGAACCTTGCGGGGCAAGCTGTCGACCGCCAAGTGAAAGCGGCTGATCCCTAGTTCGTGCCCCACCGATTCGTTTCTTCGGGAACTGTCCTCGGCGTGCTTGCCATGGCCATTCGCGATTCCCTTTTGCCGCGCGAGGTTCAATCCCTCCTTCGAGAGTGAATAAACCGACACGACCGCAGGGAACGGCGTATCAGTGCGCTCATCGTCAAACCATCTCCGCCTGACCAGGAAGCCATACTCTGTGACGGTTTTGAGGGCCTGTCGGATGGTGCGCTCGTGGGATTCCTGTTTTCTTCTGTCCTCATCCGGCGTGCCTGCACGCTCGCGCGGAATGAGGCGGTAGAAATCGTTCGTAGTTAGATTGGCGTACCTCACGAGCAGGTCGAGGAAAGCGCGCCGCAATGGCGTGACCTTAAAGTATCTCCGAGGGTGGCTGTTTGACGTCCGTGTCATCCTCTTCCGAGACTACGGGGTTAGCCGGAGCATGGGAAGAGGGCGCTTTCCGCAGGTTCCGCATGTTCGCAAGGATTGCCTCGCGGGAGCTTTCCTTGGGCGGCGAAATGGGAAACGTCCTGATCAGGTGGGTGCCGCTGAGCGGCGAATGATAGAAAGCCTCGTACAGCTTACGGGGAACCGTTCGGAGCTTCGTCGCTTCCTCAGACTCGAAGGGCGTAATATCGGTGCGCAGGTAGCGGGCGTCATCCTCGTCAATCTGGAAGATTACCTTCGCACCGATGCTGCGGATCGCTCGTTTATTGTCTTCCTGTTTGATCTGGTACAAACCCTGGTTCATGAGCGTCAGGTTGATATTGAACTTCCGGCACTTGGTGATG
>Ga0307374_10011133_pt1 | contig 12870 bp, 8 predicted proteins | sample OX3MG_FD_202532 | JGI IMG/M metagenome (GOLD analysis project Ga0307374, IMG submission 202532) | Soil microbial communities from Risofladan, Vaasa, Finland - OX-3 | ecosystem: Environmental > Terrestrial > Soil > Coastal area > Acid sulfate soil | place: Finland: Risofladan, Vaasa | collected...
CAAAGGCCTGGAAGGCGCCCAGCGCACCGGGGAACGATGCAACCAACAGAAAGAGCAGAACCGGCCCGACGACCCAGGTCAGCATCCCGGCTTCGAGACCCAGGAGATCGTCGGACGGCTTGCGATCCCTGTGGAACCACACGATGAGCGTCGTGAGCGTCAGGATGCCGACGAGCCACAACGGCAGCCATGGATGATGAACGAGGTGGTCCTGTGAGCCGATTCCCACCGTCGTCGATCGCGAAACGGGGTAGAGCAGGGGAACGACGACGATTGCCAACAGCGAGTTCGCTCGTGAAAGTGAATTTCGAAAGGTGGACTCGTTCGCTCGGCCCGAGTTCGCTCCTCGGTGGCGATTGGCACGGAACCCAAGGGCCAGGAGAACCACGACGAAGGTGTACGTGCAGGCGGCCAGCAACCCGATGGACCATCCGTGCGGGAGGTTCGGTGACCGGGCACTCACGAGTTCGATGACAATGGTCGCAACCGGCACCGCAATCCTGGCCACGGCCCAGATCGTTCCGATCAAGGTGATCTCCCGCGGCCATCCGTCCGGGTTGGTGCTCGTTGACGTTGGCGTGAGATCCGACGGATTCGGCTGTGCGGAACTGCTCTCCTCGGCTCGTTTCTCGAGGGATGGGGCGGCTTCGCCGCCAACGGGTTCAGACCCAATCGTCAGGGGAAACAGTGCCGGCCGATCGCCGCCCCGGTATCGGAGGGGTCCCTTTCGTGCGAGGAGCCAATAGAGGCCGATGGCGATGAGCGGGAATAGGAACGCTATGAAGTAGTACGCGTAGTCATAGCGAAGCACATCGAGATCATTGAAGATCAAGGAACTCACGGCGTCCGTGCTGATCGAAAGCTGGTCAGGAACGAGAGTCCAGAGCGCTCCTGTGAGCACCGCAGCCGCCGCGATCGAGAGAACCAGGCGCCAGAAGGAACGTTCGGTCTCTGTCATGAGACCGGTGATTGTAGTTTCCAGATCCTCCGCCCCGTCAGTCACACGAAAGACTTCTGGGGACGAATGAAGGCTGCTGGGGAGGGGGATCCCAGGGTGGCGAGGCGCGCCTGGAGCGGCGTCGGATGAGCCAGGACTTCAGAGGTCGAGCCCGTCGCCGCCCCTCAACGGCATCGTCGGGGCCAGTTCCGGTCGAGGCGCTTCGGATCAGGCAACCCGTGGATCGGCGGCCGGCGCCGCGGGAGGCGACGATCGGCCGCTCGGACCACCACGGTGCCTACTCGCCATCGCCGTCTCCTCCACCCGCGGAGTGCCGCAGGGGCTGGCGGTCACTACGTCCCGGGCGCGACGACCACCAGCGAGTACGGCTGGGACGCGTGAGCGCCCGCGGCGTCCGTGACCGTGACGGTGATCGGGAAGGTACCCGCAGACCTGGGACTCCCCGCGAACTCGCCCGACGCCTTGAGGTGGATCCCCTTGGGCAGCGCACCCTGGGAGAGCGAGAAGCGGTAGCTCGGATGCTTGAACGACGTGCCCACGTCCCCCCCGGCCGCCACGACCTGTCCCGTGATCAGGGGGCTGCCCTCGGTGGACTGGTCCAGTGTGCGGGTGACGATGGTGAGCGGATAGCTCGAGGATGGGGGGTTGGCGGGCACGGTGGCCGTGCAGGTCACCCCGCCCGGTCCGGTTGCCCATGAGTCACAGGACGTTCCCGTCGGGTTCAGCCGGTTCTGCGCGGTCAGGGAGTGCATGGACTGCATCGCCGCGGTCATGGTGGGATAGGGCTGGTCGTTGACGTTGACCATGCCGAAGTTGTCGTTCTCCCCGTCCCCCGGCCGGCCGTTCTGGGGCTCGTCCACGTACTGGAACCAACTGTCCCCGACCAGCCAGGGCGAGCTCAGGTAGAGCGGCGAGATGAAGCTCTCGAAGTCCTGGGCCCTTGCCTGCTGGGTGGGGCTGGTCAAGTACACGCCCGGCAGGGTGCTGGGCGTGGTCGGGCTGGGCGTGATGAAGGCGTACTCGCCGATCATCAGTGGTCGCTTCACGTACTGCTCGAAGGCGGCCAGATTCGACTCGAGCGGCAGGTACTGGGGCCAGGCATGCAGCACCACCTGGGCCAGACCGGGCTGGAGGACGTAGTCCTCGATGCTGAACACGTCGACGTAGGGCTGGGCCGCCTCCAGCAGGGCAGGTGGGATCTCCGATCCCTCGGCCTTGATCCCGAGGTTGAGGTGGTGGGGGTCGTACTGTTTGAGGGCGGCCGAGGTCACCTGGAAGTAACGGGTGGCCAGGGCGTAGATGAAGCCCTGCGGGTTGCCCACGTACTTCTGGGCGATGGCCAGTCCCGGCGATCCGGGCGGCAGCGCCAGGTATTCGTTCAGGGGATCGACGGACCCCACCGGCACCCCCCAGTTGAGCTCGCTGTCGGTGAAGTAGCCGATCAGGTTCGGGTCGTTGGCCCGCGGGGCCACCTGGGTCGCCGCCACGTTGTCGACCCCGGTGACGAAGGACGGCGAGAACCAGTCGTTGCCGCTGGCCATGGTCAGCTGGAGCTCGTAGGGCATCTGCGAGCCGAGATCGGCGGTGTCCGAGTACGCCCCCAGGGTGTTGAAGCCCCAGGACCGGAGCCGCCCGATCGCCGCCGTGCCCCACGCACTCGTGCTCGGATAGTTGTTGGCCACCGTCCGGCAGTACGGACAGATGCCGGTCACCTGGTCGGTGCCGGACCCGTCCGGCGCCACCGTGTCGCTGGCGGCGGCGTAGAACGGCTGACCCTGGGGCGTCACCAACCACCACCGGCCCTTGGACTCACCCAGGCTGAAGTAACCGGTGGCCGGGAACGGGGTCTTCGGTGCCTTGGCCAACCTGGTCCTCGCCCCGGCCGCGTTCGGGCCCAGGCCCACCGCCACGCCCATCGCCAGGAGCACGACGACCAGCACCACTCTCATCGCCGACGTCGCTCCACGCTTCGCCGACGTTCCATGTCCGAACGGTCTCACTCGGTCCGCCTCCCCCTGCAGTCGTGAGGCCATGGTAGCGGTGTCGGAGCGAGGATTCCAACGGTTCGCCCAGGTCCCGACTGGTGCCGCCCTGGGGGCACCCTCCCGGCGCTGCCGATCCCCATCGACGGCAGGCCTCACCTAGTCTGACGCCATCGAACTCCTCCGACACCACGCCGACCCCGGGCGGTGACCTGCCGAGGGGTATGTGACGGACGCCGTGCTCCGGCGGCACGCCCCCGTGGCGTCGGTCCTGAGGCACCCGCGGCGGGCCGGGCGCGTCGGGGCGCCGCCGGGTTGGGCCTGGCCCTCCCGCTGGTGGTCCTGGCGGCGCTGGTGGGTCTGCCCGACGCCTCGGCCTCTGGGCCCGCGGCCCGCACCCCGGCCCTCACCGGCGCCAGCTTCTCCGAGACCTGGACCACCGGGCAGTTGCCCGACGCCGGCGGGCCCATCGCCCTCTCCTCGCCGGTGCCGGTCACCCTGGGAGGTCAGGCGTCCGCGGTGGTCGGGGACCGCCACGGGAACCTCTTCGCATTCCATCTGGGCGGTACGTCCGCCACCGCACCGCCGGGGTGGCCGACCACAAACGAGAGTGGCCCCGTCGACTCGACGCCGTCCATCGCCACGCCAGGCGGCCGGACCTCGGTGCTGGTCGGATCGGGGAATGACTCCGACCCCGCACCAGGGGGGTACTCGGCCTTCAGCTCGGCCGGGTCACAGCTGTGGTTCACCCGGGTGGTCAATCCGCCCAGCGACACCGCACCGGTCGGGGGGGTGCAGGCCGGCCTGGCCGTCGGATCGCTGCTGCCGGGCGGGTCGGATGCCGTGGCCGGATCGCTGGGCCAGGTCTCCTACGCGCTCGACGCCTCCGACGGGGCCCCGCTCACCGGGTGGCCGTTCCTCAACACCGACAGCACCCACTCCACCGCGGCCCTCGCCGACCTGTACGGCACGGGCCAGACCGAGATCATCGACGGCGGCGACCAGTCCGCCGGCCAGGGGGCCGGCCAGCAGTTCGGCGACGGCGGCCACCTGCGGATCCTGAGCGCCCAGGGGAACCAGATCTGCCGGGCCGACACCAACCAGGTGGTGGACTCGTCCCCGGCGGTCGGCGGGTTCCTCGCCGGTGGCGCCACCGGCATCGTGGTGGGTACCGGCGGGTTCTTCCCCAACGCCTCGGACACCGACACGCTCAAGGCCTACAACAGCCGGTGCCAGCTGCAGTGGTCGACGGTGCTCGACGGGGACACGTTCTCGTCGCCGGCCCTCTCCGACGTCCTGGGCAACGGATCGCTGCAGGTGGTGGAGGGGACGGACCGCAACACCTTCGGGGGATCGGTCTGGGTCCTCGATGCCGCCACCGGCCAGAAGATCTGGGAGGTGAACGGCATCAACCGGGTCATCGGCTCGGTGGTCACTGCCGACCTCAGCGGATCGGGCCACGACGACGTGATCGTTCCCACCATCGGGGGGACCCTGGTCCTCGACGGCCGGAACGGGGCCCAGATCGCCGACCTCAGCCCCAACCTCGGGCTCCAGAACTCGCCGCTGGTCACCGACGATCCCAACGGGAGCATCGGGATCACCCTGGCCGGCTATGTCGGCTCCCCGCTCTCGCCCAACGGGGCCGGGGAGATCGACCACTACGAGATCACCGGCTCGAACGGCGCCGGAGCCGTGGGCGGATCGGCATGGCCCATGTTCCACCACGATCCCCAGCTCACCGGGAACGCCGGGGGGACCACGTCGCGGGGGGCGATCCCTCCCTGTTCGGTGCCCTCGGCGGCCTACTCCGGCTACGACCTGTCCGCCTCCGACGGCGGCATCTTCACCTTCGGCTCCATGCCCTTCTGCGGATCCACCGGGGGGAGGGCGCTCAACGCCCCGATCGTGGGCATGGCCATGGCCCCGAGCTCCGGCGGCTACTGGGAGGTGGCCGCCGACGGCGGCGTCTTCTCCTTCGGCGGCGCCACCTTCCTCGGGTCCATGGGGGGTACCCACCTGAACGCCCCGATCGTGGGCATGGCGGCCACACCGGACGGCGGGGGCTACTGGCTGGTGGCCGCCGACGGCGGCGTGTTCTCCTTCGGTGACGCCGCCTTCCTCGGCTCCATGGGCGGGATGCACCTCAACAGCCCCGTGGTGGGGATCTCGTCGTCCACCGACGGCCACGGCTACCGCATGGTGGCGGCCGACGGCGGCATCTTCGCCTTCGGAGACGCCCCCTTCGCCGGATCGGAAGGGGGGGTCCGGCTCAACCAGCCGGTGGTGGGCACCACCAACGACGCCAACACCGGCGGCTACTGGGAGGTGGCGGCCGACGGCGGCGTCTTCTCCTTCGGGGGAGCTCCGTTCTACGGCTCCACGGGGAGCATCCGGCTCAACGCGCCGATCGTCGGGATGGCCGAGGGCTCCAACGGGAGCGGCTACCGGTTCGCGGCCGCAGACGGTGGGGTGTTCAGCTTCTCGGCGCCGTTCCTGGGGTCGATGGGCGGGGTCCGCCTGGCCCGGCCGGTGGTGGGAACGGCCGGTTTCTGACCCACTCCGTGCCGTTGTCGGGTCGGCGTAGACTTCGCGGGTGACCGACGTCCTCGCCGTGGCCAATCAGAAGGGTGGAGTGGCCAAGACCACGACGGTCCACTCGCTCGGCGTGGCCTCGGCGGAGTTCGGTCGCCGCACCCTGGTGGTCGATCTCGACCCCCAGGCCTGCCTGACCTTCTCGCTGGGCTTCGATCCCGACGCCATGGACCACTCGCTCCACGACGTCTTCGTGAGACGGGACAGCATCGCCGACGTGGCCCGGCCCGTGCCCGGCGTGGCCCGGTTGGACCTGGTGCCGGCCACCATCGACCTGGCCGGCTCCGAGGTCCACCTGCTCACCAGGACCGGGCGCGAGCACGTATTGGAACGGGCCCTCGAGCCGGTGCTCGGGCACTACGACCTCATCCTGATCGACTGCCCCCCCTCCCTCGGGGTGCTCACCATCAACGGGCTCACCGCGGCCAACTCGGTGCTGATCCCCCTCCAGTGCGAGGCCCTTTCCCACCGCGGGGTGGGGCAGCTCCTCGAGACCATCGAGGACGTCCGGGCCTTCGCCAACAGCGATCTCGACGTCCGGGGCATCATCGCCACCATGTACGACGACCGTACCCGGCACGCCCGTCACATCATCGAGGAGGTGGAGTCGCGGTACGGCATCCCCGTGCTGCAGCCGCCGGTCCGCAAGTCGATCCGCTTCGCCGAGGCCCCGGCCCGTGGGAAGTCCATCCTCCAGCACGCCCCGAACTCGCCCGGAGCGCTCGCCTACCGCCAGCTGGCCCGCACCCTGCTCGACATGAGTGTGGTCGCCGGCACCGTTGGCTAGTGCCGGACGGGCCCGACCCCCTGGGGAAACGGGCGCTCTACTGGCTCCCCGTGGACGAACAGTCGGTCGAGGGGGACGGGTACGAGCCACGACAGGGTCCCGTCGTGGGCACCGACACCGTCCAGCTGGGGCCCGGCCGCCGACATGCCCGCCCCAAGGGAAGGCACGCCCTCTTCTCGGCGGCCACGCCGGCCGGAGAGGAGGAGGGACCCGAGGAGCTCTCCACGGGTCCCCTGCCACCCCGAGGGGTCTTCACCGTGGCCTGCTCGTCGTGCGGCTCGGTGACCCGGGTGGGGATCCTCGACTTCCTCTGGCTCCAACTCCCCTTCGGGGCGTGGCTACCCCGTCGGGTGTTCGACCGCTGGATGACGTGCCCGGCGTGTCGTCGCCGCACCTGGACGAGCGTGACGCTGACCCGGTGATGGCGGTGCCGCTCTCCGATGGACCGGGATGTCCGGCGGGTCCGTGGACGTCGGGGACCCGGTCGTGACGTCGGTCGGCTCCACCTCGATCCACCTGGCCGCCGCGGCGACGACCTCCACCTCCAGCCCCGGCGGGATCACCGGGTGGCTGCTCCACTTCCACGGTCCGACCGCCTACCTGCTGGTCGGGTTCCTGGCCTTCGCCGAGGCCGCGCTGCTCGTCGGATTCTTCATCCCGGGCGAGACGGCGGTGGTCGTCGGCGGTGTCCTGGCCGGGCTGGGAACGGTCAATCTCGGGGTGATGATGGCCGTGGTCGTGGTGTGTGCGATCGTCGGGGACTCGGTCGGGTTCGAGGTGGGGAAGCGAGCCGGGCCGCACCTCCTCGAGCGCCGTCCTCTCAAGGGGAATGCTGCGGTGCGCCGGACCATGGGCATGTTGGAGCACTACGGGGGCCCTGCCGTCTTCCTGGGCCGCTTCGTGGCATTCGCCCGGGCGCTCATCCCCGGACTGGCCGGGATGAGCGGTCTCCGCTACCGGGTCTTCCTCTTCTACAACGCCCTCGGCGGGGTGATCTGGGGGGTGGGGTACACCCTCCTCGGGTACGTGGTCGGCCTGTCATTCGAGCGGATCCTGAGCCAGGTGGGCCTGTGGTCGGTTGGAGTGGTGGCCGCCGTCGTGGTCGCGGCCCTGGTGGTCCGCCAGGTCCTGAAGCGGCGGGAACGCCGGCGCCTGGCGACCGAGTTCGCCGACGAGGACGTCCGGGGCGGAGGGGACCGGGGCCAGGACGAGGTCGGAGAGCCCGGCGACCGGGTCGGCCCGGGCTGAGCCGGTCCGGGTCAGCCCGTCTGGGGATGGGTCGGCGTGGTGCCGTTGGCCAGCAGGTTGTCGAAGCCGTCGGGGATCGACAGCAGGCCCGGGGAGGTGCCGGACACGTCGGTGATCCCGTACTGCCACACGATGGCGTCGGTGGTGGGGTCGATGACCACCACCCGGTTGCGGTAGTCGTCGTTGACCATGATGAGCCCGTTGGGCAGCCGCTCGGCCAGCGACGGCTTCTTGAGGGCGGCGTCCCCGGACTGTGCGTCGTAGGTCCAGGTCACCCGGCCCTGCCGAGTGAACTCGAGGACGCGTCCCTCGGCCGGCGGGTCGTAGTCGGTCATCAGGTACAGGTTGGTTCCGAGCTGCTGGGGGTCGGAGGGGTAGTTGACCGTGGGCATGTGCACCGTCCAGACCAGCGTGCCCGACGGGGTGTACTCGTCGATCCACGAGCCGTTGATCTCCGAAACCAGGACGTCGCCGTTGTCCAGGGGGGTGTCCCCGTTGGGATAGGCGATCGAGGTCGGGGGGGCATGGACGTCGGCCCCGTTGCCGATCTGGCTCAGCACCTGGCCCTGTGGGGAGATGAACAGGATCCGGTTGTTCGACGCGTCGGCGACGGTGATGACACCCGACTTGAGCAGGTAGGCGTCGTCGGGCTGGTCGAGGTACCCCGGCCCGGCCCCGGGGGCGCCGGGGTGACCGTACTGCCAGAGGATCTTCCCCGACGGGTAGCCGATCTGCACGATGGTGTGGTTGTCCTCCTGATTGGAGATGATCCCGGTCCCGCCCCTGACGAAGAAGGCGTCGTCAGGGAAGTAGAACCCTCCGGGCGGTGGCGGCATCGCGGCCGACGGGTACTGCCAGACCGGGTTGCGGGCCGCGTCCAGGGCCACCAGACGGTCGTTGCCCCGGTCGGCGATGAGCAGGGTGCCGGAATACGGCGAGCCCGAGCTCGGCGATCCGGCCGGGCCGCCGTAGGGGCTGGGCCGCAGCGAGATCACGGAACGGAGCGAGCCCGAGGCCACTCCGGCCTGGTCGTTGCCCGACTGGGAGGTGACCTCGCCGCCGACCAGGTACCCGACGGCACGCCGGCCCGATCCCACGGTGGCGTAGCCGCCGAAGGCGGCGGCCTGGGGGAGGAGCCCGGCGGCCAGCACCTTGGACGTGGACGGTACGAAGGCGGTGATCCGCGTCAGGGTCGGACCGCCGGGGGACTGCCCCCCGGCCACGTAGATGGTCCCGTCGATCAGGTAGGCCGCGGCGCCGTAGAGTGCCTGGGGCAGGTGGCCCACCACGGTGGCCCGGTGGGTGGCCGGGTCGATGCGCTGGATGGCGTCGGTGGCCGTCGTGGTCGATCCGGGCGATGCGGTCTGGCCCCCGAAGGCGTAGACCATGCCCCCGTCGGCCACCACCGCCGGGTAGCGGACGGGAACGGGCAGGGACGCCACCGTGGTGAAGCCGGTGCCGTTGTCGGTCGCCAGGACCCCCGGCAGGTAGGTCGTACCGTTGTAGCCGCCGACCAGGTAGGCGGTGGTCGTCGTGTGGGCCCCGCTCCCGGACGTCACGGTGGCCACGGCCAGGTCGGAGCGGGGCTCGGGGAGCTGGCCCACCACCGTTCCGGGCTTGCCGGCGGTCGGCGGTCGGCCGGGGGTGGTCACGGCCTGGACGGTGGGGACGGTGTCGGGTGACCCGCCGCCGAACACGAAGGTGGTCCGGCCGATGGTGGCCGAGGCGGCGTCGTGCACCGGGTCGGCCAGGCCGGCGGTCGGCTCCACCGCCCCGGTGACCGGTGAGATGGTGGACACCGTGGGGAGCGAGCTCCCCGCCGGGGTGATGCCGCCGAGCACGGTCAGCCCGCTGCCGTCGGACACCACCGCCTCGCGGGAGAGGGGGGCGGCCAGCGGCCAGGCCTGGACGCCGGCCTCGATGGACGACGGCCCCTTCGAGCGGGTGGTGGCGACGGAGTCCCCCGAGCTTCCGGCGGTAGCGCCCGCGTGGGCCGGCGCCGTCGTCGAGGTCGCCGTGGAGGGACCCGTGCCGCCGATGCACGACGCCACGCCGACGCCGGTGACGACCAGAACCGCCAGGACGGACACGGCGGCTACCCGGCGACGGCGCATGATGCGCTGGGCCCGGACCGATTGCCGATCCGTGGCGCGGGGCTCGGGCATCAGTGGGGCGTCACGAAGAACCGGACCGGCCCGGTTCCCTGGCGCTCGATGCGGTCTTCCAACTCCAGGAGGACGCAGTGGGCCAGGGTCTCGCCGTTGGCCTGTCGCTGCATGAAGGTCTGGATCTCGTCCCAGGGTCGGGACCAGTGGAGCTGGAGTGTGATCTCCCACGCCGTCGAGCCCGGTCGATCGGCGATGACCTGCTCGATCTCGTCCAGGCGATCGGCGTGATGGGCCATGATCTCCTTCAGCCTTCCCTGGAGATCGGAGAAACGGTACTCGTGGGCCGGGAGCACCTCGTCGGCGGGGAGGTCCTCCAGCTTGGCCAGGGACGTCAGAAAGTCCCCCAGCGGGTTGGCGACCTGGGTGTGGGCCGAGATGTTGGGGGTGATCCGGGGGAGCACGTGATCCCCCGAGATGAGCAGCCGGCGGTCGTCGCTGTAGAAGCAGACGTGACCCGGGGAGTGGCCCGGGGTCCAGATGGTCCGGAGCGACCACCCGGGCAGATCGATGGTCTCCCCGTCCTCGAAGAGCACGTCGGGGGCCGCCATGGTGACCATGGACTTGACCGCCATCGACGCCGCCGCCAGATCAGGCAGCTTGTCCGCCGGTACACCGGAGTCGGACAGGAAACGGGACATGCTGGCCAGCAGCTCGTCGGTGTCCCCGTACCGGGATTCGAGCATCACCGCGTCGGCGGGGTGCAGCCCGATCCACGCGCCCGAGGCCTCCCTGACCCGTCCGGCCAGCCCGTAGTGGTCGGGGTGGATGTGGGTGACCATCACCGCCCGGACGTCGGACATGCTCCCGCCGGCGGCGGCCAGCCCATCGGACAGGGCGGACCACGCCGCCTCGGTGTTCCATCCGGCGTCCACCAGGGCCACACCGCCGCCGCGGAGCTCGAGGGCATAGACCAGCACGTACCGCAGCGGGTTGTCGGGTATGGGGACGGGGACCGACCACAGCCCGGGCCTCACCTCTTCCACCGGTGGCATGACCTTCCGGTCCCACGCCGCCTTCTGCGCTGTGCCGGTGACGACGACCACGACAGGCACGGTACACGGCAGGGGGCCCCGGGTGGTTCCACCATCAGGCCGGATCGGAGGAGGTGGCGGGGGTCGTCGGAGCCTCGGCCCACCCCGGCGCCGTGCCGCGGCAAACGGCAAATCCTTGAAGTGCGCAGGGTGAGTGCCTACCATGCGTCCCAGCAACCAGGCCTTGGCCGTCGGCGATGGGTCATCGGTGTCGAGTGGGACGAGGAGTCATGGCCGATCATCGGGAGACGAACGCCGGGGGGCGATCCGGAGGCACCGATGACCGCTCCGCCGGACCGGAGCGGCGGACGGCCCGAGGCACGTGCCGGCCGTCGGCCACGGACGGGCCGCCGTGATCACCTACGCCAATTGGCGGCACCGATGCACCGGGTTCGTGGCGCTCTGGCCCGAGCCGTTCCTCGAGGTCGACGGCACCGGCACGGTGATCGAGTGGAATCCCCGGGCCGAGGAGGTCTTCGGGTGGCGCCGCCATGAGGTGGTGGGGAGGCCCGTGGACCAGACCCTGCTCCCTGTGGAGCTCGGAGACCGGGCCTTCCTCGACGCCGCCGCCGAGCCCACCGCCCTGCTCGACCCCCTGGTGACCGGGGCCGGCAACGGGCTCCACCGGCACTTCGAGCTGATAGACCGCGAGGGCCGGCGGATCCCCACCGAGGGCCGCCTGTTCGTGACCGGGCAGGGTGCGGCCCGCTGCGTCGGGGGCTTCATCCGCCCGGCGGTGGCTGCACCGGCCGACCACGACTCGGGCCCCGGGCTGTGGCGGGACCGGGCCCGGCGGGAGGACCTGCTCACCGGGCTGCCCAACCGGGTCCGGTTCGGCGAGCTGCTCTCGGCGGCGGTCACCGACGCACGGGGGATCCCCGGCTCGGTGGCGGTGGTCCTGATCGACCTCGACCGGTTCAAGACCATCAACAACACCATGGGCCACGACTTCGGTGACCTGGTGCTGGCGTCGGTGGCGGCACGGCTCCAGAAGGTCGCCGGCGATGCCGAGCTCATCGCCCGATTCGGCGGTGACGAGTTCCTGGCCCTGTTCCGGAACGGCGCCGGAACGGCCCACATCAATGCCTCGGCGTTCATCGGCCGGGTGCGGGCGTCGTTGGCCGACCCGTTCGTGGTCGAGGGGAACGAGGTCTTCCTCGATGCCTCGGTGGGTGTGGCCCTCAACACCTTCGGGGTCGATGACACCGCCGAGCTCCTCTCCAATGCCGAGGCTGCGATGTACCAGGCCAAGGGCCGTGGAGGCTCGGGTTCCGAGACGTTCGGCGAGTCGATGCGGATCGAGGTCCTCGACCGCATGTCCACCGAACACTCGCTCCACCGGGCACTCGAGCGGAGCGAGCTCATGCTCCACTACCAACCGGTGGTCGAGTTGGACGGGGTCACCACGGTAGGGGTCGAGGCACTGGTCCGCTGGCAGCACCCGTCCCAGGGCCTGGTGTCGCCCTACCGGTTCATCCCGGTGGCCGAGGAGAGCGGTCTGATCATCCCCATCGGCGCCTGGGTGCTCGAACAGGCCTGCCACCAGCTTCAGGACTGGCAGCAGCCGGGACGGTCCGGGCCCCACGGATCGATCGAGGTCAACCTGTCCGCCCGCCAGATCGACGACCCCCGGATCGTCCGGACGGTGGAGCAGGTCCTGGCCCGCACGGGGTTGCCCCCCGAGCACCTGACTCTCGAGATCACCGAGAGCGCCCTGATGACGAACGCGGCGTCGGCCCTCGCCGTCCTGTCGGCCCTGAAGGGGCTCGGGGTCCAGCTGGCCATCGACGACTTCGGTACCGGCTACTCGTCCCTCACCTACCTCCAGCGCTTCCCGCTGGACGTCTTGAAGGTGGACCGATCATTCGTGGAGGAGCTGGGCGTGAGCGTGGAGGGCGAGGAGATCGTCTCGGCGGTCATCAATCTGGCCCACGCCCTCGGTCTCAAGGTGGTGGCCGAAGGTGTGGAGACGGCACTGCAGCTGGAGGTCCTCCAGGCCTTCGAGTGCGATCTGGCCCAGGGCTACCTGTTCTCCAGGCCCCTGCCGGCCGGCGAGATCGTGGCCAGCTTCGGCCTCCCGCTCAGCGCCTGATCAGGCGGG
>Ga0307374_10011136_pt1 | contig 12868 bp, 10 predicted proteins | sample OX3MG_FD_202532 | JGI IMG/M metagenome (GOLD analysis project Ga0307374, IMG submission 202532) | Soil microbial communities from Risofladan, Vaasa, Finland - OX-3 | ecosystem: Environmental > Terrestrial > Soil > Coastal area > Acid sulfate soil | place: Finland: Risofladan, Vaasa | collected...
CGGTCAGCAGATCGCCCGGCACGACGTCGGAGTTCTCGATGTTGCCGACCGCAGCGCGATGCTTCGCGATCACGCCGATCATCGGCGCGCGGTTCACCTGGTAGCCGTCGAACGGCCCCATGCGTGCAGCGATCTCGGCCGACTTGCGATACGCACGGCCGGTCATCAGCGCCGTGATCGCCGCCGCGTACGCGCGGCCTTCGTCGGAGTCGTACGGGAGGCCGCGGGCCATGAGCAGCGCGCCCAGGTTCGCGTAGCCGAGGCCGAGCTGGCGGAAGCGCTTCGCGTTGCGCTCGATCTCGGGCGTCGGATACGACGAGTAGCCGACGAGGATCTCCTGCGCGAGGAACACGACGTCGCACGCGTGCTCGAACGCCTCGACGTCGAGCTCGCCGTCCTCGCGACGGAACTTCATCAGGTTGAGCGACGCGAGGTTGCACGCCGAGTCGTCGATCGACATGTACTCCGAGCACGGATTGGATGCGTTGATCCGACCCGTGTTCGGCAGCGTGTGCCAGCTGTTGATCGTCGTGTCGTACTGGACGCCGGGGTCGGCGCATTCCCACGCCGCTGCAGCGATCTGCCGGAGCAGGTCGCGCGCGTCGACGGTCGACACGACCGCGCCGTCGGTGCGCGCAGTGAGGGTGAACTCGCCGCCCTCGGCCGCCGCGTCCATGAACGCGTCGGTGACACGCACCGAGTTGTTCGCGTTCTGGTACTGGATCGACGCCCAGTCGGGTGAGTCGAGCGACATGTCGTAGCCGGCGTGCTCGAGGACGCGCGCCTTGCGCTCCTCTTTCGCCTTGCACCAGATGAACTCCTCGACGTCGGGATGGTCGACGTCGAGCACGACCATCTTCGCCGCGCGCCGCGTCTTGCCGCCCGACTTGATCGTGCCTGCACTCGCGTCCGCGCCTCGCATGAACGAGACGGGGCCGGACGCGTAGCCGCCCTTCGACAGCTGCTCCTTCGAGGAGCGAAGCTTGGAGAGGTTGACGCCCGAGCCGGAGCCGCCCCGGAAGATGACGCCCTCGCGGCGGATCCAGTCGAGGATCGACTCCATCGAGTCGTCGATGGAGAGGATGAAGCACGCCGAGCACTGCGGCTTCTCCTCGAAGCCGACGTTGAACCACACAGGGCTGTTGAACGAGGCGTACTGGTTGACGAGGATCGCCTTCAGCTCGGCCGCGAACGTGTCGCGCTCGTCGTCGTCGGCGAAATAGCCGCCCTGGGTGCCCCAGGCGACCGCCGTGTCGACCACGCGGCCGACCATCTGCTTGACGCTCGACTCGCGCTCCGGCGAGCTCAGCCGGCCGCGGAAGTACTTCTGGGCGACGATGTTGGTCGCCGTCTGCGACCAGAACTTGGGAAATTCGACCGCCCGCTGCTCGAAGGCGGGGCCGTTGCGGCCTGGGATGACGGCGTCGCGGTTCTCCCACTCGATCTCGTCGAACGGGTCGCGCCCGGGGATGGTGAAGAAACGGCGTACGCCGAGACGAGCCCCCTCGTCGGTGACGGTGTTGACCACCTCATCGGTCGTCGGATCCGTCGTGTTGTGCTGCTCTACGCTCGCCATGGCCGGCCCCTTCCACTGTAGCCCTGTTGATGTGCTCGACGTCCCCGCCGAGCCTGGCTAGAAGCCCGAGGGGGACCGGAGGTTAGGGCTTGGGTCGGACGGAGCTATGGGCGGGTGCGTGAGCCGGCGCGGGAGTGATCCGCCGGCCCTGAAGGCGCCGCGCGAACCACGTTGCTGCCGCGGTCAAAAACAGGAGCAGGGCGAGCCCGCCGAGCACGAGCAGCGGCAGCGGAATCGACTGCGCGTTCCCCGGGCCGATGTCGGCCGCGAGCCGGCTGAAGAGACTCTTTGCGGGGGGGCTAGTCCCGCCGCTGGAGCCGCCGCCTCCGCCGCCCCCGCCGATGGCTCCGCCGCCGCCCCCGCCCCCGCCCAGGCCGAGGCTGCCGCCGGGGCCGCTGCCGCGCTCCTCGTGGATGGCGGCGAGCAACGCGCGGTGGATGTCGTCGATCGCGCTCGAGTACTGCTTGATGTCGGGGTAGGCGCTGAGGTGCTGGATCGCCTGCGTGTAGCAGGGGATTGGATAGAGGCCGGTGACCTGGCCGTGGGCGAGCCAGTCGTTCACGACCTGGAGCCAGCAGTTGCTCGTCGCCGTTGCCGTCGCTGCGGGTGCTGCCGAGGCAACGGGCGCGCCGGCGGCGACGAAGGCGAGCGCCGAGACGGCGGCGGCGGCGGCAAGCCCCGTCTTCGGTATGGAACGTCTCGTCAGCATCATCGTCTCCCGTGCTCCAATCGCGGACAACTCAAACGTCCGTTGCGCGACCCTCACCGGTCAGTCTCTCCAACGGCGGTGTTCTCGGCGTAACGACGATGTAAACCGTTTGTGAACGGCCCGTCCGCGGCAATTTCGCAATGCTAGCGTCCTCGCCGGTGCGCGCTCTGGTCGAACGGCGGTCGACCGCGAGAGCCGTCGTCGCAGCAACGGGGGGCTCGCTCGCATTCGCGGCATTCTTCTTCGCGCGGGGGACGACGCTCTCGTCGTTCGTCTGGATCGGCGCCGTCGCGCTCGTGGCTGCTGCGGCCGCCGCCGCCGCTGTCCTCGTCGGCGCGTTGCCCGGGCCGAGGCTCGACGCGGCCGGCGCCGGGTTCCTCGCCGCGCTCTTCGGGCTCGCCGTGTGGGTCGGCGTCACGACTCTCTGGTCGGTCTCGCCCGAGGACTCGTGGCAGTACACGAACCGGACGCTCGTCTACGCAGCGTTCGCGCTTCTCGGCGCATTCGCGGCGGCGCTCCTGCAGCGGCCGGCCGAGTCGATCGCGCGCGGCGCGGCGCTGCTGCTCGCGCTCTTGCTCGGGTATGCGCTGCTCGCGAAGTGCGTCCCGTCGCTCTACTCCGACTACGGGCGTCTCGCGCGCCTCCGCGCGCCGCTCGACTACTGGAACGAGCTCGCGCTGCTCGCCGCGGTCGCGGCGCCGGTCGCGTTGTGGCTCGCGTCGCGGCGATATGCGGCCGGGGCGCTGCTCCTCTACGGCGCCGGACTGACCGTGTTGCTGACGTACTCGCGTTTCGGGGTCGCGCTTGCGTGCCTTGCCGCCGTCGCCTGGATCGTGCTCGCGGAAGACCGCGTTGGGAGCCTGGTTGCCGTGGTGCTCGCCGGCGGCGGCGCAGCAGCCGTTTTCGGGATCGCGCTCGCGCTGCCCGGGATCACGAAGGACGCGCAGCCGCATTCCGTGCGGGCACACGACGGCTGGATCTTCGCGCTTGCGGTCGTGGCGGGCGGAGCAGCTGTCGCCGGCTCGGCGGCGCTGGCTCGCCGGCGGATGCCCGTCTCCGATGCGAGCCGCCGCAGGATCGAGCGGGCGGCCGCGCTCGCCGCCGCGCTCGCCGCCGTCGCGTTCGTCGTCGCCGCGGCCGTGTTCGCGACGCGCATCTGGCATGCCTTCGCCAATCCGGTCTCGAGCCAGATCGGGTCAGGGCAAGGCCGTTTCGGCAGCCTCAACTCCAGCAACCGCTGGACGTGGTGGCAGGAGGCCTGGCACGCGTTCGTGCGCCATCCCGGCGGCGGCACCGGCGCCGGGACGTTCCAGTTCACCGACCTCTTGCTCCGGCGCACGAGCCTGGTGACGACGACCGAGCCGCACAACGTTCCGCTCCAGTTCCTGAGCGAGACCGGGATCGTCGGCTTCCTCCTCTTCGTCGGCGCTGCCGTCGCAGCCGTCTTCGGAGTCACACGCGCACGCCTGCGCGCGCGCGGAGCCGAGCGCGCCGCGGTGACGGCGCTTGCGATCGGCGCGGCCGCGTTCCTCGCGCATCTCGTCGCCGACACCGACTGGGACTACGTTGCGACGTGCGGCCCGCTCCTCTTCGTCGTGGGTGCGCTCGTCGTGCGCGGTCCCGCACAGCCGGCGCCCGCGCGGCGGCCGCTCCTCGCCGCTGCCGCGGTGCTCTTCTCGCTCGGTGCGATCTACTCGCTGGCGGCGCCGTGGCTCGCGCAGCGGCAGCTCGCGACCGCGGCGTCGGTCGCGCAGGTCGAGCACGCGCACGCATACGACCCGCTGTCGACCGACGTCCTCACCGAATGGGCCGCCTTCGAGGAGGCGCTGAACCCCAAGCGCGCCCTGCAGCTCTACCGGGACGCGGTCTCGCTCGAGCCGGAGAACTCCACCGTCTGGTTCGAGTTCGGCGACTTCTTCTGGGACCAGAAGCTGTGGCCGGAGGCCTATCTCGCGTACAGCAACGCCTGGAAGTACGACCGCTACGGCCCGGCCGGCACGCCGTGCGGCCGGCTCGACCAGGCGCGGCACAAGGTGCTGAAGGTGTGGCCGCCTAGCTGCCCAGCAGGACGACCAGCCGCGACGCACTGAGCGTCGACGGCGTCAATCCGTCGAGCGGCGCGACGAGGCGGATGCCGACGTCACGCGCGAGTCGACGCGCTTCCTTCAAATACCCGGGGACGAACATCACCATCGACTGCGCGTAGTGGTGGCTCGGAGCGTTCGCCGCTCCGCCGATCGGGTAGCCGAGCGCCTGCAGGCGCGCAGCCTCGGCGTGCGCCGCGCCCTGGACGCCGTTCGCGTTGAGGACGAGCACGCGCACGAGCGAGCGAGCGCGGAGCGGGTGCGACGGGATCGGACCGAACCGGTCCTTCGCCGGGACCGGGACGAAGTGGCGCACCGGCGCGGCGTGGTGGACGACGGTCGCGACCGCTGGGGTGGTCGTCGTGTGCTTCGCGGCGTGCCGGAACGGGTGTGCGAGGACGAATGCGCCGACCACGACGAGGCCGACGAGCTCGAGCGTCGCCACTGCCGACGCGATAAGCGTCGCCGTCCGCCACGGGAAAGGCTCGGTGTAGTGCTCGACGCTGTCCACGGCCCGGTCGGTTTCGCCGGTCCCGTGTCCGATCCTGCTAGCTCGAGGAGATCCAGGCCCACGTCTCGGCCAAGCCCTCGCCGAGGGAGTGACGAGGACGCCAGCGCAGGGCGCGCTCGGCGAGCGATGCGTCGAGGACGCTGCGTTGCAGCTCCCCGAGACGTGCAGGCGCGAACGCCGCCTCCCGGTTGATGCCGGCCGCGGCCTCGATCGCGCCGTACAGGGCGACGACCGAGGTCTCGACTCCGGTGCCGACGTTGTAGACGCCGCCGCTCGGTTCGAGCGCGCAGACCAGCGCGTCTGCGACGTCGCCGACGTAGACATAGTCGCGGCTCTGGCTGCCGTCGCCGAAGATCGTCGGCGTGCCGCCGTCGCGCAGCAGCCCCATGAAGATGGCGACGACGCCCGCCTCGCCGTGGGGCATCTGCCGCGGGCCGTAGACGTTCCCGAGGCGCAGCGCGACGTGCTCTGTGCCGTAGAGGCGGTTCCAGGTCGCGAGGTATTCCTCGCCGCAGAGCTTCGACGTGCCGTACGGCGCGAGCGGCCGCAGCGGCGCCGACTCGGCCGCCGGCGCGTCGCACTCGCCGTAGGCGGCGCCGCCGGAGGACGCGAAGACGACTTTCGCGCCATGCCGGCGCGCGGCCTCGAGAATCCTGATCGTTCCAAGCACGTTCACGTCGGCGTCGTGTGCCGGGCGATCGACCGACACGCGGACGTCGGCCTGGGCGGCGAGATGGAACACGATTTCGGGCCGCACCGCGTCGAAGATCGCGTCCGGCTCCCGGATGTCCGCCACGTGCAGCTCCGCCGGCGCCGTGACGTTCTCGCGTGAGCCTTTCGAGAGGTCGTCGAGCGCGTGCACCTCGTCCCCACGCGCGAGCAGCACGTCGACGAGGTTCGATCCGATGAACCCTGCCCCCCCGGTCACGACCGCGCGCACTTCCCTATGGTAGAAGCGACGTGTTCGTGACCTTCGAAGGAGTCGACGGATCGGGGAAGTCGACCCAGGCGGAGCTGCTCCGCGATGCTCTCGCCGCCGAGGGCCGCGAGGTCGTGCTGACGCGCGAGCCGGGCGGCACGGAGCTGGGCGAGCGCGTGCGCGAGCTCGTGCTGAACGGGCCGGAGATGTCGGGCTGGGCCGAGGCCGCGCTCTTCGCCGCCGCGCGGGCCGAGCTGGTCGCCGAGGTGATCCGGCCTGCACTCGACCGCGGCGCTGACGTCATCGCCGACCGTTACGTGGACTCGTCGCTCGCGTATCAGGGCTTCGCGCGCCGGCTCGGGATCGATGCCGTCCTCGAGCTCAATCTCGCCGTCGTCCAGCGACTCATGCCCGACCTCACGGTTCTGCTGCTCGTGGATGTCGACGAGGCGAGGCGACGTGCCGGCGCCACCGACCGGCTCGAACGCGAAGGCGACCGCTTTCGCTCGCTCGTGAACGCCGGCTACCTCGAGCTTGCGAAAACGTTCCCCGAGCGCGTCGTGGCCCTCGACGGGACGCAGCCGCGAGACGTGCTGGCGGAGGTGATCCGTGAACGACTTCGAAGCCGTATCTGAGCAGCACGAGGCGAAGCGCCTCCTGAGTGCGGCGCTCGCGGAAGGCCCCGCGCACGCGTACCTGCTGCACGGCCCATCGGGCGTCGGCAAGCGCGACCTTGCGCTGCTCTTCGCCGCAGAGCTGCTGGGCGACCACGCACGCGTGGAGCGCCGCACGCATCCCGACCTGTACGTGCTCGAGCCGCTCGGAGACCAGATCCGCATCGACGACATCCGCGGGCTCCGCCACGACCTGCACATGCGGCCCTTCGAGGCGTCGCGGCGCGTCTATCTCGTGTTCGGGGCGGACACGATGAACGAGGACGCTGCCGACGCGCTGCTCAAGGATCTCGAGGAGCCGCCGCCGTATGCGGTCATCGTCCTCGTGGCCGACGACCTCGGCCCCTTGCCGGAGACGATCAGGTCGCGCTGCCAGCTCGTGACCTTCCGCCGGCTCTCGGAGGCGGCCGTGCGCGACGCCGTGCACGCGCGTGCGCCCGAGCTGCCGGACGCCGAGGTGACCACCGTCGCGCGGGTCGCCGGCGGGCGGCTCGACCGCGCCGAGCGCCTGCTCGACCCGGCCGCGCAGCAGCGCCGCGAGCAGTTGCTCGGCGTCGCGCGTGCGGTGTATCTCGACCCGGAGTTCGACTCGGCTGACGGCGCGGAGACGATCCTCGCCGGCATCGGCGAGCGCGGCGACGAGGCGCGCGCGCGGGCCGAAGAGACGGTCGCCGTCCTCGAGCTCACGGGCCGTGAGGCGGACCAGCGCCTGCGGCGCGCGCAACGCGGTGCGGAGCGCGACGAACTGCTGGCCGTCCTGGAGGAGCTCGAGTGGTGGTACCGCGACCTCATCGTCGCCGCCGTCGGCGCCGAGGACGCGGTCGTGCACGTCGACCGGCTGCCGCAGCTGCGCGAGGACGCCTCGAAGGAACGGCTTCCCGCCGCCGAGGAGGCCTGCGAGGCCGTGCGGGCGGCGTGGCGGGAGGCGGAGGAGCTGCAGCTCTCGATGCCGCTCGCGGTGGAGGCGCTCCTCGTCCGGCTGCGCCGCGCCTTCTCGGGGGCCGCGTTCTCGGCACGAACGGCGTCCTGAGAGAGATCCCCCTTTCGAGGTTGCCGTCGTGACCGCGCGCACGGAAGATACGGCGACGGTTCGAGGCTCAGGGGGCACGGAATGGCTGTAGTTCCGTCCATAGGACGTGCCGACCGCGCCGCGGGCGCGGCTCCGCCCGAGGCGGAGTTGACCCGCGCCTTGTACGAGCGGTACTCGACCCAGATCTTCCGCTACTGCCTGCACCAGCTCGGTTCGCGCGAGGAGGCCGAGGACGCGGTGCAGAGCACGTTCCTGAACGCGTTCCGTGGAATCAAGCGCGGCATCGTCCCCGAGCTCGAGTCGGCGTGGTTGTTCAAGATCGCCGAGAACGTCTGCCTGTCGAGGCGCCGGTCGACGTGGCGCCGGAACCGGATCGAATCGCCGACGGACTTCGACGTGGTCGAAGAGCTGGCTCCTGCGCCGAGCCGTCTCGCCGACGAGCTCGTCGGCCTCCAGGACGTGCTGGAGCAGATGCCTGAGAACCAGCGGCGCGCGATTCTCCTGCGCGAGTGGCAGGGCCTCTCCTACCGCGAGATCGCTGCGGAGCTCGAGCTCTCGCAGACGGCGGTGGAGACGCTCATCTTCCGCGCGCGGCGCTCGCTCGCGAAGGGCCTCGAAGAGCCGCCGGCGCCGGCGCAGAAGCGCCGCATGGTGCGCGGCGCGGACCTCGGCAACCTGCTCACCGGGCTCAAGTCGCTCCTCTTCGGCGGGGGCGCGGCGGCGGCGAAGGTGGCGGCGGTCGTCGCAGTCGTCAGCGCCGGCACGGTCGTCGTCGCGTCGCCGGCCCGGCATCACGCCCGGACACACACGCCGACTGCGCCGACGACTTCCGCTCCGGCGGTGCCCCCGCCGGTCTCCGGGCTCGCTTCCATCCGGCCTGCGCCTGCGCCCGCGCGTGTGCACGCAGCGCCGCGGCCGGCCGCCCGCGTCCCGGTACCCACATCCACCGGTACGCCCGCGCCGACGACCTCGGACACGGTCGTGCCGACTGCCCCTCCGGCTTCAGCGCCCGTCGCTGCTCCAGTCGATGCGCCGGTGACCGTGGGCAGCCGGGCTGCGGCGCAGAACCCGCCCGCGCCCGGCCGTCACGGCGGCGGCGGCTCCGGGGCGAGCGGAGCACAAGCCCCTCACGAGCGCGCCGGCTCAGGAACGAGCAGTTCGTCGTCCGCCGGCCAGGGTCAGGGGAACGGAGACGGCCAGGGCGGCCAGGGCAAAAACGGCGACTCAGGCCAGGGCCAGAGCGCCGGCCAGGGCCAGGCCCAGGCCTCGACCGACCCGTCGAGCGGCAGCGGGTCCACGCCGCCGCCGCCCGCCGGCGGATCGAGCACCGGCGGGAACGGCGGCAATGGTCAAGGCAACGGCCAGGGCGGCGGCCACGGCCACTAGGCACACCGCGCCTCAGGCGGCGCTTGCGAGCTCGTCGCCGAGCTCGAGCTGGAGCCGCATGAGCGCCTCGGTCTCGAGCTGACGCACGCGCTCGCGGGTCAGTCCGAGCTCCTTGCCGATCGTCTCCAGTGAAGCCGACTCGCCTCCGAAGCCGAAGCGCAGCTCGATGATCCGGCGCTGGCGCTCGGGCAGCTCCGCCACCGCGCGCTGGACGCGCTGGCGCCGGAGGGCGTCCGCGGCCTCCTCGACCGGATCGGCCGAGCTCTCGTCGGCGAACAGATCGCCGAGCTCGGAGTCGCTGTCGGAGCCGAGGCCCTGGTTGAGCGAGACCGAGTCGACCGCGTCGAGCGCCTCCTCCACGTGCTCCTTCTTGAGGCGTGTGGCGTCGGCGAGCTCGTCGATGGTCGCCTCGCGGCCCAGCTTGGCCTGAAGCTCCGCGGACGCGCGGTTCAGCTTGATGCGGCGCTCCTGGACGTGGACCGGGATGCGGATCGTCTTCGACTGGTTCGCGACCGCGCGCTGGCAGGCCTGACGGATCCACCAGGTCGCATACGTCGAGAACTTGTAGCCCTTGCGCCAGTCGAACTTCTCCGCGGCGCGGTTCAGGCCGATGACGCCCTCCTGGATCAGGTCGAGGAGCGGGACATCGTGGCCCTGATAGCGCTTCGCGATGGAGACGACGAGGCGGAGGTTGGAGTTGATCATCCGCTCCTTGGCCGCCAGGTCGCCGGTCTCGATGCGCTTGGCGAGCATGACTTCGTCGGCCGCGGTGAGCAGCTTGTGCCGGCCGGCCGCGTCCATGAAGAGCTGGAGCGGGTCGAGCGTGCCCGTCGCAGCAGGCGCAGCCTCGGCCGCCGTGATCGGGGCGCGGACGGTCACGTCGCGCTCGTCGAGGGCGGTCTGGAGGGCCGCGATCTCGTCGTCGGCCAGGTCGTGCTCGTCGGCGAACGCCTCGAGCTCCCGTTCCTCGATGAAACCGCGGTCGGCGGCCTCCTCGACGAGGCGCTCGGTAGGCGTCAAATCGTGCAGGTGCGTATCAGTCAGTGGAATCTTCCTCTTTCGGTCAGAGGGACCGCGCCGTTCGCGGGCCCCGAGGCCCCGGCGCGGGGCATGGCCCGCGATCTGCCGGTCGGCCCCTGTTCTCTACTTATAGAACGGGATACCACCCATGTCCATTCCCAGACATCGCATTTTTGCGATTTCCTAACAGCGGGGCAACGTTCAAGGCCCACCTTCCTGGTTCAAACCCGGAATCCTCCGGCCGAGACCCATTCAACAGCACGAGGATTAGCGACGGATGAGAATCCCGATTCCTCGGGCGCGCCGCACTAAACTGTCGCCGCCGGGCCGACGTAGCTCAGCTGGTAGAGCACTTCACTCGTAATGAAGGGGTCCGCGGTTCGAATCCGCGCGTCGGCTTCTCATCATCTTCCTACGCAGCCTCCGCCTTCTATAGGAGAGAATCGCGACGGACAATGATCCGCCGGCGCCGCCTACTCCTTTTCAGCCTCGTGGTGCTCGCCGGGATCGTCCCCGCGGCACCAGCGCTGGCGAAGACCGTCCCCGGAGCCGCGCCCTTCCGCGTCGTCATTCTCGACCACATGGCCGGCTGGCAGCTGCGCCAGTTCGCGCGTCACGGCGCCATCGGCCTGCTCGTGCCCGGCACGGGCCCGACGACGAACCGCCGCCAGGCGCTCGCGCAGCTCGTACGTGGTGTCCGGGAGAACTCGTACCTCGGCGGCGTCCCGAGCGGGCCGCCGCTCCTGTCCGCGAGCGCGGCGACCGGCACGCCGAGCCGACCGCGCACGATCATCGTCACGCTGCCGCCGAAGAGCGACACGCCCGTTCAGAACGACAAGCGCTACTACGTCGTCGTCCTTGGCGGAGGATTCCACGGCTTGCTCGTCTCGCGGACGACGCGCATCCCCGGTCTCGTGTCGATCGTCGACATCGAGCCGACCGCGCTCGGCCATCAGCGTGGCTCGCTGACGTCGATGCCTGCGCCGCGCGCGGTCGCGACGTTGAAGACCCTCAACGCGCAGATCCACGCGAACAACCGGCTGAAGCTCGCCGCGCTCATCATCCTCGCGTGTCTCGCGCTGCTCCTCGCCGCCGTCCGGCCGCGCGCCGCGCTCACCTTGGTGCCCGCCGCGCTTCTCGCGAGCATCGGGCTCGGTGCGGCGGAGGTGACGAACGAGGTCACGATCCTCGCCGTGCTCATCGTCGTGAGCGTTGGAGGAGGACTGTGGCTCGCCCGCGTCTGCCGGACGGACGGTCGGCTGCTGCTGCTTTTCCTCGGCGTGATCCTGCTCCACTTCTATCTCTTCGCGGTGCGGCCGGAGTGGGTGGCGCTGACGCCGCTCGGGCCGACGCAAAACTCGCGCTTCTGGGGGATCGGCAACCAGCTCGAGACGCTGCTGCTTGCACCGCTGCTCGCCGGCGCGGCGATTGCCGCGCGCAAGTTCGGCGCACTCGGCTTCGCCGCGTTCGGTGTCCTCGGGCTCTTCCTGATGACGGATAACCGCTTCGGATCGGACGGCGGCGGCGCGATCGTGCTCGGCGTCGCGCTTGCGTTCCTCGGCGCGCGCATGCTGCGGCTCGGGACGCGCGGCTTCCTCATGCTGCTCGGCATCGCGGCGGCGATCGTGCTGAAGGTCGTGTCGTCGAACCTCAGTGCGGCGGGACCGGACCACTTCCGAAGTGCATTCGGCCGCGGCTTCTCCGGCCTGTGGGCCGTGGCCGAGGATCGCGTGCCGCTGTCGTACCTGCCGGCGCTGCACAACTGGCCGTTGGTGATGCCGCTTGGGCTCTGGTTCCTCGTCACGTTCGCCGTCGGGCTCTCGGTCGCGCGCCACCGGCCGACGCGCGACTTCGTCCTCACGATGGGCCTCGCCGTCGTCGTGTCGCTGCTCGTCAACGACTCGGCCATGTACGAGCTCACCTGCGGTGTCGCCGTGCTCGGCGCACTCATCCGGTTCGTCCCCGCGCCGGCGGTGCCGATCACCGTGCTCTCGCTCGTGCGCGCAGCGCTCCCGCGCGCTCCCGCGCGGGCGGCGGTCGAAGTCGCAGACGATTAGGAGGTGAGGCGCTGTGCGCGCCGGTGCGCGAGGTTGCCGTTGACGGCGACCTCGGCGGTCAGGGCCGCATCGAGATCGGCGACATGTGGCGTGAGCGGCGTCGCGCAGTACGGGCACGCCTGCCAGAGCGGGTCGAGCGCCGAGTCGCAGGACCGGCACTGCTCACGGAGCCGCGTCGTGCAGACGGGGCAGACGAGGTAGTCCGACTCGACCTCTGTCAGGCACACCGGGCAGTGCGGCGCCCCCTGGAGCAGGCGGCCGCGGAGCGCGCGGAGCTCCACCTCGCGGGCATGCGCGTCCGCGAGGGTCTCGGGCGGGCGAAACAGGAGGTAGACGAGGGGGCCGACGTAGGGGAGCCCGACGCCGAGCGCGGTCGACAAGCCCACGAGCCACTCGTCGTCGATGCGCCGGCGCGCGTCGCGGTAGACGCGGAAGGCGAGGCCGAGCCAGAGCACGACCGCAAACAGGATGAGCACGTTCCCGGCGACCGAGAGGGCGCTCGAGTGCAGTGCGCTGTGAATGGACCCGAACGCTGACCCCGTCATTCGCGTTCTACTGTTGCCCGCAACGCGCCGGGAGAAACCCATGGAGACTATGGCCATGGAGGCAGCCCTGCGCGCCGTCCACGTCCTCGCCGCCGCGGTCTGGGTTGGCGGGACGGTCGCGCTCGTGTTCGTCGCCGTGCCGCCGGTGCAACGCCTGGAGGGAGAGGCCCGGGCGCGGCTGCTGCGCGAGTTCGGACGTCGCTGGCGCCCGATCGGCTGGAGCGCGCTCGGCCTCGCCGTCCTCACCGGCCTCGGCCTGGCGGCGTACGATCACGCCTTCGACAGGGCGCCGTCGTCGTTCGACTGGGTGCTGGCGGTGAAGGGCGCGCTCGTCGGGCTCCTCGTCGCCGGCGCGTA
>Ga0307374_10011139_pt1 | contig 12863 bp, 14 predicted proteins | sample OX3MG_FD_202532 | JGI IMG/M metagenome (GOLD analysis project Ga0307374, IMG submission 202532) | Soil microbial communities from Risofladan, Vaasa, Finland - OX-3 | ecosystem: Environmental > Terrestrial > Soil > Coastal area > Acid sulfate soil | place: Finland: Risofladan, Vaasa | collected...
AGAGCGAAATCTATTTCGCTGTGTCGCCTCGCGGATTTTCATCCGCGAGTAAATCGGGACGATTGCGGCGCGTTTTTTCGAGCGCTTGGCGATGGCGCCACTGTCGGATTTGTTCGTGATTTCCGCTCATGAGGATTTCGGGAACTTCCCAACCGCGGAAATTCTGGGGCCGTGTGTAATGAGGATAATCGAGAATGCCGCGGTTCGCTGGTTCATGTGCCGCGATCCGCGTCTCAGTCGCTTCCGGCATGTAAGGGATTTGCTCGCTGGTTCCTTGTTTGTCGTGAATGGCGGAAAAGGATTCGTTTTCAGCGGAATCTTCGTTGCCAAGCGCGCCGGGAATCAACCGCGTCACCGCGTCGAGCACCATCGCCGCAGGCAATTCGCCGCCGGAGAGCACAAAATCGCCAACGGAAATTTCATCGGTGACGAGATGCTCGGCCACACGTTCATCGACGCCTTCGTAACGCCCGCAAATCAAAATCACGCGTTCGAGTTGCGAAAATCTTCGCACCATCTCTTGCCGAAAGAGTTTGCCAGACGCAGACAGTAGGATGATTGCAGTTTTCGCTGGAGCTCCGCGCGTTGGCGCTTCCTTCACCGGGCCGACCAACGACTCGACCGCGTCAAAGAGCGGCTCGGGCTTGAGCACCATTCCTTCTCCGCCGCCGAACGGCCGGTCGTCCACTGTACGGTGACGGTCGTGCGTGAACGTTCGCAGATCGTGAATCGCGATGTCGATCAGTTTCGCTTCGCGCGCCCGCCGCACAATTCCGTAATCCAGCGGCCCGTGAAAAAACTCCGGGAAAATCGTAATCAGATCGAAACGCATCGCAATGGAATCTTACCTTAGTCGCGTTTCCGTCCGCGCGGTTTCTACGTTTGATTCAGGTCGCGGAGGCCTTCGGGGAGGACGACTTCGATGCGGCGCACAGCGGTGTCGATGCGCGTGCAGATTTCCGTGGCGAGAGGAATCAGCAATTCGCCGTGAGGCGTGGCGACGACGAGGACCGGCGTGCCCGCGACCGCTTCACCCGTGGATTGCACGTCGCGAACGTCTCCCAGTTTTTCCGGCGCACTGCTCATGTTGGCTTGAAAAACTTCACAGCCAATCAAATCCGTGACGAAGTAGCTGCCTGCCGTCAGAACCACGCGCTCGGAAAGCGGAATTTGAATTTGGAGGCCGACGAAGCGTTCCGCGTCGGAGATGGAATCCGAGCCTTCAAAAAGAAAAATCGCCTGCCCGTTATGCAGCCAGCATTCGCGAATCGCGACGCGCCGCGGAGGATTCTTTCCGTCCCACAATTCCGCGTAAGTGAGCTGCGTGAGCCGCTCGGGAAAATCAGTGAGAATTTCCGCCGCAACTTCGCCGCGACGTCCGCGAGCACGCAGAATTCGGGCGAGTGTGACGCGACTGGCCGGGGAGTCCGCCACGCTATTCCAGAATTTCCAGAGTGAATCGCTTCTTCAATTTCATTCCAGCCGCGCCCAGCAGCGTGCGGATGGATTTGGCGGTGCGGCCCTGCCGCCCGATCACTTTCCCCAGGTCATCCGGTGCGACACGCAATTCGAGGACGGTGACTTGCTCGCCTTCGATGGAGTTCACAGCCACCTGTTCGGGATGATCGACAAGAGCTTTAGCAATTTGCTCGACAAGTTCCTTCATCATGAGAAACCTCCGGACGTTCGCTGGGTCCGGGCGGAAAATCCGCTGAGGCTTAAATCTGGCGCTGAAGTTCAAGACCCTGAAGAGTACGATGCTTTATGCGATTTTTTGGTTACGCAAGAAGCTGCGGACGGTGTCGCTGGGCTGGGCGCCGCAACCGAGCCAGTATTTCACGCGCTCGGCGTCGAGCTTAACGATCGCAGGATTCTTCAGAGGATCGTATGTCCCCACGATTTCAACGAAACGGCCGTCGCGCGGGCGCGTCTTCTCGATCACCACCACGCGATAGGCGGGCTGCTTCTTTTTTCCAATGCGGGACAATCGGATCATCAACACTTCGTTATATCCTCCAAAATTGCAGCTCGATTATAGCGTAAGCAGCGAAATTCCCAAAGCGCGGAAAACAGGGGCCTGCCTAAAGGCCTTGTGTACGTGGTTTTCGCAACGCTAGTTGCTCAGGCCGCCGCGGAGCTTGCCGAGGCCGCGCATTTTGCCCTTCATGGTGTTGCCGTACATTTTCATCATGCGGCGCATTTCGTTGTACTGCTTGAGAACTTCGTTGACTTCCTGAACAGTGGTGCCGCTGCCGCGCGCGATGCGCTTGCGGCGTTTGCCGTCGATCAGATTATGGTCGTCGCGCTCGGCGGAAGTCATGGAATTGATGATGGCTTCGGCGACTTTCAGGCGGGTCTCGTCGATAGCCGTGTCTTTTGGCAATTTGGCGAAGGGGCCGATTTTTGGGAGCATGCCCATGAGCTGCTCGAGCGAGCCCATTTTGCGAATCTGTTTCAATTGGTCGCGGAAATCCTCGAGTGAGAATTCGTCGTGCTCGAGTTTGCGCTGAAGCTCGCGGGCCTGTTTCTCGTCGATAGTTTTCTCGGCTTTTTCGATGAGCGTGAGGACGTCGCCCATGCCGAGGATGCGCGAGATGATGCGGTCAGGATGAAACTGCTCGATGGCGTCGTATTTTTCGCCGATGCCCGCGAATTTTACGGGCGCGCCAGTGACTTTGCGAATGGAGAGTGCCGCGCCGCCGCGCGCATCGCCGTCGAGCTTGGTGAGAATCACGCCGGTGACGCCGAGGCGCTTGTGGAATTCGCCGGCGGAGCGAACCGCGTCCTGGCCGATCATGGCGTCGGCGACGAAGAGAATTTCCGAGGGCGAAAGTTCTTTTTTCAATAGCGAAAGCTCGTTCATCAATTCGTCGTCGATGTGCAGACGGCCAGCGGTGTCAACGAGAACCACGTCGTAGGCAGAGAGTTTTGCTTCGCGCATCGCGCCGCGAACGATTTCGAGCGGCTTGTCGGTACCAGCGCCGGGCCAGACAGGAGTATGAGTGGCTTTGGCGACTTGCGCGAGTTGCTCGCGCGCGGCGGGACGATACACGTCGGTGGAAACGACGATGGGACGATGCCCATTGTGGCTGAGCCACTTGCCGAGCTTGCCAGTCGTTGTCGTTTTGCCGGAGCCTTGCAGGCCGATGATGAGCCAGACCGACGGCGGGCGCGAAGCGAATTGCATGCGCACTTCTTTGCCGAGAAGCTCGGTCAATTCGTCGCGAACGATTTTGACGACCTGCTGATCGGGCGAAAGTTGCAGGAGGACTTCGGAGCCGAGGGCCTTTTCGCGGATGTGCGCGATGATTTCGTCGACGACGCCAAGATTTACGTCGGCATCGAGGAGTGCTTCACGAATTTGCGCAAGGCCGGCGTCGAGATGCTCTTCGGTGAGCTTGCCCTGGCCGCGAAGATTCTTGAACGCGCGCTGAAGTTTGTCGGTGAGATTTTCAAACATGGCTTAGACGAGACCTGTTTGCAAAAAAGTCGCTGCTTGTAGCGAAGTGTCCGGTAATTTTAAAAACGCAAAAAAGTGGCGATTAGAAACATGGTTAACCATTTGTTTTGTGGGAGTTAGCTCGATGTCTAATTCCGGACAGTGGATTAGAAAACGGCGACCAGTGGTGAGTGGCTGGCGGAATTCACCGGGGGCGTCTAAGTCGGTCACGAAAATCGCGGACGCGATGCCGCTTTTTGCACACCTGTGGTCCACACCGTTGCGATGAAGAACTGGGTTGGTATAGCAGCTTGCGGTCATGGTCATCTTGGTCACAAATTAGCGTAGCACGAAGACGAGAATTTTTCAGGATGGCGTAGCTGTATATGAGCGCTATTTGAAGTGGATGCTTAGGACGGGGTGGAGTTCGATAGCGTTGGGGGCGACGTCGCGCTGCTTGTGGAAGAAGTCGAAGAAGGCTACTCCGGTGACGTCGACGATGACGGTGCCGGGGACGTTTTGGAAGCCGCTTGTGGGAGGTATTCCGAAACGGGATTCGAGTTCGCGGCGCGCGGATTCAAATGAAGAGGCGTAGTGCGAGGAGCACGCGCCAGAACAATCCTGCGAAGGAATCTCCGCAATCATGGTGGCGCTGGGATCATTCAGGTCGGTGAGGATGAGGTGGAAGTCGCGATCGCTTTCTTCCTTGATGGCGATGAGCTGCGCGCGGACGGTGAAGGCCTGGAATTCGAGCGGCGCGATGCGCGAGTCGGACGGGAGCGTCGATGGCGCGGGCTGGGAAGTGAGCCAGGCGACAGTCGTGGGGCGCGGCGAGAAATTGACGCTGGCGGCGTCCGCGTCGCTGAGAGTTTTGACGGCCCAGCGTTCGGTGCCGCAGGGCGCGCCGCAGGTGATGTAGTTTTGCGATCGGCCGGTGGTTGGGCGCTGAAGATAGCTCTGGCGGTAAAGGTAGAGCGCGACAAGAATGATGAGGATTGCGAGGGAGATTAGGCGGCGTTGTTGGCGGCGAGTCATTGTTGAATGGTCATTGTTGAAGGGTCACTGTTGCGAGATCATTCTCTGTACGGCTGCTTTGTCTGGCCCCTGTGTCCAATGTCCACGTTACGATGGCCCGGAGTGAGCGTCAATTTCAAATGATTGAAGTATAAACGGTGCGTTCCTTGACCGGGTGTGGAGGGTCGAATACACTAGTTGTTTCGCCTGGAGATTTTGAACCGGGCAGAGGCGCGTGAAGCGTCCATTTAATGATTTTTTAAGGAGAATATCGCTTGGTAAAGCGTACGTTTCAACCGCATGTCCGGCGGCGACACAAGAAGCATGGCTTTCGCGCGCGAATGAAGACCAAGGGCGGGAAGAAAGTTCTGGCGCGACGCCGCAAAAAGGGACGCCACAGCATCACGCGCGTCTGACGGTTCGACATGGCCGATGGCGGAGAGTCGCGGACCGGAGGAACGCGCCGCGAGCGGACTGGCGCTAATGCGGACACGCGCGATGCTTCCCTCACTGGTGCGTCCTTCACAAAAGGCATTCATTCTAAGCGCAATTTGCCGCGCGAATGGCGGTTGGTGCGGCGCGCGGAATTCGAGGCGGTGTACCGCGAAGGTCGGCGGCGGTCGAGCGCGAACTTCCTGATTTTTCTGCGTGCCAACGGATTGACGCGAAACCGCTTTGGGATGAGCGTGAAGAAGGCGCTGGGCAACGCCGTGATGCGCAATCGAATCCGAAGGCGCATCCGGGAAATTCTGCGATTACATCGCGAGGAGATTCTACCGGGATGGGACGTGGTGATACATCCGAGCTGGTCCGTGGCAACGCTCGAGTTTACGAAACTCGAGACGGAGTTGCTGGCGCTGCTGCCGCGCGAGAAGCGAGCAGCGAAGTGACGCGCAAAAACGCTGCGCATCGGGGGTTCAGGTGGCTCGCGCTGGCGTGCGTGCGCGGGTATCAGATTTTTCTCGGGCCTTTTTTTGGTGGTAGCTGCAAGTTTGAGCCTTCCTGTTCGCATTACACCTACGAAGCAGTCGAGCGATTTGGCGCGCGGCGCGGAGCGTGGCTGGGGCTGAAGCGATTTTTGCGTTGCCGGCCGTTTTCAGCAGGCGGATATGATCCCGTGCCGGAAATATCGCCAGAAAATGGACCCAACAGACAGGCCGCCGCGAAGACGGCGGAGGTCGCGAATTGAAATTGAGCGACGAGCAGCGCGCCGGCCTGGCCCTGGTGCTGATGGTTGTTGTGTTGGCGCTATGGTCAAAATTTTATAAGCCGGTTGTTCCGCCGAAACCAGCCTCCGTAAATTCTCCCGCCGCGAATGTTCAGCAGCCATCCAGCGTCGGGCCAGGACTGGGGAATGAGCAAGCCCAGAGCGCGCAAGCGAGCGGTACGCCTGCCGCGACGACGGTTCCGGTAAAAGAAGCTAAAGCGGAGCAGACGATCACGGTGGAGAGCGGGCTGTATCGCGTGGAGCTGTCGAATCGCGGCGGCGTGGCGCGAAGCTGGACGCTTGAGAAATATCACGACAACGAAAAACCTCCGAAGCCGCTGGATCTAGTGAATACCGCGGCGGGGGAACAGCTTAAGGCGTGGCCGCTCTCCATCCGCTTGGAAGATCCGAAGTTGGATGCGGAGGCGAATTCCGCGTTGTATACCGTGACGCCCGCGTCGGCGACGACGTTGAAAGCTCCGGCCGAAGTGGATTTCGAATGGAGCGACGGGCATCTGCAAGTCTCGAAACACTTGAAATTTGGTGTTGGTTACGAAGTGGAATTGAGCGTGTCGGCAGAGCTCGACGGGAAACCGCTGCCCGTCGGAGTGGCGTGGCGCGGCGGGTTCGGGGATCAGTCTGTGTCCAGCGCGGCGGCGCTTGTGGAAGTGTTCTACAGCGAAAACGGCAAGATCGAATATTTCAACTACAAGAAATTGGGGATCAAGGACCATCAGGACCAGCCGGCGCAAGTGAATGGATTCATGGAAGCGGCCGGAATTGAAGATACTTTTTTCACGGCGGCGTTTCTGTCGAATCAGCCGGGTATGACGTTGTGGGATTGGACGCAACAGCACAGCTTCACGGAAAGCGGAAAAACGACGCAGGAGCCTGTGGCGGAAATGGCCGCGGGCCCCCAAACGCCGGGCCCATGGGACGTGCGGTTGTACGTGGGGCCAAAAGATTTAACAGAACTTGGGAAGCTGAATCCGCGGCTGACGGGCTTGGTGCAGTTTGGGTACATGAGTTTTCTCGCGAAGCCGCTGCTGTTGGTTCTGAAGTGGATCTACAAATACGTTCCGAATTATGGCTGGGCGATCATTCTGCTGACGTTGGCCATCAACATGGCGCTTTTTCCGCTGAAGGTGAAGAGCTGGCATTCGATGAAGCGAATGCAAAAGGCCATGCCTCGTATCAAAGCGATTCAAGAAAAATATAAAAAGTATTCGATGCGAGACCCGCGGCGGAAAGGCATGCAGGAAGAGATGTCCGCGATATACAAGGAAGAAGGCGCAAATCCCGTCGGAGGATGCCTGCCGCAACTGATTCAAATGCCGATCTGGTTTGCGCTGTATCGCATGCTGCAATATTCGATCGAGTTGCGGCACGCGCCGTGGATTGGCTGGATCCACGATTTGTCGGCGCGCGATCCGTATTTCATTTTGCCGATCTTGATGACTGTGGCGATGTATTACATGACGAAAATGACGCCGCAGACGGTGACCGATCCAGCGCAACAGAAGATGATGATGCTGATGCCGCTGGCGTTTGGGATTTTCCTGTTCATGTATTCGAGCGGGTTGGTACTTTATATTTTTACGAGCAGCGTGGTTGGAATTGCGCAGCAATTGTATTTGAACCGCAATGATCCCCTTCCTAGTAATAGTCCGTTCAAAAATAAGCCTCTGAAAGCCTGAAAGGCAGTGACGAGCAAAAACGAAAAGCGGAAACGGAACCCGAAAAGAGAAACGTAGAGCTTGTTTTCCAATAGAAGCAAATTCCTCATTCCGTAACGGCATCCAGAAAGTAAACAGCGGCATGCGCGGCCTCGGTTCGCAAACATTTTTCTCCTCGGGTCAAGACGAGCTGGCCGATAACTTCGAGCGGCCTCTACAAACACAACCACCAGCAAAACTTCACGGCAATTCGAGCAGGTAGCCGGCTTTGCCGACGTTGAAGCAGCGCGTGCGGCCAAGTTGGTCGCTTTTGCCCGCGCATTCGTGAATGTGACCACAGAAAAGCATTTCTGGCCGCTCGCGTTCAACCCATTCGCGGAGCGTACGGCTGCCCGCGTGCTTGCCGGGCGCGAACTCGTCGAGTTTGGTACCGTACGGCGGGAAATGGACGACCAGGTACAGCGGCGCGAGGCCGTTGAAGGCGGCGAGGGCTTCGGCGATTTGCTCTTCGGTGTATTCGCCGGGCGTGTTGAACGGCGTTGGATTGCTATAGCCGAGGCCGGCCCAGTTGGTCGAGCCGAGATGGCGAATCTGGCGATGAAAATCCGTGAGGCCGAAACGCGCACAGAAGTCGCGCGTGTCGTCGGCGGTTTCGTGGTTGCCCGGCAGGACCCAAACACGTTCCCCTTGTTTTTGGAGTATTGCGCCGCAGCGGTCGAGGCCGCGGCGGAAGGTCGAGAGATCGCCAGCAGCAATGTAAATATCAGCGGGCTGGCTGATGGCGCGCTCGAGGGACTTCACGTCGCCGTGAATGTCGCTGAAGATTTGAATTTTCATCTGGAATGCTCGGGGGAGTTTTGAGAAGTGGTGGCATGCGGCAAAATGCCACCGCGCACCCAGCCATAATGCAGCAGATGGCCCTGCGAATCGAAAGTGACGGCGAAAGTGAAAGGCATCGGCCCATTGCGCGCGTTGCCCTCGAAAAAGCGCGGGTCCGCATACTCCACAATGTTTTGATCGCCAGCAGCCATGAAGCGGAACACAGGGAAGCGCGCGAACCAGAGGTAGGTGCGAACCGGTTCGAGGCGCGCCGCCTCTTTGGTGAACCGGTTGGGCGCAGAATCTGGGACGAAGCGAAAATTCGGACGGCTCGCGTCGCGAAGCGAAAAACTGGACTGATAGACGCCGTCGGGCGTGAGAACCATGCCGTTCCAGTCGAGGAAAGAGGGCGGCAGCGGAAGTGCTCCGATTTTTTCGGTAGCGATGTGATGGCTGGCGGCGAATGCGCGGACGCGCGATATTGCGACGCCATGCGCGACGCCGCACGCAATGATATACGTGCAGGCGACATAAAAACCGACGCGGCACCAACTGGCGCGCGAGATGCGGCTGCCCCAGCCGTTGAGAGCGGGAAGGAAAAACAACACGACGAAAATCGCAGCGGCGACGATTACGACCGAAGGAGAAAAAGGAAATGAGGCGGCGCGCGCGAGGGACCATGCACCCAGCGTGAGAACGGTGCAAAAGCCCCACGCCTTGGTGGCGCGATTTGTTGCGCCTTCGCGGCCTTGATGCACCCAGGCGGCGAGTTGTGGAAGCAAAATCAGCGCGGTGAAAACGAGGTCGATGATGAAAAGGAAATCCCAGGCGACGCGATCCTTCGAGAAGGGGTTGAGCATACGCGTCCCAAAGGACGTGAGGCCGTCGAGGATGATATGGCTGGCGATTCCTGCGGCGTAAATCAAAAACAGCATGGCGAAGGATGGGCAATCGAGGTCGTCGCGATGCTTGCGCTTGGCATACCACCGTACGGAGGCGCGCGTGATCCATGCGAGAGCAGCGGCGAAAATCGGCAGGCCGATGAAGGAATGCGTGAAGCCGCGATGATAACGCGCGATGGCCAGGGGATCGCGTGAGAACGCGTCAACGAAAACGTCCACGTCCGGGAAAACGGCACCAAAAGTCGCGGCGAAGACGGCAATGCGAGCCGTAGATTCGTTTGACCGATTGGACGAAGAGCGCTTCGCGAAAAATCCTTTGCCGATGAGCGCGCCAGCGATGCCGTGTGTGACCGGGTCCATGAAAGATAGACAGTTTATAGCAAATGGCGGTCGAAGTTGCGGACGGGATCTTCGGGGTTGGGACCGAGTGGCAGTTCAAAAGATTTGGATCAACGGAGAGCGCTTGGGGAGGACTTCGCCGATTTGGGAGGCGGGGATTTGGCGGCGCTGAAGCTCGGCGCAGAGGGCGGCGGCATGTTCCGGGGCGATGGCGATGAGGAGGCCGCCGGAAGTTTGCGGGTCGAAGAGGAGGGCGCGGGAATCTTCATCGACATTTGCGGAAAATTCGACGCAGGGTGCGACGAATTCGCGATTGCTCCTGAGGCCGCCAGCAAGAAAGCCGGCGTGGGCTGCTTCGCGAGCGCCGGGCAGACACGGGATCTTTGCATGGTCGATGCGAAGCGAAACGGCGCTGCCAGCGGCCATTTCGCGCGCGTGGCCGAGAAGGCCGAAGCCGGTGACGTCGGTGACGGCGTGAATGGGCGGATCATTGTGGGCGGATTTTTCAATTTCATGCAAAACTTCGGCGGCGTCGCGATTGAGGCGTGTCATGGAGGCGATGACGGCTTCGACGGAGCCGGCGGGAGACTTTCCTGCCTTGAGCGCCGTGGCGATCACGCCGGTGCCGATGGGCTTTGTGAGAATTAAAATATCGCCTGGGCGCGCGCCGACGTTGCGCCAGATATTATTTGGGTTGATGACGCCGGTAACGGCGTAGCCGAATTTCAAATCATCGTCGCGAACCGAATGTCCGCCGACGATCGTGCAACTGGCCTCGTCCATTTTCGAAAGGCCGCCGCGGAGGATTTGTTCCAGAACGGTGGCGTCACCATCGGCGGGAAATCCCACAATCGAGAGCGCGGAAACGGGGCGGCCGCCCATGGCGTAGACGTCGCTGAGCGAGTTTGCGGCGGCGATTTGGCCGAACGTGAATGGATCGTCGGCGATGGGCGTGAGGAAATCGACGGTCTGCACGAGCGCGAGGTCGGCGGTGAGTTGATACACCCCTGCGTCGTCGCTGGTGTCGAAACCAACGAGCAGATTCGGATCAGTCGGCCGCGGCAAACGGCGAAGCACGGAGTCCAAAAGACCTGGACTCAGCTTGGCCGCTCAACCAGCGGCCTTGGCGGCGGACGTCAGACGCACAGGATCTGCCAAGGCGCTTCTCTCCTCACTATTCGAGCCGGATGATTATACGCTGGGCAGCCTGCGAAAAAATAATGCGCTTGGCATGGCGCGCTCGAGAAAACCAGGAGCCGCCGCACATGCGCGGCCCGACCTTTTAGTCGGGTCCTACAAGAGCAAAGGCTGATGCGGTCTGCGGCTGCACTGCCAGATAATCGAAGTTGGTACGGTGGCTCCTGAAGTGCGCCGCTCGGCTCTGTATAAATGGGACACGCGCGTGCTGGAAGCGATTTCCTTTGTTCAAAGAGCAAAGTAACATACAGAATGCGTATGAAAACCACGACAAAATGGAAAATCGTTGCTGCGGTGGTTTTTGCGGCGTTGGCGATTCTGCTGCCGGAGGTGGTCTCCGCCGGTTGGCACGCGGTTCATGGCCGAACGGTGGAATTTCGGGGATGGAAGATTACCGTGCCGTTCGAATGGTATGCCGTGCGGCGCGGTGAAGGAATGAGCGTGGAGCGAATGTCGCGTTTGTCGTGGCAAAAAGATCCAGTGGCGACTTTTCTGCCGATTCACTTCACGAAAACGTATTCGTTTAACTACAACGTGTTTGGTGGAGTGCAGGAGAAACTCCTGCACTCCGAAGGATATTCCACGGGGCCGCAACGGGATATACATCTGGGTGGTCAAGACGGGCGCTGCTGGACATTTACTTCGAAGGCGGACCGTGAACAGCTTTGGATTAGTTGCGTGGTGCCGAAAGATTTGACGTCGGTCGACTATATCGGCCCTGAGGCGTACGCAAATGATTTTTTCTCGCTGCTCGGCAATATTGAGCGGGTCACACCTGGGAGCTGATTCCTTCTGGTCTTAACTTTAGTCTGAACGAATCGCCATTCCACGAATCGCAGGCCGAAAACTTCAGGCGTGTTGTGCTTCGGCGTTGGAACGAATCGGAATAGCCAATGATTCCGATTCGTTTGCGCGCGAAAGCATGTGGCAATGGCCGTCCAGAATTCCTCCGGGCTGAATCACCAGACAAGGCGCGTGAATTTCCCCCGTGACGACGCCCTTGGACTGAATTTCGACGCGTTCCTTGGCGAAAATATGGCCATCGAACCGGCCCGCAATGGTCACATCGTTCGCGTCGATTTGGCCTTCAACATGGGCGTTTTCGCCAAGAAGCAGACCATGTTCGGACGCGATGCTGCCTTTCACGTGGCCGTCAACGCGAAACATTCCGGCGATGACCATCTTGCCCTCAATGGAAACGCCCTGATCAATAAAACCCGCCCACTCAGATGAACCGCCAGACTTTCCGCCTAGCCATTTTGCACCCACGGAATGCCTCCTCAGAAAAAGCAAGTATTCCGGATTATCTCGCAACGATCAGTTGATAGAGACGGTCGAGATCACCCTCGTTGTAGAACTCGACAATGACCTGTCCGGGATGTCCTTTGGTACAGGGATTGACGCTGACGCGGGTGCCGAGGACGCGTTGCAGCTCATCAATGGCAGCGCGAGTGTTGGCGTCGAGGGTGGAAGGCTCAGATGCGGCGCGGTGGCGGCGAGTGTGCGTGGCAAGGCGCTCGATTTGCCGAACAGTAAGATTGCCGCGAGCGGCGCGCCGCGCGGTTTCGGTGCGCAGCGGATGATCTTCAATCGCCAGCAGCGCGCGCGCGTGGCCTGCGGTAAGGCGGCCATCTTCGACCATTTCGCGAATTGCATTGTCGAGACGCAGAAGGCGAAGTGAGTTGGCGACCGTTACGCGTTCTTTGCCTGTGCGCTCCGCGGCTTCTTCTTGCGTCAGATGGAATTCCTGAATCAAGCGATCGAAGGCCTGGGCCTGCTCGATGGGGTTTAGATCCTCGCGCTGTAAGTTTTCGACCAGCGTGATTTCGATGGCCTTATCGTCGGGAACATCCTGAATGACGACGGGGACGCGATGCATGGAGACAAGTTGAGCCGCACGCCAACGGCGTTCCCCGGCGAGGAGCTGAAAGCGGGAGCCTCGCCTGCGCACAACGAGAGGTTGGATGATACCCGTGCGGCGAATCGAATGTGCCAACTCGTCAAGCGCCGATTGCGCGAAGCGCGTTCGCGGCTGATAGGGGCTCGGGTCGATCAGGTCAATGTCCACTTGAAGAACGGCCCCCGCAGAATCAGCGGTGCGTGCAGGCGCTACGGCGGCGGCCGCTGATGACTGTGGGCCAGCAGCGTGGCTACTCGGCGGCTCCTGCGGCGTTGCTTCGGGCTCGCGTATCAGCGCGCTCAGTCCCCTGCCCAACGCGTTTCTGGTCATTGGCGATGACCTCCTTTGCGAGTTGAATGTAGCTTTCGGC
>Ga0307374_10011141_pt1 | contig 12863 bp, 8 predicted proteins | sample OX3MG_FD_202532 | JGI IMG/M metagenome (GOLD analysis project Ga0307374, IMG submission 202532) | Soil microbial communities from Risofladan, Vaasa, Finland - OX-3 | ecosystem: Environmental > Terrestrial > Soil > Coastal area > Acid sulfate soil | place: Finland: Risofladan, Vaasa | collected...
GGCCAGAAGCCAATTCTCGATCGTGGGGTACATACCGCCGCGCTTGACCATCACCGGTTTGTTGGAGCGGCCCGCCTCGCGCAAGAGAGCATAGTTTTGCATATTCCGGGCGCCGATTTGCAGGAGGTCGGCGTAGGAGGCCACTAACTCCATGTCATGAGGGTCCATGACCTCGGTCACGATGGCCAAGCCAAACCGCTCCCGCGCCTCGGCCAGGATCTTCAGGCCGTCCTCGCCATGACCCTGGAAATCGTATGGGGAGGTTCTCGGCTTATACGCCCCTCCGCGAAGAATGGTGGCCCCAGCGGCGGCGACCGCCTCGGCGGTCTCCAGCAGTTGCTCTCGGGTCTCCACCGAGCACGGCCCCGCCATCACCGCCACGCGCGGGCCGCCGATCTCCACCTGGCCCACCTTGACGATCGTGGATTCGGCCTGAAACTGGCGGCTGGCCAGTTTGTACCGAGAGGTAATGGGAACCACCCGCTCAACGCATTCGAGCGCGCCCAGAGCCTCCGCGAGAACGGCTTTCCGGCTCTCTGGTACGCCAATGGCCCCAATCACCGTGTGTTCGGAGCCAGAGACGTTGGTCGCGAAGCCCAGATCGGTCAACCGGGATACCACATAATCACGATCGGCGGCGGCGGCTCCGATTTTCAGAATAATGATCACTCGCGCTTGCCTCTTGGGGTATGAGGTGACCTACGGCCCCGAAACCCCGTTCAGTCGGGACGGAGGGAGCCCAAACTCAGTCTTCTCGAAGTGTCGCACAAGGGCCGCCCTACACACAAGGCGGTCATGCACCACTTGCGGGGTTACCATCCCGCTCCGCCCACAACTGGGCGATCGCGGCGGCCGCCGCCTCATAATTGAAACCGCGCCTGGCCAGGAATCCTCCCATGCGGCGCCGAAACGTCTCTTCGTCCAGCCGTGCCATGGAGTGCAGGCGACGACGCCCGGCTTGCACCGCCATTTCAGCATCACCGCCGGAATCACTGGCGGCTAAGGTTTCTTCCACCACGTCACGGTCAATCCCCTTGCTCCGAAGTTCCTGCTCTAGCGACCGAGCCGAGCGTGGACTGAAAGTGACTCGATTCTCTACCCAGAGGGCGGCGAAACGGCGGTCGTCCAGCAGACCATGGCGTTCCAACTCTCCCAGGCATGCGTCTATGACCTCGGGATCGAACCGCTCGCGCCGCAAGCGGGCGCGCACCTCGGCCGAGGAGCGCGGTCGGTGGCCCAGAAACCGGTTGGCCAGAGTCAGCGCCTCGCTTATTCTCGCCGCGGCGCGCAGTTCGGCCAACTCCGCCTCGTCCAGTTCTTGCCCACGGGCCAGTCCCCGCTCCTCGGCCAGACGTTCAGGGATCGCGCCCAGCAGCGCGCCATCGACTTCAATCTCCAGGTATCCTTGTCTATGGGCGGAAGGAATCAGTTTGGTAATTGCCGCCATGCGCCCTACTTTCACTCCGATTCGAGGAATCCGCCTGATCGCCCTCTACGTAGTATGCCACGGGAGACACCGTATTCATGGGAGCACCTATGCATTATCCGACGCTTGACGGGTGCGCGGCGCCGCCGGTATGGTGTGCCTGGGTGTCGGAATTACCGCGACGGAGGCTCGCCGCATGAACACCAACTCCGCGACGCGGTTGCGGGCCGCCGCCGCCACGCAGCCCGAGTTTCCCCGAACAGTTGAACGCAGCCAGGGAAACGCATTCGCGCGCGCATTCCCGCTCCCTGCTTTACCGGCTCTCGATGTCGCAATCATCGCGTTGCTACTCATTGGGGGTCTGTTTCTGCGTCTGGTGGTGCTGGGAGATCGGCCCCTGCACCACGACGAAAGCCTGCATGCTACCTACTCCTGGTATTTGATGGGTAGGGCGAATCCGGAATATAACTACGACCCGATGATGCACGGGCCGCTTCAATTCCATATGATCGCGTTTTTCTATTCGCTGTTCGGGTCCAGCCCATTCACCGCGCGCCTGTGGTCCGTCACCTGTGGCACGGCACTGATCGCGGTCCCCCTTGTCCTCTATCGGCAACTGGGCCGCTGGACCACCCTCATCCTGATGACCATGCTGTGTCTGTCCCCAATCACGCTCTATTTCTCCCGCTTCGCCCGAGAGGACATGCAGTACGCGCTGTTCACCCTGTTGCTGGTGGTCTCGATCTTGCGTTTCGTGCTTGACTATCATGAGGGGAGAGAGTTGCACTATCGGTGGCTCTATGTCATCGCGACCGCCTTTATCATGGCCTATGCCGCCAAGGAGAGTATCTATCTCACCGCCGCCGTACTGGGGGCGTTCATCGGTGCGCAACTGGCCCTGGAACTGGTCGAGGGCGCCTGGTGGTCAGCCCCCGCCGCCGGAGTCGCCTTGATGGCCGCGGGCGCCCTGGGCCATCAATTGGGCGTCGCGGTGCTGGGCGCCTTGGTGATCGCGGCCGTGCTCATGATCCAGCTCTGGGTCAGTCCCAAATCCGGGATGGTCGCCGACGCCATGCGAGCGACCCCATGGCCGGCCTGGGCTATCGCCGGTTCGATTATCGTCCTCATGTTCGTCTTGCTCTACTGGCCAATCGGCGAGCCCCCCTCCTGGGCGTTCTTGCCGGGAAGCCATATCGTCCCTACCACCGTGGATATTCCCGGCCAGCCGCCCGGCAAACCATATTCGTATAGCACCGACGGGCTGCTCGGGGGACTACAGTATTGGCAGGAGCAGCAGCTGGTGGCCCGCGGCGGCCAGCCATGGTTCTATTACTTGCTGGTCATCCCCCTCTATGAGTGGACGATCGTGCCTTTCGGGATCATTGGCGCCGCGTTCATTCTGCGCCGTCGCCGGACCATGGTCAATCTGTTTCTCCTGTGGTGGACGTTCGCCACCTTTGTCATCTACGCCTACGCCTCGGAGAAAATGCCCTGGAACTCACTGCACCTCGTGGTCCCCCTGGCTACCTTGGCTGCTATCGGTCTCTATGTATCGATTACCCATGCCAAGCGATGGCTGAGGCGCCTGGCCATCGCGGCGGCCGCCATAACTACCCTGTTCACCGTGCATAACTCCGTCACCCTGGCCTATGTGACTGGGGCCAATCCGGTTGAGTACATGGTGTATGTTCAGACCTCCCAGGACGTACCGAACGTATACAACGAAATGCAGAAGCTGCAGACCCACCTGGGCACGGTCCTGCACATCCAGGTGGATAACGACGATACCTGGCCCTGGGCCTTTTACCTGCGCGATTCTACTCGCTGGGGGATTGATGGCTATCCCGCCACCCCTAAGGCGTACGGACTGGCCACCCAGCCTGTCCTCCTGGTGAGCGACACCAACTATCCCGCCCTGGCGACCTCGCTGTCCAATCACTACGTGGCCTTCCGCGAGAATCTCCGCTGGTGGAACCCCGAGGAATATAAGGCCGCGTACGTGGATCGGTTCAACGCCCAGGGGCAGCGCGACTCACGACTTCAGCGTTTGGGTTATTTCCTTAAGGACGTGGTGACTCCCAGCACCTGGGGCCATATCCTGCAGTGGGAAGTGCAGCGCCGCCCCTTCACCCCCACGGCCTGGGATAACTACGGGAATCAAACCGACTTCTACTTCTTGGTCGATAAGAAGTACGTGCAATTCCTTTCGCCCAAGTATCAACAAATGGCCCAGCAACAAATCGCGGCCCAGCAGCAAGCCGATCCGTTCATCAACAAGCTCCAAACCGTGACGGCGACTACGGCATATGGGCAGGGCGGATTGGCGGCCGGCGCCTTTACCAACGCCGGGCCAGTCGCCACCGATCCGCAAGGAGATCTGCTGGTTGGCGATCTGCAAGCGCATCGGATCGCCGTGCTGTCGCCTGCCGGGAAGCTTATTCGCCTGATCGGCGGTCCCGGCGCCGGTCCCGGCCAATTCAACGCTAAGTTCTCACCGGGGATTGGCGGCATCGCGGTAGCCGCCAATGGGAATATCTACGCCACCGATACCTGGGGCGAGCGCGTAGAGGAATTTTCACCCACCGGCACCTTCCTCCGCGCCTGGGGTCAGGGTAACTTAAACCAAACCGGGCTCAAGCCTGACGACTTTTATGGCCCGCGCGGGATCGCCATCGCGCCAAACGGCAACATCTATGTCGCGGACACCGGCCACCGCCGGATCCAGGTTTTCGACCCCAACGGCAAATTCGTGCTAGGCTTCGGTTCAGCCGGCGCCATTCCCGGCCAGTTCAATGAGCCCAGCAGCGTGGCTATCGACAGCAAGGGCAATGTGTTCGTGGCGGACTATTGGAATCAGCGAGTGCAGGAGTTGAGCCCCTCCGGGACGCCGCTTGCCACCTTCAATGTCCTGATCTGGCAGGGCAGCACCTATGCTCGGCCACAGATCGCCGTGGACGCCCAGGATCGGATCCTCATCCCCGATCCCGGTGGATCACGAGTGCTGGTCTATTCCAACCACGGCGTGCCACTGTTCGCCTGGGGCGGCCTGGGCTCAGGGCGCTCACAGCTTTCCGGACCCCTGGGGGTGGCGAGCACGGGCAACACGATTATCGTCAACGACGCGGGCAACGGAAGGGTCCTGCGCTACCTCGCGCCTTGAGAGGCGCGCGGGGAGAGGAGTCCTCAGGATTATGAGCAAAGTACAGGATCTCGTGGAGCAGATGGTCCTTGGCCCACGGGTGCGGCAGAATCACGCCCTTGAGCACGCCACCATTTCGCTCATCACCCAACGGAATCCGCGGAGCGTGCTCCGCGGCCGTTCCACCGCCAACGGCTTCTACGTGTACGGAGCCCTCGAGATGGAAGACCTGCGCGAGTGCGCGGCGGAGGCCCTGCAACGACTGCGGAACGGGGAGCCGGAGATGGCGATCCATCCGCGCTGCGGCACCAACCTGGCGGTGGCCGGGATGATGGCCGGGATCTCCTCGGTACTGGCGGGCGAGATCCCGCCGCGGCGAAACCGCTACAGCCGTGCGGTGCTGGCATCGCTCTGCTCGCTGTTCTTCGCGCCGCCAGTGGGAATGTACGTACAAAAGCGGTTCACCACCAAGACGCCGACCGACGGGATGACCATTGTCGATGTCGCTCGGCGCGGGTTGGTCTCCAAGAATAGCTATTTCGTGAGCACGGCTTTCGCGTAGACCGCGTACACGTGTTTTGGAGGTATGCCTCCGCGACTGGGTACCTGGTGAGTGGGAGCAGCCAGAAACACAGATGGACAGATGCGACAGAGCGCACGGATGACTACCCTGATAGCGGGGTAGATGGTTGACCCGCTTGCGGGTCGTAGGTGGTAGCCCCCTGGCCGACTGCGGTCGGGGTCGCGTCCCTGCAAACCATGCTGGATGAAAAACCACGAGAAATCCGAGCGCCCATACCCGCATGGGGGGTACGCACCAGCGTGCCAGGCGTGTATACTTGCCGCGACTGGGTCGGTAGAGTTTGCCGAGCACGAAGCTGGGAGAGATGGAGTAACCTCGTGGGATACAGCCAGAGCGTATCGGCGCCATACGGCGCGTCAGCCAGTGGTTACCCGGTTCACATCCTATTTCCAGTCCTCGAGAACCACAACAAATTCTATGCCATTCCCATTCTCGGGTACGCCGTGAGGTCCATCATGCTCATCCCGTACCTCATCGCTCTCATGGTTTTGGGGCTGGTCGCCTATCTATGCCAATTGGTGGTCTGGTTTCCCGTCATGACCACGGGCCAGTACCCAGTATGGGCCTGGAACCTGAACACGGGCGTTATCCGTTACGTAAAGCGCTACGCGGCGTTCCTCTACGGCTTAACGGACGCATACCCGTCGTTCAGCCTTGAGGATCACCTTGGCGACGGCGATGCCCTGGTTGTCTTCGACCCTCAGCAGACCTACAGCAAGTTCTGGGCCATTCCGGTGGTCGGCATTTGCGTGAAGTACATCATGCTGATCCCCCACCTCGTCATCTTGTACGTGCTAGGTTTGGTGGTCGCGGCCGTGCAATTGGTAACCTGGATTCCGGTGCTCTTCGGCGGACGATACCCCGTCTGGGGCTACCAGTTAGTGGGCGGCTGGATTCGCTGGAGCGCCCGCGTGATGGCATACATGCTCGGCCTTACCGACCACTATCCCCCGTTCAGCCTTTCGGAGTAGTCCCGATCTACATGCCTCAGGACGTACGTACGGCGCCCGCACGCATGTGTGCGGGCGCCGCTCTGTTTCCCGCGAGCCGCCCCGATTCATCCCCCAGACCTTCCCACCGCTCCTTCCGAACGTGCTATCGTTAGGCGGCACGGCCCGCGTCGCGCCTATCCTGGCAAGCAGGCCCGATATCCGGGATCTCTCTTGACGAGGGCCTCGCGGCATGCGATTATAGGTATGGAAGTTGTACAATTGTTCTATTGTGGAGAGGGATGCGCCGCCATGCCCGTCGCTAGCGAGGTCGCCCATGCATGCTGAAGAATATAACGCCAATCAAATCCAGATTCTGGAGGGATTGGATGGGGTGCGGCGCCGCCCCGGCATGTATATCGGCAGCACCGACTACCGAGGAATGCACCATCTTCTCTGGGAAATTGTCGACAATTCAGTCGACGAGTTCATGGCCGGCTTCGGTGATCAGGTGGTGGTCACGCTCCGCGCCGACGGCGGGGTGACCGTCCGGGACTACGGCCGGGGCATTCCCGTGGACAGGCACAAGAGCGGGAAAAGCGGCCTGGAAGTGGCGCTCACCGTCCTCCATGCCGGGGGGAAGTTCGGCGCCGGCGGCTACAGGGTCTCCGGCGGACTGCACGGGGTTGGCCTTTCCGTGGTCAATGCCCTATCCGCGCGCCTGGTGGCGGAGGTCCGGCGAAACGGCGCTCTCTACCGCCAGGAGTATGATCACGGGAAGCCATGCGACGAGGTGAAGCGAGCCGGCCGCGCGGACGATACGGGCACCGAGATCAGTTTTTGGGCCGAGCGGAAGGTCTTTGGCGTGCTTGACTGGCGTCTTGACCTAATCCGCGCCCGTCTCCGCGAGTGCTGCTACCTCAATCCCGGCCTTACCACCCAGATCATTGACGAACGGGCCGAGCCCGCCACTTCTCGAACCTTCTATTTCGAGGGCGGGATCACCAGCTATGTACGCCACCTGAACGCGAATCGGACGGTTCTTCATCCACCGATTACGATCCACCGCGACGCCGGCTCTACCCAGGTGGATATCGCGCTTCAGTACAACGATACCTTCAACGAAACGGTATTCTCCTATGCCAACGCGATCCATACGGTCGAGGGCGGCACTCATCTGACTGGTTTCCGCAGCGCCCTCACTCGTGTCCTCAACGACCTGGGGCGGAAGCTGGGTGTCCTGAACAAGGACGCTAGTCTCACTGGCGACGATGTGCGCGAGGGACTGAGCGCCGTGATCGCGATTCGCCTGCCGGAACCGGAGTTCGAGGGACAGACCAAGAGCAAACTGGGTAATGGCGAGGTGCGCAGTCAGGTGGACGCGGCTCTGGCCGAAGGTCTGATCGCGCACTTCGACCGCTCACCCAACGACATTAAGAAGATCGTGGAGAAGTGTTGGTTGAGCGCGCGAGCCCGCGAGGCGGCGCGAAGGGCGCGGGATCTGGTGGTGCGGAAGGATCCGCTCTCGATCAGCACCCTACCGGGAAAACTGGCCGACTGCCAAGAGCGCGACCCGGAAAAGTGCGAACTGTTCGTGGTTGAGGGAGATTCGGCCGGCGGCTCGGCCAAGCAGGGTCGGGACCGCCGCTTCCAGGCGATCCTACCGCTCCGGGGAAAGATCCTCAACGTGGAGAAGACGTCGGTTGAGCGGATGCTGGAGAGCGATGCGATCAAGTCCCTGGTTACCGCGCTTGGCACCGGGATCGGGCACGGCTTCGATCTGGCGCGCCTCCGTTATGGGCGTTTGATTCTGATGACCGACGCCGATGTGGACGGCGCGCATATCACCACCTTGCTCCTGACCCTGATCTTCCGACATATGCCGCAACTGATGAGCGAGCAGCGCCTGTACATGGCCCAGCCGCCCCTCTACAAGATCACCTTCGCCAAGGAGTCGCACTGGGTCTACAACGAAGCCCAGCGCCAGGCGCTGGTCAAGAAGGCCGGGAAGCAGAAGGTAGAGATCCAGCGCTACAAGGGTCTCGGCGAGATGACCCCCGACCAGTTGTGGACCACCACCATGAATCCGGCCACCCGCACCTTGCTGAAGGTGCGGGCCGAGGATCTGGTGCATCTGGATGAAACCTTCAGCATGTTGATGGGCAGCGCCGTGCCGCCCCGTAAGAAGTTCATCGAAACGCACGCCCACGCGGCGCGCAACCTGGACGTGTGAGGAAGACCATGGCCGACGCTCCCGCCCTCTCGATTGTCGATATCGACCTCGACCAAAAGATGCGCGAATCATACGTGGACTACGCGATGAGCGTGATCACCTCGCGCGCCCTGCCGGATGTCCGCGATGGGCTCAAGCCCGTGCAGCGCCGGGTCCTCTTCGGCATGCACGAGTTGGGCATGCGCCACGATACCGCGTACAAGAAAAGCGCTCGCGTGGTCGGTGACGTGCTGGGAAAGTACCATCCACACGGTGAGCAGGCGGTCTACGACGCGCTGGTCCGCTTGGCCCAAGACTTCAGTGTGCGCTACCCCTTGGTGGACGGACAGGGAAACTTTGGCTCCATCGATGGCGATAATCCAGCCGCCATGCGCTATACCGAGGTCCGTCTCACCGCGTTGGCCGAGGAGTTGCTGGCGGACCTGGACAAGAACACGGTCGCCTTCGCCGATAACTTCGACGGCTCAATGCGCGAACCGACCGTGCTCCCCGGCAAGGTGCCGATGTTCCTGCTCAACGGCGCCGATGGAATCGCGGTGGGCATGGCCACCAACGTGCCGCCCCACAACCTCCGTGAGGTGTGCGACGCGCTCATCGCTCTGGCCGCCCAGCCCGATATTTCATCCGATGCGCTCATCGCCATTCTCCCCGGACCCGATTTCCCCACCGGGGGGATGATCGTGGGCCGCGAGGGGATTGATCGCGCCTACGCCACCGGCCAGGGCCGCATCCAACTGCGGGGCATCGCGGGCATCGAGGACGATGGCAAGGGTCGGCAGACCATCGCGATCAGCGAGATTCCCTATCAGATCAAGAAGTCGCAGCTGATTGAGTCCATCTCCGATCTGGTCCGCGAACGGAAGCTCGAAGGGATCTCGGCCTTGCGCGACGAATCCGATCGCACGGGCATGCGCATCGCCATTGAGCTGAAACGGGACGCCGACGCCGCCGCCATCCTCAAAACGCTCTACCACAAGACCAATTTGCAGATTACCTTCGGGATCAATATGCTGGGCCTGGTTGATGGCAGCCCACACTCGCTGTCGCTCAAACGGTCGCTCAATCTGTTCATCGAGCACCGGAAACACGTGATCACCGCGCGCACGCAGTTCGACCTGGACGAGGCAAGCAGTCGGCTCCATGTGCTGGAAGGATTCCACAAGGCGCTAGACGCTCTGGACACGGTGATTGCCCTCATCCGCGCCGCGCACTCCACGGACGCCGCCACGAAGGCGTTGGTGGAGCAACTGGCGCTGTCCCCAACCCAGGCGCGGGCCATTCTTGATATGAGGCTGGCCCGTCTCTCGGCCCTGGAACGGAAGAAGATTCTGGATGAACACCGCGAGGTGCAAAAGCAGGTGCGGGACCTGGAAGCGATTCTCAACTCACCGCGGCGCATTCTCGACCTGATGATCGGCGAACTGCGGGACCTGCAAACCCGCTTTGGCGATGATCGGCGCACTCGGATCATCGATGACGCGGCTGACGTGCCCCTGAGTATCGATGAACTCCTGCCAAACCAGGCGACCGTGGTGGCGCTGGGTACGGACGGCACGATCAAAAGGCTCGATCAGTTTGGCGGCCGCGGCAGCGCGCGCGAGGCGCCGCGCCAGTACCTCCCGTGCAACACGCGCGACATGCTGCTGCTCTTCAGCGCCAAGGGCGCCTGCTTCGGGATCGCCGCCCATAAGGTGGCGCCGGTCGCCAGACGTAGCGAGCATGGCGTACCTATCGCCTCGCTGGTGGACCTTGAGGCTGGGGACGAGATCGTGGCCATGGTGGCGGCGGGCGCGGAAACCCCTCAATGGCTGTTCCTGGCGACCGCGAGGGGCCAGATCAAGCGCACCCAGTTCGGGGAGTATGCCCATGCCCGCCATGCGCCGCTGGCGGCCCTGCGCCTTGATGACGGTGATCGGCTCGTGGGGGTAGACGCGGGCGAAGGCGACGCGGAGATCCTTCTCCATACAACGGGTGGCAAGGCGATCCGCTTCCTGGCCGCCGATGTACGGCCCACGGGCCGCGCCGCGGGCGGGGTGCGGGCGATCAAATTGGAAACGGGAGACCAGGTTTTGCCGGGCGCCCTTCTGGTGCGCGGCCCGGCCGTCCTTATCCTCACCGCCGGCGGCGTCGGACGCCGCACCCTCGTTGACGACTATCCCCTCCAAGGGCGCGACGGCGCCGGAGTCAAGGCGTTCAAGCTGAGCGACAAGACCGGGCCCCTAGTGGCGGCCTTCTCGGTGGACGAGCGATCAAGCATCGAAGGCGTGGACGGAGTCGGCAAAGCGTTCATTCTGGAGGCCAAGGAAGCGCCGATGCAAGATCGCCAGCGGATGGGACAGGTACTCACGCAGGGCGTCGCCATGGCGGTTCCGCTACCTCCGCGTTGAGCCATGGCCTTCTTCGCATGGGAGAAAGCTGTTAGAATAGTGCGGGTCGGCACGCATCGACCACATTGGAGGAAAGCAAGGTATGTCCACGTCCCCAATCCCAGCGCCGGACGACCCGCAGGCGCTGCCGGCCCCCCCGGCGCCAAAGGTGCGCGTGCGGGTTCCCGCGACTCCGGCGGTACGAGTTCGACGCGCGTCGCCGTTCGAGCAGTTGTTTGATGGTCTCCGCAATACGGTGCTCTCCGAGGAGACCCTGGTGCTGATGGAGTTCCTGATCGTGGCGGCCATTGGGGTGATCGCCTTTATCACCGTCTACCCAACCGCCGGCCATGCCATAGACTCACTGGCGAACTACCTGAACAAGCAGTTCAATACGACGTTCTAGGCGGTCCGTCGCTCCCAGAGGGTCACCACCCCCAAGCAGAGCCAGAAGATGACGGACAGGTCGGGCAGGAAGTAGGAGTTGTCCACTTCCCCGTGGACAACCATGGCGGCCATGACGAGGAGCGCCGCCAGGAGTGGGCCGCGCCACTCGTCGGGCGCCGCCAGCCAGCCCCGCACCCCGAGAATGGCGAAGAGCACGATCAGCCACATGGCGGCCGCCAGCCCCACTACCCCCGTGCTCAGCCAGAAGTCGAGGAACAGGTTGTGGGGATGGTTGATGCAGCGCTCGAAATTGCTGCCGGCCTGCACGTAATACCAATGCGCGACGTGCCCAGGAGCGCAGGTAGAGTCGTTGGAATAGTAATAGAGAAAATTGTCCGGTCCCACCCCGACGATTGGGTGGTCGCGAATCATGTTCAGGGCCGAGCGCCAGATCGAGGTATGGGCCAGGTTACTCAGCCCATGGCCGCTGGACGCGAAATCTTGCAGCTTATGCCGCTCCACCAGAGCCGCCAAAACCGCGATCACGGCGCAGGTCCCAATCACCCAGGGGCGGCGCCGCTGCCAGTAGACGAACAGGAAGCCCATGCATAGCGTGGCGGTCAGCTCACCGCCCCGCGAGCCCGTCCGATAAAGCACGTAGAGGAGGAGCGCGGCGGCGGCCAGAAGACCGGCCTGGATTTCCGGCGCCGCTTGCGCGCCCTGCCGGCCCCTAGTCCATACACGCGCCCAGGCGGGCAACAGGGCGAGAGCCAGGGCGATGGGGAGCGCGTGATCAATCAACAACGCCAGGCTGTTCTGATCCTGGAAGACCGCCTGAACCAGGCGCTTGGGCGCGCCCCCCTCATTGGCCGCTACCACCAAATCGTGGGGGCGGAAGGCAATCTCCACCAGGGCCATGCCCGACACGACCACGGCCGAGCCAATCAGGGACAACAACAGGCGCGCGGCCCCTCCGAGCCCGCGGGCGGTCTGAAGCACCAGCCAGTAGAACAGCATGGGTTCCAGCACCACCTCGCGGTACTCGCGCAGGGCGACCTTGTGGAATTGAGCCGCGAGCAGGGCCAGGGTGGCGGCGGCCAGAAAGGCCGTCGCGGGCCAGAGAAAAGGGGTATCGGGTAGCAGGTAACGGCGGAGGCTGGTATCCGGTGGGCGATCCCGCCAGCCGAGCAAGAGCTGAAGCGCTACGACGACCCCGCACAGCACGATGACCGTCTCGCCCAGCGAAAAGTCCAGCCCATGATGCAGGTGCTTTGGCAGCGAATAATAGGGGATGGCCAGGGGTACCAAACTGACCGCCAGGCCCGTCCGGCGCCAGCACAGATAGGTCAGAAGGGCGAGGAGGGCCACGCTGAGGGCAAGCGATCCAATAGCGTAGTAGAGGCTGACCGTGGCGATCATCGCGGCGCCCCAGGCAAGATCAGCAAGGGCCGGCATCCACTTGTTCAGGCTGCCGTCAGCCGCCATTGCGTTCGCCACCCGGTCGCCTCCCATCCAAACGCGCCGATTATACGTTTCCTTATTGGGCGCGCCTCACGATTATGCGGGAGTGCGTGACTATGCGATGTTCCCGCGACCGCGATCGCCCCGTTCCTACCAGCCGACCCCAGTCGGAGGATCTCGTAGTATTCCAGTTATATGCGGCGGGATCCGTCAGGCGAGCGCGGCCACACATGTGAAGTGCATCTCTTAAGGTAGAGGCTCTAGGTTCCACGCGACAACCGTGTTATGTTCAAGGGGAAGATGCTCGGCATGCTGTTCCTCTTGGCTTGGAGAAAATAA
>Ga0307374_10011145_pt1 | contig 12862 bp, 10 predicted proteins | sample OX3MG_FD_202532 | JGI IMG/M metagenome (GOLD analysis project Ga0307374, IMG submission 202532) | Soil microbial communities from Risofladan, Vaasa, Finland - OX-3 | ecosystem: Environmental > Terrestrial > Soil > Coastal area > Acid sulfate soil | place: Finland: Risofladan, Vaasa | collected...
GAGGTGTTGAGACGTCGGCGGCTCGAACACACTCACACGAGGCACGCTGCCTCATGATCGTGTCGTGCGTCGCTATTGAGTTCTGATCGAGACCACACCCACCATGTGGTGAGCTACCGTCCCCACACCTTCTCAGGTGCGCTTTCGCGGGGCTTATCGCGCTGGTTGCGACTGGCGTTCCCTGCGATCTCGATCCGGCGGGCCGTTGTGCTACTCGCCTGCCGCCCCGGTGGTCTGGGGCGATGTCATCAATGTGACAGCCGCTCCGGAATCCGTCAACTGCGATCATGAAGCAATTCGTATCGTCGCAGGTCAGCGGCACTATTTATTCCGACAATCTGTCGGTAAGCCTGCTGGCAGCCTGCTGGCAGCCATCGCGCGTCGCGTGCGCACGACATGCGCAGGCGTCGCAGGCACATCATGCGCGCACGTATCGCGTGCTCGCATACACATCACACAGCGATCATGCGCATCGAAGAATGCGCGATGAATCGCCAAACAATGCACACGATCCATGATCGATGAGGCGTGAACGAGCGAGCGTCCTGGAGACGATCTGCGAGCGAGTGAACGCCTTTCCCACCCTATTCACCATTCCATTCTTCATGCATTCCCCATTGCATTGTGCCTGCATTCATCATGGATTCATGGATGTCAGACAAGTGTCTGACTGTGGTTATGATGGGTGGACTGTGGGTGCACTATGGGTGGCTCATATCGCATTTCATGCTCATTGTTCCACCATTCTTCAATGCATTCATCAATTCAACTGAATCAGGCTACGAACTCGCAAAATCGCTCATTCTTTGCCTATTCACCCGGGTTATTCGCCTGCATTCTTTCGGCGAATGGATCAACCCGGGGATGTTGAATCGATGCGCGTGTGTGTGTGTGCTACCCGTCTCACACATTCGCCTAAAGTAGCACAGGAGCAGGGGGGTTCCCTTCGGGAATTCAGGGTGTTCGCGAAGGATGTCCTAGTATGGAGGTAACGATTGGATAACCTCTTACCGACAGGGTGTCCTCCGAACACCCTGAAGGACAGCCCTTTCCTTAGTGAGGGAGCGAAGCGACCGAACATCGGTCGCTAGACCGATGTGAGGGAGCTGAGCGACCGAACTACAAGAGAATCTCTTATGAGATTCTCTATAAGAGCTTCTCCTAGAGAAGCTCTACCATAGAACAACCCCTAAGGGGGGTTGTTCTTAATAAGTACATGGTAATACGAGGCTCCGCCGAGCGGAGTCCTCACGACGCTCGGCTCTTAAGGAGCCTCGCTAAGGGGCTCCCATTGAATGCGGCTGAAGCCAAAAGCGTTATCCTGAAGATGCTCCGGACTGGAGCCACGGTCAAGGCCTGCATGCAGGCCGTCGGCAAGACCGAGAAGTCGTACGAGTACTACATGCGTTCTGACGCTGAATTCAAAAGAAGCGTCAGTCAAATACGGGATTTACTGGCTGGTGTTGATTCACGGTCAACGGTGCCGGAGTTTCCGGCATTCTCGAAGAAGTATTTCGGAATGCAGCTATTCCGACACCAGCTCCAATGGGTGGACCTACTCGCCGGTGACGACCCCCGCGACCTCCACCCGAACCAGGTGTACGAGCGCAACAGCCCCCGGATGGTGTGTGTGAACACACCCCCCTTCCACGCCAAGTCCATGACCCTCACGATCAACTACGTGACCTGGCGGATCATACAGAACCCGAACATCCGGATCATCATCGTCTCCAAGACGGCGACGATGGCCAAGAAGTTCCTCAAGGCCGTGGGCGAACGCCTCTCTTCGGAGAGTCGCCAGTTCGCCGAGCTGAAGGCGGACTTCGCGCCCGTGGACGGGTTCGAGGGCAACGGCGCCCAGTGGCGCCAGGACATGATCTACCTCAACCCGGACCTGCGGGACCGGGGCGAGAAGGACCCCACCGTCGAGGCCCTGGGCATCGGACAGCAGATCTACGGTGCTCGCGCCGACCTGATCATCATGGACGACTGTATCGTCCTGGCCAACGCCCACGAGTTCGCCAAGCAGATCGACTGGATCCAGAACGAGGTCATGACCCGTCTGGAGCGCAACGGCCTGTGCCTGCTCATCGGTACTCGTCTGGCGGCGGTGGATCTCTACTCGGAGATCCGTAAGCCGATCTACTACGCCAGCGGGCAGAGCCCCTGGACGTACCTGACGCAGCCCGCGGTGCTGGAGTACTCCGCCGACCCGAACGACTGGGTCACCCTCTGGCCCGAGACGAACGTCCCCCCGATGGACGTCGGCCTCGGTGTGCCGGAGCCGAACTCCAGCGGCATGTGGTACATGTGGAACGGCCCCGCCCTGGCGGAGGCCCGGGACGGGATGTCCGCCGAGAACTGGGCTCGGGTCTACATGCAGGCCCAGATCTCCGATTCCATGACCTTCACCCAGGCGATGATCGAAGGGTGCACCAATGACCTGCGAGTCCCGGGACCCATGGTGGAAGGCAGGCGTGGGCACCGTCCGGAGGGCATGGCCGGTCTCTATGTCATCGGTGGCCTGGATCCTGCTCCGACCAACTACACCGCGGCGGTCGTCATCGGAGTGGACCGAACCACCGGCAGGCGATACCTGCTCGACGTCTGGAACAAGTACTCCGCCCTCCCTTCCGAGACCCGGGACCTGATCAAGGCGTGGACCGTCCGGTACGGCATCCTCGAATGGCGCATCGAGGAGAACGGCCTGAACAAGTACATCAGCCAGGACGAGGAGACCGTCCGCTGGTGCCGCTCCCGGGGAACCGGGGTGTTCGGCCATCAGACGAACCAGAACAAGTGGGATGCCCAGTTCGGTGTGGCCACCATGGCCAACCTCTTCATGGGCTACGAGACCGGCATCTCGATGATCGAACTGCCGCACCGGAAGAACCATCCGGGCGTGCAGGCTCTCGTCGAGCAGCTGCTCTCCTGGTATCCGACCCCCGGCACGAAGAACATGCCGACACAGGACACCGTGATGGCCCTGTGGTTCGCCGAGCTGCGTGCGCGCAACATCGCCGACGAGTGGGACCAGACCACGCACCTGGAGTCCTCCTACCGCAGCGCCATGGACACCGAACGACAGGTGACCGTGGACATCGACGCCTTCCTGGCCCGACAGCACCACGGGGACCACGAGGTGGTCCTGCTCGACGACTGGTTCGCCAAGAACCCGTCGGCCACGAACCCCGGCTCCTGGAGGTGACCATGTCCAGCTTGAACACCACATGCAAGCTGTGCGACGCAGTGGTCCGCGTCGAGGCCACCATCGAGGAGATCCGCACGATGGACACCTTCCAGGCGTGCGCCCGGCTGGGTGTCGCCTTCGACCAGCATCTGACGGATCACGTCGAGGGCATCATCGCCGTGCTGGAGAACGCCCGTGGCTAGGAACATCGAGTCGGTCAACAAGTACGTCCGCCAGATCCGGCTGCGCCAGTACGCGCGAGACATGCGCATGAGCAACGTCCGGGCCGCCCGGTCCGGCGAGGTCTCGCACATCATGCCGGGAATGCTCCCGGACATGTGGCCCAAGCCGATCGTGGCCAACCTGATCGACATCTCGGCCCGCTTCACGGCCGAGCAGATCGGGACCGTCCCCACCATCTCCTGCACCTCCGGGGTGATGGTCTCGGACCTCCAGAAGCGCTACGCCCAGAAGCGTACGCTTGTCGTCCACCACTACCTGGGCGAGAGCCGCCTCAAGCAGCAGCTCGTCCCGGCCGCCGACTGGTACGACACCTACGGGTTCGTCCCGCTGATCGTCGAACCGCACATGGGCGACGCCTACTGTCCTCCGGGTCCGCGGTTGCGCTACGAGAATCCGATGGGCGTCTACTACGACCTGGACGTCTACGGGACCACCCGCTGCTACATCAAGGTGTACGACGAGGACGTGGCCGTCCTCGCGGCCCAGTTCCCACATCTGGCCAATAGTATCGTCCAGGACGCCTCGGAACTGACCTCGGGCACCCGGGTCGAGATGGTCTTCTACATGGACTGCGATCAGTCCACGGTCTACCTGCCGCAGCGCAACAACCTGGTCATCAGCTCGATTCCGAACCCTTTCGGCCGGGTGCCGGTCTTCGTCGCCGAGCGAGCCCGCTTCGACGACCAGACCCACGGCTCCTACGACGACGTGGTCTGGATCCAGCTGGCCAAGGCCAAGTTCGCCATGCTCGGCCTGGAGGCCGCGGAGAAGTCCATCAACGCTCCGCTGGCCATCCCGGCGGATGTGCAGAAGATCTCGATCGGTCCGGATGCCGTCATCCGCACCAACAACCCGCAGTTCGTCCGGCGGGTCGGCATGGAGATGAGCCCGGCGGCCTTCCAGATCGGCGAGCTTCTCAACGACGAGGCCATGGTGGGTGCTCGCTTCCCCGAGGGGGCGACGGGCAAGTCGCCCGGCTCGGTCGTGACCGGCCGTGGCATGGACTCCCTGATGGGCACCGTGGACACCAAGGTCCGCGTTGCGCAGGACAACATGGGCGCCGCTCTCAAGCAGGCCCTGAGCCTCGCCCTGGAGATGGACCAGAAGTTCTGGCCCCGCCTCACCCGCTTCCTGCGGGTGCAGGTCAACGGAGCCACCTTCGAGGAGAGCTACAGCCCGGCCAAGGACATCAAGGGCGTCTACCAGGTGGACGTCTCCTACGGCATGGCAGCGGGGATGGACCCGAACCGGGCCATCGTCTTCCTGCTCCAGGCCCGCGGCGACAAGCTGATCTCCCGAGACTTCGCCCTGCGCCAGCTCCCGTTCGACATCAACGTCGATCAGGAGATGGAGCGTGTGGACACGGAGGAGCTGAACGACGCCCTCAAGCAGGGGCTCTTCTCCATGCTCGGCGCCCTGGGCGTCATGGCACAGCAGGGAGCGGATCCGCAGGATCTCGTCAAGAAGGCCGCCATGGTCATCAAGGAGCGCGAGAAGGGTGTTCCCCTTGCCGACGCCGTGATGAAGGCCTTCGCACCCACGCCACCTCCGCCGGGCTCTGTGCAGCCTGGTGCGAGCCCCGATGCGACGCAGGGCCTCCCTGGAGGCCCGCCGCCTGCTCCCGGCGCTGCACCCGGCGGAGGGGCTCCTCCTGGCCCTGGTGGGCCTCCAGGGGCCGCCCAGGCGCCACAGGGCCTCGGCCCCGGCGGCCAGGGAGTGATGCAGATGCTGGCCGGTCTGACCGGAGGCGGCCAGCCCAACATGACCGCCAACGTGATGAGGACTCAGCCCAGTGGCTAACATCAGGCTCGAAGATCTGCGAACGGCCCTGAGCGCCGAAGGGCTGACGCTGGACGCGGAGGATGAAGTCAGGCTCCTCCGTGCCTGGCGCAAGCTGGAGAACCCGGACGGCTGCCCGTTCTGCGGCCAACACGTCCTCGTGGGCGTGCCCAAGAAGCGACGGGGTCAGGACATCCTGCTCACCGCCTGCTGCAACCAGAAGATAGGTTAGACATGGGATTCACTCCTGGTGGTGGCGGCTCGTTCGGCACCCCCGACTTCAGCGACGCGGTTCCCCCGGACCCGATCCGGCAGGGCGACCCGGCCCCGGAGGGCATGGGTCAGAACCGGGTTGACGAGCACACCTTCGAAGACGGCTTGACGCCGCAGGCGCGGGCTCCGATGGAGTCCGACTGGGAAGGCCTCGTGAACAACAAGGGCGGCCTGGGCGACAACGGCCCGGTGCGCGGCTACCGGCCGGAGCCGGTCGGCGGGACCTACAACCCCGGCCAGGGCACCTCCGGTCGTTCCAGCAAGGGCGCGGAGACCTCCGGCCCCACCGAGCGCAGCAACGCTTCCGCCTGAGGAGGATCCATGGCCAGCTCGTATGACGACGATGACGACGTACCCGACGCGGTGTTGGCCAGACTGATCCCCCGTAAGGCCAACCGATGGATCTTCGCGACCATCGCAGCCCAGTTCACCGAAGGTGTCCTGGAAATCGCCGCGGAGGCGATGCACGACGTCTCCACCATCCTGGTGCAGCGTTTCAACTGGGAGCAGGAGCGTGTGGAGATGTTCGAGAGCGTCGGTCGCGAGATCGAGGCACTCGACGAGGTAGAGGAGGGGCATGGTGCCAGCACCAGCTAAGCCCGCTCAGGTGAGTGGTCCGGGCGCCTATGCGCAGCGGACCGACGGTGGCCCAGCTCAAAAACTCTCGCAGCTAACCAATGCCAACTACGGTGAGCAAGCGACCTACCAGCAGGCCCAGCGTGGTGCGCCGATGGCGCAGACGCCGGGACCCTCACAGGGACCCCCTCCCTCGCAATACCCGCCCAATCCCGCCGCCGGGGCGGTGACGCCCTTCTCGGCGCCGACACAGCGCCCCAATGAGCCGGTGACGTCCGGTGCCGCCAGCGGGCCCGGACCGGGGCCGGAGGCCCTGGGAATCAGCCCCCAGCAGATCGGCCAGCAGGATGTCAACGGCCTCGCGGCCTACCTGCCCGTCCTGGAGTACGTGGCGAACCTGCCCGGCTCTTCACCGGGCTCCCGGCTCTTCGTCAACTACCTGAAGGCCAATGCCAATGCCAGCGCCCCCCAATTACCTGGCCAACCTCCTGGGCAATCTCCTGTACAAGGTGCAGGCGGATCCCCAGCTGCAACCCCTGGGCAAGGGCTTGGGCCTGGCGTTTGACCTGGCCCGCAACGCTCCGGTGGGCACGACCGCCAACGTTCCCTACTACCAGAGCGACGAGAAGAGGTAACGACCGATGGGCTGGGACACGACCTGGAGCTGGAACCCGCTGACGGACATCAGCGAAGCGGGCCACAACCTCCAACAGGGTGCAGGAGACGTCCTCGGGAAGATTCCCGGGGCGAACTGGACCATGTCCAAGCTCAATGCGCCGTACACGGCTCTGATCTCGCGTCCCATCTCCACGGCGGTCGGATTCCTCGACAACGAGGACTACAAGCAGCAGACGGGCCAATCGGCCCCGATCTCTGACCTCTGGTCCACCAACGCCTGGAGGCAGGCGTGGGACAACTCGGAGACCATGTCTCCGGGTCAGGCCGTCACCATCGCCGGGAACTCCTTCCTTCAGTCGGGAAACCAGAACCCGGGCATCGCCAGCACACTGCTCAACGGCGGCACCCTGACTCCGGCCCAGTTGAAGGCCGGAAACGGTCCGAACCCGAATCTGGTGGATCCATACAACCAGAACGCCCGGGACCAGTTTTTCGCCAGCAACTCGACGGCCAACGTCGTCTCTGGCGGAATCGACCTGGGATACCGCGCGCTCGACCCCGCATCGGCGCTGACCAAGGCGATCCGGGAGAAGGCCACCATCGCGTCCAACGCCCCCATCCGGGGCGACATGACGCCGCAGGACGTCATCACGCGCCCGGACGTCCAGAGCTTCCTGGACGGGGTCAGCGGGAAGACCTTCACCCAGCTGGCCACAGACCCCCGCTTCAAGGCTTCCCCGGTGGGCTACAAGGCCGCTGCACTGATGACGGCCAGCAAGAGCCGGGACGCCGTCCAGAACCTCTACAGCATCGCTCTGGGGGACACCGGCTCCCTGGCCAACCTGATGAGCGACCGCGACCTTCTGGCCAACAAGATCGACGCTTTGAACCAGCTGGACCCGTTCGGACCGGAACTCTCCAGCGCTCTGGCTCTCTCCAGGGCGCAGGCGATCCTGGCCCCCCTGGAGACCGACCTGAAGTCGGGGGTCTCCGACCTGAACTTCCCCGACCTGCTCAACGCCCAGGGCAAGACGGGTATGCAGGTGGCCCAGCATGCTCGGCAGGTTCTGATCTCCAAGGCCGCCGAACTCAACGGCGCCAAGGCCATCGCCGGGCAGATGACCCAGCGCACCCGCGTCGGCCCCTTGGCCGGGCGCGTGGCCGGGACCAAGGCGGCCCTGTCCATCGCCAACGCGCGTGAGGGCAATCCTTTCAGCCACTCGGTCTACCAGCCGAGCAACCGCCTGACCACCATCACGGACCATGTGGCCGACCCGATCATCCGGATCTACCAGTCGCTGACCGAGCCGTGGGCCGGTAAGGCCGTGGACTTCACCCGGGACGATTCGGTCAATAACGTCCGGGCCATGCTCAACACCTTCTCGGCGTTGGATCCCGCCACCAAGGACGCCATGCTCGCTCGGTACGCCAGGGCGGACCAGGGCGCCCGGCAGCTGACCTTCAACCAGATCGAGCAGCAGGCCTTGAAGGCCACCGCCGATCGGTGGGGCGTGCATCCCGAGCATGCCGAAGCGCTCTACAGCACCTTCACGGCCCGCCGGGCGACCGCCCTCCAGGCGGTCAACAACAAGGTCTTCGGGACTCTGGACCACCCGGCCCTGGGCGACAAGCTGGGGCCGCTGGCTCCCACCGGCAACGACAGCCATGTGGTGTCGGACGCCTACCTGATGAACCAGCTCTCCCGCGGGGCCATTCCGGCCCTGGACGGCCGAGACCTGGATCTGGCGCTCCAGCGCTCATCCGAGACCGGCATCACCCGCGCAGCCCATACCATGGGCCACGCCGGTGCGGGATTCCTCCTGGAGAACCTGGACAAGACCTACGGCCTGTGGAAGGGTCTGACCCTGATCACCGGCCACAGGGCTTACAACCACGTCGGCGACGACCTGCTGCGGACCATGTCCATGCTCGGCTCCATGGCAACCGTCGAGAACTTCTCCGGCGGCGCGGCCAACTTCCTGCGCAACAGGATCACCCAGATCACCAGAAGCCAGCAGGTCCGCAACGCCCAGGCGGCATTCGACACCAGCGTCAACGACGCCACCTCGACCTGGAAGTCTCTCCAGGCCCGGAACAAGGGCCAGAAGGACCTGATCTCCAAGGGGGCGACGTTCGCCCCGGCGAACATGACGACGGACGCCATGGTCCAAGCGGCCAAGGATGCCCTGGACGCCCTGAAGGCCAAGGGTCCGGCCGCCATCCCGCCGCCGTTGCGGCTTGGTACGGGCGTCCTGCATGTTCCGGGTACCCGCATCGTCCTGCCGGAGCTGTACGGCGGCCCGGACGGCGACTACAACCGGCAGATCTTCTCGGGGGACAACACCTTCAAGGAGTTGTTCCAGAGCGAGGCCGAGGGGCACTTCAACAGCCTCAACGTCCTGGCGGACCATGATGTGATCGGTCCGACCGATCCGGCTGGCAACGTCCAGCCGAAGGTCCACGCCAACGCCATCCTGCGGTACGTCAAGAACCAGCTCGGGCCGGACCCGGTCACCCAGCGCCTGCTGGCCGGGATGTCGGAGAACGACATCCGCGACTGGATGCTGAAGACCGCCGACGGTCAGCAGCTGATGCGCAACCTGCACCTGGGCGAGCCGCTGAACCACATCAACTTCATCCGGGACATGATCGGGACCTACCTGACCAGCGACCAGTCGAAGGATGCGGCCCTCAATGGCCGCTACTCGATGAAGAACCTGGAGCAGGACTTCCCAGCGCCGAGCCTACGGCCCGCCGTCATCGGGAACATGGCTCTCATGAACCACCTGGGCTCCCCCTCGGCGGGATACATCCGCGCCGTCACCAGCAAGATGATCCGGTGGACCGGAGCCCTGCCGGACGATGTCCTGGTGCGCCATCCGATGGCGGCCACGCTCTACAAGACCAATCTGATCGAGGCTGTCGGGCGGGTCATCGCCCAGACCGACAAGGACCACATGCTCACCCCCGACGAGCTGCGGATGGTCCAGAGGACGTCGATGGACGCCACTCGCAAGACCATGAAGGAGACGCTGTACGACTCCTCCAGGTTCGTCTCGGCCGGGCACACCCTGCGGTTTCTCAGCCCGTTCTTCAACGCCTGGCACAACGCCATGTCGAGCTGGACACACCTGATCGCTCAGAACCCGCAGTTGATCCTGCGGGGATGGCAGGCTAAGCAGGCACTCTGGAACTCGCCTGCTGCCATCGATGTGAACACGGGCAAGCCTCCGACCAGCGCCACGGGCATCAACGACATGGCCCTGGTCATGCACCTGCCCGCCGGCGTGGCGAACATGCTCGGGATGACGGACGACAACTACATCCCGATTGCAGCCAGCACGCTGCTCTCGCCGACGTATGCGGACTCCGTCCTCAACCCGGGCGCTGGTCCCCTGGTCGTGGTTCCCGTGAACCACATGGTGAAGAACGACCCGGGGTTGCTGTCCAACCCCTTCGTCCAGACCATCCTCGGCGGGAGGGTTTCCGGCAACGACTTCGCCCAGGCGATCCCCTCCTCGGTGACCCAGGCCCGGGACATCGGCGGCCTGCTCGGTATCACGGGCTCTCCGGACAACGTGGCCAGCAGGGCCTCTCTCCAGTGGACCCTCTACCAGGAGCAGTACTACGACTACCTGAACGGCAAGAGATCCTCTCCGCCGAACTGGAACGACGTGACCAACCAGGCTTCCTGGTTGTCGGCCTTCGACGGAATCGTCAACCGCATCATGCCCCTCGGATTCAAGCCGCGGGGCAACCACCAGATGCTGATCGACGAGTACCACTCGATGGAATCGGCTGATCCGAAGAATGCCCAGCAGAACTTCTGGGACAAGTACGGCAACGCCGGGTTCGTCTTCACGCAGTCGCTCTCCTCGGACCCCGGGGGCGTCCCGGCCACCACCGGTGCGGCCCAGGCATACCAGCGGTACCTTCCGCTGATCAAGCAGTTCCCCGAGCTGGCTGCCGTAGTCATCGGCCCCGAGGGGGACGGGTCGTTCAACGCCATGGCCGACCAGTGGGAAGTGGCCAACGGGCTGCGCACCTACATGACGCCCGAACAGGCCGCCACCAAGGAGCAGGTCAACCTCGGTTGGCAGCAGTACAGCAAGCTGATGAGCAACATCAACGCCCAGCTCGCCGAGCGGGGCCTGGTGTCCACCAACCAGTCTGGTGCGTCGGATCTCAAAAGCCTCAAGACGGCCTACGAGTCCGCGACCTCCGATCCGAACAGCCGGTACTACAACCCCGACTGGTACTCGGCCTTCGGTGGTTACAACCAGAACGCCTACGACCAGCGGGTGCAGGCCCTGGAGAAGATCGCCCAGGATCCGGCCCTGTTGGCCAATCCGGTGCGCAGCGACATCCAGTCGCTCAACGCCTACTTCCAGTTCCGCGGTATCGCCCAGGGCCTGCTCGCCAACAGGACGAGCAAGAGCCTGAAGGCGGTGGGAAACCAGGATGTGGCCAACTGGCTGGACTATCACATCGGCGTGCTCGAACAGTCCGATACCAAGTTCTCCGCACTCTACTCGTCGTATCTGAAGAACGACGACCTGAAGCTCCCGTGAGGAGGCACTGTTGAGTACGTCCACTGACACCGGTGGCAGCGTCACCCTCACGGATCAACAGCTGGCCCAGCTCATGTCCGGCTCCGCCGCGGGCACGGCTCCGTCCGTGCCCGGCTACGGCTCCAACGCGACAAGCAGCATGTCGATCGGTGGCTTCGGAGGCCCCCAGGTCACCATCGCGGGAAACACGCTGACCCTCTCTTCGGGGATCACCGCCAACAGCGTGCTCCCCACCGGCGATGCCGGTCCGCCGGCCGGCCTGACCGGCGGTCAGCCGCCCCAGGCGATCCCGCGGAGTTCGCAGACCGAGACCATCACCACGGCGCTGACGAACTTCTACAACCAGATCAACACGGACACCACCTTCAAGGACCAGTTCGCCCAGCAGGCGAAGCAGGCCGGGCTGATCAGTTCGGCCACTGCCTCCAAGGGTGAACTGCTGATCGCCTTCCAGGCGGTCGCCGAAGAGGCGTCCCAGTCGAACCAGTCCTGGCAGACGGTGCTCCAGTCCGCCAGCACCGGTGGATGGACCTCGATCAACCCGAACCGGAACACCACGGACTACGGCCTGTCCGGCACCGGCAACCTGGGCAACGCCCCGGAGAGCGCCACCAACACCACGCAGACGGACTACGTCTCCTACATGGACCCGGCGACCGCCCAGGGCGCCCTGGCGGACTCCTACTACCGTCTGCTGGGCCGAGAGCCCACCAGCCAGGAGTATCAGGCTTTCCTCACGTCGCTCTACTCCTACCAGAACAACGTGAACCAGGGGACCTACGAGTCCACCCAGACGGGCAAGCAGGGCAACGCCCAGTCGGGGACCAACACGGTCACCCAGAAGAACGAGATCACCCAGCGGGGGGTAGGCACCCGCGGTGCCCAGTTCCTGGCCTCACAGCAGGCCATGGACAACCCGTCCTACGGCCCGTACCAGGCGGCCACGACCTACTTCAACGCCTTCATGAAGGCCCTCTCCGGGCCTGCACAGGGCATGTCCGGCTCCGGGCCAACCGTCACCGCCCCGTAGGAAGGAGGAGCCGTGGTATCGGTCAACGATCCGCAGTTCCAGGCTTTCCTCTCGGCTGAGATGGAGCAGGAGTCGGGTGGCAACCCGAACGCCATCTCTCCCGCTGGTGCCCTGGGACTGTTCCAGATCATGCCTGCGAACATCCCCGAATGGTCCAAGCAGGTTCTCGGCTACAGCATCACTGCTTCCGAGTTCCTGGGGAACCCGGCAATCCAGCGGACTATCGCCGCAGCCAAACTCCTGGGGTACGTCAATGCGTACGGCTACCAGGGCGCGGCTGCCGCCTGGTATGCAGGCCCTGGTGCGGCCAAGGACTACACCTCGACCAAACCCGACCAGGGCGGCGCCGGGAGTATCGCCGGGTATGTGAACTCGGTCATGGCCCGGATGAGCAAGCTGGGCCAGACGGTGACCTCCGGCTCGGGGGGGAACAGCGGATCCATCGATTCCGGCCTAGGACTGACGTCGGCCTTCGGGGCCAGCTCATCCGCCGCCATCCCCTCGGCCAGGCCCACCTTCGACTGGTTCGCCGGTATCGGCGGGGGAACCCTCGGCGGGACCTCGGCCCAGGGGGGCGAGTCG
>Ga0307374_10011146_pt1 | contig 12861 bp, 12 predicted proteins | sample OX3MG_FD_202532 | JGI IMG/M metagenome (GOLD analysis project Ga0307374, IMG submission 202532) | Soil microbial communities from Risofladan, Vaasa, Finland - OX-3 | ecosystem: Environmental > Terrestrial > Soil > Coastal area > Acid sulfate soil | place: Finland: Risofladan, Vaasa | collected...
CCCAGCCGGTCCGCGTCGCTGTCCACGAGCGCGCTCTTCACGATGGCTGACAGGTGAAGGATCTCGATGGCCATGCGTCGGTGCTCCTCGAGCAGCGGCGGTACCCGCGCTGCACACGCTACCTGCTGTGGGAATCGGGGTCCGGGCCGGGGGCGATCAGATCCGGGGCCCTCTCGTTTGCGCCCCGAGACCCATCCGGGGGAGGCTGATCCGCCATGGTCGCCATCATGGGAAACGGATTTGCCTAAGAACCCATGGACGCGACTGGTCGAGATCCGCCAGTCCTGGGAGCGCAGCAGGCAGATCAAGGTGCCGCCGGCGCGGCCGGCGAAGGTTCCGGATCCGGGGGGTCTGCGGATCGCCTACCTGGTCTATCGGGGTAATCCCCGTTGTGGCGGGCAGGGCGTCTACACCCGCCATCTGGCCCGGGAGCTGGTCGGCCTCGGTCACAGCGTGGAGGTGTTCGCCGGCCAGCCTTGGCCCGAGCTCGACGACGGGGTCGGTTTCACCCCGGTGCCGGGGCTCGACCTCTACCGGGACCCCGATCCCTTCCGGGTGCCGCATCCCCGGGAGTTCCGGAGTCGAGAGGACCTTCTCGAGTTCGCCGTCATGTGCACGGCCGGCTTTCCCGAACCCCGGACGTTCTCCCTCCGGGCCCGTCGTCTGCTGGCCGCCCGGCGCCACGACTTCGACATCGTCCACGACAACCAGTGCCTGGGGTCGGGGCTGCTCGGGATGATCGAGGACGGTTGGCCCCTGCTGACGACCCTGCACCACCCGATCACGGTGGATCGGGAGCTGGCCCTGTCCCATGCCGAGAACAGCTACCGGAGGATGACGCAGCGTCGGTGGTTCGGATTCCTGGGCATGCAGATCCGGGTGGCCCAGCAGCTGCCGCGCCTGGTGACCGTGTCCGAGTCCTCCAAGGTCGATATCGCCAAGCAGATGTCGGTCGATCCGCAGCGGATGACGGTGGTGCCCGTGGGCGTGGACCACACCGTCTTCCGACCCCGGCCCGAGCGGCCCCGGGCTCCGGGGCGGATCATGGTGACCTCCTCCAGCGACGTGCCCATGAAGGGTCTGGTACCTCTGCTCGAGGCGGTGGCCAAATTGCGCACCGAACGAGATGTCGAGCTGGTGGTGATCGGCCGGCCCACCGAGGGTGGCCGGGTGGCGCGGACCATCGAACGTCTCGGGTTGGCCCCGATCGTGCGGTGCGAGAGTGGGATCAGCGACGACGAGCTGGCCGGGCTCTACGCCGAGGCCCAGGTGGCCGTGGTGCCGTCGCTCTACGAGGGATTCTCCCTTCCGGCCATCGAAGCGATGGCCTGCGGGGTGCCTCTGTTGGCCACGACCGGGGGAGCGCTGCCCGAGGTGGTGGGCACCGACGGGGAGACGGGCCTGCTCGTGGCGCCCGACGATGCCGAGGCTCTGGCCTCGGGTATCCGGCGGATCATGGACGATCCCGAACTGGCCCGACGATTGGGCGAGGGGGGCCGGGCCCGGGTGCTCGGGCGCTTCACGTGGGAGGCGACGGCCCGCGGGACAGCCGAGCAGTACCGGGCCACCTTGGAGGACCACCGCTTGGGCCGGTCGGCGGCACCATCGTGCTGACCGTCGATTATGAGCGGCTCGGGGTGAGTCGGGGCGAGCGGCTGCTCGACCTCGGTTGTGGCTTCGGCCGCCACGCCTTCCAGGCTGTGCGGCTCGGCGCCCGGGTGGTGGCCTGCGACGCGGCCAACGACGAAGTCACCCAGGTGCGCAACACCATCGGGGCCATGGTCGACGCCGGCGAGGTGGGACGTGACGAGGAGGCCGGAGCCGTGCAGGGCAACGCACTCAGACTGCCGTTCGCCGACGGCAGCTTCGACCGGGTGATCGCCTCGGAGGTCCTCGAGCACATCCCCGACGACAACGCGGCGATGGCCGAGTTGTCGCGGGTGCTGCGACCGGGCGGGACGATGGCGGTGACGGTGCCGCGCTTCGGACCCGAGGCGGTGAACTGGGCGCTGTCGCACGAGTACCACGACGTGCCCGGCGGGCATGTGCGGATCTATCGACGCTCCACCCTGCTCGAACGGTTGCGCCGGGCCGGTCTGCGCCCGTTGGGCAGCCATCACGCCCACGCGCTGCATTCGCCGTACTGGTGGGTGCGCTGTCTGGTGGGACCCAAGCGCGACGACCATCTCGTGGTGAAGGCCTACCATCGTCTGCTCGTCTGGGACATCACGAGGGCTCCTCGGATCACCCGGACGGCGGAGCATCTGCTGAACCCCTTGCTCGGAAAGAGCCTCGTCGTCTACCTGGAGAAGCCGGCATGAATCCGATGCAGCGTTCGTCGACGGTTTCCGTCGGCGACACCGACGAGTCCCCGATGATCGGCCGCCCTCCGGCAGCCGTGCCCCTGCCCGCGGTTGAGGGCGTGATGAGCGCGTCCCAGGTGCAGGAGACGGCCGGCTCGATTGCCGAGGTCCAGCGCCACGACGGCATGATCCCCTGGTCCGACGGAGGTCACTGCGACCCGTGGAACCATGTCGAGGCGGCCATGGGCCTGACGGTGGGCGGATTCCACAAAGAAGCGCTCCTGGCCTACCAGTGGTTGGCCGACAGCCAGCTGCCCGACGGATCGTGGTTCAACTACTACCTTCCCGGCGTCGGGGTCAAAGACCCCCGGCTCGACACCAACGTGTGCGCCTACGTGGCCACCGGTGCCTGGCACCACTTCCGGGTGACCGATGACCTGTCCGTGCTCCAGGCGATGTGGCCGATGGTGGAGCGGGCCCTGATCTTCGTGCTGCGGTGGCAGAAGGACGACGGCAGCGTGCTGTGGTCGGTGGACCCCGACGGCCGGCCCGGGCGCTATCCGCTGTTGACCGGGTCCTCGTCGATCTACCACGCCTTGCGCTGCGGGGTGGCCTGTGCCGAAGCACTCGGCCAGGAGCGGCCCGACTGGGAACTGGCCGCCGGACGGCTGGCCCACGTGATCGCTCTCGTCCCCGACGCCTTCGAGCCCAAGGACGACTTCGCCATGGACTGGTACTACCCGGTTCTCTCCGGGGCGCTCGAAGGGGCGGCCGCCGCGGCCCGGATGCAATTGTGGTGGGAGACCTTCGTGATGCAAGGGCTCGGGGTGCGATGCGTATCGACCAACTCCTGGGTGACGGCGGCGGAGACGGCCGAATGCGTGCTCGCCCTCGACGCCGTGGGCCGGAGGTCCGACGCCCTCGATCTGTTCACCTGGGCCCAGGCCCACCGCTGCGAGGACGGGTCGTACTGGACCGGGATCGTCTACCCCGAAGAGGTGACATTCCCCCACGCCGAGAGGACCACCTACACCGCCGGTGCCATGATCCTGGCCGCCGACGCGCTGTCGGGGGCATCACCGGCGGCCGGTTTGTTCCGCGGCGAGTCGTTGCCGAGCGGACTGGACCTCACCGCACCGCGCCCGGAGCCGCGACGCGCCTGAGGATCCGCAGAGATCCGCATTCGCCGTCCTCCACGAATTCTCCTGAGCGGAGCGCCGCGGTCCACAGTTCGAAAGGTGGCCGGCCACCGTCGGCCGGGTCGGGGAAAACGTCGTGGATGGCCAGCCACCCGTCGGTGGCCACATGGGGTGCCCAACCGCGGAAGTCGGCCCAGGCCGGAACGGCTCCGTGGCCGCCGTCGATGAAGCAGAAGTCGAGGGGTGTGCGCCAGTGGGCGGCGATGGTGGGGGAGTCGCCCACCATGCCCACGACCGAGGCGCCGAGGCCGGCCCCGTCGACCGTCCGGCGCCAGAACGGCAGGGTGTCGATACGGCCGCTGGTGGCATCGACGACGGTGTCGTCGTGGTGGACCCAGCCGGACTGGTTCTCCTCCGAACCGTGATGGTGGTCGACGCTGAAGAGGACGGCCCCGGTCGCTTCCGCCGCCGCCCCGAGGTAGACCGTCGACTTACCGCACCAGGCGCCGATCTCCATCAGGGTGGCGGGCGTCGGGGCGGCCCGGCCGGCCCGTACGGCGGCGTCGCGCAGGGCCAAGCCCTCGGCGTCGGGCATGAAGCCTTTGGCCGCCCGGGCGAGGACCAGCAGAGCCTCGTCTCTCTCGGGACGGCTGGGACGTGGTGCCATCGATCTGTCGCTCCTCATCCTCGAGCTACTTGGACGGCGCTGTAGACGGCGAATCCGGCCAGGACGATACCGGCGATCTTGCGGATGACGTCGAGGGGCAGGACGCGCAAGAGGGCGCGTCCCCCCACGACGCCGATGCCCATGACGGCGACCAGGGCTGCCGCCGAACCGATGAAGACCGACCAGGGCTGGTGGTAATGGGCGGCGAGGTTGGCCGTCAGGATCTGGGTCAGGTCACCGAGCTCGGCCACCACGATGACACCCAGGGTGGCCAGGGCCACGTGGCGGTCGGTCATGACCACGGCCGCCTCCTTCTCACCCTCCTGGGCGGCCGTGGCTTCCCGGGTGAGCAGGAGATAGAGAGCACCGGCGGCGAAGAGAACGGCGACGGCCGTCTCGACGACCCGGTGGGGCAGGAGCTCGATGAGACGGCCGGCACCGACGGCGATGGCGCTGTTCACGACCATGGCCGTGGCCGCCCCGATGAAGACGGGCAGGGGCCGGTGCCGGCTGGCCAGGACAATGGTGGCGATCATCGTCTTGTCGGGCAACTCGGCCACGAAGATGATGCCGAAGCTGACGGCGATGACGGTGATGTCCATGGTGGCCGGCCCGAGGCGCCGGCTCAGGCGGAGAGGCGGGCGACAGCGGCGGTCAGAGTCGACGCCACCTCTGCGAGTCGGGCGACGAAGGCCTCGTTCACGCCGAGGCGCTCCATGGTTTGGTCGACCGAGCGTTGGCCGGTCGCAATGGGGTGGGAGGCGATGAAGTTCCGCACGTCATCGGCGACGGCGTGGTCCCGACAGAGCAGGCGGGCCCCGTCGAGCATGCGGGGGACGATGGTGTCCGGGAACCGGGCCAACACGTCGTCCCAGTTGTCTCTGAGGCGCACCCAGGTGGCGGGTCCGTGGTCACGGTGGGCCAGGAGCTGTTGGACGACGAACGGGGCGTTCTGGGTGCGGATCTCGGTGCGGGCCAGCTCGAACAGACGCGCCGCCAGCACCGGATCCCGGAAGGCGACCAGGCTGGAGAGGTAGCGGGACTCCTCTTGCGGTGTGGCCGGGTGGCGGTAGCGCTCGAGGAAGAGATCGAACTCGGCCGGACCACCGGCGCTGGCCGCCACGGTGACGATGGTCGGTGCCAGATCGGGATCGAGGGCGGGACCACCGTCGATGGCCGCCGCGTGGCGGGCCACGCATTGCTCTTTGATGGTCTGGTCCTCTCCCACCATCCCGAGGATGCCCACGACCTGGGCGCGCAGGGTAGCCGTCCGCTCGCTCTCTTTGTCGGCCGGAGTCCATCCGAGGCGGTTGAAGGGGACCCGGAACAGCGCCCGGGTGTAGTCGGCCACGACGGGACGGGTGGCGGCGTCGACGATGTGGTCGAGGAACCGCAGGGCCCCGCTGACGTGGCCCCAGACGTCGGGGTCCTCCTCGTCTCCCAAAGCCTCGGCCAGAAGGAGGAAGTCCCCGAGTTCGGCGCGCTGGGCGACGACGGCCGCCCACGTGTCGCCGAGGAGCATGAATCGTTCGAGAGGATCGAACGACCCGATACGGCCGGCCAGTCTCCGGAGGTGATCGGCCGGGTAGTGGACCCGGTAGAAGCCCGAGGCGCCGGCGTTCACGATGACCACGTCGTCGACGCTGCCCCCGAGGTCGACCGTCTGAGGAGCCGAACCGAGCAGAAGCCGGGACTCGGCACCGGCGGTGGAGCGCAGGAGGACGGGGATCTTCCAGTTCGAGCCGATGGCACTCGGGCCGGTGGGGGGGGCGAAGGAAAAGGGTTCCTGGGTCAGGGTGAGAGCACCGGGACCGTCGGCGGGGGCGGCCGAGACGAGGGGAAACCCTCCCTGGAGGATCCAGGTGTCCATGACGTCGCGAACAGGCTCCCCCGAGGCGGACTCGATGGCGTCCCAGAGGTCGGCCGTCTCGGTGTTGGCGAAGCGATGGGACTCGAGGTAGGTCCGGATGCCGGCGCGGAAGGTTTCGGCTCCCAGGTACCGCTCGAGCATGCGCAGAACGCTGGCGCCCTTCTGATACGTGAGGACATCGAACATGCCCTGGGCCTCTTCGGGGGGTCCCACGGGGTATTCCACCGGCCGCGTGGCGTGAAGGGAATCGGTGGCCATGGCCATCTCGCGTTCCATGCCGAAGGTGACCCAACGCTTCCATTCGGGACGGAAATCGTCAGCGCAGAGGAGCTCCATCAAGGTGGCGAAGGCCTCGTTCAACCAGATGCCGTTCCACCACTTCATGGTGACGAGGTCGCCGAACCACATGTGGGCGATCTCATGGGCGATGACATCGTCGATCCGCTCGAGCTCGAGTCGTGAGGCGCGCTCCGGGTCGACGAGGAGAAGCGCCTCCCGGAAGGTCACGCACCCCAGGTTCTCCATGGCCCCGAAGGCGAAGTCGGGAATGGCGAGGAGATCGAGCTTTTCGGACGGGTAGTCGATGCCGAACCAGGTGGTGAAGAATTGCAGTGCGTGCGACGCCGCCTCGAGGGCGAATCCGGTCAAGTCCTCCTTGCCCGGGACATGCACGATGCGGACCGGAACCCCGTCCACGTCGACCGGGTCCGTGGCCACCAGGTTGCCCACGACGAAGGCGACGAGGTAGGTGGACATGACCATGGTGTCGGCGAAACGCAGGCGGCGGCCGCCGTCGGGAAGAGGGACCTCGGACTCCTCGGCCGCGTTGGAGAAAGCGGCGAGACCGGCGGGGACGTCGAGGGTGATGGCGAAGACGGCTTTGCGGTCGGGTTCGTCGAAGCAGGGGAATGCCCGGCGGGCGTCGGTGGCCTCGAATTGGGTGGTGGCCAGAGTGTGGGTGACGCCCTCGGGATCGGCGTACGTCGACCGGTAGAAGCCGTGGAGCTTGTCGTTCAGGATCCCGGTGAAGGCGATGGCGACGGTGAGGGGTCCCGGACCCACCGGGGCCGGCAGCGAGAGCACGATCCGCTCCGACGTCTCGTCCACCGAGGCGGTGGCCGTTGTGGTCGATCCGTCGACGACCACCTCGGCCGAGGTGACGGCCAGTTCGGCGCCGTGAAGGACGATGGAGGCGACCGGTTCGTGGGCGGTGGCCTCGATACGGACGTCACCGTCGAACGTGGCCGCCTCCAGGTCGGGAGCCAGGCGCAGCTGGTAGCGGTGGGGTTCCACCGTGTACGGCAGCCGGTGGGCGGCGGAGGGATCGGTCCCGGTGGAGGCCCTGGTGTCGGTCATCGGGTGCACGCTACCAACGGCCTCCGGCGCGGCCGCACCGCCGGTGACGGGCCGCGGCCCCGGGCGCAGTAGGTTCCGGTTCCGTGCCCGACATCGATTCCCCATCCACCACCCCGACCCCCGACGGCCGTCGTCTCGATGTCGTCGCCGTGGGCAACGCCTTGGTCGACGTGCTGGCCCGTACCACGGACGCCGAGATCGATCGTCTCGGGCTGGTCAAGGGGAGCATGGCGCTCATCGACCTGGTGCAGTCCCAGTCGGTCTATGCCGCCATGGGTTCCACCGTCGAGGCGTCGGGAGGATCAGCCGCCAATACCGCCGCCGGCGTCGCCGCCCTGGGCGGGAAGGCGGGATACATCGGAAAGGTGGCCGACGATCAGCTCGGGGGTGTCTTCCGGCACGACATCACGGCCACGGGTGTAGAGCTGGGCCGGATGTCCCCGCCGGCGCCGTCAGAGGAACCGGGTGACGAACGGGCCACCGGTCACTGCCTGATCCTCGTCTCCGAGGACGGTGAGAGGACGATGGCCACCCATCTCGGGGTGGCCGGGACCCTCGGACCCGAGGACCTCGACGAGGATCTGTTGGGTCGGAGCCAGATCGTGTACCTCGAGGGGTACATGTGGGACCAGGCTCCGGCCAAGCTGGCTTTGCGCCGGGCCATGGAGGTGGCGCACAGTTCCGACGCCCTGGTGGCCCTCACATTGTCCGACTCCTTCTGCGTGACACGGCATCGCCGGGAGTTTCTCGATCTGCTCCACGGCGAGATCGACGTCCTTTTCGCCAACGAGGAGGAGGTCTCCCTTCTCTTCGACGCCTCCAACTTTGACGCGGCGGTGGCGGCCGTCGAAGAGACGGGCGTTCTCGGCGCCTTGACCCGGGGTGCCGCCGGTTCGGTGGTGGTGGCGGCTTCGGGTCCGCTGGCCGTGGGCGCCGAGCCCGTCGAACACGTCATCGACACCACCGGAGCGGGCGACCTCTACGCCGCCGGCTTTCTCCACGGACTCACCCAGGGCTTCGAGCCCGAGCGGTGCGCCCGGTTGGGCGGAGTGTGCGCCGGCGAGGTGATCTCCCACTTCGGGGCCCGGCCCCAGGCCGACCTGAGGAAGTTGGCGCTCGCCGCCGACCTGTCCTGACGGTCCGACGGCGCCCGTCAGGGACCGTCGTCGCCGGCGACCGGGGGATCAGGAGGCAGGTAGGCCAGTCGCAGGTCGCCCAGGCGGACGAGGACCGAGGCCACCCAGCGGGCCAGTTGGCCGGCCGGGCCGGCCAGACTGGAGCTGTCCTCCAGGGCTGCTTCGTCGAGACGGATGGTCCCCTGGTAGGAGGTCTCCACGGCGAAGCGGGGTCCGGGTTCGCCGGGCTCGTGGACCTGCTCGACGACGGGAGCGGCCCGCACCAGGGTGTCGGTGCCGATGGCCGGGCTCTCCTCGGGCAGGCAGGCCAGGACGACGTCGAGGTCGGGCATGACCGAGAGGCGTTGCAGGCGAAGGGTGATCTCCACCACCACCTCGGGGAGATCTTCCGGTGGTTCTCCGATCGACCACGATCGGTAGGCACTCTGGCTCCAGGTGGGCCAGTCCACCGAGACGTCGGCTCTCACACGTGGAGGCTTTTCTTCTCCGGGGAGCGAGTACGACGTCTCCCAGGAGACGTCGCCCAGGAAGACGTCGACCTGAAAGCGCTCTTCCACGGCCTGCCGTTGAAGGAGGGCGTCCTCCAGAGCGTGGCGCGTCTGGGTGATGACGTCCACCAGGATGTGGTCGAGCACCTCGGGAGGCTACCTTTGCCGACGTGTCCCCTGTGTCCACCAATCCGTGGCTCGGGCGTCGCGTGATCTCCTACGCCCATCAGGGTGGCGCCTGGGAGGCTCCCTCCTCCACGCTCTTCGCCGTCCGCCGCGCCCTCGATCTGGGTGCAACAGGCATCGAGCTCGATGTGCACGCCACCGCCGACGGATATCTGGTGGTGAGCCATGACGGCACCGTGGACCGGACGACCAATGGACAAGGTTCCATTCACAGCCTGTCTCTGGCCGACGTACGGGCGCTCGACAACGCGTACTGGTTCGCCCCCGGCGCCGACGTCAGCCCCGGCCTCGACGCCGGCGCGTACCCCTACCGGGGCCGGGCACCGGACGATCGGGAATTCGGCATCGCCACCCTCGACGAGGTACTGGGTCTTCTGGACGACCATCCCGGGGTGGCGCTCAATCTCGATATCAAAGCCACGGCACCGGCGGTCGAGCCCTACGAAGAGCGGCTGGCGGCCACGCTGGCCGGTCACGATCACGGTGACCGGGTCATCGTGGCGTCATTCCTCGACGTCGCCTCGGAGGCGTTCCGCGGCTACGCACCGGAGATGGCCACCTCGGCGGGAACCCTGACCGTGGCCGACTTCTGGAGAGCCTTGGCCGACGGCAGGCAACCGCCGGCTTTGGGGCACGTCGCCCTGCAGGTGCCGGCGGTCTACGGGGACCAGGTCCTGGTGGACGAGCGGTTCGTCACCGCCGCCCACGAGCAGGGGCTGGCCGTCCACGTGTGGACGATCAACGAGGAGTCAGAGATGGGGCGACTGCTCGATCTGGGCGTGGACGGGATCATCTCCGACCTGCCCACGACCCTGGTGGCGCTTCTGGAGCAGAGGGACCTGGCCTGGCGTCCCTGAGACGGGGCTCGGGACTAGCCCCGACCGGCGTTGGGTCGCTTGCCGTGATTGGCCTTCTTCTTGGCGCGGATCTTGAGCTTGTTGGTCCGTTTCGACATGGCTTGCCAGGTTACTGCGCTCCGGGGCGGACCGGCGACGGGGGCGGAGGCCGGGCGCGAGCGGGCGAGTAGCGTTACCCGCCGATGGAGCGTCTCGGTCTGGTGGGTCTGCCCAATGCCGGTAAGACGTCGTTGTTCAATGCCCTGACCGGGGCGAACGCCGCCGTCGCTCCCCATCCCTTCACCACCACCGAGTCCACGGTCTCCATCGCCCCCCTTCCGGACTCCCGGCTCGACGCCCTGGCGGCGATGAGCGCCAGCAAGAAGATCGTCCATGCCGGGATGGAAGTGGTCGACATCGCCGGACTGGTGCCGGGTGCTTCCACGGGGGAGGGACTCGGGAACCGCTTCCTGGCCGGCATCCGAGAGGTGGATGCCCTGTGCCTGGTCCTGCGGGCCTTCGTGAGCGACGAGGCGCCCGGTGATACCGACCCGGTGGAGGCGCTGGCCACGTTGGAGCTCGAGCTCGTGTTGGCCGATGTGGGGACGATCGAGTCCCAGATCGACAAACGCCGGAAGGCGGCCCGGATCGACAAGAGCCTGGGCGCCGAGGTGGCGGCCATGGAGGCAGCCCACGACGTTTTGTCCGGAGGCGTGCCGCTGTACCGATCGGGGTTCGATCCCGAGAAGAGGGCGTTGCTGCGGAACTTCTTTCTCCTGACCGACAAGTCCGTCTTGGCCGTCGTGAACCTCGGTGAGGAGCAACTGGAGAAGGCGGACGCGGTGGTCGGCCCCGTGGTCGAAGAGCTCGGTGGTCACGGCGAAGTGCTCGGCGTCTGCGTCCAGCTCGAGGCGGAAACGGCCCAGTTGCCCTCGGACCAGCGCACCGAACTGCTCGAGGGGCTCGGCCTCGGCGAAGGAGCCCTTCCCCGCGTGGCCCGGGGGGCGTACCACCTGCTCGGCCGGCGGACATTCCTGACCACGGGAGACAAGGAATCGCGTGCTTGGAGCTTCCGGTCCGGAGCCACGGCGCCGGAATGTGCCGGGGTGATCCATTCCGATCTGCAGCGAGGATTCATCCGGGCCGAGGTCATCCACTGGGACGAGCTCCTGGAGCTCGGGTCATGGGCCAAGGCCAAGGCGGCCGGCAGGATCCGGCTCGAAGGGAAGGACTACCACGTGGCCGACGGCGACGTGCTCGAGATCCGGTTCAACGTCTGAGAGCGGTGGACCGTCGGTGACAGCCACAAAAAGAGCGACGACCACGGCAACAGCGGCGGCGATGACCTGGCGTGCGGACGATGTGGCTGCTGCGTGACGGCGAAGTGCTCGCCGCGGCTGAGATGGCTGATTCACTGGTCTCACGCAACCGCGGCCTGCTCGGGAAGCAGAGCTACGAAGGTGCCTTCCTCATTCCCCACACGAGCGGGGCGCTGCATGCCTTCGGGATGCGCTTCGCTCTCGATGTCGCCTTTCTCGACAAGGACCTGGCTGTGGTCGACATCGTTCAGCTCGCCCCCTGGCGGGTGACGCGACCCCGGCGGAGGTGCCGGACCGTGCTCGAAGCCCAATCCGGAGCCTTTGAGCGTTGGCGCCTGCACCCGGGAGACCGGCTCGAGTTGCACGACAGCCGGTGATAGGAACCGACGTCGCCGCTGATGGTTCCCGCCGAGCCGACGGTCGCCTGGTGATCGTGTCCACGCCCATCGGAAATCTCGGTGATCTGTCGCACCGGGCCGTCGACGTCCTGGGTCGGGCCGACCTGTTGTGCTGCGAGGACACCCGACACAGTCGGGCGCTTCTCACCCACGCCGGCATCACCGGCCGCCGCCTGCTCTCCCTGCACGCCCGCAACGAAGCGCAGCGCATTCCCGAAGTGCTCAGTCATCTGAATGCGGGGAAGACGGTGGCGCTCGTGAGTGATGCCGGCACGCCGAGCGTGTCGGACCCCGGGGCTCGCCTGGTGGCGGCCGCCGCCGCTGCCGGTATCGAGGTGACCGCCGTCCCCGGACCGAGCGCGGTGCTCGCCGCGCTGGTGGTCAGCGGATTGCCGACGGCCCGCTTCTGCTTCGAAGGTTTCTTGGCCCGCCGGGGCGCTGAACGCCGTCGCCGGCTCGAGGCCCTGGCCGGGGAGGAACGGACCGTGGTGATCTACGAGGCTCCCGGCCGGTTGGCGGCCACCCTGGCCGATCTCGCCGTCACCTGCGGACCGGAACGCGCCGTGGCCGTGGCCCGCGAGCTGACCAAACTGCACGAGGAGATCTGGCGGGGCAGTCTGGAGGACGCGGCACGGGAATTCGGCTCTCGGGAAGTCCGCGGCGAGGTGGTCATCGTCCTCGGCGGCGCCGCGGCCGCCGCCCCGGCAAGCGAGGCCGACGTCGTGGCGGCGTTGCGTCGTCACGTCGACGGGGGCGCCAGTTGGCGCGACGCCGCCAGCGCGGTGGCGCAGGAGCTGGGGGTGTCACGTCGTGAGGTCTATGCCCATGGCCTGGCGTTGCGGCGCCGCGACGAGGACCCCGGACGGGGCTCCGACGGTGCAATGTCCGGGGACGACTGATCGGTGAGCACAGTGACGACCGTGGGTCGGGCGGAGTCGCCCCCGACGGCCCCCGAAAGGAGCGTCACCTGTCGCTGTTCGGTCGGGACGAGACGCAGGCACCGCCGGTGGAAGCGAGAGACACCCGGGAAGGCTCGGCCTTCGCCGTTCTCGCCGCGGGCTGCTTCGGGGCAGTGGAGGAATTCGCTCGGGCCATTCCCGGTGTGGTCGATGCCGTCTCCGGGTACACCGGGGGTTCTCAGGATGACCCGAGCTACGAGCAGG
>Ga0307374_10011150_pt1 | contig 12859 bp, 11 predicted proteins | sample OX3MG_FD_202532 | JGI IMG/M metagenome (GOLD analysis project Ga0307374, IMG submission 202532) | Soil microbial communities from Risofladan, Vaasa, Finland - OX-3 | ecosystem: Environmental > Terrestrial > Soil > Coastal area > Acid sulfate soil | place: Finland: Risofladan, Vaasa | collected...
AAAGATATCCGCACTCACAACAACGCGCTCACCCACGGTCCGTTTGATGGGAAACCGGCCTTCCTGGATTTCCGGATACACGTTCTCAATGACCACGCGAGGAGGTGGATGGGTTGAATGACTCAATGTAGGTGACCCCGTCGCTGGATTCACGTGCATACCCCTCGAATTCTCTTGGAAAGACACTCGACGGCTGCCTTCACAGGCAGCAGCCCTCATTGGAAGATCGTTGTTGCAGTTACCTCAGCCGGTTGCCAATCTGAGGATGGGTTAGTCAGGTGAATCGGAACCCACAAAACACTACTATTTTACTCCTGCGAGACAGCATGAGCAACCGCACGGGATCGCCATCCCCTATCCTCAACATAAGGCAGGAGGTTATCCGGCATGGGCGGATCACGATTCAGGATTTCTGATACCAGAAGGCGGGAGCAACCCGCGCCCTTGTGATTGACGATAACGCAAAGCCTTTGTGGGTTAAAATAATGGATTGCGGAGGGATGGGTGAGCGGTTGAAACCGGCGGTCTTGAAAACCGTTAGCCCCGGAAGGGGCTCGGGGGTTCGAATCCCTCTCCCTCCGCCAGACTTAGTTGTTTTTTATTGACGTTACCCAGAAATCGCAGGAATTCGTATACCTCATCCGGCGTGACATCAGACTTGATCTTGTCGTGAAGCTGTCGAATATCATCCCTGTCGCACAACGCCAATTCCAGATCACTTGCTTCTCGGCGGTCTTGAACGGTTGTGCCATTCCTGACAAATGCGACGGGGAGGGTGGCTTCAACTTCGATGCCGAGGTGCTTTTTGAGGTCATCCGCCCGCTTGGCAAGGTACGAGAACTTCTAGGCAGGGTTCTTAAGATTACATTCATCGTAAATGATCCGCTCCACTCGAAGAGGCCGGCGCACATAAGCCACTTGGTCCGGCAATGCATCCTTCGGGCCATTCCCCATTGCAGCAACCAGATCATCTGCCGCATCCCGCCCGGCCAGTGGGCGTTACGGTTCCTTCAGGCAGGCGCGCAACAACTCTTCATTCAGTTCCGCAAGATCATGCGCCTGCGAAACTGGCACCCCGTGGTTGCACCGGAAATAGGCCGCTTCCGACTCGATCCCACCTTTCTCATGGGCTTCCGCTGGCGCACAAAACTCGCCCTCGATCCGCCACTGCGAGCGAATACCAATGAATCGTGCCGTCTCTTCCCGCTGCTGTGCCCTGCTAGTGTAGTGCGTCTAACACTCCTTTACATACGGGCAGGCGAAAACCGCAAGATTCAAGCATGGTCCGCGGGAGGCCGAATGCAAAGGGACTTGTGACGCACTACACTAGGCAACGCGAAAGCGTGCGAGTGCCTCTTCATCAAGGTCGATGCCAAGGCCCGGCTCTTGAGGGATATCCAGCATTCCCTCCTTGGCGCGAATCTTTTGACGAGTCAAAAACTGCCGCAAATTTGTATTTTCCTGTGCAACGAATTCCGCTATCAACGCATTGGGGATTGAATTGAGCCAGTGTAGCGCCGCAGATACATTAATATAAGTGGTAAAGCCGTGATTGGCTACAGGAAGGCCGTAATCTGCCGCCAGAGCTGCAATCTTCATTGCCTCCGTGAATCCGCCACATCGAGTTAGGTCAACCTGAACAACGTCGATCTTCCCCTTTTCAATTAAATTTCGAAAGGTGCTCCGACCACTTTCCTCTTCCCCTGCTGCGATTCGGATCGATGTCGCCTGACTCAGTTTTTGATATCCTTCGTAGTCGTCCGGTGCTAGCGGCTCCTCCAACCAGAAAATGTCATATTCCGAAAAAATAGCAGCTCTTTGGATTGCGGTTTTAGCATCCCACGCTAGACCAGCGTCAACCATAAGGTCTGCAGCCTTTCCGAGGCCCGCCCTGGCCTTGGCCACCAAAGCAGCATCGGTAGCCGCATCTTGACCCATGGGCCCCCAGCCAAACTTCACCGCTGTAAATCCCTGTTGCCCGACAAGTCGACGCGCTATCTCACCAGTTTCGTCAGGAGTATCTCCAAACAACACGCTAGCGTAACATCGGATCGTTTTCCGAAATCCTCCCCCAAGAAGTTTCCAAACCGGCAGACCGAGTTTCTTACCCTTGATATCCCATAAGGCCAAATCAATACCGCTCATGGCATGAAGGCCAATTCCAAAACGCCCTGCATAGATATTTGCACGGTACATCTTGTTCCATAGATACTCGGTAGCAAACGGGTCCTCGCCGATCAAGAGATGCCTTAGACCTGAGGATGTCGTATGCGAGTACGGCCCAAGAATAATTGCCTGAGCGGCCAGGGGCGCTGAATCTACTTCTCCAATCCCGGTAATACCTTCGTCGGTGTGGACCTTTACAACAAGGGCGTCCTGCCCGCTGTCACAACGTTCCTTTACTTGGGGCATTCGCACATAAATCGCCTCAACCTCTGTAATTTGCATTTACGTCGACCTTTCAATACCAGAGTAAGCCGTCACCAGACTCGTATCTACAGGATTTCATTGCCAAATCTTGTAGACATTTGTCACAATTAGCAGCAGGCCAAGGGTACGGAGAGATGTATAAGCAAAGTTTGGAGTCCGACTAGATCACAACGTGATCGTCAGCCCACCGTCTACCATAAGGTCAGCTCCCGTTATATAACCGCACTCTCGCGATGCGAAGAAAAGAGCCGCCGATGCAATTTCCTCCGGAAGGCCTGCACGTCTAAGCGGTATGCGTCCGGATTCAAGATAATAGCTCTTGAATCGTGGAGTGGCAGTTTCGTCGACTCCATTCACGATGGACATTGGCGCCCGAATAAACCCAGGACTGATTGAGTTGACCAGAATGTTTTCCTGAGCAAGTTCAATCGCCAGACTACGAGTCAACTGGTGAACCCCAGCCTTTGAAACAGCGTAGGAACCATAGTCGGGCTCTGAAATTGTTCGCTGCACCGAGCTGATGTTCACAATACTGCCCGCTCCTTTCATACGCATCTGACGGACAGCCGTCCGTGCACAAATAAAATAAGCTGTCACGTTCGTCGCAAGAACTGCCCCCCATTCTTCTATAGTCATTTCGTCGAACGAGCGCGCATTATACCTGGCAGCATTGTTGATGAGAATATCGATCTGGTGAAAGTGTTCAGCGATGGAGGAAATTGTCCGCTCAGCCTCACCTGCATCAGAGAGATCAACGACCCAGGAGGACACATCAGTCCTTACTGCACGGATTTCTCTTTCCACGCCTAGGACTGCTCCTTCGTTACAATCCACGAGAGCCACACTGGCTCCCTCATCAGCAAACAGCCGTGCCGTTGCCCGTCCAATACCGCTCCCCCCGCCTGTAACGATCGCAACCTTTCCAGAAAGTCTTTTCATAGACAGCTGCATCATTTCTTCTCACTCATCCGCAGAGGAACGATATCTCAACAGACTGCGCTGAAACATGGAGAGAGTCACACAACTGTTTCCTGTCACTCGAACCACATACTCCAGTCGCATTCCCCAACTGCCCTCAAGGTATACGGCTGGCTCAAGAGCAATCACCATGATTGTTCGCGAGGCAGCCTCATCAGCCCAAACAGAATGCCGCTCCATCGCCTCCCCTGCGGCCAACGACTCAAAGCGCATGCACCATCTTTACATAAGGAACGACGAGATCAGAGAATTGCTTCGGCGACATGGTGGCAGACGGTCTAAAGTCTGCTGATGTTGCATACCGGAGAAACTGGTCCAACAGAGAAATCGCCTCTGGATATTGCTCGTCCAGATTTCCCTTGATGTTCATCGTGCACAGCAGGAGTTTCCCCTTCCCGACATTGGCTTCGAAAAGAAGCGCAAATCTGGCGATCCTGTTGGTGGGCCGTTCCCGTGTCGTTCTTATCCCATCGGCGATCACATCGAGGTTTGAAATGGCACCTTCCAAACCTTCGAGATTAAATTGCGAGCTGTTGTCCAGCAGATTAAAAAACTGGAGATCGGCGAATCCATTGTGTGGGAAAGTTCCAAACGCCAGGTGGCGAGGCAGGTTGATCCCAATTCCGCTCCCGCTTGGCGGAAAGTAATTAGCTCGGTTCTGCTGATCGAATCGTTCCGCGTCAGGCAATACAAGCACCCGGCCTCCGCTCCCCAGGGTTCGAAGCACGTCTGTGTTGAGGTCCGAGGAGATCAAGAGACCCTCCGAAACATTGTCCTGTGTTCCGCGCAACTGCTTGATAAACGGGAAGTATCGAAAAAGACCGTCCCATTTCATAGTGCTAAACACCTGTATGGGCGCACGGCGCGACAAGCTTTGTTTGGAAAAGGCCCAGAGATTCCACGTATTCCTGTAGGCTCGAGACTTAAAAGAAGCGGCGACCGTTAGCTCGAGTTCACACGGCTCGGAAACCTCGACGCTCCCGACACTTATGTTTCCTACTCTGGTCACCCGGCCGAGAGGGGCGTTCATCCTGAATTTGCCGCCAGCCAGCCGACTTCGGCCCCGGCGCAGTTCCCATTCAAGCTCGCCGTCAACAATCGCCTCAGGCCCATAATTGGAAATAAAGATGTCAGCGTTTTTTCCCTGCTCCGCCCACATCGTACGGTCATTAACTTCCAGCCCGATCATCGGAAGCACCGCAGAATTCAGCGTTTCCATCTCACCCGGGACAATACCCTTCGGTTCCCAGAAGTAATTGCAGACGCCCCAATCCCACGCTGCGCCTTCGGGACTACCCTCCGGGAAATCCGTCATCAACCAGTACTGATAGCCGATAATCTGGTCGAGGCGCCTGAGATTTTCGATGTTAGCCTTTCGGGCAACCTGAAGCAGGCGCCAGGAGTTACGCAGGTAAGCCGGGTAGCTGTCCAATAATCCGGCGGAGCGCAGCCAATCCATCCTCTCCTGGAGCCACGACGGCTTAAAAACTCCCGTAAACCTGTCAATCATCGACACGTCAGGCAAGGAGCAATAGTACGCGCCGAATTCATGTTTGACGGTGGGAAGCTCGGCTGAAAACCCGTTATAAAGACTCGCAATATCCGTGGGCTCAACTAAGTACCCGTCATTTGACAGCACCAATCGAGTTGGGTCCATCTGCTTAGCTAGCGCCACAAAGTCCCGAACTGTATCCATGAAAAGAGTCTCGGTCTGCTTGTCCTTCAGCAATCGGAGGTTGAACTCATTTCCCAAAGCCAATGACAGCCACGACGGGTGATTGCGACACGTCTGGATGATGCGAACCATCTCATTCCGGACAAATTCTCGATTGGGAAGGAAATAAAGTGCCGCCTCGACTGGCAGTTCCGCCATCACCAGAATTCCAACCTCGTCTGCCGCCTCAAAAAACTCCGGCGTCGGAGTCCAGGAATGAAATCTGACAGCGTTGAAGCCCAAGCTCCTGGCAAGCTTGAGTCTTTGAAGGAAAACCTCTTTTGAGGTTGGCGGAGTGCCGGAAATCACGTAAACACTGTCATCTCCATATCCCCTCAAATAAATTGGCTTCCCATTCAACAATAATTGGGTGCCTTCAACGCGAATTTCGCGCATTCCAAAGTTTTCTTCAACTTCGTCGAGGATCCGGCCGCCATCCATCAGTTGGACGCGAGCGCGATAAAGGTTGGGCTCCTCCGGAGACCATCGTTGGGCATCAGGAATCTTTACCTTGACAGACACATCCGACCGGCTGTTTGCGGCTACCGAAACTTGCTTTGCGTTGTGAAGGACCGCTCCCTTTCCATCCTGCCCGACACTCACCAGCACAGTTGCGTCCAGGCTTGCAGAACTTTCGTTACGGACGCCAACAATGAACTGCGCTATTCCCGCACGCAGATCAGTCGTAATCGCAACGTTTTGTATGCTGCTAACTTCATGAGCCTCCAGATGGACCTCGCCATACAGACCGCCCCACCTGGCAATGTAATTCAGACAGCCCGTCGGCTCCTGGTAGTCATTCCTTGCCATGTCGACTGGATCCTGGTGGCTCCGTGCGTTGGCAACCTGAAGGGAAATGACGTTTGGGCCACCGGCTGTTACAAAAGAGGTAACATCCACACGATAGGGTGTGCTAAATCCAGCATGGCTGGCAACCTTCCTGCCGTTGACATAAGCTGTCGTGTAAGTGAAAGCTCCCCCGATAACCAGATCAATCCTCTTTGCTCGCCATTCGCTGGGAATAACGACTTCTCTGAGGTACCAGGCCGAACCAACGTAGTGATGTCTCAGTGTGCCCGTGGGTTTTCCGTACCCCTGCGCCTGCCAACAACCCGGCACGTAAATCGTGCCTCGAATCTTTTCCGGATGAGCAAACCAGTGCTCTTGTTCGCCGATGTCCGTTGGGTCCAGCTGAAACTTCCAAGGACCTGACATGGAAATTCGCGGCCGGAAAGCATGTTGTCGTCCTGAAACCATCTCTTGGGCGTGCAAGTTTGCGGGATTGCCGATCACACTCGCCAAACCTGTCGCACCAAGACCTCCAACACCCAGCCTCAAGAGGTCTCTCCGCGTCATCTTCCCGGAGTTGATTTCACCTTCAGAAGTCACATGCCTACCGTACAAATCGGGGTTATCCGGCACTTCTAAGCGACCAGAACGTAACGCCATAGGGTTCCATGTCGATCGTCGCCTGCGTTTGTTGCCGTTCGAGATGCAACTGCGGCTGACGGCGCAACCGTGCAAACTCTTCATTGCTCGGAGTCATTGAATCCAGCACCACACGCTCCGCTCGCAGGTTAGACTCGGCGCCTGTCAACGCCAGATTTACCCGTGCCGCTGAGTCCGAGAAATTCCATAGGAGCACACTGAAAACCTTCAATGTGTCATCGTAAGACGCAAGACCGTGTACAAACGTGTCATCGGAATGCAGTGGGACCCGTTCACCCGTAAGGCGAGAGAGAAGCCGGAAGCAAAAGTATGCAGGTCGGATCACGTTCTGAAAATCAAACAGGCCCAGCATGAGTGATGTCCGGTTCCAGCTTGCAGGATTCCACCACGGCAGGAATGACATGGTTTCAGGATCAACATAGCAATCGCGGATTTGGTAATAGTTGGAATATCCAAGATGCTCCTCAACCATCCGATAGACAACCTCGGCAATAAAGCAAGGCTGAAAGCGCGGATCAAGCGGGGGATTTCCGATGCTCGCGTTCCATTCGTCCAAAACCGTCTCAGGATGCAGCGACGGGTATTTTGATAAAGCGTTCTTGATATAAGTAATGCTTTCTGTGAAGGTTTCCGGATCACTGTTGTAGTTATGCCAGGAAACAAAATCCAGAGGAGTCCGCTTCTGATCGCAGTGGGAAAGGAGAGCCGGCAGGATCGGTGAGGTGTGCCGGGCCAGCGCAGGCCCTCCGACTCGCGCATTGGGATCGGCTCGCCTTATGGCCTGGACGGTGTGCTGGTAATAAGTCGAGTAACTTTCTGGAGTGAACTTATAAGGACAGCCACCTCCAGCTCCAATGTCTCCCTCATTGCCGACCTCCCAGTATTCAATGCCGGCCCCGCGGTCCTTATAATGGAGAACCAGTTCATAAACAAGTGTTTCCCACGCGTTCCAATCATTCGGGTAAACAATGTTTTGATCGAGTCTTGGAAACAGCACCTGGGGCTTGAACGTTAAACACATCAATGGCTTGGAACCTGCCTTGAGGATCATGTCTACCGACTGATCTAAAGTCGTCCAATGGTAACGGCCTGGGGATGGAAGAAGATCGTAATATTCCTGAACGAAAAGGCGGATATGTTTCGATTTCAGTGCGCGCACTTCGCTACAAGCCCGGTCGAGCCACGTTGGCTCAGCCCAGTAACCACCATGGCCTACGCCGAAATGATCGATGTGGAGAGGCCCTTGCTTCTCCCCCAAGTCAAGCCGAACTTGCGCCGTACGCAATTTATCGGGAATGGCAGTAGCTGTAGTGCCATACGCTCCTGCAACTGGATATAAAGTTGCAGCTCCGGCACCGGCTGCAATAGCCCTCAGCACCTTTCTTCTGCCTATACGCTTCTCCTGACTTGATCGGCCATCGCGTTCCAGCATTGGCACTCCTTTTCGCGCGCTCGCGCACGTTTCGAAGGGATAACAATCGGCAAATCATCACTGAAATCCAGAACTGCCCTAGAAAGCTGAAACTGATGTTGAGACAATTAGTGCAGCATTTGTACACATCAGCTCATGGCTATCCACCAGAAGCAAACTGAACGCAGAGTGTGCCCGCTTCAACAAATCACTTGTCGCAAGCAAGTCCACTCCTATTTGACTGCATCTGAAATGGGAACTTTACCAGCGCCAGGGTCTGTTTCATTTGAAAACCCAGCACGAGCCAATCGCACCATGACCTGCTCCCCAATCATTAGCGCAGCACCGATTGCACCGGCATTGTCGTCGAGTCTGGACACAGCAAGCTTTAAGTGTCGTACAGATCTATTGAAAGTGCGCTCATTAAGAGATAACAACAACGATCTGAAAGTAAGGGCTTTGGTGGCCCTTGACACAGCCCCGCCCAGAATAATCTTTTCGGGATTTAACAGATTGACAATGGTGGCCAAGCCAGTCCCAAGGTGGCCGCCAGCCTCTGAAAGCACCCTTTGAGAGAGACGATCGCGATTTTTCGCAGCAGTTACAATCGCCTCCACTGAGACACGGTCCGGACCCTTTTTGGCCAAGCTCATCAAGCTAGACGTCACCCCGTGTTGCAAAGCGACGCGCACTCTGTTGATGATTGCCGAACCAGACGCGTAGACCTCCAGACATCCTCGGTTTCCACAGGAGCAAGGCTCACCCGTTTCATCAATTGTCGTGTGACCGAGCTCTCCAGCCAACCCATCGTGTCCAAAGTACATTTCGCCATTCACGAAAACGGCACTGCCAACCCCCATCCCAACGCTCACATAAACAAAGTCGCTGATCCCCTTGGCATATCCGAAACGCTGCTCAGCGAGCGCCATAGTCCGCACGCTGTCTTCAACTACAACAGGCAGGTGGTGCCGATTCTCTAATTCTTCTTTTACCGGGACGTTTTCCCAACCAGAAATCTTCGGCCAGAATAGAAGAATCCCAGCGTTACGGTCAATGACTCCAGAAACCCCCACCCCGATCCCTCTAATGGTCTTATCACTTTCTAAAGCGCGCTCAATTCCCTCATGTATCTGATTCAAGACATGGTCTTTACCGTTTGAAAGACCGGAGGGAAATCTCCTTGAGGTTAGGACCCTAGCCTGACAATCCGTGACAATGATGCGAGTGAAACGTGTTCCTAAATCAATCCCAATCAAGTGTGCGCACTCAGGATTCGCATAAAGCAAGATCCTGCGCCGCCCACCACGAGAAGGAGCATGCCCTCCCTCTATAATCAAACCCTTGGTTCGCAAATATCGGACAAGAGTGCTGATATAACTAGGAGCAAGCTTCGTCCTCTCAGCAAGCCCGGAACGGGACACCCCTGACCCTCGATACACTAGCTCAGCTATTTGAATAACATCAGATTCTTTCATTGAACCACGCTTCCGCGGTCCCGCCGCCAGAAGTCGAACTACAGTCCGGTTTTGCGCCAAACCCTAAGAGCACACACGGCAACGCGCGGTGAAGCCCCCCAGCCCGCCAAATCCGAGAAAATCACTTGGAGGGCAGTGGTACCCTAGCGGCTGCAGAATTCCTTGTAGCTCATCAGCTTGATGCCTCGTTCTTCGACCAATCGCTTGATTCGAGGGCTGGTGTACGCCGAGGTTTCTGCGGCTCTATTCTTCCCAACACCAAACATCTGTACATCCTTCGGATCGAAATGAACCAAGGCATCATTCTCAAGCGAGGGGTAGCCAGGATGGCCGATTAAGAGATTCACGCCGGGTTGCAGACTTTGCAGTACCTCCGAGAGGGCTTTCTCCTTTTCTTCAGGGGGCGCTGAATAAATTCCAAAATCGTCCAGTTCATGCTCACCCAGAAGGCATGAGACGGGAATTCCGTAATCTTTCCCGATGCGTTCAACGATGGGGCGAAACTTCGGGTTATAGGGCATGATGTAGTGCGTGTCGATATAGTCCACCGTAACGCCATACTTCCTGACAAGATCAAGCTGAGCGCGGAACTCTTTCTCAAGTTCCGCCATGTCGGGATTATGGCCCCAGAACTCGGCCGGAGATCTCCAGAGAAACCCGTCTTCGTCTACTAAGCTGCTGATCTCGGAATAGGACGAAACCGGCCGCCATCGATAGCCCCTCCACTCTCCGATGATTCCAAGATGTACTCCAAAGCAAAGGTCGGAATACTCTCGCGCGATTTTGGCCGCCTCCTCAAACCAGGGAGAAATTGCCAAAATCGCCGCTGACCGAATAATCCCATTTCGCATACTGTCCAATATGCCCAGGTTACCTGAATGCGTATAGCCCATGTCGTCGGCCCGCGTAATAAGAATAATTTCCTTCGTTCCATTCGACATTTTCGTCTCCTCGTGTACGGAATGCGTCACTTAGCTATTTTGTTCCTGTCCTGCGCACGGTATTCTTGTCAGATTCCACCGCAACCTGCTGGAATGCCGCTGCGATTCTTTCCACGGCTTGATCGCTTAACACCGGAGGAATTGCCAGCAGACTGCTCCGATCAAGCAAAGCGTCGAGCACGGGCAGCACCCCTTTCCCATACTCATACTTAGCCGCAAAGCTGTTGAGAGGATCACTCCACGGGCGGCCAGCGGCACTGAGTGAACGCTTTTCCACCAGGCTTGAATTGTTGTAATAAATATGGAGTCCCCATTCGGTCATGGGAATGTTATTGATTCCCCAAGGGCCGGTCCGAATTCCCATCTCGCGGGTTTCTGTAACCACCCTCAAGCAAGTTTCGCGGTCTTGCCAGTTCATGATCAGGAATGCCCCGGCGTCACCGTCCGGATCGATAATCCGGCGAAAACCCAAACCCGGTATGGTGGCAAGTTTCTCCCGAAGTGCGTACTTCCTCCGGCGCATATTTTCAGTGATACGGTCGAGTTTGGGAAGTTGAGCGCAGACGACCGCTGCCAATAGCTCGGCACATCGGCTGCCTTGCCCCCACAATTGGCATTCGGGGTCGGAATTGTCCAGCCTGCCGTCAGCGGTGCGCGGGTAACCCAGATCATGGCACGCCCAGGCGCGCCGGTAGAAACCAGGATTATCACACACAAACAGCCCGCCTTCGCCGGCTGTAATATTCTTGTTGAGCTGGAAGCTGAAAATCGCAATGTCGCCAAAGCTACCAACAGGCTTTCCCCGAAATCGCGCGCCGTTCGCCTGAGCGCAGTCTTCGATCAGGTAAAGACCACGCGCGCGGCAAAATTCGGCAATGGAGTCAACCGCCCCGGGAGCGCCGCTCATATGCACGAGGAGCACAGCCCGAGAATGAGCTCCCACTTTTTTCTCAAGGTCCTTCGGGTCCATGCAAAAGGTGTCATCCACGTCAACGAGCCTCGGGATAGCCCCGGCGCGAACAATGGCGCTTGCGCAAGAAACCCACATGTACCCCGGCACCAGGACCTCGTCACCCGGACCCAGACTGAGAGCACCCATTGCGACCGAGAGAGCGGACGTGCCGCTGTTGACTGCCAGGGCATACTTTCTCCCCAGCCTTTCACGATAGGCCTGCTCAAGACGGTCGGCGTATCGTTGGAGGTCATGACCATAGAAGCGATACGGACTGCGGGCGCGAAGGACCTCCTCAACAGCTTTCTCTTCTTCCTCACCAAAAAAATATGACCCGGGCCATTCGTACGGAATCACGGCATCATTGTTGGGTGTTTCACGACTATTGGAACCTTGTCCCATAACTTTCTCCTTGCACTATCTTTTCCGGGTTCACTTTCCTGAAACACCCAAAAGAATAACAGCCAGGAATCCCAAGCTGACTCCGATGAAATTCAACCGGTTCATACGCTCGCCGAAAAAGAGCACACCGGCCAGAGCCACAATGAAAATCGATCCACCGATGGCAATCGGGAAAACGATGTTGCCCGGGACCTGGGAATCAAGAGCGACAGCCATGGCAACCTGGCCGGCTATGCTCAGCGCCGCCATCAGCGCGCCCCACAGGATCTCGCGCCGGCCGAGTCTCACACCCTTGAGCAGCATCGGAACTCCGATAATGGCCAGGCCGGCAGCGTACCAGATGGTTAAGTATGGAAACTTGATCGTCCCTGGAAGTCCCCAGCCGGCGATAACCTTCAGCCCAAAGGCGCTCATGCCGTTTGTGAGAAGGATGATGAGCATTAGCAAAAACCACATGGCAGCTACTCCCTTTCCTCTTTGAGTTTCCTTGCCTCGCGTTGATCGATTCTCTGCCCCCAGAAAAGACAGAGAATCGATATAAGTCCAAGGCAAAACGCCACGATTTTGATCGGGGTAAGCCTCTCCCGATAAATCCAGATAGAAACCACGGCCGGAACGCCTGAGGAGAGATTCATCATCAACCAGCCGACCGTGACTTTCCCGATTTTGATGGAGGTTTGAAACGCAAAGTAAGCAACCGCTGCGCAAATTCCAAAACCGACCGCGAGCGGAACGACCTTTAAGGGGACCCTGAATCCTGAGCCAGCCGAAAAGGTCTGAGCAAACATCGCTAATGTTGCCCAGCCAAACAGTGACACAACCAGTGCCGAAGCAGCGCAATTCCGTTGCTCCGCTACCTTAGAAACACATGCCAGGAAGCCAAACGCCAGCGCACCGAGGAAGCAGAAGAGAAGACCCACGTAATTTCCCCTCCATTACAGTCACCCAACTCATGTGCGGCGTATTCGTTTTCCGCCAATACGCTCGCACCGGAAGCCATGTCGCAGATTAGTCTCCAGACGAAGCCAGTAGAGCCTGGAGATCGTTGGGAGCAATTCCGTTCGTCGGCTTGAACTGGTCAGATTGAACGTATTTCATGAACTGGTC
>Ga0307374_10011151_pt1 | contig 12859 bp, 8 predicted proteins | sample OX3MG_FD_202532 | JGI IMG/M metagenome (GOLD analysis project Ga0307374, IMG submission 202532) | Soil microbial communities from Risofladan, Vaasa, Finland - OX-3 | ecosystem: Environmental > Terrestrial > Soil > Coastal area > Acid sulfate soil | place: Finland: Risofladan, Vaasa | collected...
CAGGATTCTCGTATTCTTCTACGAACGAAACTTTGTCAAGAGGTTTGATAAACTTGAAAAGATCTGTGCTGATTCCTCTCTTTATGATTTGAAGGCCATCAAGCAAGAAATAATCGTTTGGAATAATTACCTTTACTTCCGATTCGCCAACAGCTTCAAATTTCACTTTCTCTTTTTCAATTGGAAGTCGTCTTCGAATTAGAGCCTCAACTTGTTGGCTGCGCTCGTCAAGTTTTTGCTTGATTTCGAGATTGTATTGAAGAGTCTTGCCGGCATACTTGTGATTGAAATCGATCAAGACGCGGCCAGATTCGATCGACCTAACTATCCCGACGCGATTGTCAACTTCAATTTCAGCCCCGATTTCTAACTCCGCGGCCTTTTCGCCAAACTTCTTTATCGGTATCCTAGAAACTCTGTTCGGGTCCCGGACACCAAACGCTTTTTCAGGAGTGAGCTCAACGTCTATTGTCTGGTTGGCATCTGCTTTCCGCAGTGCTTCGTCAAGCCCTTTTAGTACCCATCCCTCGCCAACGGCGATCAACCTCGGTTCGTAAGTCCTGGTAGGATCGGCGTTTCCAGCCTTTTCTGCATCTTCCTTTCGAGTTGTGTCTATAATCAGTCCAGTATCCTTGACTTTGGCAGTATAATCAGCCAGAATCAGAGCTCCGTTTTCTAGCGTCATTGTAAAGACTACTCTTTCCGGAATCTGTTAAAATACTTACCCTTAGCTCAGCGCCTTGAGATTTTCCCAAGCAACCGAAAGCGCCTTGCTGGAATCGCATTCATAACCCAAGTATCGTAATCCCTGAGAAATTGCATCCAGCGTGGTGCTCACAAGCGTCTGATCGATCATTCCCATGGAGCCAACGCGAAACATGCTCCCCTTCAGCTTGCCGAACCCTCCGGCGACTAGAACTCCGAACTTCTTGTCCAAGAGTGACCTAAGATCCTCATCTTTGATCCCAGGTGGATATTTGATGCCTATGACTGTGCGTGATCGTAACTCACTAGTCGCAAATGCCTTTAGCCCCAAAGATTCGAATCCGCTGTAGAATGCATTTGCACAGATTTCGTGTCTCTTGATTCGTTTCTCGATGCCTTCTTCCAAAACCATTTTCAACGCTTCGTCGATCGCAAAGAAGAGTGGGACTGCCGGCGTAGCTGGAGTTTCCGAGTGCTCCGCGAACTTGAAGTATTTTGGAATGTCAAAGTATTGGTTTCTCGGCTTGAAAGTAGACATGGCTTTCTTTGCTTCCTGACTGAACGATAGAATTACAACGCCAGGTGGCGCAGCGAGGCATTTCTGGCTACCAGCGATGCAGATATCAATTCCAAGCTTCTGGACTGGAATGTCTTCCCCTCCGAGGACACTGATCGCATCCAAGACGAACAAGGCGCCGTACTTACTCGCGAGCTCCTTCAATTCCTTTAGCTTGCGCCATGTGACGCCGGTTGAAGTTTCGTTGAAAACTACGCAAAGAGCTTTGACCTTTCCGCCGGTCTGGAAGGCTCTCTCGATGTCCTCTAGCCGCGGCACTGATCCTAGATCCCCATCAGGTGCAATCGCATTGGCACCGGTGTATCTCACCGATTCCCCTAGCCTTCCCGAGAACTCCCCGTAGTTCGGCACGATAGCAGTATCGCCGGGCTGCATGATTGACCCAACAGCTGCATCAACTCCAGCCGTGCCAGACCCTGAAATGACAACGATTTCGTCATTTGTCTGGAAGACTTTTTGCGCATTTCCCTGAATCCTCTTGTATAATTCGTGAAAGTCTGAGCCGCGATGGTTTATCATCGGGGTCGTCATTGCTTGCATAACGCGATCAGGCACGTTCGTCGGCCCAGGAATCATTACTAGCTTTCTCAAGTCGAATAGATCACGATGTCAAAAAAACGGAAAATTCCAATCCATCTAAACTTTTGCTTGGGACAAAAGCCGTCGCACAGTTTCTGCTACAGTTTCCACGTTCTCGATCGGGAAGGATGACTCCGCAGTGACTATCACTAGTCCAGCTTCGACTGGAATCATGATTATCTTTACAGCATCATGACTTACAACAGAATACTGGACGTGTCCAAAATATATTGACCAAGAGGCCATAGCACCCTTGAAAAATGTGAGATCCCGCACCAGTTGAGTTTCTCCGGGATGACTGTCTTTTGGATCTCGTAGTTCGCTCATGACCATTCCCTGTCTGTTATCCATGAATCCAAAATACCGGATTCGATCATCCAGACTAAAAATGTCATCCTTGAGATGTACACACAGAGACAGGTTCATTCGCTTCTACGTTGTCGAGAGCTATGAGATAACCGTTTGCATTATTCAAGCCCCTCAAACCGGCCCTTTCGAATTATCGGGTCGATCAGGTTGGCGACTGACTTTGGAACAAGTTCCTTCCAGTTTTCTCCTTCAACAATCCTCCTCCTTACTTCGGTAGCCGATAATTGTGGCCTGTCAAAGAGAGGCGCTTCGACTGTCGGCACTCCTCTTTCTTTGAACAATTGGAGAGTAAGCCTGTCGTTGGAGAAAACAACATCGTAATCTGGAACGGCTTGGTCGATGTACGCTGTCCATACAGCGTGCCCTGTAGCGTCAGGTATTGGGATTATCAGGTACCTCGAAGGATCTATTTTTTCCTCGTTCAAAGTGTTCCTGATCATTATAATTCGCTCTCCAGCAGTGAACGGATTTCTGATTTCATAGCTTTTCTGCGAGCTTCCAACGATGATATACAGGTGGCGCACTTCTTTCAGCGCAAATCTTACCGTGGCCAAGTGTCCTAAATGGAATGGTTGGAACCTTCCTATGAAGAGACCTGTCTTCTTCAATGGATATTTTCGCCTGCCAAGCTATTCTTGTCCCGATGCAAACAATAGAGCTTGATTCGACTGTATTAAAAGTGTCATGCAGAAACTTTGGATGTTGAGATAGTTGGACATTATTGAGATAGATGGATCGATGGGCGAGGGCGGCGGGCAGATTATAAGGACGGCCGTCACTCTTGCATCGATTTTTAACAAACCGATCAGAATTACGAACATCCGCGCAAAGAGGAAGCAACCAGGTTTGCGCCCGCAACACTTGCAATCCGTTCTTACATCAGCAAAGCTTTGCGGTGCGAAACTTGATGGTGCAACGGTCGGCTCCACCCAGATCGAGTACAAACCGTCTAAACTATTGAAATCATTCAAAGAACCGATCGACACCGGGACTGCAGGTAGCGTTTCGCTAATTGCGCAGACCATCATTCCAATTTCACTCTTCGGCGGAATAAACCTCGACGCAATAATGGTCGGCGGCACAGAGGTTCCCAACAGCCCTACCGTCGATTACCTGGACAGGATCGTTCTTCCGATCTACAAAAGGTTAGGCGCGAAGATAGAATTCAAGGTTACCCAAAGAGGATATTATCCAAAAGGCGGAGGAATCCTGAAGCTAAACTGTTCACGTCAATCAGAGAGCAAGCCGTTGTCACTGGACAAAGTAGTCAGCAATCGCTCTGCTGCTTCCATCTTCAGCTGCTCGAGATCTCTTCCAAAGCACGTAAGCCTTAGACAAGTAGAATCCGCAAAGGCAATGCTGGCTCGCGGTGGAGTTGAAACGATCGGAACTAACCTGGACAATGAGGGAAGATCTTTGTCTCCTGGCTCATCCATCTTAATCTATGACGTTTCAGATTCCAGATTTGTAGGAGCTTCAGGTCTCGGAGAAAGAGGAAAGCCCAGTGAACGCGTAGGAGAAGAGGCGGCCAAGGATTTTCTGAAAGAGATAGCTGTTTCACCGAATGTTGACTCTCATCTCGCAGACATGCTTGTGACACTGCTCGCTTGTGTGAAGGGGAACAACAGTTTCACGACATCATTCATAACAGATCATTTCACAACGAACATGGAAGTTGCAAAGAAAATTTCTGGGTGTGATGTTGAGTATCACAAAGAGGGATCGTTCTACAAGGTCAATATCGGCGGTTCATCCGAAAAGCCTAATTAGGTAACGAGGAAAATAAGGGAATTCAGTTGTTTGTTTAATGGCGTTCAACGAAGCTTACATTCCAGGAGCTACAGTTGTCGGTGTAGCTTACAAAGGTGGCCTGATCCTCGGCGCGGAGAGGAGAGTTACTCTTGGCGGTTTCATCGTCAGCAAGACTGCGAAAAAGACTTTCAGAGTGACAGATTCAATTGGCGCAGCGTGCGCGGGAATGATTGGCGACATGCAAGTGCTGATCAAGCAACTTCAATCCTACGTAAAGATTCGAGAGCTCGAGCTTAGGAGACCAATGCCTGCAAATTCAGTCGCAAAACTACTTTCAGTGATAATGTTTGAGAACAGATACGCCCCCATGATCACTCAAGTGATGATCGGCGGCGTCGATGAAAGGCCAATGATCTGGATTTTGGACCCGCTCGGATCTATTATTCCTGATGATTATGCGGCGGTGGGTTCAGGCGCAGAAATCGCGATAGGCGTTATTGAGAACGGATATTCAGAGAACCTTAGCGAGGCACAGGCGAAAGATCTTGCGGTAAAGGCAATTCGATCCGCAATCAAGAGAGATGTTTCAAGCGGAGACGGTGTTGACCTTCTCTTCGTCACGAAAGACGGAGTCAGAGAAGAAACGATGCCTCTAGCCCCAGCGAACTAGCAAAAAGGGTTATATCCCAAATCAACCAATTGTTCATGATTGGAAATGTCACTAATTACCGGCACCTCTGAGCAGCTGATTATCACCGATGCGGCAGTCGACAGAATAAAGACGCTGCTCGCGAAGGAAAACAAACCTGACGCCGGCTTGAGGTTGTATATTTCAGGCGGTGGGTGCTCCGGAATGTCTTACGGCATGTCAATAGACGATGCTGCTACAGCCGATGATGCAGTTGTAAAGTCAAAGGGCGTGAAGGTTTTGGTCGACAAACTGAGCCTCATTTATCTTAGGGGTTCCAAGATTGACTTTGTTGAGAACCTGCAGACTTCAGGTTTCCAAATCGACAATCCTAACGCAGCGTCTTCTTGCGGTTGTGGTCTTTCCTTCAAGGCGAACAAGGACGCCACTAATGAAGCGAAGACCCTGACTGAGAAAAACTAGCTCGAAAAACTATCAATTGTTGGACATACAGTTCCAGCACAATTCAACCTATCCGCGTAATTACACAAGGAACTTTCATTTCCTCTTCGCTCAGACCTCCGTGCCTGCCCGGAATGCTACCATGGTTCGGATCTATGATTGAATTGTCCATGGCATTGTACGATCTTGGCAGAGCAACAAGATCTCCTATCCGATCATAAGTTTCAGCCTTTACTCGACCCAGCCCGAAATAACCTTGATCTAGAAGCCATTTTGATGTTCTGATTTCAAAAAGATTCTCAAAATACTGATCAAAGTATTTCCGGATACCGTCTTCCTCCCCTTCCTTGATGTGCAGTATTGCCGCTCTAGAATCGCCTGTTGGTGGCAGTTTCAGCATGCCTAGCAGTTTGGGATGGTTGAAGAGATCTATAACATTCTCTCGTTCGATGTGAACACCTCCATGATCACCCGAAATTATCAGGACGGTATCCTTTGCCACGCTTCGATCCAGCTTTCGGAAAAGCTCCGATTCCACTATCCTGAAGATCGACTCGAGCTCGACCGCGTACTCTTCCGAATATGGGCCGTGGGCGTGCAACAGCGTATCCGGGGACGGATGGTACGCAAAGTGAAACGATTTTCTTTTTGCTTTCTCGAGGTTTTTCCTCAACCCCACAAGCATGTCCGCCGCGCTGTTTTGTGGTTCAACCAAGGCACCTCGATAAGTCAACTGTGAGAGCCCGCTGTCCATGATGTAGCGCGGAACGTAGACCGTCGAATCCATACCTTCCTTGCCGAGTCGCTCATGTATCGTTTCCCCGCCAAGAAATTTTTGCCGATCCAAGCCAATGTCAAAAAGTGACCTGCCTCCTAGCATCGGACTGAACCTGAGCATCTGTCCTATGAGACCCAGCTCCCGCAGATACATCGTATAGCCAATTACTCCATGTTCTTGCGGAGTTAGCCCGGTGTGCAGTGATGAGATCGCCGAAGCGGTTGTCGAAGGAAACACAGAGGTTATGTCGAGTTGATTAGAATTTTCAGAAACGCGTTCAAATGACGGCACTCCATAATTTTTCCTCGCTGATTCTACAAGTTTGGATCCCAACCCGTCGAGCAATAGAAGGACGACGTGCTTTGCGTCCTTGAAATCGTTGATTCGATCATATTTCAATGGTCGTGTAAAATTTCCCCCAAGAATTTGCGCGACTGTTTCAGGAATGTTTGCAATTGAGTGCCCATCGTATCCAGGTTTCACGAAACCGGACAAATCAAAATTTGCTTGTGGATTCTTACTCTCTGCCATATCGACATGGAATTAACTTTCAACTAATATTAGCTTGGGCAGAGGGTTGGCGTAGGCGGATTCGAATCATAAAAGGTCTGGTCCGCCGGATATTCCCACACGAAAAAGGTGGATTTACCCATTGCTTATTCCAGTTAACTAGGTGAAGGTACGACTATTGGAACAAGGAATTTCTAATTGGGTACATCTTCCACCCTTGTCTGGTCTCAGTAGGATGAAAAACTTGGTTTCTAGATTACAATAAATAGTTCGATCATGACCCTCCTTGCGTGTCTTCGGCGAGCAGGCGGCAGTTCCTGAAGATTGTCGGTGGTGCTGCCATTGTTGCTGGAGGAAGTTATGTGGCACTTGGAGAATTTCATTATCTTCCTAGCTGGCTTTTTCCTTGGAACCTAAACAATGGACGCTTTCCAAAAGTCGTCACGGCCTCGGCCCTGCGTTCTGATGATTTCCTTTCGCTGGACTTTGAATTCGATAATTTCACTCTTGATACAAGTTCCAACCCGGCGAAACTCCTGCCGGCCGGGAACCCTGCCTACATCATTGTTACCTTTCCTCCGCAGAGTGTTGCCGAACAGGCATTCTATGAAGTGCCATCCAGCAATTTCTCAGAGCAGGACAGTAACGGAAATCCTCTCACGCCGGGAATGCCCGGGTACGAGCCCAATCCGAATAGTGGTGAAACCCCTTCCCCCAGACCTGTAAAAGCACTCCTTTCCGGGTCCAGTAGACTTGTTTTCATTGTTCCCAGTTCCGAAAGCTCGATTCCATTCACTCTCGACGGTATATTGGGCGCCATCTCCAATTATGACCTGAACGTCGCGCCAGTCGCGCTTCCACCGCCATCTTCAAACAGTGGCTTGAAGCTTCATATTCCTACTAGCCCCCCTCAAATCTCACAACCAGCCTCCAACGTAACAGCAATTGAAGCTCCAAACAGACTGGTCATCTCGCCCCATCAATCTGAGAGATGGACTCACGCAACCGATCCTGTCAGTAACAACGGCGTAACAGAGTTATGGCACACACGTCTAGCATTTGGAACTCTAAACAATGGCGTTCTTGACGAGACTGTGCCGTCATATATTAGGGCAATTTGGTCCCCCGATTATGGTTCATCTCTTTCGTCTCCTCCTCCGCACTTTAGTCCGAACACACCATACACTCTTCCTGGGCAGACACCGTACACTGAATTTCGAAGTGGCTTGGACGCAAGAGACCGGTTTGAGCTTGTGCACCTGACATCGAACTTTAAGATTCCAAATTATACACCTGTGCCGGCGACAATAAACAAGCTCATGCTTACGTCGTTTGGCGCGTGGTTAGATCTTGCGGGGACTTGGGCTCCGCCAAACCCACTCGAGGTAGAAGGATGGAATCATGTGTCCACGATGGGAAGAGATCACTACGTGCGTGTGGTGTATGAAGGTTTTCTCTTCCCCTTCGGTCACAGCGCGTCGCTCATCAAGGTCACAGAAAGGAAATTTGATCCATCGCCAGAAACTAACTCGGTGAATTCTCAGACCAGTTACCTGAGGCAACGAATGTTCGTGGTGGTTCGTCAGCCCGTTGTGAATTACCCAACGCTAGGCATGCAGCACTCAGGGAGAAAATTTCCATTCACAAGCTTGAAAATTACAACTGCGGTTACTCCCGATCTGGATGATCCGACGTCCAGTGAAGCGTACACCGGTCAGGGACAGGATGCTTTCTGGCCACAGGTCGGAGGCCAGGATTTTCGGTTCGTTCTTGTAGGGACAGATTCCGACGGTCAAGCATCAGAGTTCACTCTTCCGCTTATTTTTGTCGGCGCCTCAGTTGCAATACCTCAGGACAATGCGCATCAGAGCATCCTCTACGAGATCATCAATACCTATCGCGCAAACAACAATGGCAGAATCCAGCCGCAGTTGCTCGGACAGCGGATTGCCTTCGCTCCAAGCAGTTCAGCAGGAGGCACTTCTTTTGAGACCCAGTCCATAGATCTTGCCGCCGAGACTAGAGATTTTTCGCAAAACACTCCTCCAAACAGCCAGCCCCAGTTTTATCCAGCCTTCGCAGATGCAAACATTCGCATTGCAGCAGTCGCACAGTTAACCCCGAATGCCTCCAAGCTGCAGCCCCAGACAACGATAACCTTTCCCGATCTATATCTTCAGAACGGATTCTCGCAATCAGCAAATGTTGGCGAGGTTTTTGCTCAGATATCGTCGGCTGACCAAATTCCTCTAGATTTCAGTAGTGACGCTGACAAGGCGGGAGGCATGATTACTCCCAGCATCAACATCTCAGGACTCTCACGTATTTCCGGCCTGGTCGGAGCTCAGACGGGACTAAATGACTCTGATCTCGCGACATATCTTGGTTCGGTAGCGTCAGGGCAATTCAACCCGAGTGATTTCTTCGGACTAGCAAGCGCCAAGATACTAGGAGGAATCACACTATCCGACATTCTAAACTCAGGAAGCATTTCCCAAGCTCCTGCGATTTCAACTCATGTCATATATCAGAACAATAATCCGCAGATGGCTCCCCAGGCCTTTGAGACTATTTTGAACTGGGATGGCTCGGCGCTAGTAAAGGAAGACCCAACACACACTTTCCAACCGTCTGGTTCAAACCTGAACCTACAGGCACTTATTCACACTGATCTAACGGGAAATCCCGTTACAACATTTCAAATAACAGCCACACTGACTAATTTTTCGATCCATCTAATTCCTTCTGTCCTCGAATTCATAGTAATCAGCTTCACCAATCTGAAATACCTGGCACAATCGGGCCAGAAACCTCAGGTCAACGCGGCTATCTCTGGCATTCAATTTGCAGGCCCGCTGAGCTTCATCAATGAGCTCGAGAACTATATCCCGCTGGCTGGATTTGAAGATCCTCCATCGATCACGGTAACACCGGAGGGTGTTGCAGTTGGCTACAGTCTTGCAATCCCCAGCATCGGCGTTGGGATCTTCACCTTATCTAACGTGAGCTTTGGCGCTCAGCTAACGCTTCCATTCACTTCGGATCCCGCACGCGCAAGATTTTCCTTCGCTTCAAGAGAACATCCATTCACACTAGCGGTATCTCTTTTTGCCGGTGGTGGTTTTTTTGCCACATCAGTGGGCCTTGATGGAGTCGAGCTGCTCGAGGGCTCTTTCGAATTTGGAGGCAACTTCTCGATCGACATTGGAGTTGCAAGTGGAGGTGTCTATGCGAATGCAGGAATCTACTACAAAATCATGCCAGTCAGTGGAGGCGATGAATGCCAGCTCACCGGCTTCTTCCAGTGCGGAGGCTCGCTTGAAATCCTCGGACTAATCAGTATCTCGGAGCAGTTCTACCTCGGGCTGACCTATGATACCTCCAGCAACGATGTTTATGGCCAGGCAACAATCACGGCTGAGATAAGCGTCGCTTTCGTGAGCAAGAGCGTTTCACTCACAGTGGAGAAAAGTTTCGGCCACTCCAGCCCGCCGGCGTTCGCTGACCTTGTTTCTCCCCCAGATTGGCTGAACTACACGCAGGCGTTCTCTTACGGAGCATAGAAGAATTTGCAGCAGCAGATAAACTGGACTGTCCTGCCGAACGGCTTATCATCCGATGGGACAGCTCTCAAGTTCTCGGTATTTGTCTCGCCAAGACTGACACCTGACTATGGTAATCAAAACCTTGGTGACTTTCCCGAGTTCTTGGATTGGCCTTCGACGCTGAGTAGCATTCCATTCTCGCTTGTTATCGATGGAGGCCCGACCATTACAGCAAGCATTACCTCGACTCCCTCATCTGCCATATGGAAACTACTTTTCAACAGCAATACGTACGTAAAGCCGTACTCATTCGATAGCTACAGCTCCCGGATCGTGCGTTCTTTCCCGACAAACAGCGTTCACTCATTCATTCAAAACCAGTACCTGTCGACGCTGACGAGCTCAGGAGCTATCTTTCCGACGCTAAAGAGTTTAGGGCAGCAGCTTCAAACCATCGCGTTCACTGGGCCTGGAGGGTATGGCACACTGCAAAGTCTGATAGGCCGAATCAACTCTCTTTTGGCCGAGTACAAGACAGTTCCGCCTGGAGCTTCAACTACTCCTATGGATTTTGCTCAGATGCTCTTGTTCCACCAATCGCACAATGCCCCTGGTGTTAGAGTTCCAATTAAAGTGCCGTCAATGGACTTTCACGAGATTATCTCGGCCCTTGGCAGGTATCCGTGGTTGATGCGCCAGTTGGGGTTGGTAATTGACATGGAGGCACAGCTGCCCATAGCCCTGACGCACCCGATAGTAATACCGCAGTCTGCACTGGTCTCAGTTACATCTGGGGGCTGGTCGAGGCCCGCAAATGTGAGTGTGAAGACCAGCGCCACAATCATACCATCCTCTGGAATATTCTCCGCAAATCCAGCTTCGGGATCTGAAATTTCCAATGGAATGCTGAATCTCAGTGATACGAGCGCGTTCAATGTCTTCCAAGTTGATCTGGACTCTGCCGCGATCAAGCTTCTTGACTTTGCAGGAAATGTGCAAAGGATGTCGTCAAAGAGCACCTTCGGTAGCCCCCTACTTGTGAGCTTGCCCGCGCTTCGAGACGCAGGAGTCACGATCACACAAAACAACCGTGCACTCTTTCTTTCAACTGCATTTCAAAACGCTGATCTCCTTAATTCAAACGCAAACTCTCAGAGCACGGACGTTGTTCTCTACGCTGATGACGTAACACGTGGATATGCATTCGATGTATGGAATTCCCAGACGTCAAAGTGGAACTCGCTCCACCTACGCATCGGCACTTACAACTTTGTGGATTCCAGCGGGAACGTCGTGCAAAACCAGGAAGTCTCGGATGAGGGCTGGACTCAACTTGCTGCAACTCAAGCAGCAGACGGATCATCTAGCGATCTATACGTCCACGAATCCATCTTCAAGTGGATGGGCTGGAGCCTCTCCGCTCCTCGGTACGGAAAACAAATCACTGACAGTGACACTCCGGAAAGCTACGATTCAGGAGCTGCTCTCAGCTCGGCAAATTCGCAGCTGGCCTCATCTAACGAGCCACAACTCCCCGGCTTAGCAACGTCGTTCCTCGCCCAACCCGGAACTCTCCCTCTTCTCAGATATGGTCTTCAGTACAGAATTAGGGCAAGAGCTGTCGATCTCGGCGGAAATTCAATTTCACCCTCACCGAGCGACTTTTCAGCTGCTACTAGCGCATTTACGTTTTACAGGTTCAATCCAGTGCCGGGCCCGTTAGTCGTCCTTAGGGAAGAGATCAACCCGTCGCAGCCAACGAGCGGAGCACAAACGTCTCCTGGCGAGTCGCTCCGTGCCCTAATCATCAGGAGTAACTACGAGGAAAATGCCACAGTCTATAATCAGAACCTGGGTGCTTCGTCGGGTCAAAACTACAGTCCAACAACTGAAAGGATCATTGCTCCTCCCAGAGCGACCCAGCAGCTGGCAGAGCTTCACGGATTGTTTGACACAGTATCTTCCAGCGGGGTGATTACCGGAATGTATGGCGACTCCACCACTTACCAGGAAATCGCGACACGAGATTCCTGGAACTTTCAGCAGTACGCTGACGCCGCGCAGCTGACATATCCGCTTTATCCGAGCGATGACCAGGCCGTCAATTACATCCCCGATCCTCTCTCGCGGGGAGCGCGCCTTGTCTTTCTAGACAAAGATTTCCTGCCAATACCACAGCTTCCTGAGTTGTCGCTCTCGTTCTACCCGAACGGTGCGACGTGGCCGAATGCAAAGAGCTTCAAGATCAGACTAGCCCCATCTCAGAATTTGGGAGCATTTGCAACCGATTTTTCTAGATCGTTCGATGGGCAAGTATTGCAAATCTCTATTCCGCAAGGACAGGTTGTTTACGTGAACATTTCGTCATACTTGAATTCGGGTGATCTAAATGTTCTCGGATTCTGGAACTGGGTCAATCAAATGAATCCTCCTCCGACAGATCTGAGCCTGCTTCAAGGACTAGGAGAATTGGGACTGCTCTGGATGCTGACGCCATTCAGTCAGCTCGCAATGATTCATGCCGTCCAGCAACCACTGCTTCCTATGGACATGACGAATCCATTGATACCAGCTCAGGCCATAGCTCCATTCAGAGAAATTGGATGGACGTACACTGAGCTTGTCGGATCGGTTCCGGTTGATGGAAAGAGCACAGTCAAGGTCGACCTGTTAGCTTCCTGGCAGGAGCCAGTCGATCCACCAAACGCTAGTGGTTGGTCGTACCTGAACGCGACCGCGCATCCGTTCGAAATACATGTAAGGGAAGATGATTTGTTTGCGATATTCGGCCCAATCCAAGGCGCCACTATATCAAGTTCGGGCGTCACGCAGAGACACGAATTCGGAGACACAAAGTACAGGCATGTGGTCTATACAACCGTAGCAACTACCAGATTCATGGAAGATTTTCCTTCAAGCATAACAAACAATCCTGCAAACGTGACCCAATCCAG
>Ga0307374_10011153_pt1 | contig 12857 bp, 18 predicted proteins | sample OX3MG_FD_202532 | JGI IMG/M metagenome (GOLD analysis project Ga0307374, IMG submission 202532) | Soil microbial communities from Risofladan, Vaasa, Finland - OX-3 | ecosystem: Environmental > Terrestrial > Soil > Coastal area > Acid sulfate soil | place: Finland: Risofladan, Vaasa | collected...
GCCTCTGGTTGAATGACCCGGGGGCTCTGCTCGGGTCCTTTACCGATGTGTACGGGACGACCGTCACCGAAAACTGGCCCGCCAATCATCCGAGCTATCTGACGTGGGCAGCCCTCGACAAGAGGGGGCAGATAATCGTGAATCAGAGAGACTGGATCGCCGCGATACCGGATTTGGCGCCCGGGCATTGGGAGACTGTGGAGGAGCCCGGGACCGGCTGGCTCGCGCCCTCTCAATCCTTTGCCTCATACAGTTTGACGAACGCCAAGGGGATCGTTGTCTCCTGTTCTCTCCCGCAGGGTCCATCATGATGGACCAACACCTGATGCGCGCGTTCGCGCGCGGACGGCACGTTGCCTACAGGCTCTCCGTCTGCTGCGGAGTCGCCGCCCTGATGCTGGGGGCCGGTGGCCTGGTCCCTGTCACCCCGGCCGCCGCCCGAACAGCCACCACGAACCCCTGCTTCCTATATCAGACCTGCGCGAGCCATGTTCTCTGTGGATGGGCACTTCGAGGGTTTGCCCTACACCCAGACGAGATCTACTTCAGCGGAATCAACCGTCGGAAGTTCGGTGAGGTATGGGTCACCCCCCTCCCAGGTGAGATGGCGATTGGTGAATCAGGGAGAAATTGGAGCATTGACCTACACCTAACCCGAACCGAGATGAGCAGATTCTCATGGGAAAGGGTTCGAGTGGTGGACATTACCTTATCGATGGCCACGCCAACCAGCCCTATCCGCGAAACGGCCCATCCCTGCCGCAACTACCCTTCGAGCATCGGATAGCGGTGATGGAGAACTTCCTACGCCTGTTCGGGATCACCGTCGCCGGTGCGGCCGGGGCGAACGTCGGCTGGCACGCCCAGCACACCCTGGGACTCGTGCTCAAGCGCGCCGCGTGCTGCAGGAGCGCGGTGAGTCCAAAGGCCTCTGCCAGGCGATCACCAAGGGATTGCGAATCACCCGAATGGATGCTCAGAGCGGCGGGACCCTGCCAGGTCGATGTGGCCATCTCGGCGACGCCACGTCGGTCACGCGCGAGAAGCGACCTGGCGCTCTGACCGCCAGGACATGCGTGGACGGTAAGAGTCCACCCTGCCGCAGCTCACCCCACGTATCCGCTCTGAGGCGATTGCACCGACTACACGGTTGACCCTCGGGCCACGAGCGCCGGGATGTCCACGAGCGGCTTCGCTCCGATACAGGTGACTCCGCTTGGTTGAGTCCAGACCACCAGGGCAGTGGCAGCCTTCCCTCGGAGCTCGTGAGATACAAGGATGCCTTCCTCGACCCGGAGACCGATCGTGACCGCCCGGATGTCGGGGCTGAGAGCTGCGATAGCAGCCCGCATCACGGGGTCGTGGTCAAACCGGAGACCGTCGCAGGTGCACGGCTCAGCTTGATGGGTGAGATCGGAAGAAGAGCGGCTCATCGTCTGACTATTATCGGTCACGAGCGCCGGGGTCGAGAGAAGCCACCGTGCCGAGGACCTGCGCAGCATCCTGGCAGCCGGGCGCGCCGACCCCGTCCGCGCCGGACGCGAGCGACCCGCTCCAGCGCGACTACCTAGGCCCCCGTCCCAGCTGGTCTCTAGGGTCACGATTGCCGCCAGCTCCCCGGCCAATCGGGTGGTGCCCGCCGCCCCGCGCAGGAACCTCTCGGCCGCGGAGCCTAGCCCCAGGAAGCTGACCTCGGTCGCGGTCCGAGGACGAACGGCCCGCACCCGCCGACAGGCGTGCCGCGACTAGTGGGCCGGCAGCATGGCGACCTCCCCCGTCCCCACCAACCCGTGCCGGATCACTGCGTATTCCGGCGAGTACGATCAGTCGGTCCGGAGCTTTCGATCAGCCTGAGCGAAGGCGGTCGGAGCATAGGGCATCCGCCTGATGGGAGCTCCACCCCTGCCCGTTGGAGCGCTTCTGGCCCCAGGGACGATCGGGGGTTCAGCGAGCATCCCTCAGGAGCGTAGGGTCGCAGAGCCAGGGTCGAGCGAGGGGGAGGACCCGTCCGTCGACCCGTGGCCCGCCCTGGGCACACTGCTCCCAGCCGTGCCGGGAGCCGATGGGCACCCCGCCGGCGTCCACCCCGTCCGCCTAGCCGCGGAACCAGGCGTCGAAGCGGGCGAACTCGTCGGCGGCACCCCCGACAGCGTACCCGGCTCGCGACCCTGGCGTCACGGAATGGTGGGGTCGAGCGGGGCACCATGCTCGGGGAGGGGCTCCACCGCCGACCCGCCTCCAGATCGAGGAGACCCTCCCATGCCCCGGACCCTTCACCGCCTGCTCCTCCTGGGTGTCATTGGCGGCCTTCTCCTGGCTGGCACCAGCGCTGGGCTCGCCCTTGCGGCCAGCCCCACGCTCTCGGCACCCCAGGCCCCTCCAACCCCGCTGGCGACGGTCCATCGGGCCAACTCCCTGGGACAGCCGTCTCAGGTCGTGGGCGCTCCTCAAGGGCTCCCGGGGGCAGAGCTGCCCGCTCACTGGCAGGACCACGGCACCTGGGCGCCAGCCCTCAGTGCGCGGGGGATGGCGACCACCCAGCTGGCCCTGTTCCTCGGGCCGACCGCTGGCTGGCTCACCTGCTCGTACGCCCCCAATGGGCTGTTGATCACGGGCCGTCCGATGACCTACCGGTGTGACGGGACCCCCGGGTCGGCGGCGGGGGCGATCATGCTGGTCGCGCCCCTGGTCCACACGGCCACCGGCTGGTGGGAGACGGCGGCGACGAATTCCGGGCGCGATCACCAGACCTACCAAGCCTTACGGCTCGCCCGCCTGGCCTGGGCCTCCAACGGCCATCCCTGGTGGATGACCCTCACCCGGGCCCGGGTGCGCGTCCTGCCGCCGCCGACCGTTCGGCTCCGCCCGGCGAGCCAGCAGGTCTCCGTTGGCCACCGCGTGGGCATTACGGTCACGGGTTCGGATTGGCCCGCTGGCTCCTATGCCGTGTTGTGGGATCTCAGAGACAACGTGAGCCTCACTCCAACGCCGCGCTCGCGGTGCATGGATCCCTGCCAGTGGATGGTCTCGTCGCCCGGCGGTTCGGAGAGTTCGGGCACATGGCGGTTCACCGTATTCCTGCACGCTCGCTCCGGGGCTCGGCTCGCGACCGCGACCCAGCCCGTGACCGTGACATGGGGATCGCCGACACCCACCGCCACGCCGACCCCAGCCACGCCGAGCGTCGGCCTTCGCCCCGGGGTTCAGCAGGTCTCCGCGGGGCATCCCGCCGGCCTGACCGTCACGGGCGCCAACTGGCCGTCCGGGGCGTATGCGGAACTCTGGGATATGACGGACAATATCAACACCACGCCGACGCGGAGCGATCAGTGCACGGCGCCCGAATGCCAGTGGATGGTCCCGGCCTACCCTGCTGGGACGTATCAGTTCGCCGTCTACCTGCACGCCGCGTCGGGTACCCTGCTTGCCCATACGACGCAGACGGCCCAGGTGACGTGGGTGGGCTCGATGCCAACCCCGGGGCCCACCCCGCAGGCCACACCGACCTCCACACCGACACCTACCCCGCAAGCGACACCGACACCAACGCCCACTCCAACACCCGGCGGGAGCACACTGGTCAACGACAATCCCAACTGGTCAGGCTACACCGTTCAGCCGGGCCCCTACACCTACGTCGCGGGCACCTTCACGGTTCCGAGTCTCTACACGACCCCAGGTGCCTCTGCCGTGTCCACGTGGGTGGGGATCGATGGTGCATATCCCGACACAACCCTGATCCAGGCCGGTGTGAATGAGTCCTACGACCCGAGCGTGAGCACGACCACGTTCAATATCACGCCGTGGTGGGAGATTCTCCCAGCTCCAGAGACCCCCATCGACTCGATGACCGTGTCGGTCGGCGACCAGATCACGGTTGCGATCGGCCAAGTCAGTGGGTCCACGTGGGGAATCACCATTACCGATGACACCACCGGCGCCAGTTTCACCACGGACCAGTTCTACACGGCTCCCTTGTCGTCAGCCGAGTGGATCGTGGAGGCCCCAACCGATGGCACCACGCTCCAGATCGACACCCTGGCTCAGTACACGCCAGCGGTGACGTTCACCACCCTGCGGATGTCGGGGACTGAGGCGACATTGACTGACGACGTGATGGTTCAGAACGGCGTACAGGTCTCGACTCCCTCCCCATTGTCGTCCGCCGGATTCGCGGTCGCCTACGGCTCGGTAGCTCCACCAGGCCCCTGAGCTAGGGCACGCTCTGGCCGAGTGGTCTCCCTGGGGGGCGGCGATCGTGACGCAGGCGTCCGCGTCTGCGTCTCCAACCCGCCAGCGCGCAGAGACGACCTCGTGCGGACACGCCGCCCAGGACCGGCCGTCGCGGACCCGGAGCGGTCTCACAGGGTCAGCCCCGCCACCCACCATTCCATCGTGTCCAGATGGGCCTGACAGCGGACACGAGAAACTCCCGGTAGGCGGACAGGCGAATCCCGGCGGGCGGACACCAGAAATCCCGGTGGGCCCAGCAGAGCGGCCCCTCCAGTGGGGTTCGCGGATTCAACACCCGCGAGTGAACCCGCTGGAGGGGCCGGCTGGGAGACCTGGTGTCCGCCTACCGGGAGTTGCTCCTGTCCGCTGTCACGCGGGCCCCGAATTCGGTCCGAACTCACTCCGCGCGCTTCCGCTCATGAGTTACCGTCGAGCTCGGGTAGATAGTCATCGACCAAGGGCCGATAGCGTTCGTCGCCTTCGTCGAGATATCTGTCACGGAGAATCCGGAAGTTTCGCGCCAATGACTGAATAGCTTCGTTGTCGCCTCGGCCCACGCCTCGCAGCTGGCTGCCAGTGCCAAGCGATACCCGAAGAACAATGAAGCGATCATCCGTAGTCCGGCGCTCCTTCACGCTCCTTGTCGCGGACAGTGGCTTGCGCAGGGTCTGAGGTTGGTCGAAGCCTGAGATTGAGCCCTGTGGCAGTGAAAGGACTTCGCACTCATTACGCGTTGTATTGGGCGCACCGTGCATCTTATAGGAAGGGATCTCGGTCTCCAAGGCGACCCGCATGATGGAGTGGGCATAGGCTTGGGCGAGGAGTTCGCGGGTTGGCGGACGCATAGCGAGTCGGGGCCGCTGCTCCGCGGCTAGGAGGAGCCTTTCGAGAGGGATTGTGACGACGTTGGCGAAGTCGACAATTCGGTCGTCCCGAGCTTGCGGGATCCGGGAATCGACAAGCCGAGGAAGTAGGAAGAGGGACAGGTCATGCCCTTTGCGAATGGCCTCCAAGCGGTCAAGGTCGCCTGGTGTGTAGACAACCCAGTCGTAGACGGAGTGAATTGGTGCGGTGAGGATCACGAAGCCCTGCTTGCTCTGAATGTCGCACGCCTGGGTGAGGATGACGACGTCCTCCGCCACCTTCTGAGCAATCCAAGTGCCGTCCGGTTGCGCGTGAGGCTGAACGTACTCCACCCCCCAGAGTTGATCACCCTGGGCGAGGGGGACCTCTCTGTCCACTACGCAATGCCATTCGCTGCCGGGGTCGGCGGAAGCGATCATCTGAAGAGGGCAATCAGCGGTGACGAGAAGAACGCTCCATCACGGAGAGCGAGAAGGGCTCGCCGAGGGGCCGGGGTCCACGCGGCAAGCGTTCCGGAGAGCGAGCAAGGGCAGAGTCTCGGATCACATCACTGATCGGCAGCCGCTTGGGCGGGCCGTTCTCCATCTTCACGCCGAACGATCCCTGGGGGAGGCCATGGGCGCCGGCAGTGAGGAGCCGCCACGCGCGAATCTCAAGATACCGGCCCTGGGCTAGGAGATCCAGAAGGGTGTTGCCTCCGACGGTCACGGTCTTGAGGATGGTGCCGCTCTGTGTTGGGTGTGCAGCCTCGACTTCGACCACCAGCTGAATGAGGCGCTCAAGGCGGCGGAGGTGCTCCTCATTCGGGCGGATCTCCCCAGTCATCCAACCGCTGACGCTCCTGCGATCGACGCCGAGCGCAGCGGCGATCGCCTGCCTGCTGAGGCCACTCAGAATTACGATCCGGTCCCGCACCCTGCGAAGGTGCTCGGGGTCTGCCCGCGCCGGGATGGTCCCTGGCTCGGGCGCGAAGCCGCGAGTCGTAAGAGGAAGATCCGGGGCCGTCTCACCCACCTGCGGTCCGAGCCGATCTTGGGTACTCGCGCTCAAGCGGCGGTCGTCCGGTCCGAGGGGGAGCACACGCCAGTGGGCAGGCGGAACCGGCTGCGTGATCGTCGGATACACCATCGTCGTCATTCGATGTCACCTCCATAGGCGCGGAGGAACTCAGCGGTCACCGCCCATCGGAAGAGATGGTATTGGAGTGTGGAGTACCGGGCTGTCATGTCGCGGAGCGCAAGGGGCGAGAAGCCACGAGCGACATCCGAGAAGATGTCCAGATCCAAGAGGAAACTCCGGCTCTCGGAGGGGGATAGGGTAACGTCGTAGGTGGCGCGAGGAGGCAGAACTCCCCACCTCGCTCTCACGCCGACATCATCCTCCATCCGAAAGAGGGAGTCGGTCAGCGTGTGTTCCAGCCGGATGCCGTTGGGCTCCGCGGGAATCCCGGCGACACCGAGAATCTCGGGTCTGACGAGCTCGGGGAGATCCTCGAGGAAGCTTGGCTCGACGACGCGCGAGACATACCGAACTCCGAGACGCTCCGCCTGGGCAGGACGGAAGGTCGTGGCCAGCGCCTCGAGCACGAGCCCCACGCGGCGCACAAAGTCGTCGCGGTTCGTATATGTGCGGGTCGAAAGGGCCACGAACTCCGAGGTCAGGGTGACCTGCCACGGACCCTCTTTCTGCTCGAAACGCCAGACTTTCTGGCCCGGCTGGGGAAGCGGCTTGCCATCGGGGGCAACGATGAGGCCGGCTTCGAGGGTGGAGCGCAGAAGCGGATAGTCCTGCCGCAGCGCCTCCTGGAAGGGGCCGATGAATCCGCTCTCGGAGGCGATGCTCATGATGGGGTTGAACCGAACCTGAGCGACGACTAGCTCCAGGGGGGCGGCAGGGAGGGGAACCTCAGGAACGGCAGTAAAGAGAGAAGCCAGCGTCAAGTCGCTTCCCATCCTACTTCCCGCGGCCGTCCTTGTCAAGGCGGAGGTCGCTCACCCCGAACCCACCTGCTCGACCGGTATGGGGACGTCCCCAGCCTGCGGGCCGCCTGCACGGCGGTGGAAGCGGCGGTCAACGGGCGCGTGCACCGCGAGACCGGCCGGGTGCCGGCCGAGGCGCTGGCGGAAGAGCGCGCCCACCTGCACCGCCTGCCCGTCGAGCCCTACACCGTGGCCCTGGGGGAGACCCGCAAGGTGAACCCGGATCAGACCATCCGTTTCGGCTCGGTCCGGTACTCGACCCCGCCCGGCCACGTCGACACGACGGCCTGGTGCCGGGTGGCCGGGGACGAGCGGGAGGCTGGAGGTGGTGGCCCGGACCCCGGACGAGCGGCTGTGCGAACCTCCCCAACTCTGGTACTCTAACTCGGCGTGCCTCGACCACCTGACCTTCCAGACTACACTTCCCCGCCGATTGACGAGGTGGCCATCGGGGTGCTCACTGCCGGTGACAGCGGCCTCACAGACGCACACGTCGGTCTCTTCTGGCGGATGCTGCGAGCTGCGCACCCTAAGTTCACCCTGGCTCAGAGCCAGCCGCTTACGCTCCTGCCCATGGAAGCCCCACAACGCAGTCCATCGCCGCTGTCACCGCCACCAGTTTGGGCAGGTCCAGCGCCGCAGGCGTTTGGCACCTTGGCGCGAACATGGCTCCTGACCGACGATCAGTCTCACCTCATTCAGATCCAAGGAAACTACTTCGCGTTGAACTGGAGACGGCGCGAGGCCGATTACCCCCGGTTCGACCAGCTCTTGGAAGACTTTATGGTCTACCTTGGTGAGTTCCGCGCCTTGCTGATAGAAGAGGGATTGCGGCCACTTAGACCTTTGCAGCTGATGGTCACGTACATGAACTGGATCGCCGATCTCACTATGCGAGACTTCTTGAGACCCACTAGCAACGGCTCACTCGGGCAGGGGGCGTCGCCGAACGATCCGGATCAACAAAATTGGGCCGCTCGCTACTCGATGCCATTCGACAGCGACCAGATTCTACCGCCGCCGCGTCTCTACGTTCAATGTCAGCCGTCAGTAAGGCCGCAGCCGCCAATACTGGTCGAGGGGACGCAGTTTACACTGGAGTACCGCGTCCGCACACCGGACTCGATTTCGGACGAGGACGTGCGCGCCATCTTCAAGCAGGGACGAGCTTCCATCACACAGGCTTTTACGTCTCTCACCACTGAAGCCGCACACGCTCACTGGGAGCGGAAACAGTGACTCTTGCCAGTTACCAGCCCCAGCCAGCTATGGGCGGCTTGTGGCCGCATCTCTTGACGCAACTGGCTCATGGTCCCATCGGACCTCAACCACCTTGCGACCCGCGTGAAGCGCAGCCGTTGGCCGCGCCTCCTCTAGAGGTCGAGCGGAAAGGGACCGATGTCGCTCAGGTGTCCAGCCGCAAACTGTGGTCCACGACACCGCTGTGGTACACGTACCTCGTGCAGCGGCTCGCAGATTTGGCACTTCCAGATTCGGAATGCGTGCGAGTGGCGATCCCCCGGAGCGTAATCTCTCGGGCTATCGATGAAGCGGTGCGGCTCTTCGACGAGACGACGCCCACACCATCTGTTGTGCCAGCGGATGATGAGGTTGGCGTGTCGTTCGTGTGGCACAAGAGGGGGTGGGACATCGAAATTGACGTGATGACCAGCGGGTCGTTCGCCTTGTGGCAGGACCAGCAATCATCAGTTTTGTGGTATGAGTCACTGGACTCGGCACGTGAGAGCGTCGCCCGCCTACTCGCGTCGCTATCGGATCGGTGACAGCCGGAATCTGCGGGGTCGCCGCTCCGATTCCAGATGAACATCGGGTCTGGCGAAGGGCCATGGCCTCTCTGCATTGGCACACCTGGGACAGCGACCGCCAGCGGTGGCTTCCGAGGGGAAACACGGTCGACTTCGATCCGGAGTTGTCTACGGTGTGGGCCGATCACATGGAATCGACTCATGGCGCTGGACCCGGGAGTGCGCTCGACGGGTACGACCGCTACACGCTCGTGTTCGAGGTGGGGGTCTCTGCCTGCAGAGCCATTCGCTGCCAGGTGACGCATAGCCCGGATGGACCGTGTCCACTTGCGTGTGCTCACACCTTGGTGTCGATGCCGCCGGAAGTCAGTACCGCTCATCGCAAGGAGATCAAGAGCATCCGGATGGCGCTCGGGCGCGCTATGTCCTTGGTTTACGGGACAATCACTGCGCCACCGCCACCCGGAGCATAGGCTAGCTCAGGGGCAGCTTGCTGCCATGACCCGGCTGCGCTTGTGCACTGGCTCCTGGTGAGGGGACCAGAACCCCGGTGGCGAGCGGTCGCAGACCCGGTCTGGTGGCCTCCGGCTGGATGACGAGGGTCGGAGTCGCAGGCCGGGGCGGTCAGCGCACGACGCGCACGCTGCGCTCTCTCGATTCATTGCCGACTGGCCACGCCCACCGCCGCGTCCGCTCCGTCCGCGTCGGACTGCGCGCCGACGCGTGACGCGTCCGGTCGTGAGCGCGCATCGCGGGCTCCGGCAAGCATTGTGAAGAGCCCAGGCGACCGGCATGGCTCCAGGGTGCCTTCATTGCCGAAGCCGCCCGGCCGGTTTCCTTCGCCGGCCACCGCTAGGTCTACCTTCTTGAACTCGGTCGGTGGATCCAGGCGGAGACTTCACGGCACTCCTTCGGGGGCTCGGAGCTTCAAACACTACTGAGCGTCCCTGAGGTGATGCCCCAACTTCCGAACATGCCACGGTTCATCTGGTACAGCTACCCCGCCAGATGAACAGCACGGGTGAACGCGTAGACTGCCCTGGCGCGCAGCCGGGGCGCAGAGTGGGCCACGGTCACGCTCGGTCAGACGCTGTAGCCCAGAGGAGAGTCATGGAGCAGCCGTTTCGGTCCATCACGGTGAAGTTGACCATCAAGCCCGCACGGACCAGTCAGGCAACGATCCCTGCCGTTGAGAGTGATGTGGCGAGCGTCGTCGACGGGATCCACATCGACATCCACGCTGACGAGCGGTCCGATGGCGGATACGATGTGACGATCACGTTCTCCACCCACTCCACGGACGATGCTCAGCGCCTGGCGCAGCAGATCGCAGGGAGCCTCCACCAGCTCGGGTGGAGCATCACGAGCGTCGAAGGCATCGAGCGTGTCGAGCCGACGACGATCAGCTGGTGAAGAGTGGTGGGGCCGGTGCGCGTTCGTCGGTGTGATAGTCGCTCCAATCCCGAGCTGTCGCGCGGACCTGTGCACGGAGCAGCCACCAGCTGGCACGCCCAACCCTCCCGTCTGTTGACGCGATTGCCGAGCCAGATGTACAGTCCTCACGAGGTCCAATCGACACCCATGCCAAAGATTCGTGTTTTCGTTGACACCGATGGGGTCCCCGACACGCTGGGGCCAGAGCTCGGCTTTGTCCGAGATGCTGATGGGATGCCGCTGCCGATCCGAGCGTTTGTCTTGGATCCCGGTGTGGACATCGAAGTGGTCAAAAGTGCTCCCCCGCTAGCCTCAGCCTTCGCGCAAACGGAAGCGGCCGCCCCCCATACCTGTACGTCCTGCCACGTCCCCCTGAGTCGGCCCCTGGTCCGCTATCTGCGAGGAGAGCCAGCCGGATCGGACGCTGCCGCGTGTCACTGGACGGTCCGGGTGTGTCCCAAATGCCATGCCCGCGAAGCGGTGGGCTGGCGGCTGCGTGCGAGTGAGACGCCGAAGCCCGTGGGCAGTCCGGATCCCACTCCCATGCTCGTTCGGGTCACCAGCGCCTGAGACACCGTCAGCCCCAGTGAGATGCATCGGCAATGCGATCGCGGAAGGCGAGTCCGGGCCCACCTGGTTGGCCACCACCCCGCCCTTGAGACAGCCCATCCGATCGGTGAGCACCGTGGCGGGGACCCCGCCGAGCTCCTCGAAGCACTCCGCCAGCAGGGCCAGGGTGGTGGCCTGCTGCTGGTCCCGCGCGAAGCGCACGAACCGGTACCGGCTCCAGGCCAGCACGGCGCAGAACATCTCCAGGTCGTCGGCGACGGGGGTCCAGTCCACCGCCAGGGACTCCCCGGGCGTCGGGAGCCAGGGCGCGCCGCTGGCGCTTCCAGGTCGCCTTCACCCGCGCCACCGCCCGCCGCAGGTTGCGCGCGGACCCCGTATAGCCCGCCGCGCCCACCGCCGGCCCGAGCCGCTTGGCGGAGATCCGCCCATCGGTCGCCCGCACCTTCGCCTCGATCACCGCCAGCACCGGGTCGGTGTTCTTGGGCACCGCCCGGGGCGTCCGCCGCCAGGGTCCGCCCGCCTGCTGCCGCGCCAGCACCCGCTTCACCGTGACGTCGATGATGCCGCAGAGCCGCCTCGCCGCGCGGTAGCTGCCCAGTTCGTGATACGCGTCGACGATGTTCACCTGTTCCCTCGTCCTCTTCATGGGGGCCTCCGGACGGGGTGGTGTGTCGAAGCACCACCGCTCTCCCGCGCGGGGCCCCTTCCGCCCTCGTCAGGTCCGCCGAGGGCGCTTGCTCTTCCTGGCCATGTCCGCTTACTTTGAGGTGGCCACGGCCACCCCGCCGGTGGCTTGGAGAAGGCGCGCACCAAGCCGACCTCGACCGGAAGAACCCCAAAGGAGAGACCGGCTATCGCCACGATGACGAACGCCCAGTCTCCGGCGAAGAGGCAAGGGCGGCGTCTTCGTCCTTCGGCCTCGCCAGCCACTGAGCGCGTATCTCCAGAGGCTCTAGCCGATGCTGATTCCCACGGCCAGGAGGGTGCTGCTGTCCACGTCGGTCTCCAACCCGAACGGCTTGGCGGAGCGATCAGCGCCAAGCTCGGACCCAGTGTGGAGAGGTTGATTGCGCAGCCGCGGGCGCATTGTCTCCTCCCGCTGCCCGGCTCAACCGGGAGCCGCTACCATCGGCAACACAGCCACTGCCCCTGGTGCAGCTAGCCAATGCCGTAGGACACAGATTCAAGGAGCCGCCGTGATCAACCCCGAACTCGCGCGATCGCTCCGGTGGTCCATGACTCAGGTGCGGCCCTCGCGCATCCGCCGCCGTGCGTGTCACGCCCTAGCAGCAGGCGCGCACAAGCCAGCCGGCCTTCGCTTCACCAGACCATACGATGACCGTTGACTGGACAGACGAGCAGCGAGCGATCCTTCGCCATACCGGCGGCCATGCTCGCATTCAGGCGGGGCCGGGCACCGGCAAGAGCACCACGGTCATCGCGTTGGCGGGGCTCCTGTCCGAAGGCAGAAGCGACAAGGCCATCCGCTTGGCCACGTTCAGCCGGGCAGCGACGGCTGAACTTGCCAGTATGGCGGTGGCGCGGGACGTGCCAGTCCAGGTGAACACGGTGCACTCCTTCGCATTGACCATTCTCGTTCGCAATCGGGAATGGGGCCGGCTCCCCTCACCGATTCGCATCCCAGACGAATGGGAAGCACACGACCTCCTCCACGATGATCTCCGACTCCGGCTCGCCCCGCACCATCCTGGAATACGGCGGGCGACCGTCGAGCGGCTGGAGCGCGAAATGGCGGCGCAGTGGGAGGCGATGGATGACACGCACCTACGCGCCGGCATCGCCCCGGACCTTCGCGCGGCGTATCTGGCAGCGTGGCAGCGGCAACGTCGAGTCTTCGGCTATTCGCTCTTCGCCGAGATGCCGTGGTACGCACTCGACTTGATCGACGATCATCCGGATGCCGACCTCGACGGCCTTGAGTGCCTGGTCGTCGACGAATATCAGGACCTGAATCGGTGCGAGACTCGACTGTTGGCTGCCCTGGCGGGGC
>Ga0307374_10011154_pt1 | contig 12856 bp, 11 predicted proteins | sample OX3MG_FD_202532 | JGI IMG/M metagenome (GOLD analysis project Ga0307374, IMG submission 202532) | Soil microbial communities from Risofladan, Vaasa, Finland - OX-3 | ecosystem: Environmental > Terrestrial > Soil > Coastal area > Acid sulfate soil | place: Finland: Risofladan, Vaasa | collected...
TCCCGCCGAATACATCCGCTCGGTGCCACACCGTCGGGTCGTGCAATTTCACCTGGCGGGGCACACGAACTGTGGCACGCACCTGATCGATACGCATGACGACCACGTGACCGAGCGGGTGTGGGAACTGTACCGGTTGGCCCACCAGTTGACCGGTGGGGCCTCGACGCTGCTGGAATGGGACGCGAAGATCCCACCCTTCCCGGTCGTCCACGCCGAGGTGCTCAAAGCCCGCAACTACATGAACGCGGCGCTGGCGCCCCTCCACGCCCCTCGGACCGCCTCGGTGAGCGAATCGAGCGCCGTCTCCAACCCCTTGTCGTTCATCGTCGCCGACGTGCAGGGGGGCGATGCCGACGTTGCGGGCGTCTACTGACAACATGACAAACAAGCCGACCCACGACCTGGAACAGATCCAGCGATGGATGCAAGCGACCATCATGCACCCGGGCAACGTCGTCGAGGGCGTCGTCGCCGCCGAGGCCCGGCACCACATCGACGTCGGCCTGGACGACATCGAGCAGGTGGTCACTCGGTCGCAGGCGCTGACGGCCCTGGAGCGATTGGCGATTTACGGTTATGCCTATCGGGCAAGGCTCGTCGAATGCCTGCGCGAGGAATATTCGGTGCTGCGGCACGCTTTGGGCGATGAGGCGTTCGACGCCTTCGCGTCCGACTACCTGCGGATGTACCCTTCGAAAAGTTACACGTTGTCGCAACTCGGGGCGAATTTCCCGCGGTTTCTCGCCGAGACCCGTCCCATGGAGGGCGACAACGAGGGATTACCGGACGGTTGGCCTGATTTTCTCATCGAACTGACTGTGCTGGAGCGCACGTTCAACGAGGTCTTCGACGGGCCGGGTGTGGAGGGGGAACTCTTGCTCGATCCCGATCAACTCGCAGCCCTTGGGCCCGAGCGATTGCTCGAGGCGCGCCTCGTGAGCGTGAGCTGTTTGCGCCTGCTCGCGCTGCGCTATCCCGTCCACCGCTACTTCACCGCGGTCCGGCGCAAGCAAGATCCAACTCCTCCGGGCCCGGCCGAGACCTATCTCGCGGTCACGCGAAAGCAGTTCGTCGTTCGCCACTATGAGCTTTCTTTCCCTGCCTACCAGGTCCTCAGCGCGCTCGACGCCGGCGAATCGGTCGGCCAGGCGATCGGCCGGGCCGTCGAGACCGCCGGAGCGGACGTCGAGCGCCTGTCGAGAAACCTGCGCAAGTGGTTCCGCGATTGGGCCGCCGAGGGGTTCTTCGCGTCGGTCGTAGGCGGTCGAAGTGTAACCTTGACGCGGTAATGAGCGTCTGGTATGATTATTTGTCATACCGGAGGTCCTCATGAGAACTGCGAAGATTGCGATTACGATCGACCGCGAGCTACTCGCGCGGCTGGACCAGTTCGTAGCGGATCGGCAACTCCCGAGTCGCAGTCGAATTCTTCAAGAGGCCCTTCGTGACAAGCTCGATCGGTTGGATCGCAGCCGTTTGTCGCGTGAGTGTGCGAAACTCGACCCCATTTCCGAACAGGCCCTCGCCGAAGAGGGTTTGGCGGACGATGTGACACAATGGCCCGAATACTGAGGGGCGATGTCGTCTGGGCGGATTTGAACCCCACGCGGGGCCATGAACAAGGGGGCCGCCGTCCCGTCGTCGTCGTGAGCGAAGACGTGTTCAATGCGAGGTCGGGCACCGTGATCGCCATGGCGCTCACGAGCCAAACGCAAGCGGTCGGATTTCCATTGGCGCTGGAACTGACCAGCGTCAAACTACCCAAGCGGTCGTGGGTGAAGATCAGCCAGGTCCGCACGCTCTCGGTCGAGCGAATTGGCGGCAGAATCGGTCGCCTTTCGTCCGACGAACTTGATCGCCTGATCGAGGGTTTGAATGAGATCGTGGGCGGATAATGACGCTCTTGCCGACGCTCAGGTGGGCTTGTTCTTCGACGGCGAGTCGAACAGATCGCGGACGATCTGAAGGCTGCCCAACAGCACGGCCAACAAGGCGAGACAGCAAACCAACGCGGCCGGCACCAACCAGCCCGCCGGAATCACCGGGTTGACGACGAGGGGCGGCCAGCCACTGGAGTACCACAACTCGACATTCTCCCAGATGCGCCGCCAAAAAACGATCAAGACCAGTGTGGCGAGACACAGGAAGGGGCCAAAGGAAATCTCGCGCTGACGCCAGAATAACCACCAGGCCAACAAGAGCGGCAACCCGATGAAGGGCGAGAGGAAGAAGATGATCGGACATACTTGCCAGCCCAGAAAGGCGCCGATCATCGCCATCAGCGTCACGTCGCCGAATCCCATCGCCTCGCGCCCCAGCGCGAAACCGGCCACGATCCGCACGGCCCATACCACGCCGCCGCCCACCGCCATGCCGACCAGCGCCGTCAATAAGCCAATCCAATGCTCCTTCCCCTGCCACCAGACCAGCCCAATGCCGCACGTGCCGAACAAGGCGATCGTCGCAATCGTCGGCAAGGCCGCGCTGCGCAGTGCGTGGGCGAACAGATAGCGCACGGCCTTTCGCAGGCCGACGCTGGGACGCCAAAGCCGAGGCAAAAGCGCCAGGCACCACCCCCAGAAGCAAAGCAGTCCCAGAGCCAGCCCGATGATCGTCTCCCAAACCGGCGGCCAGTTTCGAACCGAGTTGTACGAAGGGTAAAGAAACGTGACGAATTCGACGAACTGCGTCGTGATCGGTCCCACGGTCGTAACGTCGACACGGCCGGGCAGCAAGCACCACGAATAGCCCGCCGCCAGCACCAGCCCAAGCAACGTCCCTGGCACGGTCACCGCATCGGGGATGACCTGATCGTCGATATCGATGAACGACGCGGCCAGCATCAAGAGAACGAGCAACAGGTGGCTTGCGCAAATGACGTGCATGATCTCGAACGTCGCCGGGCTTGGCCCCACGGCGGGCTGCGGAATCATACCCACCAGCCCCTGCTGGCCGATTTCCCACCAGTAAAGCCCGGCGAACAGCGCCCCGGCAAGCAGCTCCACCAGCAAGGGGCGGACCCAGAAGCCGGCGCCGCATTCGGCGCTCTTGCGGCGAAGCCGCCACCAGCCGATCAGCGGCAAGCGGTCCAGCCAGCGGCTGCGCTGATCGAAGGGGTGCAGCCGCGACCAAGGGTTGCACGGCCGCGGTTGCCAGCCGAAAGTATGGATCGCCAGGTTGACGAAGCTTCCTGCGACGACGCCAACAGCCGCCAGCGCCGCCATGCGGATCTCGATGGGAATGTTCAGAATCTGGTTCATGCCAACTCCGCACAGGAAGGAAGGTTCAAACACGCCATGATTTCCAGGGCGACTTCGCGCGGCGCCTTGCCCTCGGTATCGATCGCAGCGTCGGCGCAACTTTGGTAAATAGGCGTCCGCTCGGCCAACACGGCGACGATCTCGGCCTCGCTCCCCGCCGCCGTGAGTCTGGGTCGGCGTCCGGCCGTGGCCGCGTCGCCGGCGATGCGACGCAAGATCGTCGCGGGACCGGCTTGCAACCAGATGAGCTTGCCTCCGGCGGCAAGCGCCCGGCGGTTTTCCTCGCGCAACACGGCGCCGCCGCCGGCCGCCAGCACGATCCGCTCGCGGCGGGCCAATTCGGCCAGTACCGCCGATTCCCAATCGCGAAAGGCCTCCGGCCCACCGCTGGCGAAGATCGCCGCGATCGACTTCTTCGCGCGCAACTCGACCTCGACGTCGGCGTCGACCCAGTCCCACCCCAGCCGTAAGGCGAGCTGCCGCGCGACGGTGGTCTTGCCGGTGCCGCGATAGCCGATCAGGACGATGTTCATCAGTATTTCGCCGGTCCGATGGCCCGCTTGAGGACGTCGCGCATCAGGTCGGACGGCGCTTCACGATCGGTGAATAGCTTGAATTGCAGAGCGGCCTGCCGAATGAACATCTCGACGCCGGTGATCACGGTGCAGCTCCTGGCCCGCGCATCTTTGACGAGCAAGGTGCTCTCGGGGTTGTACACCGTGTCGAAGATCGCCATCGAGGGTTTCAGGTAGTGTTTATCGTAGGGCGATTCGTCGACGTTGGGGTGCATGCCGACGGGCGTGCAATTGACGAGCACATCGACCCAGAAATTGTGTCGCGTTCCCCAATCGACCGCCTTGACGTTCAGCGATTCGGCCAGTTTGTCGGCCCGTTCCCGCGTGCGGCTGGCCAGGACGACCTCGGCCCCGCGTCGCTGCAAGCCGAAGGCGATCGCCTTGGCGGCCCCGCCCGCCCCGAGCACCAGCGCCACCTTGTTCGCCAGGTCGGCCCGTTCCGCGCTCCCCTCGGCCAAGGCGCCCTGCAGGCTGTCCATGGCCGCCCGGTAGTCGGTGTTGTGCCCCGAGATCTGGCCGTCTTCGAACAAGATGGTATTGGCCGCCCCCACCCCCCGCACCGCGCCATCGACCTTCGTGAGCCGCTTGAGCACCGCTTCTTTGTGCGGGATCGTCACACTCAGGCCCTTGATCCCCAACTCCGGCGCGCCATCCAGAAAGGTCGACAGGTCCTCTCGCGGGATGCGAAACGGCAGGTAGACCTTGTTCAGTTCCAGCTGGCGAAAGGCCGCGTTGTGAACCAGCGGGCTGAGGCTATGGCCGATGGGGTCGCCGATCACGCCGTAGACTTCCGTTTCGGTGTTGATCTGGTCGTAGTGGTAGGCGTGCTTCATCTGATCGAAGCTGAGCTGGCCGGGGGCCAACGCGCGCTCGTGATGGAACGTCGCGTAGGTGAACGGCGCGCCGCAACGGCCGGCCAGCAACCGCGAAGGCGTACCGATGTCGCCCATGCAGATGCCCACGGTCGGCACCGTGCTCTGGCGGACCAGGCGCAGCATTCGCGCGTTGTCGTGCGGGTGGTTGGCCAAAGTCGAAATCTTGATCACGTCGGCGTCGAGCTTGGCCAGCCGGGCGTGGATCTCCTCGAGGTTTTCAGGCGTTTTGCGGAAGTCGTGCAGACTGACGATCCGCTTGGTTTTGCCGTAGCGGGGGATGGCACCGGCAACATCTTCTTCAAGGTCGACGTACTCGACGCCATCGGCGATGGCGGTCCGCAGCAGAATCCGCCGCTCATCCTCCGTGCCGCTGTACTTGCCGCCGTCCTGCGGCCTGCGCAACGTGACGATCACCGGTCCGGGCCGGTCCGGGAGGATCCGCTTGAGGTTCACCTGGCCATTGATGTAATCGAGCCGCAGCTCGACGAGCTGGGCTCCCTGCTCGACCAGGTGTTTGTGCTCGGCGATCACGTGCCGGTGGCGGCCTCGTCCAATACTGACGCAAATCATAGGTGGCGTATCGTTGGCTGTTGGCTGTCGTGTCCGCGACGGCCGCGGCCGCCAGGCGCCCGTAGGGGCGCTCTCCATTTTACGCCGGAAGTCGCCGGCCGAAAGGCAAAAAAAAGTCAGAAACCAGGAACCAGGAACACGAATGCGAACGCTTTCAGAAGGGGATAGGGGGATAAGGAGGTGATTTGGGGATGAAGGCAGGGAAGACCCGTGAATGGCGCATCACCAATGACGAATGACTAAGGACCAATGACTATTGTCACGTCCGCTTGAATTGCTTATCCAGCTCGTCGCGCGTAAAGACCAGCGCCGTCGGCCGGCCGTGGGGGCAGTGGTGGGTGTCCTGGGCCAAGTGTCGTTGTTCCAACAACGCGGCGATTTCGCCGGACGTGAGGTGGTCGCCGGCCTTGACGGCCGCCTTGCAGGCGAACATGTGTAATAGCTCGTCCAAGAGATCGCGGCGCTCGGGCTCGCGGCCGGCGTCCAGGAGCCGGCCAACCAGATCTCGCAACAATTCAGCCGGGTGCGTGCCCGCGAGCATGGCCGGGTAACTCGAGACCAGCACCGTGTCGCCGCCGAAGGGCTCGACCTTGATCCCCAGCCGGGCCAACAGCTCGCGCCGCTGGAGCACCGCCGCCGACTCAGGCCCGCTCAGGTCGACCGGTTCGGGCACCAGCAGGTGCTGCGACTCGAGCGCCCCGGCAAGCGCCGAAGTGCGGAACTGCTCATACAGGATTCGCTCGTGCAAGGCGTGCTGGTCGATCACCACCACCCCCTCGTCGCTTTCGGCCACCAGGTAGCGGTTGTGAATCTGCAAGGCGGCAATCGCTTGCGCCGGGCGGACCATCGTCCCGGCGACGGTCGTGCCGGCGCCGCTTGACGGATCGAACTCGACCGCCGCGGTCGAAGCCGGTTCGTCCGGCACCGCCCTCGCCGTCATCGGCCGTCCGAAGATGGGCGATAGCCGCAACGGCTCGCCCGAGGGACTTGGAGGCGTCAAATCGAAACGAGTCTGCCGCGCCGGCTCCGAGGCGCCGCCCCGCTCGACGGCAAGGACAGCACTTCCGCCGACGGGCTGCGCGGTATTTCCGTTGGCGGGCTGCGCGGTATTTCCGCCGGCTGGCTGCGCGGGGGCCCAAGCGGCCACCTGCCCTTTGGCCCATTCAACCAGTTCGCGGCGCAACTCGGCCGCCCGCTCAGGATCGACCGCCTGCGCGGGATTGGCCGAAACGGCGGCGCCGGCCGCCCCGCCGGCGTCGATGCGGTGGGTCAAGTCGGTCGTGAGGAACTTGGTCCGCAACGTCCCAAGGAGCTGACTGTAGAGCCGGCCGCCGTCCTGGAAGCGGACTTCGAGCTTCGTCGGGTGGACATTGACGTCGACCTGGTCGGGCGGCACCTCGAAACAAAGGAACGCGACCGGGAACCGTCCCGTCAGCAGTAGCCCGCGGTATGCCTCGCCCAGCGCGTGCGCGAGCGAACGGTCGCGGATCGATCGCCCGTTGAGAAACAGGTACTGCATTCTCGCGTTGGGCCGGCTCAGGTTGGGGCGGCCGACGAAACCGCGCAGGTGAATGTCGCCGTCGCGATTCTCCACCCAAATCAGGTCGCCGGACAGGTCGCGGCCGAAGAAACCGGCGATCCGTTCCAGCCAATCGTCGTTCGGCGCGAGGTCGTAAACCGTTCGGGCGTTGTGCCGCAGCGTGAAATGGACCCGCGGATGGGCCAAGGATAGCCGGGTGACGACCTCGGAAACGTGGCCCATTTCCGTTTGCACCGAGCGGAGGAACTTGCGCCGCACGGGCGTATTGAAGAACAGGTTCCGCACCTCGATCGCGGTGCCCTGCGGACAGCCGCACGGCACCACGTCGGCCGGCTGGCCGGCGACCACTTCCAATTCCGCCCCGTCGGGCCGCTCGGCGGCGCGGCTGCGAAGTGTGAACCGGCTCACCTCGGCGATCGAGGCCAGGGCTTCCCCTCGAAAACCGAGCGTGCGGACGCGAAACAGGTCGTCGGCGGTAGTGAGCTTGCTGGTGGCGTGGCTGGCGACGGCCAGGAGCAACTCGTCGGGCGGTATGCCCCCGCCGTCGTCGACCACGCGAACCAGCTCGGTTCCGCCCTGTTCGACGGAAACGTCGATCCGCGCGGCGCCGGCGTCGAGCGAATTCTCCACGAGCTCCTTCACGACGCTCGCGGGCCGTTCGATGACCTCGCCGGCCGCGATCTTGTTTACGACACTCGGCGGAAGTTGTCTGATGGGGGGCATCGAATCCGTTCTCAGTTGTCCGGCGCAATGTGAATTCAGTTACAGCTCGTATTCCTTGATCTTCCGGTACAACGTCCGTTCGCCGATGCCGAGCATTTGCGCCGCTTCCTCGCGATTGCCGCCGGCGAGCTTGAGAGTTTCGTCGATGAACAGCTTTTCGATCTCCGTCAGCGGCCGGCCCACCAGGCTGGTCAAGTGGTTCGACGACGCTTCTCCGCCCCCCTCGGCCGATTCCGCCAACTCCCGCGGCAGGTCGTCGATGTCGAGCACACCGTCGGCGTCGACCACGACCATGCTTTCGATCGCATTGCGCAGCTCGCGTACATTGCCCGGCCAGTTGTAACTCATCAACCGCCGGCGCGCGGCCGTCGAGAGGCTCTTGATGGACTTCTCGTGCCGCTTGGCGAATTGACGGATGAAGTGCTCGATCAAAAGCGGAATGTCCTGACTCCGCTCGACCAACCGCGGCAATTCGACGGTCACGACCTTCAAGCGGTGGAAAAGGTCGCTGCGAAAGGCACCGACGGCGATCTGTTGCTCGAGGTTGCGGTTGGTGGCCGAAAGGATTCGCACGTTGACCTTGATCGGCTCGTTCGAGCCGACGCGCGTGATCTCGGCGCTCTCGAGCACCCGCAGCAGCTTGATCTGCGTGGCCAGGGGCATGTCGCCCACTTCGTCGAGGAACAAGGTGCCTCCGTGGGCGTACTCGAACTTGCCGATCCGGTCGTTGGAGGCGTCGGTGAAGGCCCCTCGGACGTGCCCGAACAGCTCGCTTTCGAGGATGTTCTCGCTCAACGCGGCGCAGTTGAGGGCCACGAAGGGCTTGTTCTTGCGGGGGCTGTTCTGATGGATCGCCTGCGCCACCAGCTCCTTGCCGGTGCCTGTCTCCCCCTGGATCAACACGCTGGCGTTGGTCGGGGCGATCCGTTTCAAGAGGCCGATCACCTTGTTCATTTCGAGGCTGGAACCGACGACCCCCTCGAAGCCGAACTTTTCGTCCAGCCGGCGGTTCAGCTCGGCGTTTGCCCTTCGCAGACGCGTGGCGGCGACGGCCTTGTCGGCGACGGCCCGAAGCTGGTTGATGTCGAGCGGCTTCTCAAGGTAGTTGAAGGCCCCCTTTTGCATGGCCATGACCGCCGAGGGGACGTTGCCGTGGCCGGTGACCAGGATCACTTCGGCGTCGGGCAGGTCGTCCTTGGCCTGGGCCAGGATTTGCAGTCCGTCCACGTCGTTCATCACCAGGTCGGTGATGATCAGGTCGAAGGTCTCTTGTTCGATGATCCGCGCCCCCTCGGCCCCGGACGTGGCCACGGTGCAGTCGAACCCGACGCGCCCCAGGCTCTCGGCCACGGCCTGAGCGTGCGGTTCGTCATTATCGACGATCAACACACGGATCGCGGCGGACGAACTCTCGGCGGGGGGACTGGCTTGGGCGCTGACCATGCGCATGATGATACAAAACGCCGGGCCAGGTCGCCACTGGCCGAGCTCAAGCCTATCCCGGCAACCTCTTCGGCACCGGCAACTCGACGGTGAATTGCGTACCGTGGCCGACCTCGCTTTTTACGGAGATCCGGCCGAAGTGCGCCTCGACGATCTTGCGGGTCGTCGGCAATCCCAGCCCAGATCCACCAGGCTTGGTCGAATAAAAAGCGTCGAAAATGTGCCCTTGGGTCTTCTCGTCCATACCGCAGCCGGTGTCGATCAGCCGCAAGGTGACGCCCAGCGCGCCGGCCTCGGTGCTGATCACCAGTTCCCCGCCGCCGGGCATCGCTTGCTGCGCGTTGAGCAGCAGGTTCAAAAGCGCCCCGCGAAACTGCTCGCGGTCGAGCATCACGCTGGGCAGGTCGGAACGCAGGTAGGGCTTGACCTCGATCGCCGACTCGGCCGCCTTCGGACGGAAGAAATCGAGGATCTGCCGGATCTGTTCGTTCAGGTCCGTCGGCTCGAGCCGCAGTTGCCGCACCTTGGCGAAGTTGAGGAAGTCGTCCAGCACGTTTTGCAGCCGCTGGCACTCGCGCTCGACCACCTCGATTTTCGCCAGTGCCCGGCGGTGACGGGGCGTCTCCTCGGCTTGCAGGTCCTCGGCCAGCAGCTCCATGTTGAGCTTGATCGTCGAGAGCGGGTTCTTGATTTCATGGGCCAGACCGCCCGCCAGCCGCGCGATTTCAGTGTACTGGTCGACCAGCTTCTGGTGGACCTCGGCGGTCGTCGGTTTGGGATCTGAAGGCATCGTCCGCCGTCGGAACTCCTACGAGCTCCACTACCCTGTGCCGTTCCCACCCGTCATCTGCACAGACAGTTCATGTCTTCTGCTCCGCCAGTTCACGTATCGCGGCTTTGCGGCTGAGCTTGACGCGGTCCTGGTCGTCGATGGCGATCACCTTGACCTGCATCTCGTCGCCCACCTTGCAGACGTCGCCCACGCTGTTCACATAGCCGTCGGCCAGCTCGCTGATGTGGCACAGACCGTCCTTGCCCGGCAGGATTTCGATGAAGGCGCCGAAGTCCTTGACGCTGGTCACGCGCCCGTCGTAAATCTTGCCCACCTTGACGCTCTCGGTGAGGGCCTCGATGCGGCGCATCGCCGCCTGGGCCGCCGCGGCGTCGTGGCTGGCCACGGTCACCGTACCGTCGTCCTCGACTTCGATGGTCGCCCCCGTCGCTTCCTGGATGCCGCGGATCGTCTTGCCGCCCGGCCCGATCAGCAAGCCGATCTTTTCCGGGTGAATCTTGGTCCGCAAGAGCCGCGGCGCCCAGGGCGAAATCTCGGCGTTGGGACGCGGGATGCAACTCAGCATCGTCCGCAGGATCTGGATGCGGGCTTCGCGCGACTGGGCCAGCGTGGCCTTGATGATTTCGCGGCTGATTCCGTCGATCTTCAAATCGAGCTGGACGCCGGTCACGCCGTTTTGCGTTCCGGCGATCTTGAAATCCATGTCGCCGTAGTGGTCCTCGTCGCCGATGATGTCGGTCAGCAGAATCCACTGGCTGTCCGATTCCTTGACCAGGCCCACCGAGATGCCGGCCACCGGGTTGCTGATCGGCACGCCGGCCGCCATCAGGCCCAACGTCGCCCCGCAGACGCTGGCCATCGAGCTGGAACCGTTCGATTCGAGGATGTCGGAGATCACTCGGATCGTATAGGGGAATTCCTCCGGGTCGGGCAGCACCGGCTTGACGCTCCTTTCGGCCAGCGCGCCGTGGCCGATCTCGCGGCGGCCTGGTCCGCGAATCGGGCGGACCTCGCCCACCGAGTAGGACGGGAAGTAGTAATCGAGCATGAATTTCTTCGAGTACTCGTCGATCAGGCCGTCCACGCGCTGTTCGTCGCGGTTCGTGCCCAGCGTCACCGTGACCAGGGCCTGCGTTTCGCCGCGCTGGAACACGGCCGAACCGTGTACCCGCGGCAGCACATCGACATGGCACTCGATCGACCGCAGGGTCTTGCCGTCGCGGCCATCGGGGCGTGTGCCCGCCAGAATCAGGTCGCGCACCACGCGCAACTCCAGATCGTGCCAGGCGCGGCCGAAAACGTGGGCGTCCAGCGCCCCTTCGGCCGCCGGGTCGGGAATGAGCTCCGCCAGGGCCTGGGCCTTGATCGCCGCCACGGCCTCGGCGCGGTTTTGCTTGCCGACGGTTTGTTTGGCCGTCTTGAACTGTCCATAATACTTGGCCTTCAGGAGTTCGAGCGTGCCGTCAGGAGCGGGCACCTCGTACTGCTTCTTTTCGACGCCGACCTTCGCGAACAGCTCGTTTTGCAGCTCGCAAATCTGCCGGATGATGCGGTGGCACTCTTCGATCGCCGCCAGCATTCGATCTTCGGGCAGCTCACGGGCGAAACCCTCGATCATCAGCACGGCGTCCTTGCTGCCCGACACGATCAGGTCGAGATCGCTTTCCTCGAGGTCGTCCTGCGTGGGGAAAGGGATGAACTCGCCGTCGATCTGGCCCAGCCGCACCGAGGCGATCGGGCCTTGGAACGGCAGCGGCGAAAGGCCCAAGGCGGCCGAGGCGCCGTTCATCGCCAGCACGTCCGAGTCGTTCTGCCGGTCACTGGCCATGACGTTGGCCTGGATCTGCACCTCATCGTGGAACCACTCGGGAAACAGCGGCCGGATGGGCCGGTCCATGAGCCTGCTGGTGAGCGTTTCCTTCATGGTCGGGCGGCCCTCGCGCTTGAGGAAGCCGCCGGGAAATTTGCCGGCCGCGGCGGTCCGCTCGCGATAGTCGCACGTCAGCGGGAAAAAGTCGATCCCAGGCCGTGGCGGGCCTGTGACCGCGGCGGCGAGCACCACGGTGTCGCCGTACTGCACCAGGCAGCTCCCGTGGGCCTGCTTGGCCAAGAACCCCGTTTCGATCGAAAAAAGACTGGCTCCGATTTGCTTCTCAACACGTACTTTCAAGGCTGGTTCCCTACCTTCTTTGCACGTCCCAGCCTTTCTTGCGCGTGAGAGATTACTTGCGGATGTCGAGACGCCGGATGATGTCCAGGTACCGCTGCGGGCTGACCTTTTTCAGATAGTCCAACAAGCGGCGACGCCGACTGACCATCATCAACAGGCCTCGCCGGCTGGCGAAATCTTTCTTGTGCGTCCGCAGGTGCTCGGTCAATTCTCCGATCCTGGTCGTCAGGATCGCGACTTGGATCTCGGGCGAACCGGTGTCATTATCACCGCGCCGATAATCGCCGATCAGTTCCTGTTTTCGCGTTTTGGTAATCGCCATCTGCGCTCTGCAATTCCCTCATGTGGGTCGAGCCCCTCGCGTGGCGCTCGACCGACTTCTTGCCAAGATTACTGGGACTTACCTACTGGCTATGGTTTACGACAACTTAAGGAACCGAATGTAGCATGGTCCCGCGATTTTGCAACCGCTCCTTCGACCTCTTTTCGAAAAAGCCAGTCAAAATGGGGGTTGTGCTTCACGTGGCTGACCATGGAACGCCGCAAGCGCAGCGAAGAAAACCAATTCTCCGCCATCCCCACGCCAGTGAGCAAGCCGCGTAGCGGCGCGGTCGTGACCGCGCCACCCTCCGCCCCTCGCGCGACGTCGCGTAGGCCTTCGTTCCTCGTTTCCTCGTTTCCTCGTTCCCACGCTCCGCGTGGGAACGGCTCTTCGGCCGCTCTGCGGCCCGTCCGCGCCGATCCTGGAACTCCTGGCTTTCCAAAGTCACCGGCAGGGGGCGCTGTCGGCGCTTTGCCACGGCGATTTCGGTCCATGGTTGCAAACGCTGGGCGTCGAAGCGGCTGAGCCTCTCTGGCCGCGTGAAGTATAAGTGCCGACGTCGCACCCGCCGCAACAGCGTCG
>Ga0307374_10011155_pt1 | contig 12856 bp, 14 predicted proteins | sample OX3MG_FD_202532 | JGI IMG/M metagenome (GOLD analysis project Ga0307374, IMG submission 202532) | Soil microbial communities from Risofladan, Vaasa, Finland - OX-3 | ecosystem: Environmental > Terrestrial > Soil > Coastal area > Acid sulfate soil | place: Finland: Risofladan, Vaasa | collected...
GCAGCGAAACGAAGGCGCGTTCCGGGATGCGCGCGGCGACGCCTGCGTCCTCGCGCACCTCGATCAACTCGAGCCGCGTGTAACGGCCGAGCAGCTTGGCGTAATGGGCGACGTCATCGACGAACGGTGGCCGCAGGCGGCCCACGGCGACGACGGTGATTCGCACCGATGGGATACTAGGAGCCATATGGACGAACCGAACCAACCAGAACGGCAGATCAACATCCACTTTTCGCCGGAGATGATGGCCGGCAATTACTCGAACTTCGCGAACGTCAGCCACTCGGATTACGAGTTCACGATCACGTTCGCACGGGTCGACCATGAGGTCGAGGACGACGAGGTCCCCGGTGTCGTGGTCACGCGAGTGAATCTCTCGCCGAAGTTCATGCGCGAGCTGATCGACGCCATGCAGGACAACTACGGCAAGTGGCAGACACGCGAGAACATCAAAAGCCTCCCCGAGTTCGGCGGCGACCGCCCGCTCGGCGGCGACGATCCGCTGGATAGCGGGGAGTAACACCAAAGCGACGCGTCCGCGCGACCTCCGATGCCGTGCGGGTAGCGATCGTCTCTGACATACACGCGAACAGGCAGGCCCTGGAGGCTGTGCTTGAGCATGTTCGCGTCACCGAGTGCGAGGCGCTCTGGTGCCTGGGCGACCTCGTCGGGTACGGTGGCGATCCCGACGCGTGCGTCGCGCTGGTCCGCGAGCAGGCCGACATCTGCCTGGCCGGCAACCACGACCTGGCGGTGACTGGCGCGCTTTCGATCGAGGATTTCTCCGACGCCGCCCGCCGCTCGGCTGAGTGGACGCGCGAGATCATCACGCCGGAGACGAGGAGCTTTCTCGAGACGCTTGCGCCGTCAGACGAGGACCAGGTCGTCAGCCTCTATCACGCGAGCCCGCGCGACCCGGTATGGGAGTACGTGCTCTCGCCGTTGCAGGCCGAGCTCGGCTTCGACGTGCAGCCCGAGCGGATCGCCGCCGTCGGGCACACGCACGTGGCGCTCGAATTCCACCGGTTCGAGGGCGACAGCGCGACCGGCCAGACCCGACATGCCGACGACGAGCTCGATCTCAGCGTCGGGCATTGGCTGTTGAATCCCGGAAGTGTCGGGCAGCCGCGCGACGGCGACCCCAGGGCCGCCTGGATGCAGCTCGACACGGAGGCCTGGACAGCCGTCTACCGGCGCACCGAGTACGACATCGATGGGGCCGCCTGGGCGATACGCGCCGCGCGCCTGCCCGACTCCTTGGCTGAGCGCCTCAGCTTCGGGCAATAGGCTGCGGGCAATAGCTTGCAAAGCGCCCGGCTGGGGGCTTTGACGCACCCGTGCAGCGGGCTTTTGCCGGATCAGTGGCTAAAGTCGAATGCGGATGGGCTTCACACACAGGGCATTCGTCGCTGCCGCTGTCGGCCTCGCCGCATCCGCACTCGCCGGGTGCGGGAGCAACGGCCGGCTGCTGTCGCAGTCACAGTCGAACCAATTGAGCGCGCAGCTGAACAGCGTCTCGCAGGCGCTGCAGGATGGCGATTGCCACGCCGCGGAGAGCGCACTCTCAGGGTTCGAGAGCAGGCTCGCGGCGCTGAACGGCGTCAACTCGACGCTGGTCGAGAACCTGAACCAGGGTGCGAGCACGATCCAGCAGCTGACGAGTACGCGGTGCGCGTCTTTCCTGCAGACGAAGCCGAAGCGGACGAATACCACCACGAGCGCTAAGACGACAACGACGTCGACGCAGACGACCGCGTCCGATACGACGACGACCAACACGTACACGAGCACCTACACGAACCCGTACTCGTCGCCGTCGACCAGCACGACGGGCGGCACGAGTCCGACGGGCACGGGCACGGACACCACTCCGACCACGGGCACATCGCCCAACGGTGGCCAGGGCCTCGGCGGGGGCACCACCACCACTACCAGCGGCAACGGCAACGGCGGCGACAACGGTGTCGGCAACGGCGGCACCCCCGGCAACGGAGGCAACAACTGATGAGCCCCGTTTCCGTGATCGCCGGCCGCTACCGGGTCGAGGGACGGCTCGGTGTCGGCGGCATGTCGACGGTGCTGCTGGCGATCGACGAGCGGCTCGAGCGCCACGTCGCCGTCAAGTTGCTGGCCGAGCACCTCGCCGATGACCCCACATTCGTCTCGCGCTTCCGCCGCGAGGCGCTGGCGGCGGCGCGGCTTGTGCATCCCAATATCGTCCAGGTCTTCGACTCCGGCTTCGACCAGGCCGCCCACCAGCACTTCATCGTGATGGAGTACGTGCCGGGCCAGTCGTGCGCGGAGATCCTGCGCGACCGTGGTCACCTCGACATCGATCAGGCGGTCGACATCGTCGCCCAGGCGTGTCGCGGGCTGGACTACGCGCACCGCCATGGCGTCGTCCATCGCGACGTCAAGCCGGGCAACCTGCTCGTCTCCGAGAGTGGCGTCGTCAAGCTCGCCGACTTCGGGATCGCACGCGCCACCGGCCAGACCAGCATCACACAGGTCGGATCGGTCCTCGGCACCGCTGCCTACCTCTCACCCGAGCAGGCGCGTGGGGAGGAGGCGGGCCCGCCGGCCGACCTCTACTCACTCGGCGTCGTCTCATATCAGCTGCTCTCGGGGCGATTGCCCTACGAGGCGAACTCGCTGTCGGAGTTGGCGCTCAAGCAGCAGCGCGAATCGCCGATCCCGCTGCAGCGCCTGAACCCGCGTGTGCCCTCGAGCCTGTCCGAGGCGGTCGCGCTGTCGATCTCGATCGTTGCGGAGGAGCGCCCGCATACCGCGGTTGAGCTCTCCGAGCTGCTGGTCGACGGCGCCGCCGGGATCTCGCCGTGGACCGAAGAGGCGGCCACCAGTCACATGACGATGAGCCGCGCTGCCACGCGCGTTCTGCCCCCACGCGATCATGCGACCGCAGAGACCGTCGTCACCAAGCGCCCGCCCGCCCATCCAGCACCGGCCCATCCCGCGCCCGCTCGCACCCCGCGCACGGTGCCGGCGCGTCGCCCGCCGGCTCAGCAGCAGCAGCCGGAGGCGCCGCCGCCAGAGCGCACGCCGCAGCGCGGCCGTGCCAGGCGAGTCGCCCGCCGTATCGCTTGGTCACTGGTGCTGTTGCTGGTGCTCGCGGTCGCCGTCGTCGTCGTCGCGCTGGCGCTGCACCAGAGCACACAGTCGGACGTGCATTACGAGAAGGTCATCGCGAACGACTGGAACACTGCCGTGAACAAGGTGCAGAGCATCATCAGCCACTACACGAAGTAGGCGGGCGCCCAGCCGGCGAAGGGCCCTTAAACACTTGGGGCGGGTCCCGCTGGACCCGCCCCGATTTGTGCGTTGTCGCTGGTGCGCCCGTCGGCGCGTGGTTCGCCCGTGGGCGAGCGCTCAGGCGGCGGTCGCGATCTCGACCAGCTGCGGCTTGCTCTCGGCCGGCTTGGGGACGTGAACCTCGAGCACGCCGTTCACGAAGCTCGCCTTGACGGCGTCGGTGTCAACGCCCTTCGGCAACGCGAGCCGGCGCTGGAAGCTGCCAGACGCACGCTCGATGCGGCGGTAGCCGTCACCGGTCTCCTCGCGCTCGAGCTTGCGCTCGCCGGAGATCGTCATGACGCCGTCGAGGATCTCGACCTTGACGTCGTCGTCGCTCAGCCCCGGAAGGTCGGCGTGAATGAGGAACTCACTCTCGCGCTCGACCACGTCGATCGCGGGCACGAAGTTGCGGGTCGGCTGGCTGAAGGCCGTCGCCAATGGCGTGGCCGAATCGAAAAACGAGTTGAACAGGCGGGTTATCTCGCTCTGTGGTGAGTACACCGGGCGAGTCGGAAGGCTGCGAACTAGTGTCATTTGATGCTCCGATTTCGTCGAACTTTGACTACAAGCAGAATAATAAAATCTGAGTCGCTTCCTGTCAAGTTTAGCGCACCGACGGAGCAGCTCCCGCCATAAAGGCCGCGACTGTCGTAGCGAGCGTGCCGGCGTCGATCGCGGCGCGCAGATCGACCATCAGCCGCTGGATGTAGCTCAGGTTGTGGAGTGTCAGCAGCCGCGGCCCAGTGGTTTCCCCGGCCCTCGATGCGTAGTTGATGTAGCCGCGCGTGAAGCCGGCGCTGCAGGCCGGGCAGGGGCATCCTTCGAGGATCGGCTCATGCGAGTTCCTGAAGCCAGCCTTGGCGAGGTCAACGCGCCAGCGCGCGTCCGGGTCGGGCACGATCGCGACGCCGTGGCGCGCGAGGCGGGTCGGCATTGCGCAGTCGAAGGTGTCGATTCCGAGTTCGACACCGATGAGCAGGTCGTCGATGTCGCCGATCCCGAGCAGGTGACGCGGACGCTCGGGCGCGGACTGCTCGAGGCTCGCCGCGGTCCAATCGACGACCTCGTGCATCTGCGGCTTGTCCTGGCCGAGTGAGCCACCGATCGCGATCCCCCCGCAACGGCTTGCGGCGACGGTCTCCGCCGAGGCGACGCGGAGGTCCTGCTCGACGCCCCCCTGGACGATCCCGTACACGACCTGGTCGCGCGGGCCGTGCTGCTCGTGCCAGTCCAGGCAGCGCTCGAGCCAGCGGTGCGTGCGCTCCGTCGAACGGGCCGTGTAGTCACGGCTGACGTGGAACGGCGTGCATTCATCGAACACGAGCGCGATGTCCGAGTGCAGCGCCGCCTGCACCTCCATGGAAGTCTCCGGCGCCATGAAGCGCTCGCTGCCGTCGATGTAGGAGCGGAAGCGCACACCCTCTTCGGCAATCTGCAGAATCGCGCCATTCGATGTGCTGCCACGGCCGCGGCCCTTGATCTCCTCCGCGACACTTCCGTGGCCCATCGAGAACACCTGGAAGCCGCCGGAGTCGGTGATGATCGGCCGCGGCCAGCGCATGAACGCGCCGAGCCCTCCATAACTGTCGATGAGCTCGGGGCCGGGGGAGAGGTACAGGTGGAAGGTATTGCCGAGCACCATCTCGTAACCGAGCGCCTCGACGTCGCGCGGCTCGAGCGTCTTGACGGCGCCACGCGTTGCCAGCGGCACGAAGGCGGGTGTCTGCACGTCGCCGCGCGCGAGGTGCAGCGTGCCGGTGCGGGCGCGGCCGTCGCTTGAGCGCGTGCGGATCTCGAACATGCCTCGGAAGCTAGTGATTTGTGCGAGGTCTACGCTGCCCGCCATGCGCGCGGGGGTCAGATTCAAGGCGACGCCGTGGATCGCGGCCGTCGCTGCAGTGGGCGTCGCCGGATGCGGAGGGGCGAGGGGCACCGGGAACAGCGGCGACCTCAAGCTCGCTACCGGTCGAGGGCGGTCAGCCGCTGACGGCCCGGGCCTCCGCATCGCTTCACCAGGGCGCGCTGCCGGCGGTGGGAGTGACCCAGCGGGTCGAAACGGGCGGGGCCGCACTGTCGGTGACGATGCGACGTGTGATCGACCCCTTGGGTCGTGTTCGCGGTCGCGGACGTAGCTATCCTCGACGCTGTCCGCTTCTCTCCGCATGCGAAGGCGCGCGGACGGCTCAGCTGGGCACCCTGACATCCTGGGGTTCCAGGCGTCACAGGCACGCTGCTCCCTGTAGGGTCAGCGGTGCCCGCGCCAGTAAACATAATCGATTGCGTCACAGCACCAGATAAGGAGTGGACGATGCCGCAGGCCCGTTCAGCCGGATCCAGCCCGAAGAAACCTCAAGCCAAGCGCGCGCCCGCAAAGGCCGCCAGAAAGCCGGTGGCCGCGAAGTCGGCGTCCGCCAAGTCGGCGAGTGCCGCGAAGCCGGCGGCGGCGAAGTCGGCGGCCGCGAAGTCGACTGCGGGGAAGCGCACCGCCGCGACCGCGAAGTCCGCGGCGGCGAAGTCGACCGCCGCGAGGCCGGCGGCAAACCGCACCGCCGGGACGGCGTCGACCGCGAAGCCGACCTCGGGCAAGGCCAAGCCGCGAGTCAGGATCCGTGTCAACGCCGACGGTACCCAGATCGAGGCTCAGCTTGAGGCCATCGCAGAACGCCTGCGCAAGCTCAACGAGAAGATCATCGACGTCGGCCGCGAGGCGGGGGAGAACACGCTCACCAGCTACGAGAAGGCGTTGAAGACGATCGCGAACGGTATCTCACAGTCGTCCGCGAAGGACGAACTCGATTGGATCCAGCAGCTCGCCGCCTCACAGGCGAAGTTCGTGCGCGAGCTCACCGAAAGCTGGGCAAAGGCGGCCCGCGAGCGTCTGAAGTAAGACCGGGCGACGAGGCTGTCGGCCCGGTCTCTGTGGGACAATTCGCTTTCGCATGGACCCGAATCGCAAGCGAGCGATCCGGCTGACGGTCGCCCTGACCGCAGCTCTGCTGCTGGCAAGCGCGCTGATCTATGTCAGCTTCAGCGCTGGACGCGCCGAGCTCGACGCCCCGCAATTACTCAAGAACGCCACGCCCGGCGGCCAGTACATCCTGGCCGGCACGGTCGAGGACGGATCCATCAGCCGTGACGGCGGGAGGACGGACTTCAGCGTCCTCGGCCCGCACCGCGAGGTGGCCGTGAGGGTCAGCTACACGGGCATCGTGCCCGACCCGTTCGCTCAGGGGCGGGCGGTGATGGTCAACGTCACCGACGAGCATGGAAGGTTCGTCGGCCAGGAGAACTCGCTGACCACGAAGTGCCCGTCGAAGTACCAGGCCGCGTCGGGCGCAATCAAGAACACGGCCGGCGTGCCCGTCGGCCCGGCGGCGCTCAGCAACTGATGGCGCAGCTCGGGCGCGCCATCCTGCTGCTCGACCTCGGCGTCTGTATCTACGGCATCTTCGCGTCGATCCGCGGCGCGCGCGCCGGGCGGGGCGACTGGGTCGACTCGGGGCGCCGCGCCGTCTACGCGCTCGCCGGCCTCAGCGTGGTCGCGTTCGTCGTACTCGAGCTCGCCTTCCTGCGCAACGACTTCAGCTTCAAGGTCGTCGCCGGCACCTCGTCGACGACGATCCCCATCTTCTACAAGCTCACCGCGCCGTGGTCCTCGCAGCAGGGCTCGCTGCTGCTGTGGGTGACGCTCTCCTCGTTGTGGTCGAGCCTTGCCCTGTTCTTGACACGCAGGCGCCTGCGCGACATCGCCCCGTATGCCGCCGCGGTGCTGCTCGGCATCGAGGGTTTCTTCGCGGCGCTCGCCTGCTTCGCCGCCAACCCGTTCCAGACGACCGCTCCTGCGCAGACGCCCTCGAACGGCGCGGGCCTCGACCCGTTGCTGATGCACCCGAGCATGATGTTCCACCCGCCGATGCTCTACTCCGGGTACACGCTGATGGCGATCCCATTCGCCTTCGCGGTCGGCGCGCTGATCACCGGCAAGCTCGGTTCGGAGTGGATTCGTGACACTCGAAAGTTTGCGCTGGCCGCCTGGCTGTGCCTGGGTTTCGGCATCGTGTTGGGCGCACGCTGGTCCTACACAGAGCTCGGTTGGGGCGGCTACTGGGGGTGGGACGCCGTCGAGGACGCCGCGCTGATGCCGTGGCTGATAACCACCGCCTTCATCCACTCGATCCAGATCCAGGAGAAGCGGGGGATGCTGAAGGTTTGGAACGTGTCGCTCGTGCTCTTGTCGGGGATCTTGGCGATCTTCGGCACATTCCTCGTGCGTTCGGGTGTGCTCGACTCGATCCACGCGTTCGGGGCGTCGACGCTGGGCGTGCCGTTCGTGATCCTGCTCGGGATCATGTTCATCGGCTCCGTGGGGCTCGTCATTTGGCGGCGTGACGGACTCCGGACCGAGCATCGGATCGACTCGCTGCTGTCGCGCGAGGCGATGTTCGTGCTGCAGAACCTCGTACTGGTGGCGATGACCTTCGTGATCTTCTGGATCACACTGTTCCCGTTGATCTCGGAGGCGATCACGGGCACCAAGGTATCGGTCGGACCGCCGGCATTCACGCCGTTCGTGGTGCCGTTGGCGCTGATTCTGGTGCTGCTTGCCGGTGTCGGCCCGCTGATCTCATGGCGCCGCGCGACCGTCGCCAACCTCCGCCGCCATTTCATCTTCCCGGTCACGTTCGGGGTCGTCGTCACGATCCTGGTGCTAGCTCTAACCGACGCGGGCCGCAAGCCGCTGGCCGCTTCGATGTTCGGGCTCGGCGCGTTCGTGATCGGCACGGTCGCACAGGAGTTCTTCCGCGGGACCATCGCCCGCCGCGCGATCACGGGGGACGTGTGGCCGATCGCCCTGTTCGGGCTGGTTCGGCGCAGTCGCCGCCGCTATGGCGGATACATCGCCCACCTCGGGCTCGCGGTGATGCTGATCGGCGTCGCGGCCTCATCGTCGTTCCAGCACTCGCGCAACGCCACGCTCAGGCCAGGGCAGAGCGTCTCGAACGACGGCTACGTGTTCCACTACGTGCGTCCGACGGCGGTGGCGACGCCCGAGCGGGTGTCGTTCGGGGCGATCATCGACGTCACCAAGCGCGGCAAGCAGGTCACACGCCTGCACACGATGCAGAGCTTCTACCCCTCAACCAATCCCGCCGACGGGTTCATCAGCCGTTTCTTCGACCTTGCCAACGCCGACAGTACGATCGGCCTGGACTCCGGCCCGCTGCGCGACATCTGGACAGTCGCGGCCGCGAACCTGAACCCGCTGATGCCGCTCATCGACAAGGGCGACAAGGAGTTCGCAGGCTTCTACAACTCGGCGCTCAAGGCGGATCGCAAGCACGACCCCCACATCGGCGCTGCGCGGCTGAACACCGAGCTCAACAACCAGCTCGACGCATTTAACCTGTGTGGGACCAAATCGGCTGGTCTCAACTTCTGGCAATGCCGCGACCGGGCGGTTCAGGGCATCGTCGCCCAGTACCTCAAGCGTCCCCACGCCGTGCAGTTCCTGCTGATCGTCTCGCCGATGGTCGCCTGGCTGTGGGCCGGGGCGCTGATCATCGTCATCGGCGGACTGACCTCACTGATTCCGGCCAGCCTGTTCACCCGGCGCCGCAGCGCATCGCCCGAGCGCGCCCGCGTCGCGGTGCGCGAGCTCGCGTAGCCAGGCCGGCAGGCAGCAGCACGACCATGGCCTACGTGATCCTCCTGCTGTTGCTGGTCGGCGTCGTCTGGCTCGTGAGCGCCCCGCTGCGCCACGCAGCCGCGACGCCGTCCAACGATCGGGGATGGGAGCCGATGCAGAGGCTCGATCTCGAAGCGGCCCGCGACGCCAAATACCGCGAGATCCGCGATGCTGAGCTCGACCACCAGACCGGCAAGCTCTCGGAGGCGGACTATGAGGCGATCGACTCGACCCTGCGTGCCGAGGCGATCGAACTGCTGCACCAGCTGGACGCGATCGCTGAGGAGCGGGAGCCCGGGGAGGACGAGGCCCGGGACTCCGGCTAGGTCGGACTCCGCGTAGCGGTGCGGTCTCCAACCAGTACAGCGGGACTCTGAGTAGCTACCATCAGCGGCCGAGATGACTTTCGTGCTCGACATCGTCCAGGTCTTTGTCAGCGTCATGCTGATCTTCCTGGTCCTGATGCACTCCGGCAAGGACGCGGGCCTGTCCGGCTTCGGTGTAGGCGGCGGCGGAGGTGGAGGCACCGGCAGCAGTCCCTTCGGTGGCGGCTCCCTCGTCGAGCGCAATCTGAATCGCTGGACGGTCCTGTTTGCGGTTCTGTTCGGCGTCAACACGATCGTCCTGATCAGGGTCGGCTGAGCTCGCCGACGCCCCCAGCGGGCGTCACCTGAGCCCATGCGAGTAGGCCGTCGTCGAAACGATCGTGAGTCGCCGGGGCCGCGGCTCCCCGTTCAGGTGCTGGTGCTGGGCAGCATCAGCTCGGTACAGATCGGTGCCGCCTGGGCGACGACGATCTTCCGCGAGGTCGGGGCAAGCGGCGCGTGCCTGCTGAGGCTCGCATCCGCCTGCGTGGTGATGCTTGTGCTGGCCCGCCCCCGCCTGCGCACTCTGTCGCGGAAGCAATGGGTCACGGCCTTCGCGCTGGGCCTCGTGCTGGCTGGGATGAACCTGACCTTCTATCACGCGATCAGCCGCATCCCATTGGGGACGGCGGTGACCATTGAGTTCGTCGGCCCACTGCTGGTAGCCCTCGGCGGTTCGCGTCGCGTGCGGGATCTCGTCTGGGCGGCGCTCGCCGCCGGTGGGATCGTCGCCCTTTGCCAGGGAGTTACGCACGGCACCAGTGTCGAAGGTCTCGTCCTCGCCGCGATCGCTGGCCTGCTGTGGGGTGGCTACATCCTGCTGCAGGCACGGCTCGGTAGGGCCTTCAGAGACAGCTCCGGCCTGGCGCTGGCGATGACCGTTGCGGCGCTGGTGGCGCTGCCGCTCGGCGTCGCTCAGGGCTCCGCCAAGCTGCTCGTGCCAGGGACTCTTGCGATCGGGGTAGCGGTTGGCATGCTGAGCTCGGCGATCCCGTATTCACTCGAACTGAAGGCGCTCCGCACACTCTCAACAACCACCTTCGGTGTTCTGATGAGCCTCGAGCCGGCAGTCGCGGCGCTTGCAGGCGCGATCGTCCTTGCCCAGACGGTCACGCTCAGGGACGCTGTCGGCATCGGACTGGTGGTTGCCGCCTCGCTGGGCACGTCACTCACCTCGAACGCGCCGCACGAGCCACTCAACATCGCCGCATAGCACGCTCAGTGGCTCCCGCGCCGCCAAACGAGCGGGCGGCTGCAACAACCCGAACGGATCGTTCCTGTGCCCCAGGCCAGGTGGGCCGCCGCTAGAGCACGCTATCGACCATCTGCAACACGTCCATCCGGGCGGCAGCTGGAAGTCTGCGATCCGCCAGATACGCGCTGGTGATCTGCTCCAGCAGGTCGCCTTTGACAGCGGTGCCCTGCGCGGCGCTGAGCGGCCCCGCACCAGCGCCGGCCTGCGTGTTGCAGTTGGCATCTGGCTGCTCATCGGAGCCGGGTTCGCGTGCGACGCCGGTTACTGGTGGGGCCTGGTGCTACTGGTGCCGGCGGCGGCGCATTTCTATCTCGCCTACCGCACCTTGAAAGCCCGCCGACCCGCGGGCTCTTGAACGTCGAGCCTGTCGATGCGAAGGATCCTTCTCACCGGAAATATCGGGAACTGCGAAGTCCAGCGCGATCGTCTTGCTGAGCGCTACGGCCGAGGTCCTCCTTCGGTCGCATCGCGAACCGGAGGACCAGCCGATACGGCAAGCTCCCGGACGAACAGGAACTGATCCTGCGCCACCTGGCCGAAGTCGAACCGCTTCTGCGCCGCAGCTGCACGCATGAGCTTGCCGCCGAGCCTCTGGCGGCCGTCGTCGATCAACTCGCAGGCCTTGGTCGAGAGCCCACCGCTTAGGTCAAGAACGAGCGAGTCGCGATCGTCCGCCAGCGCCCGATAGCCTCTCGCTGTGACTAAGGGGCGTGTCGAGGCTTTCAGTGACGGCGTGATCGCGATTCTGATCACGATCATGGTGCTGGAGCTGCACACGCCGGACGGGACTTCGTGGCACGCGCTTGGGCACGAACTGCACGCGCTCTTGGCCTACGCTCTCAGCTTCGTGTACCTCGGCATCTACTGGAACAACCATCATCACATGTTCGCCGCGGTCTCGCGCGTCACGGGAGGGGCGTTGTGGGCAAACCTGAACCTTCTCTTCTGGCTCTCGCTGGTCCCCTTCTGCACCCTGTGGATGAGTAAGGACCACTTCCCGACGACCCCCGTCGCTTTCTACGGCGTCGTTCTACTCGCTGCTGCACTCGCCTACTACATCCTGCAGACCGCGCTACTCAAGGCCGAGGGCAAGGACTCCAAGCTGCGCATCGCCATCGGCTCGGATATCAAGGGCAAGATTTCGCCGCTGCTGTACTGCCTGGGAATCGGTCTGGCCTTCGTCGACCGCTGGCTCGGTCTAGCCATCTACGTCGTCGTGGCACTGATTTGGCTCGTGCCCGACAGACGCATCGAACGACATCTGGCAACGCTCGATCAGACCCACACTGGATAGCTGGCGCCCAGACGAACATAGGCCGCTCTGTTGCCGGCAGCGCGGGTTTCGGAGGTCAGGCCGCCAGGGTGCTGACCGCATTTCGCATCAGAGAGATGTCAGGTTCGTAGATGTGCGCGGACTTCACGACGAAGTCGAGCCGACCCATCTCGACGTTTACGCCCTCGGCCACGCCCTCCATCAGGTAAGCGAGCTCCACCAGATTGCCGTATCCCTTCGCCCCGAAGTCGATCGAGTGGGCGTAGACGATCGCTTGGAGCTGTCGGTCACGGATCCAGAAGTCGAGCAAACTCACGCAGGGGATATAGCTGGTGTCCGACAGCGGCTCGAAGGTCGTGATCGTCGCCGACCGGGAACTGGGATCGGCGCGAAGCCGATCGATCACCCACTGCACTTGGTCTCGACCGGTTGCGGCGTAGTCGTACAGCCGGCTGGCATAGCTCCGAGCGTCGCCCAACTCCGCCACCAGCGCGTGGTCGGTGAAGTTCGCATGCATCCAGGCAAGCCGATCGGCATCCCCGAGGTCGGTCACGATCGGATCGACGCTCGCCGGTCGGGCAACGCCGAGCGTGACACGCTCGAGCTCCAGAATGCGAGCAGAGTCATATGCGGACTCTGCGCCGACCTCGAGGATTCGCTGGGCAACGGCAAGCCATGCGGCGCCGATCGTGTCCGCTTCGATCTGCGTGCCAAGCATGAATGAAGGCTAACCCGCGGGCAGGCCAACCCGACGGTCTCGCCATTGGCGGACATCAGGGTTGCGCTGCGATGGCTGCGGCTAGCGGATCAAGCAGCGGCCGTTTATGTACGGGCCGTTGCCGATGCGGACGGTCACCCCGACGTGCCCTGGCGGGAGTGGGCCCGAGACTCCGATCGTGGTGGTGGCGTTGATCGCCTTGTTCGCGCCGCACTCGTCTAGGGTTCTGGTCGTGGAGCCGCGGCCG
>Ga0307374_10011156_pt1 | contig 12854 bp, 13 predicted proteins | sample OX3MG_FD_202532 | JGI IMG/M metagenome (GOLD analysis project Ga0307374, IMG submission 202532) | Soil microbial communities from Risofladan, Vaasa, Finland - OX-3 | ecosystem: Environmental > Terrestrial > Soil > Coastal area > Acid sulfate soil | place: Finland: Risofladan, Vaasa | collected...
GTGTTGAGCGTATCGGCAGCATCCGGTTCGGCGAGGATGCCCTGTGTCTGGCCGCTGACGTCCACCGTCTTGACGCCCTTGGCGCCGAACGTGACGGTGATGCGCTGTCCCTTGGAGTAGTTGATGGCGGGCGTGCAGATCGTCGTATCGCGCGGCGGCATGTTGTAGTACGCCGACGCGCTATCGATGGCCACGAGGCGCCGGATGGCGGGTGAGTGCGTGGTGTCCTTGGGCGGGAGGGAATCGAAGTAGGCGATGATCGTGTCGCCCTTCATCCAGTCCATCTCCTTGGTGCGGAACTTCACGGTGTCCGGCTTGCTCTCCGCATACGCCGTTCCCACGGCGTGGATCTCCCGCACCTGCTGGCCGGGCATGACGACGTTGATGGAGTCGGCGCGCAGGCTGTCGACGGGGCTCTTGGCGCTGGCCCGCCCCGGGCCCCAGGCCACGGCCCGCTGCAGCACGTCATCGGTGACGCGGAGATCGATGGTGTCGGCGTGGAGGACGATGTCCTTACTCGTGGCCACGCCTTTCCCCCGGGCGATGACGCGGTAGAGCTTGCGGTTCCGCGAGTAGAGATCGATGAGCAGCCCGACGAGGGTGAACGGGTTGGTCCCGCTCCGGCCTTCGATCTTCGGATCGCGCATGAGGTGCATGATCTCCTTCTGGCCGTCCAGGAACATCGAGTCGCCACTGGCGGTGAACTCCTGGCGCGTGATCACGACGTGGCCGCCGGCGTAGACGAGGCTGTCGCCATTCATGAACACGTTGTTGGCCACGACCTGCATGGGCGGCTGCGGGCGGCCCAAGGAATCCTGCTGGACGAGCGTGATGGTCGGGCGTTGGTCGGCGCTCAGTTGCGCCAGGGGGCGCCGTTTGGGGATCGGCCGCAGGTAGGTCGCCACCGGTCCCCGGAGCCGGGACCCGTTGGGCATGGTGGCGTCGACGTTTCCGGTGGCGACGATCCGCTCCTCGGTCATGTAGTAGTTGAGAAAATCGGAATGAAGGTTGAACCGCGGTTCCCGGTAGTACACGTGGCCGACGAAGTAGAAACGCTCTTCGTCACCGTACTGCTCCATGCTGTCGGCGCGGAGCGTGATCTGCTTGGCCGGACAGTGCACGACCACGCCGCCGCCCATGTACGTGTTGTACTTGCCGCTGGGCTGCTTATCCATGACTTGGCGCGTATTCGCCGTGTTCACGGCATTGCACCGGGTACCGCCGGTATTCTGTGCGGCGGCAGCGGCCGGGAACAGGAGGGCGGCCGCGACCAGGGCGAACCGAACGGCGGGCATCAATGGTCGGGGAAGCTGGTGACGGTGCCCGACTGGGTCGCGGCGCGGAGGATGCGGATGTGGTTGAGATTGGGGTCGGTGACGAGACCGATCCCGCGCTGCACCCGGTCGGCCTGGGTGAGGACGAAGGACGTATCGCTGGTGATGACGTCGGTCGCCTGGTTGTAGCGCAGCTGAGGCGTGTCGAGCTGCTTCCCGTCGGTGCTGGTGATGACGACGTGGCCCCACCCTTCGAGCACCTGCGTGCGCATGTCGTAGCGCCCGCTGTCGGCGCGCATGGTGCCACTGGGTTTGCCGGTCGTATCGCGGAAGTTGACCTTGACGTTCCGGAAGTCGAATTGGGTCTGATCGTGGAACACGAACGCCGTGTCGGCGGTCATGGTGCCGCGCGCGACGCCTTCGTTGGTAAGCACGGTCGAGACGCCGAACAGGACCTGTTCGGCGCTGTCGACGAGCGAGGGGGTGTGGGTGAGGGGAGGCGCGGCGGGGCGGGCGCAGCCCGCGGCGGCGACCACCGCGGTCGCGGCCGCGATGAGGACGAGGGCGGAGGCGCGCTTCACCGGACCCGGGCCCGCATGAGGTCGTGCAGATGGACGACGCCCACCACCCGGCGGTCGTCGTCGACGACCGGCATGGCCATGATGCCGTGCTGCTCCATGCGAAATACCACAGCGCTGGCGAGTTCATCGGCATGCGCCGTCTTCGGCGCGCGGGTGAGCACACGGTCGATCGGCAGCGCGAGGATGTCGGTTTCTCGCTCCATCATTCGCGTCAGGTCCCCCGCCGTCATGAGTCCTTCCAGTTGGTCGCGGTCGTCCAGCCGCAGCGCGATGCCGCGCCGCTCGGCCAGCATCACGATGGCCTGCCGCATCGTATCACCATTCCGTAATATCGGAAGGTCGTCCCGCAGCATCACATCCTGCACCCGCGTGAGCAGCTTGCGCCCCAGCGGGCCGCCGGGATGGAGCCGCGCGAAGTCCTCCCGGCGGAATCCCTTGACGTCGAGCAGCGCCACGGCGAGCGCGTCGCCGAGCGCCAACGCCACCGTGGTGCTGGTGGTCGGCGCCAGATCGTGCGGGCACGCTTCCTCCTTTACCCAGCCATCGAGCCAGAGGTCCGAGAGGGTGGCCAACGTGGACGTGCCATCGGCGGTGATGGCGATCAGCCCCACGCCGAGTCCCTTGAGGTGCTCGAGCAGGCCGAGCAGTTCGTCGGACTCGCCGCTTTTGGAAATCAGTATGGCCACGTCGTCGGCGCCGACGATGCCGAGGTCGCCATGGACGCTGTCCACCGGATGGAGGAAGCTGGCCGGCGTGCCGGTCGAGGTGAGCGTGGCGGCGATCTTGCGTCCGATGAGTCCGGACTTCCCGACGCCGGCCACGATCACGCGGCCACGGGAACCGGCGATGAGTGCCACGGCGCCGGCGAAGGTGTCGCCCAGCCGGGACTCGGCAACCGCCAGAGCCTCCGATTCGAGGCGCAGGACGCGCCGCCCCATGGCGACGATCTCGTCGCGCGTCATGGGACCTCGGCTCCCTGCGTCGAGCGCTCTTCGACGTAGGTGCCCCACAATGCGTCCCATTCGCCGCGCGCGCGGAGCAGCACCTCGGCGAATTCGCGCACGGCGCCGTGGCCGCCGCGGCAGGCGAGGACGAAGGCGGCCTCGCGCTTCACCTCCGGCACCGCATTGCCGACGGCCACGGCGAGGCCCACCGTACGCATCGCGGCCAGGTCGGGAAAGTCGTCACCCACGAACGCCACGTCGGCGGGCGCGACCGCGCGCCGCTGGAGGATCGTGGTGAGCGCGGGGAGCTTGTGCGCGTCGACCACTTGGGCCACGTCATCGATCTCCATCTCGGCGGCGCGCAGGCGCACGCTCTCCGACACGCGGCCGGTGACGATGACCACGTGCAGGCCGGCCCGGCGCATGAGGTGGATGCCGAGTCCGTCCTGGATGTCGTAGCGCTTGAACTCCAGGGGCTGTCCCTGCACCGCGCCGAGGTAGATGCCGCCGTCGGTGAGCACGCCGTCGACGTCGAGGGCGACGAGCTTGATGCGGCGCGCGAGGGCACGGTCGATCATGCGCGGACCAGCGCCCAGAGCGCCACGGCGCGCTCGACGAGGGCGTCGAGCTGCTCGAGGGGCATCATGTTGGGGCCGTCGCTTGGGGCGTGATCGGGATCGGGGTGGGTTTCCATGAACATCCCGTTGGCGCCGGCCGCGACGGCGGCGAGGGCGAGGGGCGGCACGAATTCGCGGGCGCCGCCGCTGGCGCCTCCCTCCCCACGGCCCGGCTGCTGCACGCTGTGGGTGGCGTCGAAGATCGTGGGCGCGTCGCAGGCTTCGCGCATGCGCTTGAAGTCGCGCATGTCTACCACGAGGTCGCCGTATCCGAAAAAGGTGCCGCGCTCGGTGACCGCGACCTCAGGCACCGGGGTGCTCGCGCCGCGGACCTTGTCCACGGCGCCGCGCATCCCCTCGGGATGCATCCACTGGCCCTTCTTGATGTTCACGGGCTTGCCGGTAGCACCAGCGGCCACGAGCAAGTCGGTCTGGCGGCAGAGGAATGCGGGGATCTGCAGCACGTCGGCCACCTGGGCGGCGGCGCCGCACTGCTCCGGCAGGTGGACGTCGGTGAGGATACGCAGCCCGGTGGCGCGGCGCACGCGGTCGAGGGCCGCCAGGCCCTCGTCGAGCCCGGGGCCGCGATGCGCCGCGGCGTTGGACCGGTTGGCCTTGTCGAATGAGGCCTTGTAGATGATGCCGCCCGGCACGCGTTCGGCGAGCGCCGCGAGGTGGTCGGCGACGCGCAGGTTGAGCGCGTCGTCCTCGAGCACGCAGGGACCGGCGATGAGAAAGAACGCGTCGGCGGGGAATGCTCGCGTCACGTCAGTCCGTCGCCTCGACGAGCCTGCCGTGCTCGGTGTTCTGGGCGCCGCCATGTTTGGCGCGGTACGCGGCCGCGATGAATCCGGCGAACAACGGATGCGGACGCATGGGCCGCGACTTGAGCTCCGGATGGAACTGGCAGCCGACGAACCACGGGTGCGACGGCAACTCCACGATCTCGACGAGTTGGCCGTCGGGGCTGAGCCCCGAGAGCCGGAGGCCCTTCTGCGTGAACAGGTCGCGGTACGCGTTCGCGACTTCGTAGCGGTGCCGGTGCCGTTCGCTCACCTCGGCTACGCCATAGATCTCGGCCGTCCTGGAACCGCGCGTGAGCCGGCAGGGATAGGCGCCGAGGCGCATCGTACCGCCCATGTCGGTGAGGTGCTGCTGCGATTCCATGAGCGCGATCACGGGGTTGTCGCACTGCGGGGCGAACTCGGACGAATGGCTGTCGTCCAACCCGCACACGTTGCGCGCGAACTCGATGATCGCCACCTGCATGCCCAGGCAGATGCCGAAGAACGGGAGTCCGGACTCGCGGGCGTACCGAATGGCCTCGACCATGCCCTCGACGCCGCGCACCCCGAACCCGCCCGGCACGAGCACCCCGTCGTAGCCGTGGAGCAGTTCGGCGGCGCGTTCCTGCGACGTGAAGGCATCGCTGGAGACCCAGTGGATGTCCACGCCGACGTCGTTGGCGATGCCGCCGTGAATGAGCGCTTCCTGCACGCTCTTGTAGCTGTCCACGAACTCGGTGTACTTGCCGACGACGGCGATCCTCACGCGCTCGCGCGGGGCGAGGATGCGCTCGACCATGCCGCGCCACGCCGAGAGGTCGGGCTCGGGGCGCTCGATGCCGAGCTTCTGCAGGACCATCTCGTCGAAGCCCTGATCGTGAAAAGAGAGTGGAATCTGGTAGATCGTGCGCACGTCGGGACTCTCGATCACACAGCCGAACTCGACGTTGCAGAACAGCGCGATCTTGCGTTTGAGTTCGTCGGAGATGGGGCGCTCGGTGCGGACGATGAGCAGATCCGGCTGGATCCCGATCTCCATCAGCTCGCGCACCGAGTGCTGCGTGGGCTTGGTCTTGAGTTCGCCGGCGGCCGCGATGTAGGGAATGAGCGTGAGGTGGACGAAGATGGCGTTCTCGCGCCCCACATCGTGCCGGAACTGGCGGATGGCCTCGAGGAAGGGCAGCGACTCGATATCGCCCACCGTACCGCCGATCTCGACGATGACCACGTCGTTGTCGGGGGCGATGCGCCGCATCGCGGCCTTGATCTCATCGGTGATGTGCGGAATGACCTGCACCGTGGAGCCGAGATACTCCCCGCGGCGTTCCTTGGTGATCACGTTGAGATAGATGCGTCCGGTGGTGACGTTATTTGCCTGCGAGAGGGCGCGATCGATGAACCGCTCGTAATGGCCGAGGTCGAGGTCCGTCTCGGCGCCGTCGTCGGTGACGAACACCTCGCCATGCTGGAACGGCGACATCGTGCCGGGGTCGACGTTGATATAGGGATCGAACTTCATCATCGACACGCGCAGGCCGCGTTCCACGAGCAACCGGCCGAGCGACGCGGCCGCGATGCCCTTGCCCAACGACGATACGACTCCGCCCGTGACGAAGATGAACTTCGTGGTGTGCTGGGTCGCGATTGCTGGCATCAGGTCGTCCCCGGGTGTGTGTTCGTCCACTCGACGTTCGCTCTCGTCAGGTCGTCTTCCGTATCGATACCGCTCGATGCCGCATCGGCGATGCGTGCCACCCCCATGGCCAGCCCCGCAGCCAGAGGCCGCAACTGCTCCAGACGTTCGACACGCTCCAACGGGTGCGGCGGCAGGGCCACCCATCGCGCCAACGCATCGCGAGAGTAGGCGTAGACGCCGACGTGCCGCCAGATCCGATCGCGGAGCAGCGCGGCATCGCTGCGGTCGCGAAGGAAGGGAATGGCCGCACGTGAAAAATACATGGCCCGCCCGTCGTCGGCCGCGACGACTTTGACCACATTCGGATCCTGGAGAACCTCGAGGCCCGCCATGGCCGCCGCCGTCCCCAGCGGGAATCCGTGCACCTCCACCATGTCCACCGCGCCGTTCAGGGCCTCCACGGCCACGAACGGCTCATCTCCTTGTACGTTGAGCACGGTGTCGTAGGCGGCGAATTCCGCCCGCGCCGCCACCTCGGCCACCCGGTCGGTGCCCGACAGGTGGTCGGGCGAAGTCATCACGGCGTCACCGCCGTGCCGCTGAACGGCCTGGGCCACCTCGTCGCTGTCGGTGGCGACCACGCACCGCTCGGCCAATCCCGTGTCGCGCACGCGCTCCCAGACGCGGACCACGAGGGGGAGACCGGCGAGGAGGCGGAGGGGTTTGCGGGGGAGGCGCGTCGCGCCCAGACGAGCTGGGATGACGGCAAGCGTCCTCATGGGCGGCGCAAGACCGCGCGATCAGCCGCAAGATTCACGCCAGCTAAGATATCGATTCGCCCGACGCAACGCAAATGTGGGCCGGACCGCCACTTTGGACGATCCGCGGGCCCGGTCGCGCTCCGTTCTACACGCGACCGATGGCCAGCTCGAGGAAGTTGCGCAGGATCGCCTTGCCCTGCTCCGTCTTGATCGATTCCGGGTGGAACTGGACCCCGAATACGGGGTGCTCGCGGTGGCGCATCCCCTGGATCTCGGTCGGGTCGCTGGCCGATCGGGCCACAACTTCGAGGGACGCCGGGAGCGACGCCGACTCGACGACCAACGAGTGGTAGCGCATGACCTCGAACGGACTGGGCAGTCCGACGAACACTCCCGTGCCGGTATGAATCACCTGCGATGTCTTTCCGTGCATGACGTGGCTGGCCCGCACCACGCGCCCCCCATACGCCTCGCCGATCGCCTGATGGCCCAGGCAGACGCCGAGCATCGGAATCGACGATCCCCAGCGGCGGACGGTGTCCACCGTGATGCCGGCCTGCGCGGGGGCGCAGGGTCCGGGCGACAGGACGATGGCCGTGGGCGCCAGCGTGCCCACCTCGTCCACCGTGATCGCGTCGTTGCGGCGGACCACGAGGTCGGCGCCCAGCTCGCCCAGATACTGGACGAGGTTGTAGGTGAACGAGTCGTAGTTGTCGATGACGAGAATCATGGGCGCAGCGGTGAGAGCGAGATCATGCCCGGGGATGATACTGCCGGTGCACGCTCCGCAGGTACTCCCGGTCGACGTGCGTATAGATCTGTGTGGTGGAGATATCGGAATGGCCGAGCATTTCCTGGACGGCGCGCAGGTCGGCCCCCCCTTCCAGCAGGTGCGTGGCGAACGAGTGACGCAGCGTGTGGGGCGACACGTGTTTCTCTATGCCCGCCCGCTCGACGTATTTCCGGAGAATCTTCCAGGCACCCATGCGGGTGAGCGGTTCGCCGCGCGCGTTCAGAAAAAGCGCTCCTTTGCCGGCGCCGCGCTCCAACTTGGGCCGTAGCTCGCGGAGGTAGATCGCGAGCGTGGCGATCGCGTTCCGGCCCAGGGGCACGAGGCGCTCCTTGTTCCCCTTGCCCAGGACGCGCACCACTCCCTGGTCGAACAGCAGATCCTTGATCCCGATCGTGATCCACTCCGAAACACGCAGCCCCGCCCCGTACGCGAGTTCGAGCATCGCGCGGTCGCGGAAGTAGAGCGGATCGTCCATCGTCGGAGCGGCGAGCAGGCTGGCGACGTCCGCCACGGTGAGCACGTCGGGAAGCGTGCGCCACTTCTTGGGTGTCTCCAGCCGCTCGCTGGGGTCCTGGAGCAGCAGCCCGTCGGCGAGCAGGAACCGGAAGTAGGTGCGAACGCCGGACACACCGCGGCGGATGGATGCGGGCGCGAGCCCGAGGTCCTTGAGGTGGTACATGAACTCGCGGAGCAACTTGGGGGTGACATCGGCCGGCTGTTTGGCCCCGCTGGCAGTGGCGAATTCGGCCATTCGGCCCACATCACGGGCGTACGCCTCCTGCGTGCGTGGCGAGGCCCCCTGCTCCAGCGACAGATAGTCGGTGAACCGCTCCAGCAAGAACGCTCGAGCGATGCCCTCGTCCGTCACTGCTTCCTCCACCGCAGGTACCACATGGTGGCCAGTCCGAGCGCGAGCACGGCCGCGATGGCGGCCACGGTCCTGCCCTCGCGCGACAGGGCGCGGGCCACGGTTGGCCAGTCGGCGCCGAGCGTGAATCCGACGTAGCTCACCGTGCCGTACCAGATGGCGGACGCGAGGCCGATGAGCAGCGCCGCAGTGAGCGGCGGAACGCGAAGCGCGCCCGCGAATGGAGGCACGAGGGCGCGCACCCCCGGTATGAACCGCCCGAGAAAGAGCGCCGCCAGCCCGTACCGCCCGTAATAGGCATCGAGCTGCGCGTCGACTTCCGCCGCCCGGTTGCCGAACATCCGCCGCTCGAGCCGGTCGGCTCCGTACCGCCGGCCCACGGCGTACGTGGCCATAGCGCCCGCGAGATTCCCGGCGAGGACGGCGGCAAAGGCGGCGAACGCGGTGCCCTGACCTCGGGCAGCGAGAAAACTGCCTATTGCGACCACCGAATCGGCGGGGAGCGGTGGAAAGACGTTCTCAGCGGCGGCAAAGGCGGCGAGCACGACGTACAACGTCCCGAGGGGCAATGCCCCGAGCCAATCGAGCACCGTCGAGGGGTTCACGGCCTCAGGCCGCGCGGACGATGCTTGCGGTCGCGATGCAGGCGAGCCCCTCGCCGCGGCCGATCCAGCCCATCCCCTCGTTGGACTTGCCCTTGACGCTGACGTCGGCGAGGGTGACGCCGAGCGCGTCGGCCAGGCAGGTGCGCATGGCGTCGCGGTGCGGGCCTACCCGCGGATATTCCGCGACGACGACGACGTCGACCTGTTGGACGCGCCAGCCAGCCTGGTGTATACGGTCGACGGCGATGCGAAGCATCTCGATCGAGTCACGGTTCTCGTTGGCCGGATCGTGATCGGGAAAGAGGTGCCCGATGTCGCCGAGCGAGGCGGCGCCGAGCACGGCGTCGGTCACGGCGTGGGCCACGGCGTCGCCATCGGAGTGGCCGGCGAGGCGCACGTCGCTCTCGATCGTGACCCCGCCGAGGACCATCGGTCCCGGGGGGGCGAAGCGGTGCGAATCGTATCCGATGCCGGTGCGGGTCATGCGGCGACCACGGAGCGGGAGCGGCGGCCGGCCGGCCGCGGGGTGCGGCCGCGGCGGCTACGCCGCGGCATCCGCACGCAGGGGGATGATCGAGTAGTCCTGGCGCCGTCGTGCGGGAGTGAAGCCGGCGTCACGGATCAGCCGTTCCATTTCGTCGGTGGTCGTCCGGAAGGTGGTATTGGCTGCCGAGACGACGTTCTCCTCGATCATGAGCGATCCGAAATCATTGCAGCCGAACCGGAGGGCGATCTGGCCGACCTTCATTCCCATCGTGACCCAACTGGCCTGCAGGTTGGGCACGTTGTCGAGCACAACGCGCGCCATGGCTACCGTGCGCAGGTAGTCCACGGCGTCCGTTTTGGGCATGTGGGACATCTGGGGCGTGTTCTCCGGCTGGAGCGGCCAGCAAATGAACGCCGTGAAGCCGTGGGTGCGCGACTGCACGTCGCGCACGCGTTCCAGGTGCTCGATGCGCTCGGCCAGGGTCTCGCCGATGCCGTACATCATGGTGACCGAGGTTCTCATCCCCGCCTCGTGGGCCATCTCCATGATTTCGAGCCAGCGGTCGGCGCCGGCCTTCTTGCGGGCCACCTGGTCGCGCACCCGTTGGACGAGGATCTCGCCGCCGCCGCCGGGGATGGAGTCGAGTCCCGCCTTCATCAGTTCGCGGATCACGTCGCGCGCGTCGAGCCGGAACAGCTTGGCGAAGAAATCCACCTCACTCGGGCTGAAGCCGTGGATGTGGATGGGGTGATTCCGCTTGATGTAGCGCAGCAGGTCGAGGTACCACTCGAACGGGATGTACGGGTTGTGCCCGCCCTGCATGAGGATCTGCACCGCGCCGAGGGCTTTGGCCTCCTCGATCTTGGCGCCGATCTGCTCGTACGACAGCGTCCATCCTTCGGCGTGCTTGGGGCGGCGGTAGAACGCGCAGAACCCGCAGTCGGCCACGCACACGTTGGTGTAATTGATATTGCGGTCGACGATGAAGGTGACGATGTCGTCGGGATGTTGCTGGCGCCGCACGCGATCGGCTTCGGCGCCGAGTTCGAGCAGCGGGGCATTGGTATAGAAGTCCAGAAGATCGCGCATAGCGGTACCGTCTAGGCCGCGGGGAGGAAACGGAGCGAGCCATCGGGGACGCGGCCCGCCGCCACCAGCCGGCGGAAGAATTCCGTGAGGCCGGCCAGGTGGCTGTACGACAGCCGGTAGTCGAGGCCGGAGAGGTATTCGAGGCACACCGAACGCGCCACCCCGGTGGCGAGCGAGGCCTGGGCGGCGAGCGTATCGAGGTGGGCCAGCCCCCAGTCGCGTGAGGTGATGAGGCGGCCGTGCGCGGCCAGCGCCTGTTGCACATCGGCAGTGCGTTGCGCCACCCACACGGCAAACACGAACGGGAGGCCGGTCCACCGCTTCCATTCGGCGCCCAGGTCGTAGGCGTGCTGGTAGTCGCTGGGCCGGGCGAGCGGCGCGTCGCCGGGCGCGTGGAGCCTGGTATGGAGCAGGAGCGCGGCGTCGCCGATCACGAGTCGCGCCTCGTGCGGGTCGCGCTCGAATGACTCGACGTCGGACATCTCGGCGTCGGCGGGTACGAACTGGGGGGTGGCGTGCCACACGTGCTCGAACAGCAGTTCGAGGAGCGCAACGCTGGTCATGGAACTGCGGCTCACGAGCACGCGTTGCCCGGAGAGTGCCTCGGCCGGCCGCTTGGAGAACATGACGACGCTGCGCACCGGACCGTCGCTCGTGATGCCAAGATCGGGGAGCAGCAGGTAGCGTGATGCGTCGGCGGCGTATTCCACCGCCGAGATCACGCTCACGTCGAGCGTTCCGTCGCGCATGCCACGATTGAGCACCGTGGGGACGCCGTCCACCAATTCGCCGTCCAGGGGGACGATGCCGCGATCGATCGCCCCGTAGACCGGGTAGCAGTTGATGTAGGGAATGCGGCCGATGCGCATCTACGCCGCCTGGTGGGCCGAGGGGACGCGGTCGTCGTCGAAGGTGCGCACCACATTGTAGAGCGAGTCCCGCTCCACCGGCACTTTGCCGGCGCCTCGAATGAGGCGCAGCAGACCCTCGAGGGGCATGGCCTGCGCCGTATGGGCGCCTGCCTCGTGGTAGACCTTTTCGCGGACCATCGTTCCTTCCATGTCGTTCACGCCAAAGGCGAGCGCGGTCTGGGAAAGGAATGGGGTGACCATCACCCAGTGCGTCTTGATATGCGGGATGTTGTCGAGGAACAGGCGGCCGACGGCGAGGTTGCGGAGGTCGTCGAACCCCGACGTCGCGGTGCCTTGGCGGTGGAGCGTCTCGCCCAGTTCGTTGTTGTCCGGGTGGTAGGCGAGGGGGATGTAGGCCAGAAACCCGCCGGTCTCACTCTGCAGTTCACGCAGCATGGACAGGTGGTGGATCCGGTCCTCGAGCGTTTCGACGTGGCCGTAGAGCATCGTGCAGTTGGTGCGGATGCCGAGTTGGTGCGCCTCGCGGTGCACGCCGATCCATTCCTCGCCGGCCAGCTTCTTGTCGGCGATCGTCGCTCGCACGCCGGGGCTGAACACTTCGGCGCCGCCGCCCGGCATGGTGTCGAGGCCGGCCTCGCGCAGGGCGATGAGCACGTCTTGCACCGACATCTTCTCGATGCGCGCGATGTGGGCGATCTCCACGGCGGTGAGCGCCTTGATGTGCACGTGCGGGTGGCGCGCCTTGAGGGCGCGGAACATGTCGGCGTAGTACGCGAGGCCCGCCTGCATGTCGAGGCCGCCCACGATGTGGAACTCTCGCGTGAGCGTGCTGTTGGCGTCGTCCGACTCGGCCAGCACCTGCTCCAGCGTGTAGCGGTACGCGCCGTCCTCCTTGGGAAGCCGGGCGTAGGAGCAGAACACGCACGTCTTGCGGAGGATGCAGACGTTGGTGGGGTTGATGTGCTGGTTGGCGGCGAACATCACGCGGTCGCCGTGGAGCGCGCGATTACGTGCGTCAGCGAGGGTTCCGAGCCCGAGGAGATCGGGCGTGCGGAAAAGGGTCAGCCCGTCGTTCGGGGTGAGCCGCGCGCCCTGCTCCACCTTATCGGCAATGGGCAGCAGCGCGCGATCGGTGATGCGGTGGCGATCGATGACGAGGTCGGAGTCGGCTGGCACGGGCTCATTCCTCCCAATTGCGAACGGCGAGCGTGACGTTGTGGCCGCCGAATCCGAAGTTGTTACTGAGGGCCGCGGTCATCGGACGCTTCACCGCTGTGTTGGGCGTGATGTTGAGCCGGATGTCCGGGTCGGGCGTTTGATAATTGATCGTCGGCGGCACGATGCCGTCGCGCACGGCGAGGGTGGTGATGATGAACTCCACGGCGCCGGCCGCGCCGAGCATGTGCCCGGTGGCCGACTTCGTGGAGCTGACGTTGAGCCCGGCCGCATGCGAGCCGAAGACCTTCTCGATGGCCGACGTCTCGGCGATGTCGCCGGCTGGGGTGGAGGTGCCGTGCGCGTTGATGTATTGGATGTCGGCGG
>Ga0307374_10011157_pt1 | contig 12853 bp, 15 predicted proteins | sample OX3MG_FD_202532 | JGI IMG/M metagenome (GOLD analysis project Ga0307374, IMG submission 202532) | Soil microbial communities from Risofladan, Vaasa, Finland - OX-3 | ecosystem: Environmental > Terrestrial > Soil > Coastal area > Acid sulfate soil | place: Finland: Risofladan, Vaasa | collected...
TCGAGCTGCCCTGGTTGTCCTCGAACACCCGGTAGGGCGCGAAGAGCGTCTCCACCAGCTGGTTGACAGCCTCGCCATCCACGCCGGGGCGGTCCGGATTGTCGGCTATGAAGGCCATGGCCGCCTTGGCCGCCAATCGTCCCTCGGTGTAAGACCCAGACGAGAACTTGTGGGCTGAAGCCCCGACCCCATCGCCGGCGGCGAAGAGCCCGGGAACTGTGGTCATGCGGTTGTAGCCCCAGAAGTAGCCCTCCGGGGCGAGGTCCTCCGGGCCACTGACCCAGGCGCCGGTGGCGGCGGAGTGGGAGCCCATCAGGTACGGCTCGGTCAGGGTCAGCTCCGATGGCTGCACCGCGGGATCGATGTTGTTGGAGGCCCAGAGCAGCGCCTGGGACATGGTCATGTCCAGGAAGTCCTCCCAAGCGTCACTCTCGATTGCCCGGATCGCCTTGGGGTCGAGCCCCTGGGTGAGCGCCTGGAGCGCGTCGTCGGTGCGCATGTAGTGGGGCCCCTTCCCCTGGGCGCGGTCCAGCAGCATCTGGTGGTTGCGCAGCGGAGTTGGGATGGGCCGGGTCTGCCCGTATGGCGGGAAGTCATCCAGGGCCTTCGCCTGGGTGTCCTCGTAAAGCTCTCCGTAGGCGTTGCGCACCTTGCCCTTGAAGAGCAGGAACCACATCCCCACCGGGCCATAGCCGTCCTTGAATCTGGTGACCACCAGACGGTGCTCCATCTGGGTCATGGTGGCGCCGGCCTTGATCATCAGGGAGTAGGCGGAGCCGGTGTTCCAGGGCGCATACCAGATCCGGCCCAACCCCTCGCCGACGGCATGGGGCCGGAAGACCCCGGTGGCGCCTCCCGCGGATGAGATCACCGCCCTCGCCTTGAACACATACACCTTGTGGTCGCGGACGGAGAAACCGACGGCGCCAGAGATGTGCCCAGTGGAGGGGTCCTTGAGCAGGTCGGAGACGAAGATCCGCTCGTAGACGTTCTCCGGGCCGATCGCCTTCTTGGCCGCCTCCGCCACGATGGGCTTGAAGGACTCTCCGTGGATCATGATCTGCCAGCGGCCCTCACGCTTGTAGTGGCCGTCCTCGGTCTTGAAGATGGGCAGGCCCCACTTCTCGAACATATGCACCGAGGAGTCGACATGGCGGGCGATGTCGTAGACCAGGTCCTCCCGGCACAGCCCCATCAGGTCCTGGCGGACATAGCGCACGAAGTCCTCAGGCTGGTTCTCGCCCCAGCGCATGCCCATGTAGCAGTTGATCGCCGACAGCCCCATGGCCACCGCTCCACTGCGCTCCACCGCAGCCTTCTCCACGATGGTGGTGCGGAGCCCGTGGGCTCGGCCCCAGTAGCCGGCCTCGAAGGCGGCCCCGCATCCGGCCATGCCCCCGCCCAGGATCAGGAGGTCGGTCTCAACCACCTCGACTTCCGGCTGGTTCATCACATCCTCCCACTAGGTACCGGCAGTTTGTCCACGCCCAGCCACGCCTCCTCGGCGCACAGGTGGGGGTCCTTGAGGGTCGCGGAGTCGGGCTCAGGGGCGCCCTCGAAGGGCTCGATCGACCCCCAAGCGGTGCTTCGGATCGGATACTTGAAACGCTTCACCCGCTGGTCACGGAACTGGACGGTCCACATGATCGACTCGGTTCCACGCAGCGGAGTCAGACTGGCTCCCAGCGGCATCACGTCGGCGTAGCCCCGCATCGCGATCGCTGACTGCGGGCAGGTCTTAACGCACGCGTAGCACTCCCAGCACTGGTCCGGCTCCTGGTTGAAAGCCTTGCCCATGGCCAGGTCCAGCACCATCAGGTCGTTGGGACAGATGTAGGCACAGGCGGGCTTGTCAAGCGCCTTGCACCCGTCACACTTGTCCGGATTGACATAGGTAGGCATGGCTATCTCCTCTTCTGATCCCACGCCGGGGCGGGGCTGGCGGGTGAGTGGTCGGCGGCCAGGTGGCCCTCCTGGGCCAGGCTCAGGTAGTGCTCCCGGAGGATCTCCAGGACCTCTGGCCGGCTGAAGTGCTCGGGCACCTCTTCGCCTCGAGAGAGCAGCAGCCGAAGGTCGGTGCCGCTGATCGAGAGACGCTGGCCAGGATCGTGGGGACAGGTGCGCGAGGAGGCCATCCCATCGCAGCCGCGGCAGTAAAAGGTCAGGTCGAAGAACATCGGGCGCAACTGCAGGGCGTTCTCAGGGATCTCCTTGAAGATAGCCTGGGCATCGAAGGGCCCGTAGTAGCTGCCCACCCCGGCGTGGTCACGACCCACGATGAGGTGGCTGCAGCCATAGTTCTGCCGAAAAACCGCGTGCAGCAAGGCCTCGCGCGGTCCGGCGTAGCGCATCTCCATGGGATACCCCGCCTGGACGCAGGTCCCCGCCACGAAGTATCCAGAGACCAAAGCGTCAATCGCCCGCACTCTGACCTCGGCCGGGATGTCGCCCGCCTTGAGCCGGCCCAGCAGCTGGTGGATGAGGACCCCGTCGCAGACCTCGACCGCGACCTTGGCCAGATATTCGTGGGCTCGGTGCATCGGGTTGCGAGTTTGAAACGCCGCCACGGTGCTCCAGCCGAGCTGCTGAAACAGCTCGCGGGTCTCCGCCGGACGCAGGTAAAGGCCGGCGTATTGCTGGGGGAACCGGCCCTCCGACAGGACCTCCACCGGGCCCGCCAGATTGAACTCCCCCTGGGCCAGCACCTTGGCCACCCCGGGGTGGCCGGGGTCGGTGGTGCCATAGACCTCGCGGCATTCGTACTGAGGGTCGATGCGGTACCGTTCCGCCACCTGCATGGTGGCGATGATCTCCCCGCTCTCCTGGTCAACCAGGGCGGCCTCCTGGCCCGGGATTACCTCAGCCGCCACCTCCCGGCTGGCGGACAGGGTGATCGGGAGTGGCCAGAAGGTGCCGTCCGCGAGTTGCATCTGGCTGCAGCTGGAGCGCCAGTCGGCCTCTCCCATGAAGCCTTGCAGCGGGGTGAAGGCGCCGATCCCCAGCATGATCAGGTCCGAGGTCTCCCGGGAGGTCATGGGGATGCGGGGCAGGCCGGCGGCGCGCGCCACAGCCAAAGCCCGCTCGGGCTCGGGAGCCAGCAGCTGCCGGAGGGTACGATCCCGTCCGTGGGGGGGGACCAGACTCATGGTGATGTCCGTGCCGGAGTGCGCCAGGTCGCGGTCGTGATGTAGTGGCTGACCGCAGCCCGCCAGGGAACTTGACGCCGCTCCAGTTCCTCTAGAGGCAGGCTGTGGTCATAGTCAACCCGGCGCAAGGTCGTCCGCCAGGGACCCGCTCCGACCCGCTCCAGGAGCGCGTAGCTGGGGCGGGGGTCGCCATCGAGAGTCCATCCGGCGCTGCCCACGTTCACCACCTCGCCGCAGCTCAGGGCGCGCTGGAAGGGTCGATGAGTATGGCCACACAGGAGGGTCCCCCCCCAGCCATAGGCCTCGATCTCAGCGTCTGGGGTCTCGGGCCAGATCCCGCGCTCATCATCCCCGGGGGCTCCGTGGACAACCAGGCAGCCGGGGAGCGTGACTGCATGAGGCAGCCTGCCAAGGAACTGGAGCCGATCTTGGCCCAGCTGAGCTCGGCTCCATTCCAGAGAGACCGCCTGTTCCGGGTCCCGGGTTCCTGGCGGCGGAGCCGTTCCCTCGGCGAGGTAGCGGTCTGTGTTGCCGCGGACCACCAGGCAGCCAAGGCTCCGAATCAGATCGACGGCCTCGCAGGGAGTTGGGCCATGGGCGGCGGTGTCGCCGGCCACCACCACCCTGTCGCAGCCCAGGGTGCGGATCTCGCGCAGCACCGCCTCCAGGGAGTAGACGTTGCCGTGGATGTCGGAGAGGACGCAGATCCGCTCCGCAGCGGCAAGAGCGCCCGGCCAGGGAGTTGTGCTCGCGGTGGGTTGGGCCTGGCTGCTGAGGGGTTCAGACTCAGGCTGGGGGGACGGCTCGGGTTGCGCCTCGAACATTTCAAACCGGCGCGCTTCTAAGCCGGCCCCGGTGGCGCTGGATGCCAACAGCTGCGTCCCGACCCCGGGCCGCTGCGTCGCCGCGCTGCCCGATGCCGTACCCGCCAGCGCGGGCCCGTAGGTGCTGCGCCCCGTCGGAGCCGGGACGGGGCAAGGCCGATCGGCCATGGGCGACGCCCCTCCTATGTCGTTGACCGGATCCCAGTATGCGAGGGCGGCTGGGTCCTAACGCTCCCCCGAGGGGGGCGAATACCATCCCCCGGAAGGGGGAAATCTGGGCCGACCTGGCCGCCTTGGTTGCCCTCCAAGAGGCCCGCTTGGAGAGCCGCGAGAACAGCCTCGAGCCGGTGCTTCTTGCCCATCTTTCGAAGCGTGGCCTTGACGTGGCTGCGGATGGTCTCCTCGCTCAGGAACAAGCGGCCGGCGACCTCGCGATTGCTGAGTCCCTGGGCGACCAGGTTCAAAACCTGCAACTCCCGCCGGCTCAGGTGCCAGGGACCTCCCGAGTCGCGGAGTCCTTGCCGGGCCAGGGAGAGAACCTCACCGGTCACCACGGGGTCGAGGTAGGCCTGGCCCGCGGCGACCGCGTGAATGGCGTCGCTCAGGTGTGCGACCGAGGTTTGCTTGAGGAGGTAGCCGGCGGCTCCGGCCTGCACCGCGTCCATCACCTCCTGGGGCCCGTCGATGCCGGTGAGCACCAGGACTTTGGCCCGCGGCTCACTGTCGGCCAGGATCCGGAGCGCTGCCAGTCCACCCATCCCGGGCATGCGCAAATCCAGCAGGATCACGTCCGGTTGCAGTTCTCCAGCACGGCGGATCGCCTCCTCGCCGCTGGCGGCGGTGCCGACGACTTCGATGTCGGGACTGGGCTGGAACATGAGAACCAGGCCTTGGCGGACTATCTCGTGGTCGTCCGCGATCAGGATCCGAATCACATCGACAGGCTGGCCCGCAGGGCGGGGTGACGAGGCAGCTCGGCGTGCAGGATCGTTCCCAGCCCCGGCTCGGAAGTGATCTGGAGGCGTCCCCCCAGCCGGAGGAGACGAGCGCGCATGCCCCGGATGCCGAACTGGGGTTTCATATCGTCCTGGGGCAGTCCCACTCCGTCGTCCGAGACCCTTAGCTGGACCGGATCGCAAGTCGTGTCCAGAACCACTCGCACATGGCGTGCCCCGGCGTGACGGACGACATTGGTGAGCGCTTCCTGGGCCACCGCCAAAAGGGTGTGGCGGGCCTCTCCCGGCAGATCGGCCAGCTGACCGCGGGCTTCCCACTCCAGCGCCGGAGGCGATCCGGTCAGCTCCGCCAGGTGTTGACGGAGTTGGCTCAGGAACTGGCGCTCGAGGAGCTCGGCCGGCCACAGATCGTAGATGCTCTGCCGCACTTGACGGAGCGTCTTCTCCACCAGCCGGCGGCACTCATCCAGGCGCCGCGCCTGCTCCGGATCGCCGGGGTCAGTGGCTTGGACACAGCCCTCCAGGGTGCAGCCGATGGCGAACAGCGACTGGATCACAGCGTCGTGCATGTCGATCGAGATCCGGGTTCGCTCTGCTTCCACCGCCAGCCTGCGGGTGCGGTCCACGCACATTCGAACCCCTGCGAGAGACTCCGCGGCATGGGTGGTGAATCTCTCCAGGGCAGCCGCCAAAGGCGGGCCCAGCCCCTCCGGAGGAATGCTGACCGCGAGCAGGCCGAGCGGTTCGCCTCGATAGCACGCGGCCGCGATGGCGCAGGGAGACTCCCCAAACTGGGTGTGGACCAGCCTTCCCGGAATGGAGAAGGCCAGCTCGGCAGCGCCGCCGTCGGCGATGGGCAAGAACCTCTGGGGGTCCATCGCCAGGGTCTCGCCGGGGCTGCCGCGCCAGTTCCCCACCACCCCCTGGGCTTCGTCAACCAGGCCCACGGTGGCGCCCTCCAGTCCCAGGCCCTCATTGAGGGCGGTCACGATGCAATCCTGAACACCGTCCAGGTCGGTGCCGCTGGTGGCCGCCATGCCCAGGTGTTCCAGCGCCCTCAGCTCGGCCCCGGCCAGGCTGAGAGCGTCGAGGGCCCCCGGGCCCGAGGCTATCGCCATGGTCTGGTGAGTCGCGTTGCCTTCAACTTGGCACCAAACTCGCCGGCGCGCTCAAAGGGGGCGCAGTGAAGGATCCCGCCAGCCACTCCTCCTCACGGAGCACGTCGCGCAGCACCTCGCGGAGGAGATCGAAGGCTCGGAGCAGGCGGGGGTCGCGGATGTGGTAGTAGACGTTGCTGCCCTCGCGCCGGTGCGTCACCAGGCGCTTGGCGCGGAGGATGCCGAGATGTTGGGAGAGGTTGCTCTGGGGTAGTCCAATTCGCTCCGCCAGCTCGCCCACCGACTGGGGCCCTTCCCGAAGCTGGTCGATGATCAGCAGGCGAACTGGGTGGGCTAGAGCCTTGCAGAGGTAGGCGTGCATCTCGTAGTAGGCAGCGGCGGGCGAGTCGGGTTCCACCTCAGATGAAAAGGGAGACATCGGCGTCGGAGGCCCAGTCGAGGAACGTCGCCGCCCCGCAGGGAGCCTCCGCGCCGTCCATGAAATCGGCCTTCTTGTAGCCGAAGACGTCCATGGTCATGGCGCAGGGCATCAGCCGCACGCCGCCAGCTACGGCCGCCTCGAGCAGGTCGTCGATGGAGGCGACCCCATGCGACTTGAACATCGACTTCATCACGGACGTGCCCAGCGAGGTCATGCCCGGTATCGCCCCTATGAAGTTGGGGACCGGCATCGGCATGGCGGGGTTGCCGAGCGGCGCCACCCGTAGCTTGGTCTGCTTGTCGCGGTGGATGATGTTCAGCCCGTAGAAGGTGAAGAAGATGGCGGCATCCCAGCCGAGAGCGGCCGCCGTGGTGGCCAGGATCAGGGGAGGGTAGGCCATGTCCAGAGTGCCCTTGGTGGAGATCAGGGCGATCTTCTTGGTGCGCTCAGCCTCCTTCTGGGCCTTTTCGGCGAGGTAGGTGTCAACCGCCTGCCTCACCAGCGCCTGCATCTCATCGGGAGCTGACACCTGCACCTGCATCGCAATCCCTCCGAGCTGGCCTTGTCCGGAACCCCCGGAACAGGAGGTCAGCCACATTCGGATGTCGGCATATTATGCTTCTCGCGCCCGAAGTCAAGGCCTCGGGTGCATTCGACCATGAGGAGGCTGCCGTGGCGAACAAGTTGCTGATCATGATGACCTCAGGCCCGGAGTCGCCCCATCGGCTCGGGACTCCCTTCTTTCAGGCGATGGCGGCCGCCGCCCTCGACTACGAGGTACTGATCGTCAGCACCATGGACGCCACCCTGCTCCTCAAGAAGGGAGTCGCGGAGACTCTCACGGTCAAGGAGGGCGCCCAGAAGACCGTGCTCGACTTCATTCGGGAGAGCAAGGCAGCTGGGGTTGGCCTCTATGTGTGCCCCGCCTCACTGTCATTGCACGACCTCACCATGGAGGACCTCATTCCCGAGGTGGATGCGGCCATGGGCGCGGCGCGCTACTCAGAGGTGGGGCTGGAGGACGACTGTCGGGTCTTCTGCTACTGATGGCAGGGCCAGACCCGGTCAATTTCACCATCCGCAGCCGCCGGCGAGGGGACTTCCGACTCCAGAGCCCAGATGGAGGTGCTCTGACCTTTGCAACCAGGGAGAGTGCCGAGGCGGTATGCTCCGCCCTCAACCGCGAGGACCCCAACGACGAGGAGCCAGAATACGTGGTCGAAGCAGGGTCGCCGCCATGACCGAAAACTTGGATCAGGCTCACATCAGGGTCACCTGGGCCGGGCACAGCCGAGCCCTGACGCTGCCCTGGGAGACCACCATCGAGGCAGTGGGACAGATGGCAGCCAAGGCTCTCGACATCACCCCCGAAGCGGGCCTTGAGTGGTGGTGCGCGGACGGCACCAGCCTCGCCAACAAGCTGGAGCGCACGCTGGGGGACTTCAAAGAGAGGAAGATCTGCCCCAAGCTGGAGTTTGAGTTCCGCAGCCCACACCCCGGCTAGGCGGAGCTCGTTCCCGTCATCTGAAACGCCCCGAGCGGCGCTGACGGGGCCTGGCCGGGGCGCTCTCTTTTTGTTGGGTGGCTGATCGCCCGGCGCTGGGGGAGGCCCCACCCCAGCCGCTCCAGAGCGCCTCAGGTTGGGTACTCTGGAGCGGCTTTTCCTCAACCGGCCAGGTGACGCTCTGGGTAGCCGTCATAGATCTGCCGGGGACGCCCGATCTTCTGATCCGGGTCGAGCAGCCCCTCCTCCCACTGGGAGAGCCAGCCGGGGGTGCGCCCCATCGCGAACAAAACCGGGAACATCTCTACCGGGATGCCCATCGCCAGGTAGATGATCCCCGAGTAGAAGTCCACGTTGGGGTAGAGCTTGTGGGAGATGAAGTAGTCGTCCTCGAGAGCGATCCGCTCGATCTCCAGAGCGATGTCGAGCAGGGGGCTGGGGCCGGTCACCTCGAACACCTCATTGGCCACCCGCTTGATCAGCTGAGCGCGGGGGTCGAAGTTCTTGTAGACGCGGTGCCCGAACCCCATCAGCCGGAACTCGCCGGCCTTGACTCGACGGATGTAGTCAGGGATGTTGGCAACCGATTGGATGGTGTTCAACATCCGCAGCACCTGCTCGTTGGCACCGCCGTGGAGCGGCCCGTAGAGGGCCGCGCAGGCAGCCGACATGGCCGAGTAGGGATCTGCCTGCGAGCTGCCCACCAGGCGCATGGTGCTGGTGGAGCAGTTCTGCTCATGATCGGCGTGGAGCACCAGCAGCACATCCAGGGCATGCTCCAAGACCGGGTTGGGCTTGTACTTGAGCTCGGTGGCGCGCCACATCATGTTGAGAAAGTTGCCGGTGTAGGAGAGGTCGTCATCCGGATAGGCGTAGTAGAGGCCCATCGCATGCCGGTAGGCGAAGGCGGCGATGGTCGGCATCTTGGCGATCAGGCGGACGATCTCCCGGTGCCGGATGGCCGGATCATGAATCTGCTTGGCCTCGGGATAGAACGTGGACAGTGCGCCCACGGCGCTGACCAGCATCCCCATGGGGTGGGCGTCGTGGTGGAATCCGTCGATGAAGCGCTTGATGTTCTCGTGGATGAAGGTGTGATTGGTGATCTCTCCGGTCCAGCCGGCCAGCTCCTCGCCACTGGGCAGCTCGCCGTTGAGCAGAAGGAAGGCGATCTCAAGAAAGCTGCGGCGCTCAGCCAGCTCCTCGATCGGGTAGCCCCGATACCGCAAGATGCCCTTGTCCCCGTCGATGTAGGTGATCTTGCTGCGGCAGCTGGCGGTGTTCTGGAAGGCGGGATCATAGGTCATCAGCCCGAAGTCGTCGTCTGAGACCTTGATCTGGCGGAGATCGAGCGCCCGAACCGTCCCGTCCACGATCGGCAGCTGGTAGCTCCGACCGGTCCGGCTGTCGGTCACCGTCAGCCGATCCTGATTCGTCTCTTCGTCACCCATTGCTCACCCCCTCTTGGTTGGCCAAACTGGCAAATATGATGCGCTCACGCTTGCCCCCAAGTCCAAACTGAACCGGATCTCGAATCATCCCTTGGCGGGGGCGCGGCGGGGGCCGAGCCGACGAGCCGAGCGCGAGCCCTGGACGTCTGCCCGGGGTGGACTAAGGCTGGCCCGCCGGAGCAGGCCAGGCGCCAACTGGCGGGAGGTGGGCGCGCCGCCCCGGACGCCGCAGGCGCCTATGCTGGCCTAGGGAGCATCGAGGACTTCCCCGCGAGGCCCAGTTCCGACGAGGAGGCGAATATGGCGGAGACCGAGCCCAGGCGCACGCCCACCCTGTTTGGGCACGAGCACGTCCAGCGCTACCTGGCAACCGGCGGGGCCGAGGGTCAGGAATGGAACGGGGTCCAGACTCTGATCTTGACAACGACCGGCCGGAAGTCGGGGGAGCCCCGTCCCACCCCGCTGATTTATGGCAGGTACGGGAGGGGCTACGTGGTCGTGGCCTCGAAGGGCGGCGCTCCCCAGGATCCGGGGTGGCACCTGAACCTGCTCGCCGACGATCGGTGCCGCATCCAGGTAGGCGCCACAATTCTGGAAGCGCGCGCCCGAGTGGCCCGGGGCGACGAGCGCTCCCAGCTCTGGGACCTCATGGCCCAGATCTGGCCCGCTTACAACGACTACGCGCTGAAGACATCCCGGGAGATCCCGGTGGTAGTGCTGGACCCGGCCTAAGCGCCGCGGTGGTGGCTCTGGGGCCGGCGATCGGTATCCGGCGGTGTCGGTCCTACCGGCCAGACCAGGCGGCCGAGCGGGGAGGGCGGCCTGGGGCGCCCTTTGGAACAATTCGGCTCGGAATGCGGTGTGCGGGCCCGCTTGTGGCTCGGTGGAGGAGGAGAGCTCGATGAATGATTCTCTAAGGGCGGAGACGATCTGGATCCAGGGCCACGGCGGCGACCAGGTCGAGGCCTATCTGGCCCAACCCCTAGACGGCGGTCTCCATGGTGGCGTGGTGGTGATTCATCACATGCCCGGGTACGACGAGGGGACCAAGGAGATAACCAGGAAGTTCGCTGCTCACGGCTACGTCGCGATCTGTCCCAACCTCTACTCCAGGGAGGCGCCGGGCGCCAGCCCGGACGATGCCGCCGCGGCGGCGCGAGCCCTGGGCGGGGTGCCGGACCAGCGCCTGGTGGGAGACGTGGCCGGGGCCAGCGCCCACCTCGCGTCCCTGGCCGCCTGCAACGGAAAGGTCGCCACCATCGGCTATTGCTCGGGCGGTCGGCAGTCGTTCCTGGCAGCCTGCAGCCTCCCTTTGCAGGCGGCCGTCGTCTGCTACGGCGCCTTCATCGTCGCGGACCCGCCGCCCGGCGGGCCCCTGCGGGTGTCGTCCCTGGCTCCCCTGGCGCCCGAGCTGGGCTGCCCTCTGCTGGGACTCTTCGGAGCCGACGACCAGCACCCGTCGCCGGCCGAGACCGCCCAGCTTGAGAAGCTGCTCACCGCCGAGGGCAAGACCTTCGACTTTCACACCTACGAGGGCGCCGGCCACGCCTTCTTCTCAACCGACCGGGTGAGCTACCGGCCCGAGGCCGCCGCCGACGGGTGGTCGCGCATCTTCGACTTCTTCGCCCGCTACCTGGGGGACTGAGGTATGTGCACCTATCGCACCGAGCAAGTCGCCGTGGACGGCAGCGGCAAGGGAGCCGGCGGATGGTTTCATCTGACTCAAGCCCTGGTCTACTTCGACCACCCGTTTCATGCCCAGGCGGAGCACACCCTCAACATCGACTTCCTGAACCCCTCGCACGGCCCCGCCGCCCGAGTGGCGGTGGAGCTGGACGGGAACTCCGCGCTGGCGCTGGCGGACGCCATCCGGCAGCTGGTCGGTGAGGCCACTTCCCAGCTCGCCGCCGGTCCCACTCAGCCAAACCGGCTGGCTGGAGCCGCCGAGTGAAGGGAGGCGCTCTCCGCTTCCCCAGGGCGATCCGCCACCGACCAGCTGGCGTCTGAGGTCAGCCGGGCTGGGGACCGTCCCCGCTCTTATCTGGGAGCTCGGGAGCGCTGAGTGTGGCGATGGCCGCCTGCAGAAGTCGGTCGAGTCCGGCCTGGGCCGCCTCATGGTGGAACTGTGGCTGCCAGCGCTCCCCTGTCAGCTGGTCGCTGATCGTGAATGCGGTGGCGAACTCCAAACCCCGGAACTCCGCGACGGCGGCCAAGGCGGCTGCCTCCATCTCCACGGTCAGGACCCCCTGGTCCCGATAGTGCGCCAACTCATCGACGGTCTCCCGGTAGGGAGTGTCGATGGTCCAGGTGGTGCCCACCCGGACCGGGCCGGAGCCGAGCGCAAGCTGGGCCTCTAGTCGCCCAGTCAGAGCGACCGAGGGATGTGAATAGGGACCGGGAGCCAGGTAGTGGTGGGAGACTCCCTCGTCGCGTATGGCCCGATCGCACACCACCAGGTCTCCTACCTCAAGGTCCGGCTGGAGTCCGCCGGCGAAGCCGATGGCCAGAAACCGGCGAGGACCCGAGGCTGCGATGTCCTCCATGCGGTTGATGGCGGCCGGGGCCCCCACCCCGAACCCGCCGAGGATCCCAATCAGGCCGCGCTCGGTCTCACGCAGATAGAGGTCGCCAATCAGGGAGACGGGCGCGTCCAGCCGCCGCCATGCCGGGTCGGCCACCACCCGCCGGAAGAATCGTCCCTGGAATGTGATCACCACCCCCAACAGCGGTGGCAACCCTGGCCAGCCGAATGCCTCTGTCAGATAGCGCTGGTAATCGTCCGGGTTGACGAAGGGCTCAAAGGCGTGCTTGCCGGCCAGGTTGGGGAAGCCCATGAGACGAGGATACGCGCCGCTCGCCCGCCGTCGAACTGGGCGCAAGCGCTGTCTACGAGTACTTCGCCGCCATCTCTCCGCTTCACCCGAGGGGGCGTTCGCCAGGACGGTGGACAGGTCGCCAAGACAGCTCTGCTTGCCGGTAGGGCCGGCGGGCAAGTACCTTGAGGAGATGCAGGGTCCGCAACAGTGACTAGTTCTGCTAAGCGAGGCTGAGTGATATGTAAGACTTGGTGGCATGGCATTGTTGCGACTCAAGGCGGCGGCGGAGGTGCTGGGGGTGCACCCGGTGACGTTGAGGCGTTGGGCTGACGAGGGCCGGGTGCCGGTGGTGCGCCCGGGCCGAGAACGGAGGTTCCGTACCGAGGACCTGGACCGGTTCTTGGGCCAGGCGCCCAAGGACATACCCCGTCGCGAGGCGCTGTATGTGCGGGTGTCGGGCACGACCGGTCAGGAGTCGTCCCTGGCCGCTCAAGAGGAAGAGCTGCGAGCCAGCTCAACTGGTGAGGTGGTGGGGGTGTTCCGGGACCGGGCTTCAGGTTTGCGAGAGCACCGCCCCGGGCTGGATCGGGTGCTGGCCATGGCCCAAGCCGGCCAGA